>Ga0351885_10033_pt1 | contig 72940 bp, 67 predicted proteins | sample TotcelFGM3001L13_FD_206771 | JGI IMG/M metagenome (GOLD analysis project Ga0351885, IMG submission 206771) | Enriched cells from coal bed in the Powder River Basin, Montana, United States - Total cells FGM rep3 HSBNCT.FGM.300.1.L13 ... | reverse complement strand
AGGTAGTTGTCGGTGCGGGCGTCCAGGGCGGCGGGGTCAACCACGGTGCCCCGGGTGAGGATACGGGTGACTTCCCGGCGGACCAGACCTTTGGCCTGGGCCGGGTCCTCCATCTGGTCGCAGACCACCACCTTGAACCCCTGGTCCAACAGGCGCGGGATGTAGCTGGCGGCCGCATGGATGGGGAAGCCGGCCATGGGGATGCGGTCGTTCCCCTGCCGGGAGCGCGAGGTGAGGGTAATATTCAGGGCGTTGGCGGCGGTCTCGGCGTCGTCGAAGAAGGTTTCGTAAAAATCCCCCATCTGGAAGAGCACCAGGGCATCGGCGTAGCGCTCCTTCAGATCCAGGTACTGCCGCAACATGGGGGTGATTTTGTCGGATGGGGGGCCAGTCATGGCGCCTACGGCAATTCACGCGGAGGGCGGAAGCTACCTGAAGGGGCTGCCGCCCTCCCGGAAATCTGGGAGGCCCCGGGATTACTCGGAGCGAGGGGCAATCTGGGGTTCGGGAGCCGCAGCCGAGGCCTGAGCGGTGGCGCTGGCCTGTTTCAGTTCCTTGGCCAGGATATCCAGATTGTGCCGGAGCTGGCGCACGGTCTGGCGCTGCACATAGTGTTCGTAGAGGCCGTATAAGGCGGTAGTGATGACCCCGAGAAAAAAAGCGAACAAGACGAGAACCCAGAGATAGACGTCGGGACTTTGGAAGGTGACGACATAGAGATCCAGCCTCAGGCGCACCGCCTGCTTCAACACTTCCAGGTTTTCGATGATAAAGACGATACCCAGGAGGACGATAACGGTAGAGAAGATTACTTTAACGAAACGCATGTCTGATCCTCATCTGGCAGGGCCTGGAAGTACGGCGCCAGGCGTTCATAAGTCTGACGGAAATGTTCCGGAATCACCCGAACCTCGGCAAAAACCGGGATGAAATTGGTGTCGCCGGCCCACCGGGGGACGATATGAAAATGGAGGTGGCTTTCCACCCCGGCCCCGGCGACCAGCCCCAGGTTGAGGCCCACATTGAAGCCGTCGGGTTGCATGACCCGCTTCAAGATGGCGATGGACTCCCGGACCTTGTCCAGGAGGTCCAGCGTCTCCGCCGGGGTCAGGTCGTCCAGCCCGGGAACGTGCCGCCGGGGGGAAACCAGCAGATGGCCGTTGATATAGGGATACTTGTTCATCATGATGCGGCTAAGGCCGCCGCTGAACAGCACCAGGCGCTCGGGCAGGTTTTCCCCGGGTTCGGGGCAGAAGATGCAGCCCGGAGGCTTATCCTCTCCCAGGATATATTCCATCCGCCACGGGGCCCACAACACTTTCATGCCGTTCCCACCCGATTGATAGATGATGCATGGCTGCTCATATCGTTGAAATATAGCACGATTGGGGAGAGATTCAAGGGCTTTTATGCAGCGAAGCGGATGGATTCCCCCGGCGCTAAACCCCGCAGGGCGCGTCTCATACCAAAGAGCAATCAAACGACTATTATTTGTCATTCTGAGTGCAGCGAAGAATCTCTCTTTTTGAGCCGCCGAGATTCGTAACGAAGCTGCGCTCCGTTCAGAATGACATAAATATTAATTGTCTTTTGACTGCAACTTCGTATCAGGCACCATTTTTGGGGCGTAGGACGCACCCTGCCGCGAAAAATTGCCTTTTGGTAGCCGAGTTCGGGTTAGGGTTGGAGCGCAAAGGCCGGCCTGATCCGGCCCACTTCCTCCTTGCGGTGATTGAGGATGGGCGGCTCCTTAAAGGCGGCCAGGGCTGCTGCAGCCGCGGGAGGGAGCGCTCCCAACTGCTCCAGGATGGCCACCACGGTGGGGTTGAGGGCCCGTTGGCTGCCGTCTTCGATCTTGAAGGCCACCCCCAGGACGCCGTCGATGAGGCCCAGACCATAGCCCCCTTCGGCGCCGGACTTGGCGAACAGCTTGCCCGGCAAGGCCTGCATGACCGTGGTTTCCAGGCGGCCGTCGCCGGCGATGTGCCGGGGATGGGCCAGGATCGCCGCCATCAAAATGCCGGCCAGCGACTCCGGCACCGCCCCGGCCAGGCGGGCATATCCCAGGGCGATGTTTTTCAGCGGCACATAAAAGACCGGGGCGCCGCAGCCGTCGATGGCCACCTGGATCTGCCCCTTGGGAAACCCCACCATCCGGGCCACCGTCCCCAAAATCAGCTCCTGCACCGGATGGGCCGGATTCAGGTAATCCGCGATGGGCCAGCCGTGGTGGACGCACAGGGCCAGCATGGCCGTGTGTTTTCCGGTGCAGGTGTTGTGCAGCGGCGTGGGTTTCAGGCCGGCCTTGGCCAGGGCCTGGGCCGTGGGGCGGTGCAGGGGGGGATGAACCCCGCATTGGAGGGCCTCGGCGGTAAGCCCCAGGCGCGTCAGAATCTTGGTGGCCAATTCCACCTGGAAGTCCTGGCCGGAGAGCGACCCGGAAAACAGGGCCAGTTCCTCGGGCCCGAACCCGAAGGCGGCGGCGGCGCCGCTGGTGAGGACGGCCAGGGCCTGAAAGGGCTTGGCCAGGGAACGCATGCAGACCCAGGCCTCGGCGTCGCCCAGGCTATGCCGCAGGTTCCCGGCAGCGTCCACGACCGCGAGGTGGCCGCGATGGCAGCTCTCGACCCGGGGGCCGCGGGTTATTTCGATTAAGACCGGTGGGGTCATATTACTCTCCATATTCTTCCCTCAGGTTAATTAAAAATAGCTTTCAGCAGTCAGCGATCCGCGATCCGCTCTGGGATACACGTTGTCGTGCCACTTCTAATTGTGCCTTAAATTCGTTAATCTTATATATGCCGGAATCATAAACAACTTCATCATCCTTTAAACTTCGATAAAGAACCGCTTTCGCATCCATAAGCTCGCGATAACTTTTATCTTTGGACCAACCTGAAACTTCTTTCCAAAGGATATCTAGTTGATTAATAGAGGCTTCAACTCTTGGTAGATAATTAGTAAATAGGTTAGTATAATCTCTCATAATCACCTGAATAAGTTGTGCCTCAGCATAAAAATCAACCTTAAGCGTTCCGATTTCAATTCTTGTCTTGTCCAGCACCCTTCTATCATCTGCAATATGCATTAATAATTCTGCACGTAGTCTCTCGAATTCTTTTTCTTCAGCTTTATTTTGAATTTCTTTGGCGTGGTTAAGTGATCTTTTACTTAGTCTTGTCGCCCATATTGTTACAATAAGACTCCCAAGACTCACCAAAATGGCACCTAATGATATTGTCGTTGCGATATCCATAAATTTTAAACAACCTGTTTTCCCTGGTTTCCACCCTCCTGCTTATGAACCGGCTTTGGTGTAAAGCTCCGCTTTGGGAAAAGCCGGCAATCATAGCGGGGACATCCCTTTTGCCAAACGAAACTTGGGGCGAGATGAATTTTAGACGTTATGGTGGGCGGTGCCCACCCTGATGTACTGCCTGTGTCACTCATAGTATTTGCTGACAGCTGACCGCTGCCTTTACCGACACCAGGCCGCATACAGCAGAGCCAGGGTGAGGGTCAGGCCCGTGAGGAAATGGGTCTGGATGGTGAGCGCCTGGGCGGGGACAAACTCCGGGTCCGTGGGCGGGGTGCGGAAGACCAGGCGCACGGCCCTGATGGCCAGGGGCAGCGGCAAGAGGGCCGCCATGATGAGATCGGGCAGATGGAAAATTTCCATGAGGATGAACAGGCTGACAAAGGGGGCCAACATCAGGGCGGCATAGACCCAGCGGGAAACCTTGAGGCCCAGGCGGGCCACCAGGTGATGCTTGGCCGCGGCCAGGTCCGCCTCCATATCGGGAAATTCGTTGATCCAGATGATGGCGGTGATGAGAAAGGCCAGGGGCAGGCTGACGGCGGCGCCCACCAGGCTGAATTTCCCTGTCTGGACGTAGTAGGCCCCCCAGGTCAGGATCGGCCCGAAGGCCAGGAATATCATGAACTCCCCCAGGCCGAGGCTCATGATCTGCACCGGCGAGGCGGAATAAAACAGGGCCGCGCCCAGACCCAGCAGGCCGATGACGGCTACCCAGGGACGCCCCAGGAAAATCAGGAAAAGGCCGCACCCCACCCCCAGGCCCAACATCAGGTAGGCCAGGGTCTGGACCTGCCCCGGACTCATGTGACCCTCCTGGATCACCCGGCTGCCGCCGCTGAACGGGGTGAAATTGCGGTTCAGGGGATCGCTGCCGAAGGAGTCGTAGTAATCGTTGATCAGGTTGGCTCCCACCTGGAGGGCCGCTACTCCCAGGGCCGTGAGCCCGAACCAGAGGAAATTCCAGGTGTGGTCGATTAAATAGGCCAGGGCTGTGGCCACAACCACCGGAAAGATGGAGCCGGTGAGAAAGGGGAGCCGGGAGGCCCGCAGGTAGACAAAAATCCCCATAGCATTATCCAGTAAAGGATTATAGGCCCGGGGCTTCCGCCTGTCAACGCCAGACCGAGAGAATTTCATTGCAGGATAAACGTAAACGGGTTAATAAAATAAGGTTGACAAATAGTATTGCCGGGGAGGCGGGGACTGCCCATGTCCCTTACCCCCAATAACATCTTATGAGGAGGTAGGTTATGGGTCGCCCGAAGATTACCGTTGTCGGAGCCGGCAACGTGGGGGCTACGTGTGCACATTGGGCTGCGGCCCGGGAGTTGGGCAATGTGGTGCTGGTGGATGTGCTGGAAGGCATGCCCCAGGGGAAAGCCCTGGACCTGATGCAGGCGCGGCCGGTGTTCGGCTTTAATGCCGAGATCGTGGGTACGAATGACTACGCCGCCACCCAGGATTCCCAGGTCGTCATCATCACCGCCGGCATCCCCCGGAAACCGGGGATGAGCCGGGAAGATCTGATCAATACCAATAAGCACATCATGAGTACGGTGACCAAGGAAGTCATGGCTAAATCGCCGGACGCCTTCCTGATTGTGGTCGCCAACCCCCTGGACGCCATGTGCTACGTGGCCAAGAAGGTGAGTGGCCTGCCCCGGGAACGGGTCATGGGCATGGCGGGCATCCTGGATACGGCGCGCTTCCGCGTCTTTATCGCCATGGAATTGGGCGTGGCGGTGGAGGAGATTCAGGCCATGGTCCTGGGTGGCCACGGCGATGACATGGTGCCCGTGGTCAGCGCCACCAACATTTCGGGGGTGCCACTCACCGCCCTGTTGGCCCCGGAGCGCATCGCCGCCCTGGTGGAACGCACCCGCAAAGGCGGAGGGGAAATCGTGGCCCTGCTCAAGACCGGTTCGGCTTATTACGCCCCTGCGGCCGCGGCGGTGCAGATGGCCGAGGCCATTCTCAAGGACCAGAAACGCCTGGTGCCGGTGTCAACCTATCTGGATGGCGAATACGGCCTGAAGGATCTTTACTTCGGAGTGCCGGTGATCTTGGGCGCCGGGGGCATCGAAAAAATCCTGACCTTGAAACTGAGCCAGGAAGAAGAGGCGATGCTGCAGAAATCCGCTACCGCGGTGGCCAATACCCGGGATGAGTTGAAGATGTAAGGCAAAAAAGGGGGAGGCGGCCGGGGTCGCACCTGAACCCTCCCCCGTCCATTCGGTGTGCCGCCCGGTTTACTTGCCTTTGCTGAAGAATTCGATGAGCGTGATAATCGCCGGCCCCAAGATAACCACCATGATGGCCGGAAAAATGAAGAGCAGCATCGGGAAAAGCAGCTTGACCGGGGTTTTGGCGGCCAGGGCTTCCAGTCTCTGACGCCGGGCGGTGCGTATATAATCCGACTGAGTTTTGAGGGCCTGAGCGACACTGGTTCCGAAGCGGTCGCTCTGGATAAGGATATTACACAGGGAGACCAACTCTTCCACCCCGGTCCGTTCCCCCAGGTTCTTGAGGGCCTGCTGCCGCTCCAGCCCGGCCATGATCTCCAGGTTCACCAGAAGCAATTCCTGGGAAATGATGGGACTGCTTTCCTGCAAATCCTCCGCCACCCGCTTGATCGCCGCATCCAACCCCTGGCCGGCTTCGACACAGACCACCAGCAGGTCCAGGGCATCGGGCAGCGCCTCCCTGATTTTTTTCTGGCGGGAACTTATCATGCGGTTCAGAATGAAATTCGGGAGAAGATATGCCGAAATACAAAGGCTGATGGTTATCACTAATAAGGCGCGCTGGCTGGCGTCGCCCCACAGTAAGATCAAGACCAGGATCGGCAGGACCAGCAGGCCACCCAGTTTGACCCCGAGAAACATAGGGATGGCCCTTTCAGTGTAGATTCCGGCCTGGGTGAGCTTGGCCTGGAGTTTTTTGGTCGTAGCGCCGCCTTTGGTCAGATCGAATTTCTTTTCAAGCTTTTCGGCCAGCTTGGGGCTGATGAACACCGGATCATCGGCCATTTGGGGCCGCATTAAATCGGTATTGAGACGCGGATTGGGCTGGAGCCGCCGCCGCACCGATGAGGAGCGTTGCCGGAGATAAAAGCCCAGGAAGGCGATCATGCCGCCGATCAGGACTCCGAAGATAACTACCTGGAAAAATTCCATTTTATACCTTGATGCTGACAATCTTGTGAATACACCACATGCCCAACAGCTGAAATCCCAGAGCCACTCCACACATGATCTGACCGGTAGGATGATTGATCAGCACCTTGCCGTATGTCGGGTTGATCAACATCAGCAGGCCGGCCAGCACCGGGGGCAGGAGGAGGAGGATAAGCCCTGACAGCCGGCCTTCTGCGGTTAAGGCTTTGATCTGATTGCGCAACTTGAATCGTTCGCGAATGAGGATCGATATCTTCTCCAGAATCTCGGTGAGGTTGCCCCCGGTTTCCCGTTGAATCAAGACGGCGGTGGTAAAAAAGCTCAGATCCCGCAGGTCGATGCGCTCGCAGAGATTGAGCAAAGCGGTATTCAAGTCCAAACCATGGTTAAATTCCGTGAAGGTTTTGAGAAACTCCGTTCCCAGGGGATCGGCCATCTCTTTGGCCACTTGCTGTAATCCGGTAGGAAAGGCATGACCGGCCTTGAGTCCTCGAGCCAGCAGGTCCAGGGCATCCGGCAGTTGGGTTTCAAACTTCTTCAGTCGCCGTTTCCTTCTCCGAACCAAAATCCTGTAGGGGATGATCAGACCCAGCCCGCCGCCGGCCAACGCCCCCCAGCCCCCAAATTTCGCCAGTCCCAGGCCAGCGAGCCCCAGCCCGGACAGAACCGCGACGATCAGAAAGGTCCTTAATTCCCAGTTCAGGTCCGCCTGAAGCATCATGAACTGAATCCGATTTAACAGGCTGAATTTAGCCATTATCTGGTCAAGAGAGGATTTTTCCAGGCTGGCCTTTTTGAGGAGAGTGCCGACATTGATGTCCGGCTCCAGACCGTCAATTTCTCGGAGCCGCTTCTTTAACCGCCGCTGGTGAAAACGCTCCGGGTTAGCCAGAAATATAAGAACACCCCGGATGAGGAAAAAAAAGGTGAGGAAAATCATTAAAATCAGAATCAGAATCGGATAATCCGGGGTGCGGAAGAATTCACTGACCATCAGGGCCTCCCGGGTGGACATCTCCCTCGGGGGCCAGGGAGGGACGGACGCCAGGTACAAACGTCCGTGAGGGGAGATTTCCCGGCATCATCGGCTTAGCCATGTTCCTGGAAGAGACTGGGGGGCAACTTAAGGCCCATAGTTTCCATGCGTTTCATAAATTTGGGGCGGATACCGGTGGCCATAAAGCGGCCTTTCACCTTCTTATCCTCGGTGAGCCCCATCATATTGTAGGCAAAAATCTCCTGCATGGTGATCATGTCACCTTCCATGCCGACGATCTCAAAGAGGTTCATCATCTTGCGGCTGCCGTCACTCAACCGGGCGAGTTGCAGGACGACATTGATGGCAGAGGTTACCTGGTGCCGGATGGCTTTTTCGGGGATATTCAGGCCAGCCATGGAGACCATGGTTTCGAGCCGGGTGAGGGCATCCCGGGCGGAGTTGGCATGAATGGTAGCCAGGGAGCCATCATGACCGGTATTCATCGCCTGGAGCATGTCCAGGGCCTCGCCGCTTCTCACCTCCCCCAGGATGATGCGATCGGGCCGCATGCGCAAGGCATTCTTCACCAGGTCCCGCTGAGTGACTTCTCCTTGACCCTCCAGGTTAGCGGGGCGGGTTTCCAGGCGCACCACATGGTCCTGTTGCAACTGGAGTTCGGCGGAATCTTCAATGGTAATGATGCGTTCATCGTTGGGGATAAAGCTCGACAAGACGTTGAGAAAAGTGGTTTTCCCGGTACCGGTGCCGCCGGAGATCAGGATGTTGAGACGGGCCTGGACCATACCATGGAGGACCTCAGCCATGTCCTCGGTGATGGCGCCAAAACCGACCAAGTCCTCCACTTTGATGGGGTCCCGGGCAAATTTGCGGATGGAGAGGGCCGGTCCATCCAGGGCCAGGGGAGGGATGATGGCATTGACCCGGGAGCCATCCGGCAGCCGGGCATCCACCATGGGAGAGGATTCATCGATGCGGCGTCCCACCCCGGAGGCGATCTTCTCAATGATTTTGAGTAAATGGGCGTTGTCGGTAAAACGGATGATCGAGGGTTCCAGCTTGCCGCGCCGTTCGACAAACACCTTGCAGTAGCTGTTTACCAGAATATCGTTAATGCTGGAATCCGCCAGGAGGGGTTCCAGGGGTCCATACCCCAGGAGCTCGTTTCTGATCTCCCGGCAGAGCCGCTCCTTTTCAGGTGCGGGGAGCGGTATCTTCTCTTCCGTCAGGATCATTTCGACCCCGCGGCGCAGGTCCTCTTGGATCGAGCCTTCTGAAGCCGTGGTCAGGCGCGTGAGGTCCAGCAAGCTCAGGAGCCGCATGTGGATCTTGGCCTTCAACTCATTGAAGACGTCGTCTTTCTTTTGCCGCTCCCGGTCTTTCATCGGGTCCTGACCAGGGGTTGCGGGTTGGGCCTTTTGCTCCTCTATTTGCCGTTGGCGGATGCGGTCCAGAAGGCTCATGGCTTTTTCTTGCTCCAGAGACCCCGAAGCCATCTCCACCCCGAGCCATTGGTTTCCTCCGGTGTTTCTTCATGGCTGAACTTTCCGGCGACCAATTTCAGGTCTACGGATATGGGATGGCGCGGAGAGGTTTCCACCAGGAGTTTGCCTTCGTTGATGCTGAAATTTGCCTGTTTGAAATCACAGGTTATGGTGCCGGCAATCTTCTTCCCTAAAAAGTTTTCCACGTCAGGTAGTCCCAATTCATGTTGGCGGTCCCAACAATTTACCAAAACCTCGACTTCGAGTTCCTTCAATTCCAGGAGGTTAAGGGTTTCCAGCATTTTCTTGGCGTTGGAAAGGGCCGGGATGGATTGCCCGGTCACCAGCAGCAAGGATTCGGAGAACTCGAGGGCCTTCATGGTTATTTCATCAAGTTGATGACAACAGTCGATCAGGATCCACCGAAACCCCAGGTTATCCTTGATATAGCCGATAATCTTCTCCAGATGGCTAGCGTTTATAGCCTCGGCTTCTTCCAAACGGGCCGGGGCCGGAAGCAGATAACAATTATCACCGAGATGGTAGAGGATATTTTGTAAATAATTATTATCTAACCGTTCCAGATTATCGATCAGTTCAGCCAGGGTATGTTCCGGGTGGACATCGAAAAAATAGTTGAGTTGGCCAAATCCCAGATCCAGGTCTATCACCAGCACCTTGCCGCGGCGCTCCTGGGCCAGGAGGCTGGCCAGATTGGCGACCAGAAAGCTGGTCCCGATCCCACCCTTACACCCGAGAAAAGATATGATGCGGGTGGGTTTGGCCTGGACTTTGCTGATTTCTAATCGGGCCGCAAGGCGCTTAACCGCTTGTTGAAAATCTTCCTCCTGGATTGGGAAACTAAAGCATTCTTTCGCCCCGAGGCGTAGCGCCTTCCACAAGTTGCTGGTGGAGATTTCCCTAAAATAAAGGAAGATGGCGGGACTCCTGGGATTGACCGCGATTCTCTCGATCCAGTGGTCCAATTCAGGATTGTTTTCCTGGTATTCCAAAAAAATCACATCAATGCCAGACGCAACTTCAGAAGGCAGGTGGGCCAGATCGTTGCTTTCCACTAACTTGCCGGTATCGCCGACTTCGATAATTTTCCGGAGGTATTCCTGGTTTTCGGATGAATTAGAATAGATGCTGAATTGGGTGGACATTGCGGTTTACGATCCTCAGCCTGAGCGGGTGATGTTCTGAGCTATCTCGAGTTTACCGGCGCCCGATCTAATCCCCGGATCATCTCCACCGTTGGGGCCGCCGGAGAAACCTTGGCCGAGACGGCGGGAGCCGCCGGTCTCCCAAATAACTTGATGGCATCCGCGCCCAAGGTTTCCACCAGTTGTTGGTCTCCCTGGCCCCGCAGCACCAGCGAAATTCGCCCTTCCTGAGCTGCCAGGGCCAGGCGTTCTCCTTGGTCTGGGGATACTTCCAGCGTAACCGTAGGGACAATCTGAGGTTTGTCTCCCGGGCGGGTTTCCAGCTTTTGACCGGTGCCCAAAACTTTCAAGTTCTGAAAGAGGAGCTTGGAGAGCGGGGAGGTCTTGAATTCTCCCTTATCTACGACCACCACCACGTCCACCCGGCTCCCGGGGGTCAGGAAACCGGCCACCCCGGAGGCTTCGTCCACCTTCACGGTCATGGCCCGCTGGCTGGGACTCAGCAGGGCGGTGATCCCTGGCAGGGTCCCCTTGGGAGCCAGTTTATTTTCCAGGATAAGGTCGCCGGGCAGGATCAATGCCGCCGCCACCCGCTCATCCAACTGGGCCAGGGTGCTAAAGGAGCCTTCAGGAGCCTTCTCCTGGTGCCAGACCTCGGTCTTGAGTTGCTCGACGCTTACCCGGCTAGCCGGGTCTATGGCGCTTTTTGCCACCACGACTTGAGTGGTTTTGGGCTTGGGAGGTTGAACCGCGGCCTGCCGCTTCAGATATCCCATGGCCATATAGGTGGCCAGGGTCGCGAAACCGATGGCCAAAAGCAGCCAGGCCCAGCCGGGTAAACGAGGCATCGTATGGTCACTCCATATAAAGGGATGCGGGGGTTCACCTCCGCAACAACTTTTGGGTCCGGGTTGTCCGGCTCCATAGAGGCAAATTTAACTCAATGAACCCGTTAAATTCCTGCGGATTCGATTATTGTGGCCGTACTCGAAAACATCCCTGATATGGTGCTGCCGATCAAAATCGCCACTCCGGCGACCACCAAGGCGATCACCGCCATCAGAAGGGAGTATTCGATGACCGAGATGCCTTCCTCTTCATTGATGAACGTCGCCATTATATGCAGGTAAGTTTTCAAGTGTTTAGCCCAGTTCCGTTCAAGAGGCCCACATCAGGGGCGCTTTTAAGTCGGGCTTGTGGCCGCAGGCCTAAAATAATCCTTCGTTCTCTCCCGCCATGTCCTCCCGCTTGACAAACTGTTTTCAAAAGTAAGGTTGGGGCCGAAGCCCAGAGGCTCCGGCCCCGGCCCCCGTAAACCGGGTAGCCCGTCTACGATGCTGCTGGCGCCACCGCATCCAGCGCGGTTGCGGCCCGGCCGAACATATTCGAGATACTCGTGCCCAGAAGAGTGGCCCCTGCCACGATCGCCAGAGCGATCAGGCCCACCAAAAGTCCATATTCGATGGCCGAGGCGCCTTCCTCATCATTGATAAACGCCACGATTTTACGCAGATAAGTTTTCATGTTACTTCTCCTTTATTTGGTTAGTCGCTGCCTAAAAAACCGGTACTTGGTTAATGGTTAAAGTTGCCGTCCTGATGATCTTGAATCCCACCTCCTTTGCGTATTTGGTGTGAATCCACGCCGCCCATCAGTCCGGGTTTTTGCATCAGGTGAGACGCCATGAGGCAATCTCACCTGCACCACTTCGGCAATCCCGCTACCCTGGCCCGCAGGCTGTAGGCCGGAGACTTTGCGTCCTCCCCTTTCGGAGGAGTTTGCCATTGTCGGTGGCGTGGAGCTGTCTGGTTTACTTATCGGCCCCTGCATCTAAAACTTTAAGAATCGTTGGGGTGGGGGAGGAGAATGAACCGGCTGAGCGTTTTCGGCCTGCCTGTCCGGCTGGGATTCATTAGTAATTCAGGTAGTGGTTATCTGCCGTTCCAGGGAGGAAGTGACTCTTATCTGGGGAGGAATCCCGGCGTGAGTAAGGTTGGAGGGGTGCGCCGCTTTGATGTTAATAGGCTCCCTTGCCATGGATGATCGCGGGTAGAGTCTGGGCCAGAATCTTGAAATCGAGCCATAAGGTCCAGTGGTCGATGTAGTCCATGTCCATTTTCATCCATTTCTCAAAGGGCTGGGATAGGGAGGAGCGGCCGTAAATCTGCCAGAGACAGGTGATGCCGGGCTTGACGCTGAACCGGCGCCGATGCCAGTCTTGGCTGAAGCCGGCGTAATCCCGGAGCGGCAAAGGCCGGGGGCCCACCAGGCTCATATCTCCGGCGAGCACGTTAAACAGTTGGGGCAGCTCATCGATGCTGGTCTTCCTCAGGAACCGGCCCAGGAGGGTGACCCGGGGATCGTTTTTGATCTTGAACACCGGGCCGCTGGCCTCATTAAACCTTTCCAGCGCCGTTAAGCTCTGTTCGGCGCCTGGCACCATGGTCCTGAATTTAATGACCTTGATCTTGCGTTTCCGGAGCCCGATGCGGTCCTGGACAAAGAAAACCGGCCCGCCGGGTGACGTGAGCTTGATTAAGAACGCCACCATCACGAAGAGGGGAGACAGCAAGATAATTAATAAGAAGGAGACCACGAAATCGAAGGCCCTCTTAGCATGGATCGGCCAGCCTCCCATGGCCCCGGTGTACACTGAAAGGATTACATAATCCTGGATCTCTTCCAGTTCGGCCCGGGCCAGTTTCATATCGAACAGCAGATAGAGACTGTCGGACAGGAACCGGACGATGATTCCCTGCTGCACACACAGCCCGACGATGTAAGAAGTTTCTTGATAGAAAGAATTGAGCGGCAGATCTATGATAACTTCATCCACCTCATGGGTCCGCAAGAAGTTGGGGAAATTTTGGAAATCAGCCAACAGCGGGTAACCGGACTCCTCGAACCGCCGGCTGCCATGCCACTTTTGGTCCACAAAACCCATGACCCGGTAGCCTAACTCGGGGCTCTGCTCAAGATTTCGGGCGAATTTTACCGCCCTTTGATTCGTGCCGACAATAACCGCATTGTGGAGATTGATTCCGGATACCCAGCTTTTCCGGCTGATGAACCTGAATATGATGCGGCTGAGTATGGCCAGGGTGGTGGTCATTAACCAGAATACCACCATGAACAGGGGCGTTACTAATCTGATATGGCATATCACACTTAAAACTAATAAAATAAAACTACCAATAGAGGTTATCCTAATAATCTTAATGATTGCTTTTTTCTTTGTAGTTAATCGCCGGATATAATAGGCCCCGGATAGATCCAGAACTATATACCAAATCAAGGTAAATCCCATAAAGATTATGAAATTTAGGATACTGATACGTATAGAGAAGAATTCAATGAAGGGCACCCCATCAACTTCCGACACTACGAACGATGCCGCGATAATAAAAGAAAGAGTCATTGAGATTAAATCAACGGCTACTAAATAAATGCGCCATAATTTATGTTGATTTATTGACATAATCAGATTTACCTTGATTCAATTTAACGCTGCCTCGGCAGAGGTAATTGCGGGCGAGGCAACGCGGTTTGACCCTCCACGCGGGGGTGCCGGGACTGGCGAAATGGGGTTACTCGTGGTCTAATACCGAGTTGCAATCAAAAAGCAATTTATAATAGCCGCAGGCTTTAGCACAGGCGAGACGCCTGTGTCACCAACTGATTGCGAAATGGTCTAAAGACGCGCCCCCGACCATCTCAAAGCGCCGACCGGCTTTGGCTGCGGCAATGGACCCAAAGCCCTCCGGCGGCCTTTAGGTAATTTTCGGCAGGCTAGTTGAATTTCTTGAATTTTTTCTGATCAGCCCGCGCTCCACCTGAACCTCTGCACCCCCAGGAGAGGCCGGTGGTAAGAGGCCCCGAGGGCGCGGCGGCGAGCAACAGATTAAGGCTGGAGTTGGGGAACCTTTCTAGAGGAATTGGGGACAGGCATTACCCCCAAGTTTGGAAATAGTTGATTCAAAAAGGTTTTGGTGGCACAACTTTCCAGCCTGTGCGGGGATTTGCGCACCGCCTGGAAAGGCTGTGCCACCAGCCGGAAAGACTTGTGGGTAAGGATAGGCCCATTGGGGAGAGGGGAAAAAGTGAACCGTTGACGCCGAATTATTTCTCATCTTTTTCCTGGTCGTACATGAGAGATACGGTTTGCGACACCCTCTTAGCCCAGGTTGGGTCATCTTTATTCAATTCAACTTCATCATAAAAATCACTAAAGTCATGATCGACTAACTTGTAGGGGTTTTTTAAACTGTCCGAATCAAAGAATGTATGTCTCAATTCGTGTCTCAACACTCTTTTGATGTCAGTGTCATCGCAATGAGAAATCAATTTTTGATCCAATAATATAATATAATCGTAACCGTACTCCGGGGCTTCATCCTTGGATAAAAACTTTACCAACTCAGTAGGCCTCACTATTTTGCTGAGAGTTATATTACCTTTATGTACCATCTTCTTTTTATTAAGTAGAAAAAGAATCTTTGCATTAGCTAAATGAGGAAAATATTGAGATCTGATTTTTTCATACATCTCTAAAATGTGGTCAGGAACATGCTCAAACTTCATAATGATTCTCCTTGGATATAGTTTGTTGGAGTACAATTAGTTAATATAGCATGGGGGTTCAAAAATCAAAAGCGGTATTTGGCCGATGCAATATCATCGGATTGTCTACTGAAATTTGCAGGGCGCATCTCTGGCGCGATTCTTGGTGCGTAAGACGCACCCTACAAAGGGAAATTATCTTTTTGAGCGCCGATTGGTATGCATCGGCGGAGTTACTCCTGCGCCGCCGGCCCTGTCCTGGCCTGCTGAGGCTCAATCATCTGACCCAAGTTTGGTTCAAGCGGTGGAGGATGCCGCGGTGGCCAGCCGGCGCGAATAAACCAGGTACTTGTCCTCTTCTAAAAACATGTGGACTTCGGCCCCATCGCTCTTATACGCCTCCAGGGCCTCTTTGGCGTCATCCCGGGTGACGTATACGGCGCCGTCCCACATGAATTTTTTTCCCGCCACTTCCCGGGCCGAGGCGATGGACGGTGAGGCGTCCGCAGGCAATTGTTCCCCGGGTTCTATCTGTTCCAAGGGCAGGCCCAGGGCGGCATCCACTTGGGCCCCCAGTTGCCCCAGGGTAAAGCCGGCCACGTAGATACCTTCCTTGGGACAGGTAGCCATGCAGGAGCCGCAGCCTTTGCACAGCACCGGGTTCACGGCCACGGTCTTCTTCATTTTGCCGTCCCGGACATATTCCAACAGGCTGATGGCGTGAAACGGACAGGCATCGACGCAGAAGGCGCAGCCGTCGCAATTTTCGTCAATGGGGCGGGAGATAATGGAATCGAGTTCCCAGGTATCCCGGGCGAGGATATTGCTGGCCCGGGAGGCACAGGCCAGGGCCTCGGCGATGGACTCCTGGATGGGCTTGGGATAATGGCACAGGCCGGCCATATAGACCCCCGGCGTAGTGGACTCCACCGGCTTAATCTTGGCGTGCGCTTCCGTAAAGAAACCTTCGCTATTGAGGTGGATTTTATAAAAATCCGCCAGGACCGCATTGTGATGGGGAATTATGGCCGTGGACAGGGTCAAGAGGTCGACGCGCAGTTCCATGGGCAACAAGAGGTCCTGGTCCTCAAACCTGATGACGAGCCTATCCCCGGCCGCCTCCACCCGGGGAAGATCATCCACGTTATACCGGCAAAACCGCACTCCTTTTTTCCGGGCCTCGGCATAGAGCACTTCGCGCTCGCCATAGGTCCTCATATCACGATAAAGGATATAAACCTCCATGCCGGGATTCATATCCTTCAACCGGATGGCGTTCTCCACGGAATGGCTGCAGCACACCCGGTTACAATACGGCCGTTCCGGGATGCGGGAGCCCACACATTGAATGAAGGCTACTCCCTGGGCATCCTTCACCCGGGGAGTTCCCCGGGAAATTTCCCGGTCCAGGTCCAAGGCCAGCAGGACATTGGGGTGCTCTTTATAGAGATACTCGCCTTTGGGGCGCAGAGGTTCCGCCCCGGTGGCGATAATCACGATGCCATGCTCGATCTCCTGGCCGGTGGACAGCTTGGATTTAAAGTTACCCACCGAACCGCTGACTTCGTCCACCACGGCCCAGAAGTGGACGGTAATCCGGGGCTGTTTTTCCACCTTCTCGACCATGCCGTCCACCATCATTTGGACCGGTTCATCCCGCCAGGTGCTGTGGAGCTTGCGGGCATTGCCGCCCAGGCGGTCCAGTCTTTCCACCAGGTGGACCTCGAAACCCTGGTCCCCCAGGGCCAGGGCGGCGGTGATCCCGGCCATGCCGCCGCCGATTACCAGGGCTCTCTTGTTCACCGGCACCGAGAGATACTCCAGGGGCTGCAACATCCTGGCCTTGGCGACGCCCATGCGGATCAGATCCAGGCACTTTTCCGTGGCTTGCTGCGGCTCCTGCTGGTGCACCCAGGTGCACTGGTTGCGGATGTTGGCCATCTCGAACAGGTATTTGTTCAGGCCGGCTTCCCGGAGCATACGCTGAAACATGGCGGCGTGGGTTGTGGGACTACAGGCCGCCACCAGCACCCGGTTGAGCCGATGCTCCTTGATCATCTGCACCATCTGGTTCTGGCAATCCTGGGAGCAGGTGAAGAGGTTGTCCTGGGCGTATTCCACGTTGGGGATGGTGCGGGCGCTCTCCACCAGAGAGGGCACATCGGCCACGCCGCCGATATTGAGGCCGCAGTGGCAAACAAAAACGCCCACCCGGGGCGGCTCTGCCGAGACGTCGGGTTCCGGCGGGAAAGTTTTGGCTCGCTGCAACGTCCCCCGGACCGCAGCCAGGTCCCGGGCCGCAGCCGCAGCCGCGGCACTGCCGTCCACCACCGAATCGGGGATGTCCTTGGGACCGGTGAAGGCGCCGCAGGCGAAGATCCCCGGCCTGGAAGTAGACACCGGGCTACAGCAGTCGTTCTCGACAAAGTTGTTCTCTGAAATCTCCACTCCCAATTTCCGGGCCAGTTCGGCGGTTTCCGGGGCGATCCCCATGCCGACGGATAAGACTACCAGGTCAAATTCCTCGGTCCGAACGGCGTTGGTTTCATCCACAAAGGTGAGTTCCAGATTGTGATTGCTCGGGTTCTGGACCACCCGGGAAACCACGGCCCGCATGTAGCGGATATGATGGTGCACCTTGGCGCGCTGATAATAACTTTCGAATCCCTTCCCATGGGCCCTGAGATCAATGAAAAAGATGGTCGGCTCAATTTTGGCATCATGCTCTTGGGCAATAATGGCCTGTTTGGTGGCGTACATGCAGCAGACCGAGGAGCAATAAGGCCGGCCGGAGGCCTCGTCCCGGGACCCGACGCACTGTATCCAGGCGATTTTCTTTGGCTCGAGGCCGTCGGAGGGGCGCTTGATATGGGCCTCGGTGGGTCCGGTGGCCGAAAGGAGCCGTTCGAATTCCAGGGCATTAATAACATTGGGATAGCGGCCGTAGCCATATTCCGGCTTTTGACGGGCGTCGAAAACCTGAAACCCCGGAGCCAGAATCACGGAGCCCACGTTCAGCTTCACGATTTTGTCCGTCTGGGAAAAATCTATGGCGCCGGAAGGGCAGAATTTCTCGCAGGCCCGGCATTTGCCTTTGCGGAAATAAATGCAGTGTTCCTGATCGATGGCAAATTTTAGCGGCACCGCCTGGGGATAGAGGACGTAAGCGGCCTTGCGGGAATTAAGCCCCTGGTTGAATTCGTTAGGCACCTTCTTGGGGCATTTCTCGGCGCAAATGCCGCAGGCAATGCAGCGGCTCTCGTCGATGTACCGGGCCTTCTGAAGCACCTCGACCTGATAGTTGCCGGCTGGGCCTGCGATGCCCGTAACCTCGGCCGGAGCGATAATTTCAATATTGAGGTGGCGGCCCACCTCCACCAGTTTCGGGGCCAGGGTGCACATGGAACAGTCGTTGGTGGGAAAAGTCTTGTCCAACTGCGGCATGACGCCGCCGATGGCGGGTTTTTTCTCCACCAGATAGACATAAAATCCGGTTTCGGCCAGATCCAGGGCGGCCTGGATGCCGGAGATGCCCCCGCCCACCACCAAAACCGCGCCGGTCTTCTTGTCCCTATCTTTAGGCTTATCGGCCATGTATCAAACCTCGATTAGATAATTCCCTTCATCTTCAATAACGGCATGGGGTCTACCAGGTGCTGGGCCAGCCACTGCGGCGCTTGAGGATGTCCAACGGCCAAGCCCATGAGTTCGGTAAAATAGAAGACCGGCAGATAATAGTCCCGGCCGAATTTGCGGGCAATCCTTTCCTGGCTCAGGTCAAGATTGGCCTGGCACATCTGGCAGGAGACCACGAAACATTCGGCCCCCGCCGCGAGGGCGCGCTCATACAGGCGCTGCACCAGGGTATCGATAATATCAGGCCGGGCCACGGCCAGGCCGGCGCCGCAGCAGTCAGTCTTAAAAGACCAGTCCAGGGCCGTGGCGCCCAAAACCTCCAGGAGGCGTTCCATATTTTGCGGGTTCTCAGAATCGGCTCGATCCGTTACCGCCGGCGGCCGGGCCACCAGGCAGCCATAATAACAGACAGCTTTAATTTTCTTCAACGGCAGGACCACCTTGGCGGCCAGCGTTTCCAAAAAGGCGGGTTGGGTAAAAAAATCCAACAAATCCCAAATCTTGTTTTCCCCGCGGTAGGAAAGGCCCCATTTCTCGCCCTCGGGCCCCTGCAGGGCCTTTTCCGCCACCTTGAGCCGGTTGAAGCACAGGGCGCATGGCGCCACCACATCACGGCCGGCCTTTTCAGCCAAAGCCAGGTTGCGGGCCGGCAGGTGCAGGGCAAGCTGATGGTTGAGGCTGTGGGCTGAACTGGCGCCGCAGCAATTCCAATCGAAGAGCTCCACCATCTCCACGTCCAGCAGGGGAGCAACGCCGGCGATGGAAGCGGCATAGTCCACCGCGGTGCCTTCTAACGAGCAGCCGGGATAGTAGGTAACTTTCATAGGCTTAATCTTCATTATTCAGCAGCAGCATCTTGAGGACACCCGGATTGACCCCGTAAACCGAGAATTTGGTCACGAAGGCGTTCTGATAGCCGTTGCCCGGATAGGGCTGCGCCGGAGGGGCCAGCGGAAAATTGGCAGAGAAGGTAAGTCCTGTCAGGACGACGTTGCCGGCGGGATCGACGGCCAGTCCGTAGGTGCGGTCACCGTCTGTCCCGCCGAGGAAGGTGGAATAGCTCAGGGGGGCGCCACCCGGGGCGATTTGCATGAAGATGACGTCCCAGCTCCCCTGGGGCGCCGGGAACAGCGCGTTTGGAGTGTACGGAAACTTCTCGGGCGCCGTCAGGTTGGAAGCCACGTATGCCGCGCTTTGCGCATTGCTCTCCCCGCCTACATAGACCGTTCCTTGTGAATCGACGCCCACGCTGGTGCAGAAGCTGCCCCACGTATCGCTTGACAATACGGTCGTTCCACCTCCCAAAAAGGTGGAGTAGACCAGGGATGCTACGCCACTCAAGGAAGGATCGATCTTCACGAGGTAGGGCTGATCATTAGTCAGGTCCGCCAGGACACTGTTAAAGATGGTGGCCCCCCCCTGGGTCATGGGAAAGCTCGCCGACTGCGTCCGGCCCGTGGCCACGATGAGCCCCGTTGGATCCAAAGTCATGCCGTAGACGTCATCCCGGGCAGTGCTCGAGTTCGCCCCCAGGTAGGTGGAGTAGAGCAGGCTGTAGGAGGAGGACGAAGACCCGGGAATGCTTGATTGGATCTGGGTTACAAAGCCATTGCTGGAGTTAGGTTCAAAGCCGCCAGCCGGGGCAGTGCTGCGGTAGGCGTTGGCGGTGGTGGGGAAGTTCAATGAGGAGGTGGTAAAGCCGCCCACGGTGATGTTGCTGCCGGAGGAGTTCACCGCGACGCTGTGCCCCTGGGTATCGTTGTTCCCGCCAAGAAAGCTGGAGTAAACCAATGAGTCCAGGCCGCTCTGGGTAGGGTCGATGATGCACACGCAGGCGTTTCTCGTGCCGAGAAGATTGCTCTGGATGGCGTTGGCGGTCACCGGGAATATTGTCTGCCCGCTGCCGCCACCGGAAGTGGTCATGCCGGTAACATAGACCAGACCAGCCGCATCCACCGCGACAGAGTTGCCGTTGTTTTGGTCATCGGCATAGGGCGGTAACTGCCCCTCCACCCCGCTGCCGCCCAGGTAGGTCGAGTATGTGATGTTGCCGTTCGCATCATATACGGTCACGAAGTAATCCGAGTTCAGGTTGTTCTGCCCCTGAAAGGCGTTCGTGGTGGTGGGGAACGGTACCGGTGCAACTGAAGTGGTCAGGCCCACGACCGCCACGCCGCCGTTCGGCATGGCGGCCACCCCGACGCCCATGCTTTGATTGTTGCCGCCCAGGTAGGTGCACCAGAGTAGTGTGCCCGCAGGGTTGTATTTTGCCACGAACGCCGACATCGTGCTACCCGCCGCCGGGCTCGATTGGTAGGCATTCGTCGTCCCGGGAAGGTCCTTGACCGTAGTGGCGCCGGTCACGTAGGTATTGCCCTGGGCGTCGCAGGCGGCATCCTGGGCGAAGGTAAGCGCATTGGCGTTAGACACAAAGGGCACCGATCCCCCCAGGTAGGTGGAAAACACCAGTTGCGGAGTCGGCTGCGCCTGGGCAGATGAATAGCCGAGGCTGAGAATTGCGCTGATCATCAGCATCAGAGCAGCGACAGGGCCGAGAATAACTCGCCGAATCATACCGGATACTCCTCTCTTGATTTCTGATCACTTCTTTCTGGTTTCACCACTATCGAGCATCCTTGCGACCCTGATTTACTATTTGATCCTTAATTATATCAAGCAGTTAAGCATAATCTCCTCAAATTGCGCCGCATAATCCGGGTTAAAACTCCACCTTCCGGAAGATTGCGGCGATCTCGCCCTTGCCCCGCAAGGCAGCCGGGCCGCGCCAGCGCATCCGCCGGCGCTGCCAGAGTTTCCACCCCAAACTCAGGTCGGCCTTGAGTCCGGCAAAATCCGGCTGGCGGCGCATTTTGAACACCGTAAAGCGCCGGAGAAGCGTGTTTTCCGGGAGGCGGCCGCCCGCGTCCCGCAGGCTCTCCAGAAAAATCCGGTGAAACGTCGCCACCATGTCGTCGGGCAGGGTTCTTCCCCTTCTGACCGCTTCTTCTTTGAGCCAATCCATGGTGCCGGCAATGTCGATACCGTTTGGACAGCGGCTGGTACAGGTTTGGCAGCCGGAACAGACCCAGATGGTCATGGAATCGAACACCCGCTCTTCCTGACCCAAAAGCGCCAGGCGGATGACGTGGTGCGGCAGCAGATCCATGGCGAAGGTCAGGGGGCAGCCGCCTGAACATTTTCGGCATTGGAAACAAGAGGTTACCGCCAGGTTGGCCTTAACCAGTTGTTCAGGGAGGGCAACCTGGGGCCGCAATGACTGATTGGTCGGGTTTTCCATGGGCGGTTTTCTATTCCTTAGCTAAAGCTATCATGTTTTGGGTGTGAAAGAGAGGTAACCAATAGAGGCACTTGCAAAATTCATCTTAGGCTGGTGGCACAGGCTTCCCAGCCTGTGCAAATGCCTGTTGAAGGTCGATGCAGCATTACCGCCCCTCAGGTTGCAAGATGCTCTTTATGAAGAATATCAACATGATATCACGCAGATTTAATCCTTTAACTGCACAGGCTCGAAAGCCTGTGCCACCGGATTCCATGGGAGGGAATCTGAAGGGAGAAGAAAAAGAGAGGCACCCCCCTTGCCCGGCCCTGCCCTTCCAAACTAAGGGCCGCCGGTTTATTCCGCTAAGATCTTGAGCAAATACTGGCCATAGCCATTCTGCTTCATGGGTTTGGCCAGCCGGCGCAGGCTCCCGGCGTCGATAAAGCCCAGGCGATAAGCAATCTCCTCCAGACAGGCGATCTTGAGGCCCTGGCGTTTCTCAATGGTCTCAATGAAGGTGGAGGCCTCGAGGAGTGATTCGTGGGTGCCCGTGTCCAGCCAGGCGAAACCCCGGCCCAAAACCTCTACCCGCAGCTCTCCGCTTTGCAGGTAGACTTTATTGACATCGGTAATCTCCAATTCTCCCCGGGCGGAGGGCTTGAGGCTGGAGGCGATTTCGACCACGCGATTGTCATAAAAATAGAGGCCGGACACGGCGATGGATGATCTCGGTTTGACCGGCTTCTCCACGATATCCAGGACCTGGCCGGAGGCGTCAAATTCAACCACGCCATACCGTTCCGGATCTTTGACCCAATAGCCGAACACCAGACCGCCGTGGGTCAACTCCACGGCCCGTTTCAGGATGCCCTCGAGCCCATGGCCATAAAAAATATTATCCCCCAGGATCAGGCAGACCCGGTCACCGCCGATAAACTCTTTGCCGATGATAAACGCCTGGGCCAGGCCCTCGGGGCGGGGTTGTTCGGCATAGGTAAAGCGCATACCCAAATGAGTCCCGTCTCCCAGAAGGCTCTCATATCTCGGCAAATCCTCCGGGGTGGAGATGAGGAGAATCTCCCTAATCCCGGCCAGCATGAGGATTGACAGGGGGTAGTAGATCATGGGCTTGTCATAGACCGGCAGGAGTTGTTTGCTAACCACCTTGGTAACGGGGTAGAGCCGGGTCCCGGCCCCGCCCGCTAAAATAATTCCCTTCCAGCCCGGTGAGACTAAGCCGCGATTCTCCATGGATGCTTGCCGCCTTGATTGACTCATTGGTGAGGTTTTTTCCTGAGGAAATGAGGTTGAATATGCATCGGTTGTTGGGGGCGCCGGGGCATTTGGCCCGAGACGAAAGTTAAAAATCGCGGCTTACGGCCAAAGATATGTTCATAACCATACAAAAAAAACCGCCGGGAAGCAACCCGGGCCAGGGAACCGGCCGGGAAATTTTCTTCATTAGCTTAAGTTGCAACGAATTGCCGGCAAAGTTATTCTAACGTTAAGGGAATCCGAGGCGATGGTCCCGTTTCCTATCCCAGTAATTTTGGCGATATCCTCATTCCGTGACATGCGGCATATCCATGCTGGCCCTTACGGAGGATTACTGTCATATATCAGCAAGATAAGAGATATGCCGTTGCAAGGAGGAAACGAGGTATGGGGAGAGTTCTTTTAGCTCTCGTAAGTGCGCTGTTCTTGGTTATGTCGGTTACGGCCGGGACCTGGACGTCCAACAACTTCCTCTATAAACCTGCCACAGGGGCCAGGGGCGATGAGGAAAAAGCCAAGTTTGACTCCGGCTTGAACCGGGTTGACTCCCGCCTGGCAAATGAGAAATGGCTTAACGATCCGCTGTATAGCGGAGATTTAGCCACGGCCATCACCACCATTGGCACCGCCAAAGCCGTCCTCGGTATTCCCGCCGGTAACTGGCCCATTACTGAAAATCTGACGGTCCCGGCCACCCTGACGCTGAAATTTGTGCACGGAGCTGTCATTACTATCGCCACCGGCAAAACCCTGACCATCAATGGCCCACTGGAGGCCGGCCTCTACCAAATCTTCTCCTGCACCGGTACGGGTAAGGTGGAGATGAAGGCTGAGGCAGTCAAGGTGCCGGAGTGGTGGGGTGCGACTGGTGACGGGGCCACAGACGATACCGCGGCTCTCCGGGCCTGGGCTACTTGTGGCGGTAATCTCAACCTGCCTAAGAAAACCTACAAAATCACTGCCGGGATCATAGTGCCGCAGTATGCCGTCATTGACGGCCTCGGAACTATCTATCAGGTTACGGATACGGTTGAGGGCTTGATTGTCAAAGATGATGTAAAGATAAAAAATATTGAGCTAAAAGGGTCCGGCACAGTCATGGCGGCGGGCTATCACCATTTGGGAATTGCTTCTTATAGTGTTTATGATAATTCATCTTCCGGCACAACTGCAATGTCAACTTATGTGGGGAAGCGTGTGCTGGTTGATAACGTCAAATTTACCGGAGGTTGGGAGCGGTGTATCATTCTTACCTCCAATTGCATAGTGCGAAATTGTACCTTTACTAACAACTTGGCAGAAGCAATCCTATTCCACGGAATTACGAATCTGGCTACTGGCAATGAAATAAATGGCCTTGGTAGTTGGGGTATTGACTTTAATGGCGGTGATAGTGAGGCTTCATTTAATATAATCAGAAATGTTGGAGCTGCCACTGTTGATGGCGGAGGTATTTGCTTTGCTGGATTGACCACTGAAAAGCCCATGACTGGATTGCGGGCTGTCGGCAACTACCTTGAAGATTGTGGGATTGGGTATGGCATCGTTGCTTGGTCTCAGCCAACCAATGGCGTTTTAGGCGACGTGGTATTTGCCAACAATACCCTGATCGGCAAGAGCACCGGGGTGTCACGGACGGCTATTTCAATTTACCCTGGAACCGGCAGCACCACCATGATGACCAACATCAATATCACCGGCAATCTGGCCACTAAATGGGACACGTTCATCCAAGGCTATTACCTCCTGGGTGGGGCCATTGCCAATAACGTCGGCAAAACCTTCACCCCGGGTATAAATGCAGCTATGCCATTTGGCGCCATCGACTCGGTGGTTATCGCTAACAACGTCTGTAAGGAAGTGACCGGGGGAGCCAACACGGTTATGAAAATAGAAGGATCGAATAACAACAACCGAATCGTTGATAATATTGGTACTGGCGCCAATGTTGGCCTTTACAATGCAGACTCAGCCGGCACCAAGAACGACATCAGCGGCAATGATTTCTCCGGGTGTACGACGCCAATTTTTTTACCGGTGGCTTTGGCGGCTGGCAATCGGCTGGAACACAATACCGGCTATGTTCCCGGCGCGGCTCTGGCTCCTGCCGTACCTGCCTCCACGGTTGAGGTGCGGAACACCAAAGGCTATCCGGTCATCGTGAAGGTCACGGCCGGTACGGTGACGGCAATCAGCACCGGGAGTGTCACCGGCGCCCTTACCGCCACTGGGTTAACGGCTGGCAAGGTGGTCTTGCCGGCGGGTTGGTATATTTCCATCACATACTCCAGCGCCCCCACCTGGACCTGGGAAGGGATTCAATAGCGGGAATTCGAAATCATTAAGAGATGCCCCACGGGTTGTACCCCATCGGGTTCCTTGACAAAAGCCCTGCCGGTATGCCATATTAGCTATCAATGCGCTGGCAGGGCTCGTTACGATTGACTGGATCTTTAGCGCTGGGAGTGGTTCTCCTCCTGTCATCCTGCACCTTTCTCAGCAATCAAAGTTATACCCGGCAGCATCCCCAGTATCGAGGCATAAAACGGGTAGCGGTTTTTGTTCAACGCTGGCCGGCTTATCTGCAATTGCCCGACCAAAATGACCCCGGAGCTGATTTCATTAAGAAGTCGACCCTGTTCACCGGCCCATGGCAGCCGGCCGGTTTAATTAACCCCCGGGCGGTGGATGTCCAGGACATCGATGATGACGTAGCCGCAACTCTGCTCATCGAGGTCCTGACGCAAAAAGGGTATCAACCGTTCTTGTCGGGGGTCTTCCCCGCCCATCCCGGACCCATAACCGTTGCCGAGATGATGGCGAAATGTGAGGCGCTAAATCGCGGGGTCGATGCAATCCTCTTCTGCTTTTATTCCCCCACCGTTTTTTGTGCTGAGGCTGCAGCTACGCCGAAAGATCATCATAAGCGCTCTTATAGCTTGCACGAAATTATCGAGAAACTTAACCCCGGGGGTAATTACGTTACTTGGGCGGGACCCAGTGCAGCCCAGGCTCCCCCGAACTCCATCAGCCATGCCTTTATTTTTGTTTCACTGACGATGTTTAAGGCCCGGGATTGGCAACCACTCTGGGAGGTTGCCAACTCCCAGATCGGCGGCCGGATGCGGGTCAAGTTGGCCCAATGCCCTCCTGCTTTAACGGATCAGAGTTATCCGGCCGATGCGGGCATCATACAACGGCTGATGTGCACTAATCTAACTTGCCGGCTACGGCACTTGATTCCCGATGCCTTTTAAAATCTTTTCCACCACTACCCAATTACATAATAAAAAGCTTGTCACCCGCCAAGTGTTGTCTTATTATTTCTTTATAACCTTTTTCAAAATGACAAGTTCCTCCATGACCAATAGAGATAGGTTCTTATTATGGCAGCAAGAAAAATAATCAGCATCATTTTGGCATTCATGATTTTCCTGCCCCCGACCCAGGGATGGGGGCAGCGGCTGGAAGATCAGGCCCAATTTTACCTACAAAATATCGGGCCGGGACAATCACCTGCTCCTCAAGCGGGACAAACACCCTCTACCCAACCTCCAATTAGCCCGGATTTGCCGCGCCAGGCTGCCCCGGCTCCTAAAGCTACCCAGGTATTGACCAGTGCTCCCCGCCAGCCTGAAGATATTTCAACTATTGAACGGCGGGCCTGGGCTCAGAGGATGTACATTAAACAATTCGGCTATAGTTTCTTTTACCAGCCTCCAGCCTCTTTCTTGCCCATGGAGGCCGTCCCGGTGGGCCCGGATTATGTCATTGGCCCCGGTGACCGCATCAAGATCATCATTTGGGGGAGTGTACAGGGAGAGTATAACCTGACGGTAGACCGCAACGGCCAAGTCGACATCCCCAAAGTGGGTGTCGTCCACGTCAGCAGCCTTACTTACCGGCAGCTCCGGGAGGTTTTGGACCGGGAATTCACGCGGCAGTTCACCAATTTTCAAATGAACGTTACCCTGGACAACCTGCGGACCATCCAGATTTACGTCGTGGGTCAGGCAAGATTTCCCGGAAGCTATGCGGTGTCCTCCCTTTCTACCCTGGTGAGCGCTTTATTTGCCGCCGGCGGTCCCAGTAAGTCCGGCTCCCTGCGCAACATTCAGATCAAGCGGGGCAACAAGGTGGTCGTGACTTTTGACATGTATGACTTCCTCTTGCGGGGGGATAAGAGCAAGGATATTCGGCTGCAACCGGAGGATGTCATTTTTATCCCGCCCATCGGCCCGATGGTTGCCATCGGCAGCCCCAAGACCTTGAAAGAAGTGGAAGACGCCTTGAAGACCCTGGCCCGGCTGCAACTGGAAGGAGAGTCGGCTCCGGAAATGAGCTGGCGGAGAGGGGAAGACCTGAAAATCATGTCGGTAAAAGGGCCGGCGGTTCCGGAGGCGAGCAGCGGACGTATTTTCGGCATGGACGCCCAAGAGGCCGGGCAAAAACTGGCCATGAGCAAGGGCATGGATTTTGGCGGTGCAGTGAAGGTCCCGGCGATCTACGAACTCAGGAACGAGAAGACCCTGAATGACCTGCTGCGCCTGGCCGGGGGGCTGGGTGATACCGCGTTTAAAGGCCGGGTGCAGGTTCTCCGGATCAAAGGCCACCAGGAAACGGTGCTGTTTGATGAAGACCTGACCAAAAGCCTGGCCAAATACCCCAGCCTGTCGTTGATCGACGGCGATTTTGTCATGATCTTTCCCGTCTCTTCCGTGGTGGAAAAAAAGGTTACCATAGCCGGCGCGGTTAAGAGCCCGGGGGAGTTCGGTTTCCGCGACAATATGCGGGTGAGCGACCTGGTCAGTTACGCCGGCGGGCTCTTGATGCAGGCCAATAAGGACGAAGCGGAGATCACCCGGGTGCGGATCACCCAGCAAGGCCCCGATACTTCGCGCATTTACGTCAGATTAAGCCAAGCCCTCAGCGGCGCCTCGTCCCAAAATGTGGTCCTGCAACCCAACGATTATCTCTTCATCCGCGCAGTACCGGATTGGGGTACCTATAAAACGGTTCAGATCGCCGGAGAAGTCAATTTCCCCGGCACGTACACCATTAAAAAGGGAGAGATGTTAAGCTCCCTCTTAACCCGGGCCGGAGGGTTCACCAGCAAGGCTTATCTGCTGGGAGGGGTGCTCATTCGGGAGTCCACCCGGGTATTACAGAAGCAACAGTTAAATGCGGCCATTGACCGCCTGGAAGCGCGGGCCTTAGCCTCAGCCGGACAGAAAGCCGCCGCCGGTTTGGAGGCCGAGGATGTGAAACAGATCGAGAGCGCCGCCATGCAGCAGCGCATGCTCATCGCCGCCTTGAGAAAGGTGGAACCGCTGGGAAGGGTGGTAATCGAACTGGAGGATCCCGAACGCCTTCGGGGGACTCCCAAGGATATTACGCTGCAAGAGGGGGACCGATTGATGGTTCCCGAGGCGGCAGGTACGGTGAATGTCGTGGGTGCGGTCTTTGCCCCCACCGCCCTGGTTTACACCCCTTATAGGACGGTAAAGGAATATCTCACCATGGCCGGTGGCACCACGGAAATCGCCGAAGACAGAGAAATTTATGTGATTAAAGTCAATGGCGCCGCCGTGAGCCGCAAAGGGTTCTCCTTGGTGAAGGCCAGTTGGGACGGGAGCAAATACGCCTACCATCCCGGCGGCATAAGTTCCCTGACTCTCGACCCGGGGGATACGATCGTGGTGCCGGAAAAATTAGAACGAATCCCTTGGCTTAAAAATATCAAGGATATCGCCGCCATTTTAGGGAATCTCGCTTTAACCGCCGGGATTGCTTTTGTGGCCCTTAGGTAAGGTAGTTACATGCGCCGAATGGCGATAATTTTGATGATGCTCGGGTGCCTTGCTGGAGCCAGCCAGCCAGCTTTTTCAGCTAAAGCTGGCTTTTTTACCGGCCCGGACAAAGCCTTTAATATTTCTACCTGTATCTATGGAACTATCGGCTTTGCAACCATGGCCTACTATATGTATAAAAATAGCCCCGCCCAAAGGGCCAAAGGATATCCGGAAGAATTGGGGCCGGGGGAGTGGTACCTCGCCGCCTATACCGGCGTCTCCTATCTACCCTCGGCGGACTGGAAGTTTGCCAACGATTTTCCCGCCCCATTATCAACGGTTACTGGACTCCCCTTAGGCGGTGCGGCTCAGTATGCGGGCCGGACTGCCAAAAATATCGAATATAAACCGGGAATATTGGGAGGCATAAAATTCGGACGGTTCCTGGATGCCTACCCCTGGTTGGGTTGGGAAATGGAGACCAGTTTCTCCCGCAACCGGATCCGCGGGGACCAGGGAAGTATATCGCCTCCCGTGCCGGGAGGTCCAGCCAACCTGATGGGCGGATCTGATTGGTTTATGATCTGGGCCATGCAAACCAATCTGGTAGCGCGCTACGGCTTCCTTAAAGATAAAGAAGTCACCTTCGGGCGCTTGCAACCCTATGTGGGGATTGGCCCGGGACTTGAAATAATCTATTGCCGGTGGGACTCCGCCAAAAACCTGGCCATCGAAACTATGGGCGGGGTCCGTTACATGTTCACCCCAAAAATCGCCCTCTTCTGTGAATACAAGTTCAGTTATCAGTTTGCGGTGGAATACCAGAATTTTATCCCCGCAAAATATGGCTATGGCGGCACCATGACCTTCGATGTCCCGCATCACCGTTTTGTCCTCGGCGTTTCCTATCACTTCAAGAGTCTTTATGGGAATTAATACCAGGTTGCCGTCATAGAGGTGACTCTGGCTTTATGATTGCAATCACCCCATAGGGGCGGTTCGCGAACCGCCCCTACAATGCGGATTATTATTTGTTTGACGGCAACTTGGTATAAGGCTGGCGTTGCTGCCGAAGCTGAGCCCGGCAGGATGGGGGCACTCCCCTGTGCGTCTGCGGCGTCGCATTACCTTTGGGGCGGCGGACTGGCGGGTTTTTCCAGGTTTTGTTCCCCGCTATACTTGACAAAATTCTCGCACACATCCCGGACGAAATTCCGGGTTTCTTTGATGGGGGGAACATTCTGATGCTGGTCCACCCGCTTCGGGCCGGCGTTATACGCGGCCAAGGCCAGGGGCAGACGATAATTGAATTTTTCCAGGAGCATCTTCAGATAGCGCGTGCCGGCCCCAATATTTTCCTGGATATCATAGGCGTTAGCCACCTGCAAATCATCAGCCGTTCCCGGCATTAACTGCATCAGTCCCTGAGCCCCCTTGGGAGAAGTGGCGGCGGGATTGAAGTTGGATTCCACCCGGATGACCGCTTTGATCAACGAGGGCGGGAGATTATGGCGTTGGGATACTTCTTGAATCAGGGGTTCCAACTCGCCGGGAGAGGGTCGCGGGCGGCCTAAGGGGTACGGGGATTGGTTGCGACGGGAAAGCCGGGTCACTGATGGGTTGTGGCTCGGGCGATTGGTAAAATAGTAATGAATTACCCCGTCTCTGCAGACCCGCACGAAGGGTTCCGCCTCGGCAGGTGAAATAAAGCCGGTCACGAGGAATGGCAAGAGGAGCGCTGCCGCTACCATGCCCGGCAGCCCCGCGGGGCGGGAAAAAATCCTCCCCAGCCTCATCCTTGCCGAATTACCCATGCCCTCTGTCCGTGTTTAAAGTATTTGATAAAGAACGATTAGCAAATAAGCCCGACCCCGTCAAGGCGAATATGAGGTTATCGTAGTCAGGGTTGATCCGGTCATGAGTTTCATTTGGCAGACCACCGCAACCAATACTTCTATACTGAGTTCCGGCATAGGCTGGGAAGCTTGGGGCATCCTTAGACCGCAATCTGTTGTTAGAGCTGGTATCCGGCCTGTTGACCATCATTATAAAACATCTTGACGGTGTCCAGGGAATACTCGAAGAGATCCTTGCCCACCAGAGACAGCTTTTTCAGGACGTCGTTGGTTACCGTGATTATGTGGCAGCCGACGGCATCGGCCTGAAAGATATTGAGCAATTCTCTGGGGCTGGCCCAGATGAGCTCCAAGTTGGGATGAGGGCGCAGAATTTCCACTGCCTCGGCCATATGCGGCACCGGGTCCCGGCCGGTATCGGCGATGCGGCCCGCGAAAACGGAGATGAATGAATGAGGCCCCCCGGCGAGCGCCGCCGTTGCCTCCCGTACCTGCTCCAGAGTCATCAGGGCCGTGACGTTAAGCCTCACGCCCGCCCGGGCCAATTTACGCAGCAGGTCGTACGAAGGTTGTTTTTTCGTGTTCATCACCGGAATCTTCACATTGACATTGCCGCCCCAGGAGGATATTTCCAGGGCCTGCCTCTCCATGGCCTCAAATTCATCGGCAAAGACTTCAAAGGAAATCGGCCGGTCCGGGATCGCCTGGATAATCTCCTGGGCAAAGGCGCGATAATCATTGACCGCAGCCTTCCGCATCAGGGTGGGATTGGTGGTAAAGCCCTTGATCAGAGAATTGGCATACATTTCCAACATGCCGGCCTTGTCAGCCCCGTCTGCGAAGATCTTGACCGATAAATCCGCAACTCTTGTCATGATTATCCGATCTCCCAATTTTTTATCTTTTGAAGATAACCGGGTCTTACCACAATACGGTCACTTAAGCGGTTAGAGGAATAGGTGCGCAGTGCCCACCCTACGTTATGTCATTCTGAACGGAGCGTAGCTTCGTTACGAATCTCTGTTTTTTACGAAGTTAGAGATTCTTCGGTCGCCTTCGGCTCCCTCAGAATGACAAGGGAAATGACTTCCTTTCATCTCGGCACGCTTAAGTGAACAGCATTGGGTCTTACCGAGACCATACTTACTGGCCAACCTGGTGCCCTGGCCGATTCAGCCTTAAAATCCACTCGACGGCTTCACTCAAGGACGCGGCCTGAAAATCCGGCCGGCACCGCTTCGCTTCCATGGGGGCGGCATTAATCAGGACGGCTTTACACCCCGCGTTCCGGCCGGCTTCGATGTCGGTGGCCCGATCCCCAATGATGAAACTCCCGATCAGATCGATCCCCCAGGCGCCGGCCGCTTCCAGGAGCAACCCGGGCTTTGGCTTCCGGCAGGCGCACCGGTCCTGATTATCGTGGTAGCAAACCCGAATCTCGTCCACGGTCAGGTGGCGGCGCAACTTTTCATTGATGGCCTCGACTACCGCCCGGGACTGCGTGCCTCGCGCCACATCCGGCTGGTTGCTCACTACAATCAGCAGGAAGCCTGCCTCCCGCAGAGCCTGGCAGGCCTCCGGGACCCCGGGCAACACCTCCATCTCTTCCGGGCTGGCGGGGGGATGAGTCTTGCCGTCTTCATGGATATAGGTCCGGTTCAGCACCCCGTCACGATCCAAAAAGACCGCCCTTTTCATCCGGCCCTCATTTAACGGATTCCCATTTCATTTCGGCAGCCTGGAGGTCGGGATGAGAAACCAGGAGATGCCAGACGACCGCCTGAAAGGATTCCACATGGGGGGTGACCGTGCTGGGATTAACGGTGGGAATGACTACGCAAGCCTTGGCCACCTGGGCGGTATAGCCCCCATCGCGGCCCACGATGCCGCAGCTGGAGGCGCCGACTTCCTGAGCATATTCCAGGCACCGCACCAGGTTCATGCTGATCTGATGTTCCCGATTGCCTCCGCCGACGGAAAAGATCAGGAGCATATCGCGGCTGTTTAACCGGCTGACCTCGAGCCAGTTCACATAGCTGCTCTCCCAACCGTCATCGTTAACCCGGGCGGTAAGCTCCGAGACATTATCCGTGGGGCTGTAGGCCTCGATACCGGCGATTTTGCGGAAATCGTTGACGGCATGGGAGGCGTGGCCGGCCCCCCCGCCCGAACCCATGATAAAGAGACGGCCTCCCCGGGCCCGCAGTTCCACCAACTCCTGCACCATCCGGTCAATGACCGCCACATCCAGTTGGGCCAATATCCGGGCCGCTTCCGCCTGGTACTGTTTGGTATAGGACATGATTACCTCGCAACCGATTGCACGACACCCTGCTCCGCCATAATGCGTTCCGCCTCGAAAAGATATTCATCGGTGCCGGACTGGGTATCCAGCCAGGCAAGATACTGGCGGACATTCTCCTCCACGGCTACCGTGGGTTTCCACCCCAGGGCCCGCATGCGGCTGATGTCGCTCACCGTGTGCCTGGTATCTCCCAGGCGAAATTCTCCGGGCACCTGGGTTTCCAGGGAGCTGCCGCAGGCCTGGAGCATAATCCGGGCAAAATCCCGCACCGTGATAGCCCTGCCCCCGCCCACATTATATGCGAAGCCGTTGGCCGCCGGGCTTTCCAGGACCATGACGTTGGCCCGGGCTACATCAAAGACGTTGACGTAATCGCGCAATTGCCGCCCGTCTTCGTAACAGATGGGGGGCAGGCCGGCCCGGAGCCGCAGGGCAAAACGCCGGGCGATGCCGGAGTAGGCGTTGTAAAAGGAGTTGCGGGGCCCCTGGACATAGGTATAACGCATGGCCGCGGTGGCGATGTCGTAGCGGCGCCCCAGATTAAAGGCCAGCAGCTCAATGGCGTACTTGGAGATGCCATAGGCAGTGTGGGGATGGTTGCAGGTGGCTTCATCGATGCGTTGCGGCTCGGCCGGGGCACCGCATTGGGGGCAGGTGAACTCCCAATCTCCCCGCCGCAACTGCTCCAGGGACCGCGGCCCCGGGTAAAAAACCGTTCCTTCACTGCTGCATCGGTACTTCCCCTCCCCGGAAACCGCCTGGGAGGAAGCAAAGACGATTTTTTGCACCGGATACCGTTTGGGGTCGGCGACGATCAGCTCGAACATCAGGGCGCTGGATTCGGTGTTGGTATGAATAAACTGGCTGAAATCGGGCAGATAATCCTGATAAGCCGCCAGATGGAAGACAAAATCGATACCCTCCAGGGACCGGCCCAGGTCGCCGCGGTTCGCCACATCACCCTGGATAAACTCGGCCGCCGCCGGAATATAGTCCGGCTTCCCCCGGGGATGGACCCGGGGCTGCAAAGAATCGAGGATGCGAACTTCGTAACCCTTTTCCAGGAGCAGATCGACGGTGTGCGACCCGATAAACCCGGCTCCACCGGTGACCAGGACCTTCATCAGATATTCACCATCACCTTGGCGCCGTGAAAATCAAAGCTATACGGCATCTCTCTCAGCCCTGCCGCGGCCATCGCCTTGCGAACCGCCCCTTTTTGCCGTATGGGGCAATATAACATGAGAAAGCCGCCGCCGCCGGCGCCGACCAACTTCCCCCCCAAAGCCCCGGCTTTCCGGGCGAGATCATACCAGACATCGATTTCCGGATTGCTGATGGCGTCAGAACGGCGTTTCTTGTTCTCCCAGTGCTCGTGCAGCAGGCGTCCGAACTTTTCCAGATCACCCTTTTCCAGATATTCCTTGACCCGGTAGCCCATCTCTTTGGTGTGGTGAAGGCTGTCCATCACGGTGGGGTCATCTTTTTCGGTGTCCCGGCGCTGGTCTTGTAAGATATGATTGGCGCTGCGGCTAATCCCGGTGAAAAACAACAAGAGGCGGCTATGCAAGTCTTCGGCGGTGGTTATGGAAATATCCAGAGGACTCACCTGAACCTTGCCATCCTTCTCAATTTCGAGGCAGGTAATCCCGCCAAAAGCGGCGAGATAGTGGTCCTGCTTGCCCACGGGATGCCCGGCAATCTCCCGTTCCACCTTATAGGCGAATTCAGCCAGGGCCTGGGTCGGAACCCGCTCCCGTTTCAGTTCATAAAGGGAGGTAAGGAGCGCCACGAGATACGTGCTGGAGGAACCCAAACCGGTGCCGGCGGGCACGTCGGCCATGGAGACGATCTCCACATTGTCCTTAATTCCCAACAACTTTAAGGCCGGCCGCACCAGATCGTGCTGCACCTGATCCGCCGCCAATACTTCCTCATAGCGGGAGTATTTAACCCGGACCAGGTCATCCGCGGCGGGGCGATTGACGTAAATATAGAGATACTTATCGATGGCGGCGCTGAGGATAAAGCCGCCATATTTTGAGTAATAGCAAGGCAAATCCGTGCCCCCTCCGCCCAGCGTAATCCGCATGGGAGCCCTGGCCAGGATCATCTTATCCCCCCTTTTAATGATGCATTTCGGCCTGTTAAATGGTCGAACTCATCAAGGCTTGGAGCCGATAAATCTTTCCCCTGCTTTAAAGAGTTCTTCCGGCGGCACAGGCTTTCCTGCCGGTGCGGACCGCCTGGCGGGTGGGGACGCCCGCTCCACCAACCTTTTCATGCCCATGAGCAACTGCACGGTTATACAGTCATCTTTGCAGAGCCGCAACGGTGCGGGCCAGATCTTCCGGGGTGTCGATCCAATAGAGAGTTTCCCCGGGGCCCAGGGTATAACCATACATAGGTTCCCCGGCCGACAGCATGGCGGGCAGGATATCATGGCCAAAGTCACAAGTCCATCCGGGAGGGATGAAATCCATCACCCGGGGTTCACAGAGGTAGAGTCCGGCATTGACCCAGTTGCTGGGGATTTCTCCAGGCCGCGGTTTCTCCTTAAAGCCTAAAACCCGTCCAGCCTCGTTAATTTGCACCACCCCGCTGGCGCTGACATCTTGGCGCCAAAAGAGGGCCATGGTCAAGAGGGCCTGGTTGGACAGGTGCACCTCAGAAACGCGCTTCAGGTCGAAGTCGAACAGATTGTCGCCATACACCACCCAGAATGGACTCCCGGCGAAGAAATCACGGGCCATCCAAATAGCGCCGGCGGTACCCATGAGGTCGGGCTCATAGGAGTAATCAATATGGACCCCGAAGGCCCGGCCGTCGCCGAAATGGCCGGTAACCACCTGGGCATGCAGGTGGAGATTTACCACCACCTCCACCACCCCCTGGGACCGCAGCCACTCGAGGTTGCGCTGCAACACCGGTTTGCCAGCCACGTCCACCATACACTTCGGCCGATCTTCGGTCCATGGGCGCAGACGAGTCCCCAGTCCCGCCGCCAGCAACATGGCCTTCACGATGGTTTCCCAGGCAACTCCACGGTCCGCCCGGTTTGCGATGATTCGTAGATGCTATCGATGATTAACGCCGCCTGATAGCCGTCATGACCTTCGCCCAGCGGGGGCCGGTTTTCCCGGATGGCGTCAGTAAATTCGCGCCATTCCGCTTCCCAGGAGATATCCGGTCCAGGATATTCCCAAGATTCAAGTATGGGTGGGCCCGATTCCGGGCGTCTGAGCCCCATGGTCAGGAACTCAGGTCCGTAACTGCCTCCCAACCCGTCGACGGTTAAAAATCCATTCAGCCCAAAAACTTCGAAGCGAAAGAGATTCTTCCATTGGGTCCAACTGGTGTGCAAAGAAGCAATTTGCCCGTTGGCGGTGCGCAAGAGGGCAAAGCCATTATCCTCCAGAGGCGCCACCTTCCAAAACCAGGTGTCCAACATGCCGCTCACGTGGGAGAAATCCCCTAAAAACCAGCGGCAAAGGTCCACGATATGCACCCCCTGATCCAGCAACTCTCCGCCTCCGGCCAAATCCGGGTCCCCGCGCCACTCCTGGTCGTATCCGGGGCGGCCTCCATGCCCGTAAGCCGCACGAATACTCATCAAGGGGCCGATTTTGCCGGCTTGGGCCAGTTCATGGGCCTGCCGGATGGCGGGATGGTGACGGTGGTTGAAACCCACCTTCAACACCTTTTGGGCCGCGGCGGCGGCCTGGACCATTTCTCCGGCCTCCTGCGCATTGCGCCCCAACGGCTTCTCACATAAAACATGCTTGCCGTGTTTCAGTGCGTCCAGGGTCACCGGCAGCAGGGTTTTGTTTACTGTGGCCACCACCACCGTTTCGATCTCGGGATGCCTGGTCACCACGTGCCAATCTTCGACCCATGGGGCCTGGACCATTTCCCCGGTGCCTCGGGCCCGGGCGGGATCGATATCCGCCACTACGATGACCTTATCCCCCGCCTCCTGGGCCACTTTAGCCCGGCGGTTGCCGATTAAGCCACAACCCACGATGCCGACATTCATTAATTAAACCAAATCCTTGATTAAAGGCTTTATCGTAAATGGATCCAAGCGTCTAATGGTGTACATAGGGGTGGCATTGAGCCGGTCGGCCTCACTCCCCCATTCCCGCCAGGGATCGTAGGGAGCGGCAATCAGTTTCCCCGTAAGTTTTCCCGATGCCCCCGAAGCCAGGAATACTGCCAGAGAAGCGGCGATTTCCGGAGAAACGGCGCCGGCCCCGGTTTCCCGGGCCTGCTTGATCTTCTCGAAGAGCGCTCCGGCCCGGCTGCCTGCAGCCAGAACCTCATCTTGCAACCCGGTGTCCACTAAGCCTGGGGCGATGACATTCACCTGAATATTATAGTCTTTTAGTTCTTCGGCCAGGGTATCTGCCAAACGGGCTACACCGGCCTTGGAAGCAGCATAAGAAGAAAAATTGGGCAGAGGAGTAGTAGCGCCACCACCCCCTAAGAGGATAATCTTGCCCTGTTTGCGTTCCATCATGTGAGACATTACCGCCCGGCACAAATATAAGGTGCCGAAAAGGTTGATTTCAACGGCCTTGGTCCAAGCCGTCAAATCGACGTGGGCGGTGGGGCCGATGGGCCCATAAACCCCAGCACAATTTACCAAAATATCTACTTGTCCAAATTCTTTAATCGAGGCGGCAATTAAATTTTGCACCTGTTGCCAGTCCGCCATGTCAGCTACGACGGGCAGGGCTTCCCCCCCTGCCTGGCGGCATTGCGAGGCTACCGCCGCCAGTTGATCCATAGTCCGGGCACCCAGGATTAATCGTGCCTTTTCCCGGGCAAAGGCCAGAGCTATAGCCTTGCCTATGCCCCTACCGGCGCCGGCAATTATGGCGACGCGATTTTTCAACGACTCTTCCATGCGTTAATAACTCCTTATCCGCTATTGATCACCCAGGATCAGTTTAGTCTTTATTCCCCAAAGATCGGCCTATGCCCAAATAACGAAATCCAACCTGGACCATCCGGACCGGATCCAATAGATTGCGGGTATCCAGGAAAACATCACCCCTCATGCCGGATTTTAGGCGCACGAAATCAAGAGAATCGATTTCGGCCCACTCGGTTACCAATACCAGGGCATCACATTCCTGGGCTACCTGGTAGGGGTCGGGAAGCATCTGCATCGGGGGCAAGTCCGGCACCTCGCCCAGGTTGGCCAGAGGATCAAAAGCAACGATGGCCGCACCTTTTTGAACCAAGTCCCGGATGATGTCCAAGGAGATAGCCCGGCGCATCGTACTGGTACCCGCCTTATAGGTAAGCCCAAGAATGCCGATCCGCAGGCCGGCCAGAGAACCCAATACGGTTGTCAGCCTGCGGCCCACCAGCAGCGCCCGTTGGGCGTTGATCTCCCATACCGCGTCCATAAGATGGGTGGATAGCCCGTGCGAGGAGCCAAATTTTTGCAAAGTCCGGATTTCCCGTCCGAGAGTGCCTCCGGCAAAACCCAATCCCGGGCTCAAGAAGGCATACTTGCCGATACGTTTATCCAGCTTAAGGATACGGGCAACCTCCAGGGCATCGGCATGCATGGGCTCGCATAGCTCGGCGATCTCATTAATGAAACTTATGGAGGTAGCCAGAAAGGCATTAGACGCGTGCTTGGCCATTTCAGCTGATCTAATATCCGTATGGACGATGGGACGGCCTAAAGGCTCATACAAGGAGGCAATGCGTGAAGAAATGCTCTGATCGTTACAACCAATAACTACTCTATCCGCCTCCCGGAAGGTTTGCACCGCGGTCCCCAAGCGCAAGAACTCCGGGATATAAGCGACTGAGACCTTATGGGTGGAAAGACTGCGCACCATTTTGGCCAATTCTTCACTGGTGCCGCAGGGAACCTGCGCCGTGATACAAAGGATAATGTCATTCGAAAGGTTGCGCCCAATGTTCTCGGCAATTTGGCAAATTGAAGATAAATCCGACTCGTCCGCCATATTCACCGGGGTGTCCGTGCAGATGAAGACGAAATCCGCTCCTTGCAGCCCGGCTCGATAATCAGCGGAATAGCCAAGCCGGGCCGCGCGGACATTTTGTTGGATTATTTCCGGTAGTAGGGGCTCATGCACCGGCGGCTTCCCGGCATTTAAGGCGGCGGCGGTGCTTTGATCACAAACCCCGCGGACATTATTGCCCAAATCCGCCAAACATGCCGAAACCACTGCTCCTTGGTGCCAGATGCCGGTTACGCAGATATTGGCCATCCCATCTCCTCAGGTCGATTTGTCTCAATTTGTACGGAGCTATCTTCTATTATAGCCTGCCATCAGCACGGAAAACCTAGCTGGCCCCTCTCCCTGACACCACTGCCGGAAAGGTTCGAAAGATAATCTTAATATCCAGCCATAACGACCAGTTATCGATATATTGCAAATCCAGGCGCACCCACTCATTGAAATTAGTGATGGTGTTGCGCCCGTTGATTTGCCACAAACAGCTGAGGCCGGGGGTCACGCTTAATTTACGGCGCTGCCAGGGTTCATATTTCACCCATTCCTTCGGGCCTGCCGGCCGGGGCCCCACCAGACTCATATCCCCTTTAAGGACGCTCCAGAATTGCGGCAACTCGTCGAGGCTATACTTGCGAAGAAATCGTCCCAGCGGGGTGATTCGAGGGTCGCTCTTCATCTTAAATACCGGTCCGGTCATTTCATTTTTTTGCCATAACTTTTCTTTGATTTCATCGGCGTTTTGCACCATAGTCCTGAATTTGTAGCCCCGGAAGGGTCTGCCGCCCCGCCCGATGACGTTCCAATGATAGAAAATTGGCCCTGGGGAAGTCACCTTGACCATGAACCCAATGATTAATAATAGAGGAGATAGAGCTATCAGGAAAAAACTGGCGCACAAAATATCCAGGGCTCGTTTGATAACACTGTATCGAAAACTGAACACAATCGGTGCCTTTTGAACCAACCCAGACTCACCCTGACCGTGGTCTGGTGTCGACATTATATCCCTGGCTACCCCTTGCGCTTGCATCGGGCTCTCCTTCTCAATCCTTTTTACCTCAAGATATCGTGGTACACCGATTCGAGATGATTAACGACCATGTCTATAATGATGGATATAATTGCAAAACCATTTTAGAGAAACGATCATATCTCATGTCTTGTTTATCAAGAGATCGCTCAAGTAGTTTCTATCGGACATAGTTGTAATCCATTTCTATAGCAATTTGCGGTAAAATTAAAATAGGCTTAATTACTTAAATGTCTATAGGTAAAACTACCTATATATACTGCAGATTTACTTCTCATCAATTTTCAGTGCTGCCCGATTAACTGATGCACCCACTATCTATGCAATTCCAATGCCAACAACCAGCGCCAGCCTTTGTGGTCATCTCCGCAGCTCGGGAGCATGGAGTCTAGAAAAAACCGCAGCCTCAGCCTGCCCAAAGGCTCCATGGTCATAGAGGACTTGGGCCACACTGTCTATGCCTTCTGCGTCACCCGTCAGAAATGATTTCACGATATAATTTTAAGTAAGCCCGGGTTATTTTTCGCCAGTTCCTATTTTTTGTTACCCATTGATAGGCTCTTTCTCCCATCACTTCCATCTCATGAGGATGGTCAAGAGCATATTTAATTTTATTGCACATACTATCAACCTGGCCGGTTTTAAAATATAGGGCATTTTCCCCAATAGTTTCATAATTTTCAGGAATATCGCTACAAACGATACCTCTTTTTACCGACGCCACCTCAAGCAACATTAATGACATTGCTTCGTAAGCTGAAGGAAAGACAAAAAAGCGGCAATTTGCCGCTATGGAAAATAATTCACTCTTGGAAGGAATAAAGTCAATGAACCTTACATTAGCTTCCGCCAAACTCATTAAATATTTTTTATATGATGGCTCGCTATCCATATCTCCAATAATAATCAGAGGGATATCGATCCCAAGTAATCTGTTTGCCTGTAATAAAACATCACATCCTTTGCTGGGGATAATTCTTCCGGCGCAAAATAAAATATATTGGTTTTTTGAAAGTTCATATTTTTCTAATACATCCTGGGGTAAATTCTCAAATTCACTGGGATTGATGCCATTGGGAATATACAAGACCTCTTTTCCATAATGTTGTTCGTAATATTTCGTCAATGGAGCAGAAGCACAGGTGCGAATATTAGAATATTTAATAAAAGGTATTTCAGACAGTTTAAAACATAATTTGGCCAGTTTTCCCCATTTATCTCTATTATATTCTGCACCTTGTGAGCTGACCATAACTTTAAATCGTAGCCCCAACAGGGGAACGATATACCCGAAATCAGCATAATGCAAATGAATCAAGTCATAATTTCTAAATAATAAAGCATGTATACACGAGAACAATCCAAATGAAAAAGCGCTGAGATGTTTTCCTGCCAAATCTCTTATTAATACTATTTCCAAGTTTTCGGGAATATCATGCTGCTCATAGTAGTTCTTTTTGGCATATACCGTTATTCGATAACCTTGCTCCAGGGCTTCTTTAATAACGGCTTCAGCGGCCCGTTCCCCGCCGCCCTTGGCAGGGAGTCCCTTTATTCCCATTACGGCAATATGTTTGGTTGACATGAACGTTTCCTCTGAATATTCGGCCATGGCAGCCCCATGGCCCCTTTCCCGGTCTAAGTGCTTTCCCCGGGGCCAAGAAGTTCTTCCAGGATACGAATATATTGGGGGGCGACCACCTCGGGAGAAAAATCTTCGGCTTTCTTGAGGTTCGTTACCGACATGCTGCGGCGCCGTGAAGGGTCCTGCAATAAATCAATCAGGGCCTTTGCCAGGGCGGCAGGATCCTGGGGAGGGACCATCCTGGCATGAACCCCATCTACAAGATGATCAGCCATCCCCCGGGTCGCCGTAGTCACGATGGGCAATCCGTAACCCAGGGCATCTTGAATAACCGCAGGAAAACCCTCGAAATAATAGGTTGGCAGCGTAAAAACCGTCGTTAAACTATAAGCAAGTTCAAGGTGGTCCCAATCCAAATATCCGGCCCAGGAGACGTGGCCCTTATAAGGGGGTTCAGAAAGACGCGTCCTCACCTCAGATTCCAGCGGCCCGATGCCGGCTATCAGGAAGTGGCATTCGACCTGCTCCAATACGAGGGGAATTGCCGCCAGCAGGACCTGGATCCCCTTCTCGGGAATCAAGCGAGCCGCGAAAAAGATTACCGGCCGCCCGGCCGGCAGGTTCCATTCCTGGGGCACTGGGAGGTTATCTGGAAAATTTTTCTTTTGATAGATATCATCGGCCACAAAGAACCGGGTATTGCGGACAGATTGGGAAAATACCTCGATCTCCAATTGGGAACTTAAAATTACCCCGTCAAGCAGGCTGCACAGTAAATAGTTCAAGGCCTTGCGAGGGATATGCCCTTCTTTGGTGATGAAACTCAGGTCAGCTCCATGAATTTGCAGCACCGCCCGGCGGTAAAGCCCTCTCGTTGCCATAAGGAGAGGGATATCCCGTACAATACCTCTGAGATCATGAGCCCCATTATGGATGAACATTATGTCAAACCGGTTCTGCAAAAGTATCGATCGTATCCTAAGGATGTCCGCAAACCGGTTCTTGATTTTTTCCCCAGCGCTTTCGGCATCATGACGCCTCCCCCAGGGAACTTCAACTACAGAGCACCCCTTTTTACGCAAGGCTTCACTCAACAGCGGCACTATCTTTCGAAACGGCCCTTTTACGCTGGGATATGTTGTTAACATTAATATATTTATTTTCTTCATAATATCTTTAGTAACTCAATTATATTTAGTTCCCATTACTTCTTTCATTCCAACGCTTTCCAATTTGCCAAGAGTTAATGCATATTGATATTATTGTTTATCAAAATGATTTCCCAATAAACCAATATTTAACTAGTATATAAAGCATTAGCTATAAGCTATTTTAAACTATTAACCAAGATCTTTGATTATTTTTGTTTGATTAATCCATAAATATCTTGATTATTGTCCCAATTTCTCTCCTTGAAGTAAATAAGTTGCCACCCTTTGACCTCTCTAATTTTTTCACTGACCCATGAATAAGAGGTTATTGTAGCACCATAGCCCTTCATACCAGGATAGTCGAGATATGCATATCCATATTTTTCATAAGATTGGACCATGAAATGTGAACCTTCTTTACTCAACTTATATATTTCATAGCAATTTTTAATTCTATCCAATCCATAATGTCCAAGGGTTGAAAAAATCAGGACCCCCCCAGGTTCCATATGCCTATAAAAGAAATCTAACAAAGCTTTGATTCCCTCATTATCTAAATGAGTAACTAAAGAGCCGCACCATATTAAACTGAATTTAGCGTTAAGAGAAAGATTATTGATATCTGGACGAGAGTAATAACCATTGACTTTAAAGGTTGTTATACAATAATCTACCATATCTTTATCTATATCACAAGATGATATTGTGGCATTTGGGAATCTGTGTATTAAAAAACGCAAAACCCTTCCGCATCCACTAGGCATATCCAATATATTTTTAATTTTATATGACGTTACCTGAGATAGTACAGAGTCAATACAATTAATAGCGGACAATCCAACCATAAAATAATGTTTTCCACTAAATTCATACATTTCATCTTTATAGTAAATGTGTGAATTTACCTTCCTGAGAAGATCTACTTCGTTTTGCAACAAAGACTTATCTCTATAAATTATGCAATATTTTTGTATTTTTGTCACTAATTGATTAAATAGAGATTTTCGGTAAACCATATATAAATTACGTATTTCATCTTTATATTTAGTTTGTTTTAATCTATTTCTTAACTTATATACAGTACTCATCCTAACCCTCCTGAAACTCATCGCTCTATCGGTAGGAGACCCCTACCCTGATTGAGGGACGAAAGGGAAATTACTCCTCAACTTATTTATTTCACACGAGATTATACCGACGCTCTTCTGCCTTCATCCTCAATTAATAGATGGAACCCGGACCACGGAGGTAGACACCTAAAACAATCCATGATTCTTATAGATAGAAATTATAGCTTTCATAACGTTTTCCAATTGCCAAGAGGAAATACTCATTGATTTTAGTAATTATCACAATATTTCACTAAAAACTCATTTACTCAAAGATATTAATAATATTATTAATAAAATATTAAATTATATTATCTTGATTTATGCTTGGGATAATTATTAAAATTATCTTCTTTCCAATAACATAATGGGAAGGTTAACATATGAAAAGATTTGAATAAACTTGAACGGTATTTATCATTAATAGAATACGCCAGCAAAAATGCTGTAGCTCTCGCTAAACCTCCAAACCATACCAAAAAAAGATAACAATTGGCGATCAAGAGATTGCCATATTTTTTCAAATAGACATACCTAGCTCGAAAATTCACGTGGCTAATCCAGGCAACCGGAGCTTTACTGCAACTAACATTATGCATATGCCAAACACTGGCTTCTACCACACAGCGAATCCTCCCACCGCTCTCGGTGATCTTTCGGCATAAGTCAACATCGTCAAGATATAAGGGGACGGTTTCGTCAAATCCCCCCAGGTCTTTAACAGTATCCGTGCGCATCAACATCGCACAGCCAACTAGGCACTCCACGTCTCGAGCAGTCTTACGGTCCCATTCGGGGATATGCCAGTAATTAAGCCATCTATTGTGGGGAAATATCTTATCTAACAAGAAAGCTTCACAAAAGCCCACCCACAGATTAAAATGGCGCCTTCCCGACAATAAACTTACCTGCCCATCGCGATCAATAATCCTTGGTCCTACTGCCGCATAATCATGGTGGCTTTCTAAATAATCAACCATGATATTAATAGCGTCATTGATGATTTCCGTATCTGGATTTAAGAATAATACATATTTTGTAGTAATCTCTTTGAGCCCTAGATTATTGCCAGCCGAGAATCCGAGGTTTACCGGGGATTTGAGCACCTTCACCGCTGGAAAACGTGATAATACTATGTCAGCCGATCCATCTTCAGAATTGTTGTCGACGATTACCACCGGATAATTCCGGGGTATGGTCCGCAAGCATCGCGTAATATAGTCGCCGGCATTCCAGTTAACAATCAATACGGTTACAATTCCTGTATTGGCTATCATTTAACCAAGCACCTTAAAGATATGCTAATTTCCATAAAGATGCTCCTTTGACTCTATATACGCCAAGCCTATTTGAACCCCTAAATAGACCATTATAAAATCAAATATTATTGCGACAATATACATATAAGTAAATCCCGTCGTAACCAATACCCATAAAATTGATATAAATATGATAGCCCAACCCTTCACGAAATCATTTTTTGAATATCTGATTTTTCCAGAAGCTTTAAATATAGTTATGAGAAATATTAAAAAGGTAACAAGACCAAATATTCCAGCATCAGCCACTAAGGCAGCATACTGGTTTTCCATCCCGAAAATCTCTAAGAAAACCCCGTAGGCGTCTTTCATTTTAAGAAGATAACCAGGCCCGAATCCAAATAATAAATTTTCCCTGGCAAGATCAAGCATCGCATAAGTTACCTCAAACCTGCCAAGAAAATTTTGGGTCTCTTCAGTAACCGGTTTATTTATGTCAAATGACGCCACACTATAAGTAAGAAATCCTGGTGGGGCAATAAAATAAATAATTCCAACCACCAATAAACATATCGTCAGCAACCTGGAGATATTAAATTCCTGAGGACTTAAAGCAAAATATATTATTATTAACAATGCTAAACCTATGAGTCCAGTTCTGGAACCTGTATATAAAACACATATAATTGCCATTGTTAATATTATAATAAGACACTGTTTTGCCAGCGTCGATTGTATATAATATTGTCTAATAAACAAGATCACGGGTATCGTAAATATATAATAAAGTGCGGCAAAGACCGGTTGTCCTATGAATGATATAATTCTGCCATAACCTAGTCTAACGTCTGTCATCCAATCATACTCTTGAACTATGATACCAAGATCGACAAGAATATTCCTTTGCATGATTAACTCAAGTAAGCCATAGACAGTCGTTAAGGTAAACCCTATTATAAGTGCCCCAAATATAAATCTAAGGCCTTTTTTATTACTGATCACCGCGACTAAAGTACAGCAGTAAAACATTATCGGCAGTAAATATATAAGGCTCCTGGTGAATGTTTCCTTTGGAAGCTCCGACAATATAACTGATATAAGCAACATTAGAAGAAACAGCAAATAGCTGTAAATAATACCTTTCGACGGAATCTCTTGCCAATACGGTTTAATTTTGAAAATCGAAACTATAAAAAGCAAGAAAATGATAATTCTACTGGGATTATAGCCACTCCAACCCTCAATTACCGGCGCTGTGTAGATGATGGGATAAATAGCTAGGAAAATTGCAAACGCAATGGCATAATCAATCATTGATATAATGAATATGATAAGACCAATTGCAATAATTATTACATTGACATATAATGCTGTATCCATATAAATTACTTTAAAATATATTTATAATGAATATATAATATAAACTGACCTAATAAATAAGAGGCGTTGGGGATAAACTTCTCGTCAAGTTCGAGACACATGGATGAGCATATCCTGGTTTCTTGCATCATACGGTTTGCTTTTCTTTGAGGTAGGTGCGTAACATATCCTTTTTCCTGCAACGGCTAATTTACCTCATAATTATAAAAAGACATCTTTGGCAAAACTTGCCCAACCACTGGAGTAATGGTGATATCGAAGCTGCACCAATTCTTTGAAAGCTAACATAAAACGAGCTATCGGTTCCTGCCGCATTTTGGCGCGTTGATGCAGATGATTTAATTTTTCCTGTAATTCGTTAATTCTGGGAGCAATTTGGGGTGTATCAGGCATGGCGGCAAGCCGTTCTAAAACCCTTCGGTAATTCTCGGCCTGGGTAAAAAAGGTATGGTCATCGGCTTTTAACGCCCTGCGCCATCGCCCCGCAAAGCCAAGCGGGTTTACGCCAATCTGATTGCCGGCATGGAGACGATACTTGATCAGCGGATCAGGAATGAGGGCCACATCAGCCATGGCGGAAATAATCAAAGCTATCCACGCATCGTGTACAAAATTCGAAGGAACCGGCAAAATTGCCCGGCGGAAATGAGAGCGGAAAGCCATGGTGGCCCCGGTAACATAGTTTTCCTTCAACAATAACCTAAATAAATTTCCCTGGATGGCCCGGAGTTGTTTATCCCGGTGGAATCCAACCCGCTCCCAGAGACGGTAACCCAGGGGACGGAGACTATCATCCACCAGTTCGGCATTACTAAAAACCAGGCCAACTTGTGGAGACCGGGAAAATTCCGCCAGGATATGCCGCAGTTTTTCCGGGTGCCAGCAATCATCCTGGTCCGATAAGACGATAACCTCACCGGAGCATAAGCTGATGGCCTGCTCAAAATTCTTCGTAACCCCTAAATTTTTGGGATTGATGGTTATATGGACCGGGAAGCCGGCCGATCTTTTGAAAGCATCAATTATCTTTAGGGTATCATCAGTTGACCGGTCGTCGGCAATAATGAGTTCATCGGGCAAACGGGTCTGTTGGGCGATACTTTGCAGCTGCTCCGGCAAATATCGACAACCATTATAAGTACATAGCGCCACTGACACGAAAGATTGGCCCATTATTTTTCCAGAACGGCGACGATCTCTTCACCCCAGGAGGGCCGGGCCTTTAAAATCAGCCATGCCGCCAAATACAGAGGGCGGGCCCATACCTTCAGCCACCAGTCCTGAAGATCTGGGCTCCGAAAAACGCCACGGCGTTGAATGGACCGGCTGGCGATGAAATTCTGTTCCGCCTCCCGCATACTGGTCCACAGCTTGATTTTGCGGAAGCCGGCCCTTTCGGCAAGCTGATGCAGCAGAGGCTCAGAAAAGAGGTATACATGTCTCGGTGGTTCCAACCCCCTCCACGAAGCCTTGAACAGGCGATGCCCCCAGGACTCGATATTAGGAGTGACCACGACCACCTGGCCACCTGGTTTAAGGATATGATAACACTGTTGCAGCAACCCCACCGGATCATGAACGTGTTCGACCACATGGCACAGACTGATGGTATCGAAATAATTTTCGGGATAATCCTGGTCCGCCAAATCGCCCACTTGGGCATCAAACCCGCTATTCCTGGCGGTGGCCACGGCCTTAGGGTCAGGGTCTATCCCTGCCACCTGCCAACCCAGGGCGGTCATTTCCGCCAATAACCAGCCGTTGCCGCAGCCAACATCCAGGAAGCGGCCTTGAGGGCGCACTTTTTGAAACATGGCGCCAAGGTCCGCATAAGCTCGCCGATTGGGTTCGCAATAGATAAGCATACCCAATAGCCGGCGCCAAGCCGCCAAGGCATCAGACCGGTAACCATATTTCCAGGAAAGGTAGCCCTCTTTGGTAAGCCGATTCTTGAAAGCCCTTGCGAGGCGAAACCATGAATTGCGGTTGGCCGCACTGCCTTGATGGGTATAATAATCCTGGTATGCCTTATAAATCTCCTCTTTCCGAGGCATGGGATCCAACCATACGAGACCGCAGGCCGGGTTAGCGCAACGCCGGAGGTTCCACTTCCCGGGCGCTCCAAACAAACGATCGGGAAGCCCCTGATAGAGAAGTTCCCCCGGATTGGCGCATAAATAGCAAGCCGGACAGGGGTCGCTGCGAATCTCAGCTAATGGAGGAGGATTCTTAAGACTCATGTCATTTAAACTTTGCCGGAATTCAGAACCTGCAAATCCCTTAGCCTCCCAGGGCGTGGTTCCGCAAATTTGCCGGCACAACCGTTACAGCCCTGGCAACCAGAATTGTTCATTATCCCGGAAAAATCCAGGCGCCAGATGATCAGCGCCAAGACTGAGGTGACACATGGTGTTGTCAGTGAGTGTCTTTAGATACAATCTTCTTAAATTTTATGAAGATTCGCGTTATGGGCTCAGAAAAGGGCTGAACATAACTTTTCAGCATAGCGAACCGTTGCCTCTCGTCTTCTCTTAGCTGGGCTTTTTGCCAGGAGTCATAGACAAACGCGAGCAATATCAACAGAAAAATGGTCCCAAATCCAGATAGCAAGGCTGGCAACAAACGTTTATTGGATTTCTTCTCGGGGAGTTGCGCTTTATCCACCATTTGTACGACGGTAAAATCCTTAACCATATCTAGTCGGGCCAGTTCCGCCATCTTCGTATAGAATTGGTAAAGCCCTTCTTGAAATTTAACCTCTCTATAAAGGCGGATATATTCCAGGCCGAGAGTTGGCACCTTTGAGGAAGTCAGGCAAGTATCGCCGTAACAGATTTGATCATATTGCTTTTCCATTGCTTGCAGCTTAGTTTTTAACCCGTTGACCTCTGTTTCTAAACGGACCATATCAGAGTTATACGAGGTAACTTGCTGGCGCATAACCTGGATCTGTACTTCTTTGGCATCAATCTGGGCTCGCAGGCGAGCGATATAAAGCAGCATATCTTTAGTTTGAGTATCAATTTGAATTACACTATTCTTATCACTAAAATTGCGCAACGCTTCTTCAGCATTCAAAAGGTTTTTATTGGCTTGCCCCCTTTCCCGGTCCAGAAAAGCCAAACGATCCTTTGATTCCTTTAGGGCAAGGGCTTGGAGGAGTTTGTTAAGCTCCTCTGCAAAGGCGTTAGCCATCGCCGGGGCCCGGTCACGATCCTTATCAGTCACCTCAATAGCAATGAGCCCATCTTTTTTGCCAACGGTAATCCTGACCTTTTTCCCTAACGTTTCCCGGGCCTCCTCGATATATTTTTCTTTGTAGACCTTCTTTAGATTGAAACTTTCGATGATGCGATCGAATATGGTGTTCCCGGTCATGATGGCCACATATAACTCCCCGGTGCTTTTCAGCCCCAGCAGACCCGCGGCCATATTTCCTAATCCCCCCGCTCCCGCAAGACTGCTTCCGGCCCCAGGAGTTGCCGCGGTGCCCAAGCTATCTAAGAGTTGCGCGCTCATAGTCATATTAACCTGCGGCGGAAGGAGACGAGCAGTTGCTGTATACTTGTTAGGCAGAATGAATAAGATGAGGTATACCAAGAGGAAGACAGCAATACCCGAATAAATAATTATACGAATATGTTTTGCCAATACTATGAGATAGTCGATAAGATGCATCTCATCTCGTTTAAGAACATCTTCTATTTTTTGAGGAGGAGTTCCCATCTTGCCATTATCCTCAATTAACCAAGACCGCCAACGCCTTGGATGTAATCCCGGCCCCGGTGTGCCGGGAACAACTGCAAGCTTTGCCCTTAGCCGCTTGTTTTAACCCTTGACCTTGCCAAACAACTGTGGACCCCTACGCCTTATTCATAGCCGCCACTGGAAGATGGGAGCTGATTGGGATAAAGTTTTATTTCTCTGCACTTGCACATTTAAATGTATAGAAAAATTATAAACGACAGGACATAGGGGGTCAAGTTTTTTATATATTACCACTGGGTTAACTAAAAACCAAACGTGAAGTATAGAGTCGTTAGAAGTCTTTTCAAAACTATGTTAAGGCGATGATGGTGCCGCGGGCGATACCGCGGTAACAGCACCTCCCGGAGGAATACCCTGGCCATTGACCTCTACAATCTGCTTCGAGCAAAATAGTGACTGCGGAAGATTGATGGAAAAATTTTTTCTCCCCGGGTACGTAATGGCCGACTATTCCTCAGGCAACAACGAGCAGATCTTTCTGATTATCCTGGGAATTACGTTTTTAATCCGATAAGATCTGATGAATTTTTCACAGGCAGAATCATCAATATCTAATACTTTCTTCTTTACTATTACCGAATAAAGCGGATACCTGGACAAATCCCTCTCTTCGAAATCCTCGGGTTTTTTGATCTTGGCATACACTAACGAGGTTTTGCCTTGCTCCTCTGTCAGTGTCAAGATATTACAATCAGCAAAAATATGCCGGATGTCCTCCCCGGAATATCGCCAGTAATCATGGGGAAAAGCATGGAAGGGCCAAACGGAGGGCACGATAATGATCAGAAAGCCGTTGGGTGCGCAAATGTTTTTCATGTTGCCGATAGTCGCGCGCCAATCCTTGATATGTTCCAGGGTGGTGCAGGAAATGACTACATCAAAGCTATCCCGGCCGAATTTCTCCACCAACTGTTCTGCCCGGCAGACAATATCAACCCCTGGCCCCGGAGCTATATCAATGCCGATATATTCGCGTGGTTCAAGTAACTCGACAATAGGCCGAACACTGCCGTTGACATCGTAGGCCCCTACTTCAATTATCCTTTTTCCGGCAATCTCCTGTTTTGTAATGTTCTTGGCCACCCATAAGATGCTACTTATATCACACATTTTGCGCCCTTTCCTTGTTTATGTTAATGAAGCGATGTCCCAAGCTTTCTTGATCTCAAGACCCGGATTCTCTTATCTTTGGAACCGCCCACCCATCCCGCCGCAGGTAGGGCAGCAAACTCTGTCGCAATTCGGGACTGATAATAAAATAGACCCCTGCCAAGAAGACCACCAAGGCGCCCGTATAACCCAGAGTCAGGAAGGCAACGGAGCGAGGGTCAGGTAGGGCGCCGAGAATGAGCCATGCCCCCCCGAAGGTCACTCCGGTCAACAGGAAAATTTTTGCCGCGTGCAGATACCACTTCCAGGCCGGGAGCTTCAGGCACAGGGAGCAGATACGAGGAATGGAGTAAAAAAAGTAAAGGCTATAACAGAGCACCAGGGATAGACCGGCTCCCACCAAGCTATAATGATAAACCAGGAAGACCGTGGCTGCAGGAGTAATGAACATGTCCAGCAGGCGTTGGCGCACTAACACCTCTGGCTTCCCTGCAGCCAGGGCGAAATAGTAAGGCAGCGCCAAAATGCCATTGAGGTAAAAGCCCACCGCAAGTAACGTCGCGGGCAGCAGCAGTAATTGCGCCGCCTGTTCATTTAAGACAAAGGAGAAAAACGGCAGCGCCGCAAATGGGATTGCCGCAAATAGAGGCGCCGAACCGATACAAACCAGGTCTTGCACCTTCCGGTATTTGACCATCATACCGGCATGGTCTCCGGCTTGATAGAGGGAAGAGAAGGCTGGATATGCCGCCTGGGAGATGGCAATAGTCAACAGACTGCCTTTGGAGACCACATTATAAGCGAAGCAATAATAGCCGAAGATGCCGATGGGAAGCAGTTTACTGAGGATGACTTTGTCAGTGTATATCAGGACGGCGCCTGTAATGGAGATGAACATCATCTTGGAGGCAAAACCCAGATTTTTCCGGACTACCGTCAGGGAGCAACCGGGAATCATGGCTTGCCACGTGAAAAATTGGATAGCTGCAAAGAGATAGATGCAGATGGCCAGTACATAGCAGGCAGCAATCCAATAGACTACCTGGAGGAGACTACCCCCCAGGGCCAATATGACGATGGTGCCTCCCTGCTGCAACCCGATGGTGCCAATGTCGATCAAGTTATTGAATTCCATCCGTTCCAGGCCGCGCAACAGGCTGACATAAAAGGCCTTGGGTAAGGCCGTGATAGAGGCAATCCCCAGAATCCGCAGAATATAGATGGCCGTAGCCTCATCCATGGTTTTCAGTTGGATCCATTGGCGCACTATCATGGGAGCCAAAAAGTAAATCCCCACGCCGATGATAATAAATGCCCCCCAAAAAAAAAGGGAGAAGGTGCGGCTCAAGTCGCGGATATAGCTCATGCCTGTTTGAAAATGGGCCGACACCTCCCGGACGGTGGTGGAGGAAATTCCCATCTCCAACACGCCACAGATCAAGGCATTCATCATATTGGCAAAATAAATTATGCCCAAGGCATCTTCACCCAGTTGCTTGAAGATATACCTGACGGCCACAAACAACATCACGAAGGTCAGCCCTTGGCCCAAGATATTATAGATAATATTCTTCGCAAGTCGCGTCATCTTCAATCTCTTGAGTCTGGATTAGGCGCAGTTTCTTTGGGTCGGCGCCATCGATGCGGGAAAAACCTCTCCCGGCCATCGATCTCTGGGCGAATCTTTGCTCTTATGTCATGCCTTTCCTAAGAAGAGGGGCCAACGTTGGGACTCAAGCAAGATAAAGTCGATAAAAACTTGGCGACCCGCCATCCCCTGGGTGTTATACCATAAATTTCACGTAAATAATTTCTCCCCGCGTCGCCGGTGAATGCAGATAAAGCGAGAAACCCTCCTGCTGGAGGCTTTCCTGAGTTAGTGCAAACCGGCCACAGGTTCATAAATTTACGACGTTACGCTTACGAATTATTCATAAGGGAGATCACTCATTCGAGGGACATGAGGATTCCGTGACGGTGGAGGGAGAGGAAGGGAGAGGGTGAACGCCACGCTTCAGCTGCCCGCGAGCCCGCCGCGGGTCAGGTGCAACTGAGATCTACCTCTCTGATAATCTTGCAAAGGGAAATAGAATGAGGATGTGGTCTTGACGATGAACAAGAAAATACCTTCCCCTTTTTAAGGCTCATCTGCTCTGCATAGCTCAGAGGATTTTGTTCGGCAGGATGCCCCCCCGGCCTCAAGGTTTTTTGTTTGGGACCGGCGGCACCACGATATTCATCTTGGCGGCCTCCGCCTGTTTGGCCGCAAGTTCACCGGCAGTTAACCCCGGTAGCACCATGAGATCGGGGTTTTTCAACTGCTTGGCGGCTTCCGCCCGTTTGGCCTCTGCTACTTCCCTGGTCACGCCTGGGGACACTTGCACCTTAGAGCCTTGCGATTTCAATTGCTCGTCGGCTGCCACCTTCTTGGCATCGAGGTCTTTCTTCTTCACGCCCGGGAACACTTGCAGGTCAGGGTTTTGCAGTTGCTTGGCGGCTGCCGCTTCCTTAGCTCGCATGGCTTCCCTTGTCACGCCCGGGAAAACCTCATTGGAATCCTGCAACAATCTCATGCCCTGCTCTTTCTTAAGCTTCAGCTCTTCTTCAGTCATCCCATCCAGCACTACCCCGAAAACCGGCTGCCTGTTTCCCGGAGATTCCTTCGACTGACCCAGTCCCGCCTTTACTTCCACTTTCTTGTCTTTCTTGTCCGCCAAATTATTCTTGGTGCGAGTTTGAGGAGAACCGCTGTCCGAGCCACAGCCAGCAAGAACAAGAACAAAAAGAAACGACAAAAGTATCGCTCCTAAGCCTACCCACTTGGAGACCCCTACACCGGAAGCAAAACGTTTGTCCAGAGCCGATTGGCCGTGTCTGTTCATCGATTAGTTCCCTCTTAACATTAAAATGTGGTTAATCGGTAGATAGCTGCAGGTTTGCAAGAACGTGAGGGGAGCTAACCCTCCCTCTTCATATTGAAGGGATTGCAAGAGTTAGCTCCCGTCTTGTGCCAAATTGAAGATTGAGGATAGATGGTAGCGATCTATCCACCAACATCAAAGGCCATTATTTATAAGTAGCTACACCGGCCGCAGGTGAACCCGCACCAAGAGCATAGTCACAATATACCCACACGTTAGCGCTGTTTGACCATGCTGTTAATGCCGCAGCATACATTTCTTTTGTTTTGTCCGGAGTATTGCCCAACATAAAGATTGTCGCGGGAAATACCGGAGTCACCCCAGTGACCTCGATGAAGGGGTCCCCGAAGTTGGTGGTGCCCACCTTTGATATTGTACACACAGCCCAATCAAAGGCAGCCATTGCACTGTTAACACAAAAAGCCGAAATCATTACACAAATCGCCAAAACCAGCACCTTCTTTTTCATGCCCCTTCCCTCCTGATTTTCTGGTTCATTAATTTAACTTCCTAAGTCTGGTTTTCGAGTCCCCAAACCCCGTCGTTAAACCGGTTTTGGGGAACTTTCTCAACATTTTTTCAAGTCTTAGGGAATTATTCCCATTCTCAGTTATCCAGCAGTAAGGGTAAGAACGTCAAACTGGTTCTACCCTTAATAGATGCGACGGCAGAGACATGGCTCGCGGCAGAGACTTTGCTCGCCTCTTCTATGGCGAACACCTTGTAGTTGTAAGCGGTGCCTTGCTTTACTTTTGTCATGGTGAGGGGAGGCCGTCCGCTCGTGGTGGCTTTCAGATGCTGTAGTACCCCGATGCCCACCGCCAGCACCAACAAAGCTAATGCTACCGGAATCAGCCTGGGTAAGGGACCTATACGCGGCACTAATCCACTCATCCTTTCCACAAGTCCTGCAAGCCAAGATTGGGGTTGGACTCGGATAGGGTCGCTTTCCCGGACCTTATATTCCCCTGCCTGGGTCTCGGCCCAGGCCGACCGCAGGTCCAATACCAGGTCCAGGCAATCTTTGCACTCACAGAGATGAGCATATACTTGGCCTCGTTTCTCCGGAATGAGTTCCTTCAAGGCATAACCTATGACTGTTTCAGGGTCTGGACACCCCTGGATCGAGCTTGGCCCCGAGGCTTGGTAGGCGGCTTGCATCTTTGCCATCACCTCTGCCGGGATATCCCCTCGTAAGGATGAAGTGGGGATGCTCGTAGTTTTGTCTAACTTAGCCATCATTTAGTTAATCGTTTGAATATCTAAAAAGGTGACATTATTTCACTTTCCCCAAATATCCTCATATGTTAGCCCATGAGACTGCATGAGGTGCGTTAACACTCTCTTGAACTTCGCTAAAGAGCCGGTAGTTTCGCGGGTGAACTGCTTCTTGACCGCATCGACTCGCTTGCCAATCTGGGCCGCCATCTGCCTGTGATCCAAGCCCTCCAGATACATACGAACCAGAGTTGCATCCTGGGGGTATTCCTCAGAGAGCCTCAAGAGGGCCTGGTGCAAGAGCCGCCGGGCCAGATTATTGGATGCCAAACCTGTCAAGACGTTGTGGGGGGTAGGGGCCTGGTCTGGCGTCTCCTGGAAATTTTCTTCCACCCGATGAATCTCTTCGTATCTGGAGGTCTTACGATTGGCGTCGATAACCCGGCGATGGAGCACCCCTATGAAATAGGTCTGCAGCGTGGCCGTGTTTTTAGAGCCATGAGCATAGGCGCAGATGGTTCGGCCATTGAGCATCTCTTCCCAGAAGCTTTGGATCACGTCCTCAAGGCTGTCTGATTTTAAAAGGCGGCGGCGGGCGAAATTAATGAATAACTCATTGTAGGCGGTCACCAGCTCCCCAAGACATTCTTTATTCCCTGAGAGCAGCCCTTCACAAATCTTTTTGGCGGTGGCAATGTCGTTATCTATATTCTTGGGACACATAAGAGATTGGACCAAAGGCCAGGAGACGCTAAGAAACCCTGACTGATTCCTTCATTGTTTTCTTGGAATTGATATGAACGCCGGGAATAAAGTAAAAATTGACCCTTACCGGTCCCCGGTTCGGCCTTCCTGAGGTTTCTCAGAGGGCCATTTTGCCGGAATGGGAATGAGGTTGAGCTTTTTGCCTGGGGGGCGAAGCTTCTAAGATGTTTCCGCCAACAATTTGAAAGTTTTTTCAACTATTCATTAAGTATGTATCCGCCTATGGTTTTGTCAAGTCAAACCCTCCGAACGTCTTCCAGTCAACAAAAGGCGCCATAGGGGGCATATGTGCGTTTGTCCTGATCCAAAGGTCCACGCACTCGGTGGTTTTGCTCCCAGGCTCAATGGAGGATACTTAGAGTATGAACAAAAAAGCTTTGGCGTGGGACAGGTAGCGAGCCGCCGCCGCTTGCCCGCTGGGCCCCGAGTCACAATAAGCGGTGCTTTTGCAAGACGAAGGTCTGTTGCGCCCTGCCAGGCGTTCTGGGCGCGAAACAGCTTGTAACCAATTGTATTATATCGTACTATGCGCCTAAAGACCCCTGGGATGGACCCACTATGACTCAAAAGCGTATGGACTTTATTGACCTGAAATCTCAACAGCAGCAAATTTCCGCCTCACTCGCCAAGAACATCGAACGGGTCCTGGCCCATGGCCAATATGTCATGGGACCCGAGGTCCAGGAATTGGAGACCAGACTGGCGGCGTATGTGGGCGTCAAGCATGCCATCACTTGCTCTTCCGGCACCGATGCCTTGCTGATGTCCTTGATGGCCTACGGGGTCGGTCCAGGCGATGCCGTCTTCACCACGCCTTTCACCTTTATCGCCACCGCCGAGGTGATCCAGTTGTTGGGAGCCACCCCGGTCTTTGTGGATATTGATCCCAAAACCTTCAACCTTGATCCGGAGGCCTTGGCGGAGGCCGTGAGCCGCCTGGGGCAAGACCCGGGGACAGCTCATCTTAAACCCAAAGGGATCATCCCGGTGGACCTGTTCGGCCAACCGGCGGATTACGACCGCATCCATACCATCGCCCAGGAGCAGGGTTTGTTTGTCCTGGAGGATGCGGCCCAATCCTTCGGCGCCACCTATAAGGGGAGGCGGGCCGGGGCCTTGGCGGAGACGGCCGCCACGTCTTTTTTCCCGGCCAAGCCGTTGGGCTGCTATGGTGACGGCGGGGCCGTTTTTACCGATAATGACGATCTGGCGGAAGTCCTGCGCTCCATCCGGGTCCATGGGCAAGGAAAGCATAAATACGAGCATGTCCGCATCGGCTTAACCGGCCGTTTGGATACCTTGCAGGCTGCGGTTCTCTTGGCCAAGCTGGAGATCTTTGATCAGGAGGTAACAGCCCGCCAGAGAGTGGCCCGGCAATACTCCGAGGGCCTGCACCAAGTGGTGGAGGCGCCCTTTGTGGACCCGGCCTGCACCTCAGTCTGGGCCCAGTATTCGGTGCTCAGCCCACATCGGGAACTCTTGCTGCAGAAACTGCAGGCGGCCCAAATCCCCACGGCCATCTATTATCCCCTGCCCCTGCACCTCCAGAGAGCCTTTGCCCACCTGGGCTATAAGAAAGGCGACTTCCCGGTCAGCGAAAGCGCCTCCCAGCGCATCTTTAGCCTGCCGATGCATCCCTATTTAGGGCTGGCCGATCAAGAAAAGATTATCCAGGTCTTGTTAAGCTGAATGAAGAATGCGGTGAGACTCTGGTAAGGCGGGTCCAGGGGATATTGCCTCCCCTGCCCTCCCCTTCCCGGGGCTTTTTAGAGCTCCCATAGCAGTTGCAGTCAAAGGGTGGCACAGGCTTTCCAGCCTGTGCAGGCGCAGGCTAAACCACCATGGCCGTTTGGGGCCACCCCCAATCATAAAATTCCTTGTAGGGGCGGTTCGCGAACCGCCCCTACGGGTGGACTTTCACGGTAAAGCCCTATACAGAAAATAGCCTTTTTAGCGCAACTCGCTATCACTTTACCCAAGGGGACACCGATGAACCGGAAAACGCGCCGATTTACCGCCATCCTGGTGGCGCTCAGCCTCATGGCGCCTGGCCTGGTATGGGCCCAGGGCCAGGCTGGGGTCGACGGGAGACTGAACTCGGGCTACGAACAACTGGAGCAGGGAAAGTTCGACCAGGCCCAGAAGGTCTTTGAAGAAGTGCTCCGCCAAGACCCGGGCCACCCTCTGGCCCTGAACAACCTGGCTGCCATCATGGTCAAACAGGGCAAATTTGACCAGGCCCTGGCCAGCCTCAAACAGGCCTTGCCCCGGGCCAAAGGCTTCAAGGTGGCCCTCAACCGGGTGTGTAATGTCGACGGGGTGTGCGCCGCCTGCCGCCTGGGCGATGAGAAATTCGGCACCGAGGACCTGGAGGGGGTGGTCAAGAGCAACATCCTGATGGTGGAAATGGCCCGGTCCTCCCGCCCGGCCAAGAAATAATCGGGCCAGCCGGCCCCGGCATTTTTCCTCAAGGGCGCCGCCCCCGCCCTACCCTGCCGGCAGATTTCTACAGGGTCAGCAGCAGCGCGGTGTAGAGCGCTGCGCCCAGGGCAAAGGCCCAGAAGAGACTCTCCTGTTCCTGCGGCAGCTCTTCTTTAATAACATTGAGGATGACCCCGCCGCCGAGGAAGGCGAACAGCACGGCCAACATGAGTTCGTGGATCGGAGTCACCAGGCCGATGCCATAACCCACCAGGACGCTGCCGGCCAGCAGCCAGCAACCGATCCGGTCGTAGGCCTCTTTGTGATGCCGCCTGAGGCCGTAGTCGTTCACCAGGAAAAGGGCCCCCATGGCGACAAAAAAGAAGCCGAGGCTCAGCATTCCCGGTTGTTCCCGGTGCAGGAGCAGATAGCCCACCAGGGCGTTGAAGCAGGTGAAGGAGAGGATGTGGATCCAGAAAACCATGGGGGTGGTGGTGTCGGCGCCGGTTACAGCCAGGCTCCGGCGGCGGGACCGGGTTGCCAGCCGCTCCAGGCCGTAAAAGGTGACAAAACCCAGCAGGGCCACGATATAGGCGTGGTGCTCCAGGAACTTCAGAGGAAGATCGGCCCGGACCATGACGTCCTGGCCTTTTTTTAATTCCGGCAAGATGCGCACGAAGACGTAGGCCACGGAGGCGCCGCCGGCCAGGGAGAGCCAGCGGCTGCGGGGTTCGGCCCGGGCCAGGGAGAAGCGGCTGGCGCCCAGATGGATCAGGGCCAGACAGCAGGCAAAGATCAAGGCCAGGCCAGGCATGACTGCCACAACCTCCGGTTCGGCGGATAATGACCGCTACGACCACCGCGAGGACACAGGCTCCGGATAGGCCCGGGCTGCATCCATGCGGCTGCGGCTCATTTTACCCTTTTTACGCCAATGAGGTATAATCAAAAATCGAGGTTGCGGCAAAGTTGGTGCCGTACCGGGACCCCGCTTGCGAAGCAGCTCCTCATGGGCCGGTGGCCCAGCCGCAAAGCATGAAAAGGTCGGTGGCGCAGGCTTTCCAGCCTGCGCCGGGGACAGCCGAGGGCGGCTGTCCTACATATAGGCAGGAACTTTTCATAACAAAATTTCGGGACCCCATTTTTTCACCGGAAGGCGATGAACCGGCAATCCTTCTTCACTTTCCAGGCCCTGGTCTTCGGCCTGGTGGCCGCGGCCCTTACCACGGTGTATATTACCCAGCCGGTGCTGCCGGTTCTCCAGCAGGAGTTCGGGGTGAGCCCGTCCCAGGCCTCGTACACCGTATCGGCCGTGATCCTGGGCATCGCCCTGGCCAACCTGCCCTTCGGCATGCTGGCGGACCGCTTCCCGGTGCAGCGCCTCATCCTGGTGGGCGGCGCGGTGGTGGCGGCCTGCGGTATTTTTTGCGCCGCCACCTCCAGCCTTGCCCTCCTGGTGGGGGCCAGGTTCGTACAGGGTTTGTTCGTGCCCGCCTTGACAACCTGCCTGGCGGCTTACCTGTCCACGAATTTGCCCCTGGAGCGCTTGAACGTGGCCATGGGGTCTTATGTTTCGGCCACGGTGGCCGGCGGTTTGGGCGGACGCCTGCTGGGAGGCTTTATTCACCCGCCGCTGCACTGGCGCTACGCCTTCATTACCGCCTCCCTGCTGGTGGTGGCGGCCACCCTGGCCGCGGTGCGGTGGCTGCCGGCCGGTAAACTCGCCGAAAAACGGCAACCGGAGTCCGGCGGTTTCCTGGCCCTCGCGGCTCAACCGGGGCTGCGCCGGGCCTTTCAAGTGGCCTTCGGGGGATTTTTTGTCTTTTCCTCAATTTTCAATTACCTGCCGTTTTATCTCCATCGGCCGCCGTTCAACGCCTCCACCGAGTTCATCACCCTGTTGTATCTGACTTATATCGTCGGCATTTTCATCGGCCCGGTGGCGGGCCAGCTCAGCAACCGCATCGGCAACGGCGGCACCATGGTACTGGGGTCCCTGGTCTTTGCCCTGGCCATCTTACTCACGCTCATCACCTCGATCTTCGCCATCGTGATCGCCCTGGTGCTGGTCTGCGCCGGTTTCTTCTCCATTCATGCCGCGGCCGCCGGCTCCCTCAACCGCAACCTGACCGGCAGCCGCGGCCGGGCCAACTCCCTCTACGTCCTGGCTTACTACCTGGGAGGGGCGGCGGGCATCACCCTGAGCGGCTATGCCTATGGGCAGGCGGGCTGGCCCGGGGTAGCCGCCCTGGGCCTCATGATGTTGACGGTACCCCTGATTACGGGTTTGCGGGAGATGCGGCAGCCGGCGGCGACGGACCCGCCCCGGGAAAAGTTGAGACCCGGCGTATAATAAGCGATAATAAGAGAGGTGGTCTGGCGGGGATGCTCCTAGCGGAGGACGCCGCCGGTAATTTTATCAAAATGATAAACTTATGCTTAACATTCAGCCCTCCATGGGGTCTATATATATGAAAGCCGGAATGAAAACCCCATGACCGATGCTCAGTTGGTATCCCGGGCCCAGGCAGGAGATCTTCCGGCCTTCGAAGAACTGGTGCAGAAGTACCAACGGGAGGTCTACGGCTTGGCCTGTCGCATGGTATCCGATGTGGAGGAGGCGAAGGATTTGGCCCAGCAGGCCTTTCTCCAGGCCTTTGTCCACATCCGTAGTTTTCGCCAGGATGCCCAGTTCCGCACCTGGTTGTTCCGGATCGCCATCAATCAGTGCTACAATTTTCTGAAAAGCCGCAAAAAATTTGGCGATCCGCTTGACAGTGACGAATTGAATCTGGCGGGGGCCGAGCCTTCTCCGGAGGCCGATTTGGTGGCCCAGGACGAGCGCCGGCGTCTCTATGAGGCCTTGGAACGTCTCCCGGCCAAGCAGCGGGCCGTGATCACCCTGAAGGTGGAACAGGGCCTGTCCTATGATGAGATCAGCCAGGTCCTGGGCGGGACCGCCGGCGCCGCCCGGGTTAATTACTGCCAGGCGTTGAAGACCCTGAAGAAATATATCCAGACCGAGGACGACCATGAAGTGGCAATGCGCTCTTCTCAAAAGGTGGCTGCCAGAGTACCCCGACGGTGACCTCCCCGCTTGGGGGAAGCGCTGGCTTGACGCCCATTTGCCGGGATGTTCCGCCTGCCGTCAGGAACTGGCGGAATTCAGGCAGGTGATCGCCGCGCTTGAGGCGGCGCCGGTTTCAGACCCGGCCCCGGAATTTTGGGGCGAATTTTCCCGGGATTTGCACCTGTTGCTGGTCCAGGCGGCCCAGGAGGGCCAGGCTGCACCCAGGGCAACCGGCTCCCGGTGGTTTCGGCTGCCCTATCTCCTTGGGGCGCCGGCCCTGGCCGCGCTCCTGCTCTACGTCGCGGTGCAGGTTACGGGCCCCGGCGCCCCCAACCAGGCCGTGGTGATGCACACCCCGGCCCCTCCCCAGGCGCCGGAGAAGTCCATGGTAAAGCGGCAATCCGCCGCCAAGATGGCAGCCGTCCCCCAGCAGGCACCGGCGCCGGCAGCCGAAGTCGCCGCCGCGCCCACCCGGGCACTGGAACAGAGGGAACCGGTGGAACAGTTCGTCACGGTGGCTAAAGAGGACGCGGCGCCCCTGCCAGAGGAGGAAGGGGATATTTCCGACTGGGACCTGGATGCGGAACTGGCGGGAATGACCGACCAGGAAAAAAATGTATTTCTCAACCAATTGCATCAACGTAAGAAGGATGGGTCATGCGTCGAAGGATTCTCTTTTTGTTCCTGGGGCTAACCCTGGCGGGAGCGAGCCTGGCCTGGGGGCAGCCTGGGAAAGAATTTGGCGGCGGCTTTCAGGATCGGTTCCTGGAAGTCAAGCGGAACCAGTTGGGCCCGGCGCTGGGGGTGAACCAGCAGACTGTGGACAAACTGCTGGCCATCGATGCCCGGTATAAGCCTTTGCGCCACCAGTTGGTCACGGGGATGAAAAGCGATATGCAGCGCCTGCAGCAGCTCATGAGCCAGCCCTCCCCGCCGGAGCGGGAAGTGAAGCCTCTTCTGGCCGAAATGAAGCGCAAACGGCTGGAGATGCTCAACCTGCAGCAGCGCAAGGATGACGAAGAGACGGCCCTGCTCACGCCGATGCAGCAGGCCCGCTATATCATGTATCTCATGTCCCTGATCAAGGAAGCCCGGAACGTCAAGGGCGGCGCGGGCGGACAGGGCGGCCCAAGCCAGCCCGGCGTGGTGGGTGGACCCGGGGGCATGGGTACGCCTGGGGGTATGGCGGTGCCAACGCTGCGGCCTTCCGAGATCCCGGTTTCCCGTCCGGCTCAGTAAGACCAGGTTCTTAGGCAAATGCAATCAATCCGTTGCTAACTTATTGATATTATAATTTTTATTAACAGACAACCGTTAACCGTATAAAACCGGATCGGAAGCCCGGCGCTGCCTCGCCACCTCCTGAGACAAATTCTGGAAAACCGGCCAGTACCCCGGAGATAATCCGGGTCTGAGGTAGCAGTGTCCGGTTTGGTTTTTGCAGAATTCTCCCCCATTGGGGGAGAGGGGATATTGTGTAACAGATTTAATGCGTTATGGTCAATTAATCCGGTGACCTCTTCTACTCCCTCTCCACCCGCTTCGGGGGGAGAGGGTTGGGGTGAGGGGGGCCGGACGCGCACATGCAATTTTCTAACCGGACTCTGCTGGGTTTGAGACCGGTTTTTTTATCTCCCTACTTGCCAAAGCCGCATGAAGCGATTTACAATAAACAGGCCGCCGGAGTGGTGGAATTGGTAGACGCAGGGGACTCAAAATCCCCCGGGTGAAAGCCTGTGCCGGTTCGAGTCCGGCCTCCGGCACCAGTATTATCAAGGGTTTGGGGTTCAAGGTTTTGAACCCCTTTTTTTTGGTGAAGATCGGTGAGTAGGTTTTTTGTTGAATAGCACCATTTACAAAGAAAAAGAGCCGCCGAAGAGGGACCGGCGGCCCTAAATATGAATTATCCCCCAAATAGTTGATCAGATTGAGGCAGTTATAGAAGGCTCGTCTGCAATACTCGTGAAGTCCTCCAATAACCGCATCGTCTCCCGCAGATTCGGGTCCACCAGTTGTAGATAACGCTCCATGGTCTGGTAATTGGTGTGACGCAAGAGCTTGCTGATTCGCCGGCCTTGAACGGCTTCTCGTGGGGGTTGGATCCGGGGATCCCGCTGCCCTCGATGGCCGGGTGGCTGATGCCGTCCTTGAAGCCGAACGAGGTCCGCTCGTTCGGCAGCATGTAGGTGTCCTGCTTCCAGATCGGCGCGACGCCCGGCACATCCCGCAGGGCGTCTCGGGCGCCGGCGAGCACCGCCTCAAGCCGCTCGGCGTCCGGGGATAGGATGGCCTGGGCCAAGGTCTCCGGGCTGGTTCCGGTGCGAGGTCTTTCTTTTCCTTGAGACTTTTGCTGATTTCCCATGGCTCTCCCCTATAGAGGTCTCAGGCTTTCCCGGCGCTCATCAGCACATACTCATTCTTATATTTGACCATTTTGATCAGTTCGTCTCGTGCCGGCCCCAGATATTTGCGCGGATCGAACTCTCCCGGGTTTTCCGCTAAAATCTTCCGGAGCATTGCGGTCATGGCCAGGCGGCCGTCGCTGTCGATGTTGATTTTGCAAACCGCCGAGCGGGCGGCTCGGCGCAACTGCTCTTCGGAAATGCCCACCGCCTCCTCCATCCGGCCGCCGAAGCGGTTGATCAGGTCCACGTATTCGGGTATGACCGTGGATGCGCCGTGCAGCACAATGGGAAATCCCGGCAGGCGGCTTTCGATCTCTTCCAGGATGTCGAACCTCAGGGGCGGCGGCGTTTCACCTGCCTTCACCTTGAATTTAAAGGCTCCGTGAGAGGTGCCGATGGAGATAGCCAGGGAATCCACCCCCGTCTGTTTGACAAATTCTTCCACCTCTGAAGGCCGGGTGTAATGGGAGTCCGCGGCTGAGACTTCGTCCTCCACTCCTGCCAACACTCCTAACTCTCCTTCCACCGTGACCTCCCGTTCGTGGGCGTATTCCGCCATTTGTTTGGTGAGACGGATGTTTTCCGCCAAGGGATGATGGGAGCCGTCAATCATCACCGAAGAGAAGCCCGAGTTGATGCAGGATTTGGCCAATTCCAGGGTGTCGCCGTGATCCAGGTGCAGGGCGATGGGGATCCTTGCGCCCATCGCTTCCATCATTGCCACCGCCCCTTTGACCAGATGGGGCACCATAGCCTCGTGCATGTATTTCCGGGCGCCGCCCGAGCACTGGAGAATTACGGGAGATTTGGACTCGATGCAGCCGATGATGATGGCTTCAAGCTGCTCCAGATTGTTGAAATTATAAGCCGGCACGGCATAGTGCCCGGCCATGGCCTTACCGAACATCTCTCTGGTATTCACCAGCCCGAGTTCCTTATAATGAAATTGAGTCATTATCCGGACTCCTATTGCGGTTGCGGTCCTGCCTGACGAACTTCCGCACTCACTTGGTCCGCAAAGGTCTTGAAGTTTTTCGCAAACATGCCAGCCAGCTTCTGAGGCTGGGCATCCAATAAACGGAGCCCGTATTCTTGATCCCATGCTTTTCCAGGCCATAACTGCCGGCAAATTGCCCTTCCATGATTTTTCTCCTCTTTCTCAACTGCTTAACCTTAAAGTAAAAATAATCATGGCCGCCGATAAGTAAAGGATGCGCTCAACTGGTAAAAAACAGCACCAGCAATTGCGCCGCAGCGATGCGCAGCACCATGGTTAATGGATATACCGAGGCATAGGCGATGGAAGGATCCTCGGAGCCGCACATCGCGTGGGCGAAGGCCAGGGCCGGCGGATCGGTCTGGCTTCCGGCCATCAAGCCGCACAGGTTGATGAAATTTATTTTCAAGACCATGCGGGCGAGAAAGGAAATGATCATGATGGGCGCCAGGGTTATGACCGCCCCCATGGCCATCCACAGGAAGCCCTGCCCCCGGACTAAGGTTTCCACAAAATGCGTTCTGGACTTGAGGCCGACACAGGACAGGAATAAAACGATGCCAAACTCCCTGAGGACCAGGTTCGCATTCGTCGGTAGATACCAAAGCAAGGGTCCGGTGCAGCCGATGCGGCTTAAAATGATGGCGGTGAGGAGCGGCCCTCCTGCCAGGCCGAGTCGAAGCGGCGCCGGCATGTTTCCCATGCTGACCGGGTAACAACCCACCAGCACTCCCAGGGCCATTCCCAGGAACAGGGGGACCAGCCTCACCAAGTTAAGCTCTTTGATCGAGTTTCCCAAAACTTCCGCCGCCCGGTCCAGATTTCCTTTGCTTCCCACCAGCCACAAGACATCGCCGAACCTGAGGTGCAAGTTGGGAAAGATGCTCATATCCAGGCCGGCCCGGGTCAGGCGCGTCGCCTTTAATTCGAAGGGATAATGCTCATGTAACTCACCCAGAGATTTGCCAACGACTTCAGTCCGGGTCACCAGGACCTGGCGGGACGTCAAAAGGCCGGAATCCAGAGTCAAATCCTCTGGACTTTCCTCGCCCACCGTCATTTGAAACCTTTTCAGATCGTCCTTGGGTCCAACGGCCAGCAACGGGTCCCCCGGATACACCGGGGTATCTTCCAGGGCGAGCCTGACTTCGGTTTCACCTGCACGTCGAAGGCGGGATACCGCCACCCCGGAGGTCCCCAAGTGGGGAATGCCGCTTAGAGGGATTCCGGCAAGGTTCGGGTTGATTACCCGAACCGTCATGCGGGCGAAGGGTTCCCGTCCGGCCTGCCGGGAAGCCTGGAAGGACTTCAATTCCAGGGGGACGTCCAGGTGAAAATATGATTTGACCAACACCATGGCGAGGATTATCCCCAGCATCCCGAAAGGATAAGCCACGGCATATCCCATGGCGGAGTCAGCCGCTTTCGACCCGCTTATGTTAGGTAAGGTCTGCAAGGCCGCCTGGGCTGCCCCCAAGGCCGGGGTGTTGGTGGTGGCGCCGGCGAAAATGCCGGCGCCGATTCCCAGATCGATACCCAAAATCATACACAGCGCCACCGTCACCGCCCGCCGCCAGCAGATTTAACGACAAGCCCTGGCGTCTTAATGAAGCCACGAACCCCGGACCCACTTGCAGACCGATGGTATATACGAAGAGGACCAGGCCGAATTCCTGGATGAAGGCACGGAAGGACGGGTCCACATTGAAGCCGAAATGGGCAAAGAAAAGGCCGGCAAAGAGCGTTCCGGCGATGCCCAGGCTGAACCCCCGGATCCTGATGCTCCCCAAAGCCAGTCCCGAGGCTGCCCCCAGACAGAGAACGATGACGCCCTGGGCGATCGGTTGGGTGTTTGGAATATCGGCCAGCCAGTTAAGCAAGATTCATTTCCTTTTACGAGTGAGGCAGTCATTGGCCTCCTTCGTTTTTTTACGAGGCACCTTTTGGAAAAGAGATAACCGTAGTCAATTATTATGGTTCATCCGGTTTAAACGTACATTTTGACAAAAGAGTGGACATGCGGTCTCCTAGAGACGACCTGGCAAGTCGATCAAAAGGAGAACACGAGCATGTCCACCTCACTACTTTATCATGGCTTTGGCATTCAGGGATACCAGCATGTGCATACCCAATATCATGATGGGGCTATCCATTTTCGGATTCGCCAGGATCGCTTCTCCCTGTGCTGTCCGGAATGCGGCTCCTGTAAGGTTAAACGCCGAGGCCAGGTAATGCGCCGCTTTCGCACCCTTCCCCTAGGCGACAAGCCCGTTTGGATCGAATTAATGGTGCAGCGCGTTTTGTGTCTCGTCTGCGGCGTCTTGCGCCAGGTGAAGGTCGGCTTTGCCTCCTGGCGACGCAGCTACACCCGAAGCTTTGCCCGCTATGCCCTGGGGTTGTCCCGGCACATGACCATCAAAGACGTGGCCCGGCATCTGGGCGTCGGTTGGGACCTCATCAAAGATATTCAGAAACGGCGCCTGTTGAGACGCTTTGCCCGCCCTAAGCTGCACAAGCTCAAGCAAATCGCCATCGATGAAATCAGTATCGGCAAAGGACACCGCTATCTGACCGTGGTTCTGGACCTGAAAAGCGGGGCCGTGGTCTTCGTGGGCGACGGCAAAGGCGCTGAGGCCCTGGAGCCCTTCTGGGCCCGGCTCAAACGTCAAAAAGTGTGCCTGGAAGCGGTGGCCACCGATATGTCGCCAGCCTATATCAGCGCGGTGCTTACCCATGTGCCTGAGGCTACCCTGGTCTTCGACCGCTTCCATGTCACCAAGCTCTATAATGACGGACTGTCCGATCTGCGGCGCAAGCTCTACCATGAGGCCACGGACCTGATGCAAAAGCAGGTGATCAAAGGCACCCGCTGGTTACTGCTCAAGAATCCGGAAAACCTGGACCAGGACCGTCAGGAAGCTGAACGCCTTAACGAAGCCTTGCGCCTCAATCAACCTCTGGCTCTGGCCTATTACCTGAAGGAAGACCTGCGCCAGTTCTGGGAACAACCCAGCAAAACCGCGGCGGCCACCTTCCTGGAAGATTGGATTGCCAGGGCACAAAGCGCCGGCATTCCTTTCCTCCTGCGTTTCTCGAAGACCCTGGCTCTCCATCGCCGTGGTCTCTTGGCCTATTACGATTACCCGATCTCCACCGGCCCCTTGGAAGGGACCAACAACAAAATCAAGACCATGCAGCGCCAAGCCTATGGCTTCCGGGATCGGGAATTTTTCAAACTCAAAATCCTGGCTCTTCACGAAACCAGGTACGCTTTAGTCGGATGAACCATTATTATTTGCTTCTTTGACGGAAACCTGGCAGATTTCCTTCATCAGTTCCACCTGAAGCTGCTGAATATCCATCAGATGTTGCCATTGATGCATCAGGAGATGGTCCATCCTCTCGTGCAGCTTGCGAATCTCAATTTCCGCCTTGAGATTGATCTCAAAGTCTTGGTCAGCCCGGAGGCGGTCCTTCGCCTCCTGGCGGTTCTGGCTCATCATTATCACCGGCGCCTGAAAAGCGGCGAGACAGGATAGCACCAACTATCATTAGTTATTTAAGTTAGTTACGATTGGCATTCGCTTTGCATCAAAGCCAACTGAAAGATGATGAAAAATTAGAGGAGGAAATCCTATGTCTCCAAAAGTCGCTTTCCCTAAGAAGGAACTGAACAAATGGCTTAAAGTGCATAAAACCTGGAACCACGACGACTGGCTAAAGCTCCTCGATGACCTCAAGGCAAAAGGTTTTGGCAACCTCGTCGGCGATCAGGCAGGTCAAGAATCGGTTGGATTGTATCTGGAAACCAACCGGAAGCTCCGTCCGGGCGCTGAGGAGGTCACGCCCTTGGCAGCCATATAGACCAGCAGAGCCTCCAGTATCCGCAACTCCCGGGCCAACCTGTCCATGCCATCCACACGATAGCGGTTTTGACGCCGTTGACCAGGATGGCGGCCATCATCTCCTGGAAGGCCGGGCGCTCGGTCTCGCCCTGAGACGCCCTCCTCCTGAATATCCCAACGATCTCGTATTCGGCTTTCTTGGCGTAGGCCCGGCAAGCCTCTTCATGAGGGTCGAACCCGTAGCCCTACACCTGGCCGGGGTTGCTCACTCGCAGTCGGGAGGCTGGGGATGGTCACTGCCATGAGGACCATAAAGAAGTGGAATTATGCCAGGGAAGCCAAATTCATTGACGACTAAGCGGCCGGGGGTAGCGCTCCGGGGCGTACGCCGGGAGCGGCTTGCAAAGTTGCCGGCCCTGAGGTACATTAGCCTCACATGAGCCAGGAAGAACGCATCGTCAATCCCCGGCTCCAGGCGGATGACCTGGGGTTGGAGGCCGGGTTGCGGCCCCGGAGTCTGGCCGAGTTCGTGGGCCAGGAAGAACTGCGGCGCAACCTTGAGATCGCCCTGGAGGCGGCCAGGGCCCGGGGCGAGGCGGTGGATCACATCCTGGTGCACGGCCCCCCGGGTCTGGGCAAAACCACCCTGGCCTTTATCATCGCCCACGAGATGGGCGGCGGCATTAAGTCCACTTCGGGGCCGGTGGTGGAACGGGCCGGAGACCTGGCGGCCCTGCTCACCAACCTGGCCCCCAAAGACGTGCTGTTCATCGACGAAGTCCATCGCCTGCCCACAGTTGTCGAAGAAATCCTCTACCCGGCCATGGAGGACTTCAACCTGGATCTCATCATCGGCCAGGGGCCTGGGGCCCGTTCCCTGAAGCTGGACCTGCCGAAGTTCACCCTGGTGGGGGCCACCACCAGGGCGGGTCTCCTTACTCCGGCCCTCAGGGACCGCTTCGGCTTGATGCTCAGGGTGGATTTTTACCGGGTGGAAGAACTGGCCCAGATCACCCGGAGGGCCGCCCAGGTGCTGGGGGTCGAGATCGATGCCGACGGGACCTGGGAAATCTCCCGCCGTTCCCGGGGCACGCCGCGCATCGCCAACCGGCTCTTAAAACGCGTCCGGGACTACGCCCAGGTCCGGGGCGACGGCCGCATCGACCGGGACTGCGCCGACGCCGCCCTCACCCTGCTGGACGTCGACCAGTTGGGGTTCGACCGCATGGACCGCCAGATATTGCTCACCATCCTGGAGAAATACGACGGCGGGCCGGTGGGCCTGGGCACCCTGGCCGCGGCCCTCTGTGAGGAAGAGGACACCCTAGAAGATGTCTATGAGCCTTACCTGATCCAGTGCGGCTTCCTGCAGCGCACCCCCCGGGGCCGCATGGCCACCAACCGGGCGGCGGAATATTTCGCCAAGTTTCCCCGCAAAAAGACGCACCCCGCTTTATTTTAGAGCAGTCCGGCGAGCCTCCATGCCCGCCGGTTTTTTTGGTTTATCGCCCACCCTATCGCCCCGGTTGTAGGATCTTCAGCGCCTTTTCCAACAAGTCCAGGGCGTCATGGATCGGTTCGCACGCCAGACAATTCACGACATTATCACGGCCCCGGGCGGTAAAGACGGCTTCCCGGGTCCCCTCGCACTGGCAGCCTTTGGCGGCCTGGCGCAATGCCTCCATCAGCTTGGGCAGGGGGAGTTTATCAATATCCAGATTTTTCAGTTCGTTTTCCATGTGTCGCTCCTTAAAGGATAAATTGTCGATATAGGTTTCTCTCAAATCAGACCAGCCGCAATAGGGGCGGGTTTTAAACCCGCTCTCTATCTTCTATACCATAAGGAGGCCGCCGCCCATGCGCAAGGCCCCGGGAAGACCGGGTTGCTTATCCTGCCTCAACCGTTATATTATGGTAATCGAACTACCCGGTAATATAGAGGTATGAGGAAATTATGACCGAGAAGCCCCCGCCCTCCTCCATGGCTCGTTACGCCGTCTGGTATGTGCTGGCCTTAATCCTGTTGCTGTCGATCTTCCAGTATTACACCGCCATGCAACAGGCCGTGGAGATCAGTTACAGCGAATTTCGCCACCTGATCCAGAATAAAGGCGTCGATGACCTCACCGTCAGCACCGATACGGTCACGGGTAATCTTTTGCCCAAGGGCATCGAAGAATTGGCCAAATCCCGGCAAAACCCCGACCTGCCCCAGACCCTGGCCAAGCAGTTTGACAAAAAAAAGCCGGTATTTTCCGCCGTCAGGCTGGAAGACCACGACCTGGTGAAACTCCTGGCCAAGAATAACATCAACTATCGCGCCGTCCAGGAAAAGACCTGGCTCACTTCTCTGTTGTCCTGGGTCTTTCCCTTCCTGCTCCTCATCGCCATCTGGATCTACTTCTTCCGTAAGATGGGCAGCGGCGCCGGCGGCCTCATGACCGTGGGCAAGAGTAAGGCCAAAATCTATGTCCAGGACGAAACCAAGGTCACCTTTCAGGACGTGGCCGGGGTGGAAGAAGCCGAAGAAGAGTTGAAGGAAATCATCGAGTTCTTGAAGAACCCGGCGAAATTTCAGGTCTTGGGGGGAAATCTCCCCAAAGGCGCCCTGCTGGTGGGTCCCCCCGGCACCGGCAAGACCCTGCTGGCCCGGGCCGTGGCCGGAGAGGCCGGGGTGCCCTTCATGAGCCTGTCGGGCTCCGATTTTGTGGAAATGTTCGTGGGGGTAGGCGCCGCCCGGGTCCGGGACCTCTTTGCCACTGCCCAGGAGAAGGCGCCCTGCATCATCTTCATCGACGAACTGGACGCCATCGGCAAGGCCCGGGGGCTTAGCCCCATGGGCGGCCCGGAAGAACGGGAAAACACCCTGAACCAGATTTTGTCCGAAATGGACGGCTTCGACACCCGCAAAGGGGTAATTATCATGGCCGCCACCAACCGCCCGGAGATTCTGGACCCGGCCCTGATCCGCCCCGGGCGCTTCGACCGCCACATCCTGGTGGACCGGCCTTCACTCAAAGGCCGGGAAGATATCTTGAAAATTCACACCCGGACCATCAAGATTTCCCCGGAGGCCGATCTCCACACCCTGGCGGCCCGCACCCCCGGCATGGTGGGGTCGGATCTGGCCAACATCGTCAACGAAGCCGCCTTGCTGGCAGCCCGCAAGAATAAGGAGTCCGTGGAGATGGACGACTTTGAGGCCGCCATCGACCGGGTGGTGGCCGGCCTGGAAAAGCGCAACCGGGTCATGAACCCCAAGGAAAAGGAGATCGTGGCCTATCACGAAACCGGCCACGCCCTGGTGGCCGAAGCCCTGCCCACCACCGACCGGGTGCACCGGGTCTCCATCATTCCCCGGGGCATCGGCGCCCTGGGCTACACCATGCAGTTGCCCACCGAAGACCGCTACTTGATGACCAAGACCGAGCTGGAAGACCGCATGGCCGTGATGATGGGCGGCCGGGTGGCCGAGGAATTGACCTTCAACGAGATTTCCACCGGGGCCCAGAACGACCTCTACCGGGCCACGGACGTGGCCCGGTCCATGGTGCGCGAGTACGGCATGAGCGAAAAACTCGGTCCCATCACCTTCGAGCGGGAGCGCCGCCCCCTGTTCCTGGACACCATGATGCCCCCCGGCTCCAAGGATTACAGCGAAGCCACGGCCCAGGAGATCGACCAGGAAGTGGCGGTGCTGGTGAACCGTGCCCATCAGCGGGCTAAGGACGTCCTGGAAAAAGAACGGGAGGTCCTGGAAAAAGCCGCCAAAATCCTCCTGGAAAAAGAAGTCCTGGAAGGCGAAGAACTACGGGAGATTTTGAATTCCCATGGCAAGGCGCAAACCGCTTGATGCGATGGTAGTAACCATAGGGTTTGCCGTGCACGCCGAATTTTGGCGGCCACAGGCCGCCCTATACGTGTAGGGTGCGCACTGCGCACCATTATTCAAGCCCAGGCGAGACGCCTGGGCCACCAAAATTTGCCTATGAAAATTTCGGTTAGGTACGGCGGGGAACACCCGCCCGACAAAAAACCCCAAAAATCCTTTTTCC
>Ga0351885_10028_pt1 | contig 75581 bp, 71 predicted proteins | sample TotcelFGM3001L13_FD_206771 | JGI IMG/M metagenome (GOLD analysis project Ga0351885, IMG submission 206771) | Enriched cells from coal bed in the Powder River Basin, Montana, United States - Total cells FGM rep3 HSBNCT.FGM.300.1.L13 ... | reverse complement strand
CGGGGTATGGACTGGGGCTCCACCAGTTTCACCTTGACGGAGACGGTGAAGTAATCCTTGATCTTCCTCTGGATGCTCTGGGCCAGGGCCTGCAACTGCTTGACTTCGTCGGAAAAGGCGCCCTCATCCACTTCCACCTGGACCTCCAGAGTGTCCAACATCCCTTCCCGGTCGACGATGAGCTGGTAGTGAGGCGCCACCCCCGGGGTTTCCATGAGCACGGACTCGATCTGGGAGGGAAAGACGTTGACGCCGCGGATGATCAGCATGTCGTCGCTCCGGCCCGTAAACCGGCTGATGCGGGCCATGGTGCGGCCGCAGATGCAGGGGGCGTAATTCAGCGAGGTGAGGTCCCGGGTGCGGTAGCGCAGGAGCGGGAAGGCCTCCTTGGTGAGGGTGGTGATGACCAACTCGCCGGTCTCCCCCGGGGCCTGAGGCTCCAAAGTCACGGGGTTGACGACCTCAGGGAGGAAGTGGTCCTCGAACATGTGGAGGCCGGCCTTGGCTTCGAGACATTCGATGGCTACGCCCGGCCCGAGGATCTCGGACAGGCCGTAAATATCCAGGGCGTCGAGGCTGAGGCGCTTTTCAATCTCGATGCGCATGCCCTCGGTCCAGGGTTCGGCCCCGAACACCCCCACCCTGAGCTTGGTCTTGGCGAAGTCTACCCCCATTTCCTGGCCCACCTCCGCCAGGTACAGGGCAAAGGAGGGGGTGCAGCAGATAACGGTGGGACCGAAGTCCTGGATGAGCATAATCTGCCGCCGGGTCTGCCCGCCGGATACCGGAATGACCGCGGCTCCCAGCCGCTCGGCCCCGTAGTGGACTCCCAAGCCCCCGGTGAACAGGCCGTACCCGTAGGCCACGTGGACGATATCGCCCCGGTGGGCGCCGCTGGCGGCCAGACTCCGGGCCATCAGCTCCGCCCAGGTTTCCAGGTCCCGTTGGGTATAGGCCACGGGGGTGGGCTTGCCGGTGGTGCCGGACGAGGCGTGAATCCGCACAATCTGGTCCATGGGGGCGGCGAACATGCCGAAGGGGTAGTTGTCCCGCAGGTCTTGCTTGACGGTCAAGGGCAGCAGGCGGATATCTTCCAGGGTGCGGATGTGTCCCGGCTTGACCCCCATCTCATCCATGCGCCGGCGATAGAAGGGCACCATATGGTAGACCCGTTCCACCACCGCTTGCAGGCGTCTGAGCTGTAAGGCCTCCAGGTCCTCCCGGGGCATCGTTTCATGTTCGACATCGCGGATCATGTAACCTTGTTCTCCTCCCGAATTGACATTTGTTAAAGATAGCACAAAGTCACGTCAGGGGTCAAACAGGGTTTGCAATTTTCTGTAGTTGGCGAACGGAAGCCCTGAGACAGGGTGAAAACCTCAACCGCAGGGCGGGCACTGCCCACCATGCCGCTGATCAATTGGTGCGTAGGACGCACCCTACAGAAGACTTTTCAAGGCACCTCATCGGCCTGTGGCTCACCCATAAATTATGAAAAGTCCATATCAAGCCCTTGAGCTTGAACCTTGAACCTTGAACTTGAGACCTCTGCGAAAGTCTCTGAACTCTATTCTTCCGAATCAAAATGTAGCGTAGGCGCCCTCGCCTGCGCCCAAATACAGTATGGACAGCCGAGGGCGGCTATCCTACATGAGACTTTCGCAGAGGTCTCAACTTTGAACTTTTTCAAACCAGCCCCAGGCAGGAATGAAGGGAAAACCGCAGATATTATCACCTAAGCCCTGAGTATCCTTTTGCCTTACGGCGCTTTTCCCGGTAAAATAGGCACGGCCCAATCTAGACTGACGATTTTTGTCGATTGCACCTGGCCGACATGGAGGACCGATGAAACTAACCCGGCGATTTATCCCGATCATCCTGGTGGCAGTGCTGGTGGTCGGGGGGTTGGCTTACTGGCTGATATGGTGGGAAACCCGGCAGCCCAACAACACCTTGCGCCTGCAAGGCCACATGGAGGCTACCGAGACCGATCTGGCCTTCAAGGTTTCCGGTATTATCGAGTACATTTTTTTCCAGGAGGGCGACTGGGTTACCACGAATCAGGCCGTGGCCGGGTTGGAGGCCAAGGACCTCAAAGACGAGGTGGACCGGGCCCGGGCCGCTCTGGCCGCGTCCCAGGCCAACCTGAACAAGTTCGAGCACGGTTACCGGCCGCAGGAGATCAAGGAGGCCGAGGCCCAGGTGGGGAAGACCAAGGCGGACCTGGTGAACAAAAAGCTGGATTATGAGCGCTACGAAAACCTCTATAAACGCAAGGTCGTGCCCGGCATCACCCGGGACAAGTTCGAGGCCGACTATCTCATGACCCAAGAGGCGCACAAGAGCGCCGCAGCGCAATACAGCATGTTGAAGGAAGGCTATCGGACGGAGGATATCGCCCAGGCCCGGGGCCAGTTTAAAGAGGCCCAGGCCTCGCTGGAACTGGCCCTCACCCGTTTGGGGTACGGCACCATCAATTCCCCGGTGAACGGCGTGGTGCTGGTGCGTCCCATGGAACCCGGCATGACCGCGGCGGTGGGGGCGCCGGTGCTAACCTTGGGGGATATGGATAATATCTATTTTCAGGGCTATATTCCGGCCACCGACCTGGCCAAGGTCAAATTCGGCATGAAGGCCTACGTCACCACCGACTCCTACCCCGGCAAAAAGTACCCGGCCTGGGTGTCCTTCATCAACGCCAAGGCGGAGTTCACCCCCAAGACGGTGGAAACCTACAAAGAACGGGTGACCCTGGTCTATCGCTGCAAGATCCGGGCGCAAAACCTCAACTACGACTTGAAGCCGGGGATGCCGGCGGAAGCGGTCATTCTCCTTGACAGCCAATCAGGCGAACAGCCCAAGCAGTGATGCGGCCATCCGGGTCGAAGGGCTGACCAAACGCTTCGGGACCCTCACCGCCGTCGATCAGATCACCCTGACGATATCGCCGGGAGAGGTTTTTGCCCTGGTGGGCCCGGACGCCGCCGGCAAGACCACCACCATGCGCATGCTCGTGGGCATCATGGACCCGGACGCAGGCCGGGCTGAAGTCCTGGGGTTCGACACGGTCGGAGAATCTGAGGCCCTCAAAGAGCATATCGGCTACATGCCCCAGCGCTTCGGTCTCTATGGCGACCTGACGGTGGTGGAAAACATGGCCTTTTATGCCGACATCTACCGGGTCCCCCGAGAGGAACGGGAGCAGCGGATGCCGGAACTCCTGGGCTTTTCCAACCTGACCCCTTTCCAGGACCGCTTGGCCCGCAATCTCTCCGGGGGGATGCGCCAGAAGCTGGGCCTGGCCTGCGCCCTCATTCACCGGCCCCGGCTGCTCTTCCTGGACGAGCCCACCTTTGGGGTGGACCCCATCTCCCGGCGGGAGTTCTGGGAGATTCTCTACGGGCTGCTGGGCGCCGGCCTCACCATCTTTCTGTCCACAGCCTACATGGACGAGGCCGAACGGGCCCACCGGGTCGGGCTCATGCATCACGGCCGGTTGCTGGTGGTGGACACGCCCAAGGCCATCAAGACGTCCTTTCAGGGGGAACTCCTGGAGGCCCGGGCCTCCAACCTGTGGGTCGCCAGAAAAGTTTTGGGGGACAACCCGTTGGTGCGCCAGTCCCTGGCTATGGGCGACCACCTGATGATCACGGTGGACGATGCCGCCGCCGCGGTGCGGCCTCTCACGGAGGCGCTGGAGCAGGCCGGCCTCACCGGGGTATCCATGGAGCGGGCCAACCCCGACCTGGAGGACCTGTTTGTTCAGATTGTGCGCCGGGAGGAAGAATAAGAGGCGAAAAGGGGGAAAGAGGAAAAGGGAAAAATGGGGTCGAAACCCCGCAAAATGTAGGGTGGGCACGGCCCACCATAAGAGGTTGATGATTTCCAATATGTAGATGTAGCACCATAAGGTTTCTGGTGCCCGAGCTCAGCTTGGGAAACAGAACAAATCCCCCCTAACCCCCCTTTAATAAAGGGGGGAATAAAGTTCCCCTTTTTCAGAGGGGGATTGAGGGGGTTTTTATGAGATTTCTTCTTGCGAATAATTCTAAATCGACACTGAGCGATGCAAACCGACCAGGCTATAATCGTCAAAAATCTCTCCCGTAAATTCGGGGACTTCATCGCGGTGGACAACATCAGCTTTGAGGTCAACCGAGGGGAGATTTTCGGCTTTCTGGGGCCGAACGGAGCGGGCAAGTCTACCACCATCCGGATGCTTAACGGCCTGTTGTTGCCCACCAGCGGCGAGGGCCGGGTGGGGGGCTTCGACATCATCCGGGAAAACGCCCAGATCAAAAACCACATCGGTTACATGTCCCAGCGGTTCTCCCTTTATGAGGACCTGACCGGGGAAGAAAACCTCACCTTTTTCGGTGGGGTCTACGGCCTGGAAAAGGGCCGCCTGGCGGCTCGCATCACCGAGGTGCTGAACCTGGTCGGACTGGAGGACCGCCGCCACGCCTTGACCCGCACCCTGCCCCTGGGGTTGAAGCAGCGGCTGGCCCTGGCCTCGGCCATCCTGCACGAGCCTTCCATCCTGTTCCTGGATGAGGCCACCAGCGGGGTGGATCCCATTTCCCGGCGCAATTTTTGGGACCTGATCTACGCCATGGCCCAGGAGGGCAGGACCATCCTGGTCACCACCCACTACATGGAGGAGGCGGAGTTCTGTGACCGGCTGGTGCTGATCTTCCAGGGGCGCATCATTGCCCAGGGCACCCCCGGCGAGCTCAAAGGGGAAGTGAAGGAAACCATCCTGGCCCTGACGCCTGACAATCTGGACGGCGCCCTGGATCTGATCAAGAATCTGCCCCAGGTGGCTGAAGCCGCGGTCTTCGGGGATGGCCTGCACATCGCCACCACCCGGCCCGAGGAAGCTGAGCCGGCCATCCAGGCGGCCCTAAAGGAGCATCACATCGCCTGCGGCCGCATCGAGCGCGTCCGGCCCAGCCTGGAAGACGCCTTCATCTCCCTGGTGCAGCGGGCGGGGTAAAGCAGCGGTTAGCAGTTAGATAAACAAACAACAATGTGGAGAAATCGAATATTTGAATGCAGACCGACCAAAAACCAAAAACCAAAAACCAAAAACTATGGATGTCAAACGCACCTGGGCTATTTCCCGCAAAGAGCTGATTCACATCCGGCGGGACCCCATCAGCCTGCTCCAGATCATCCTGCTGCCCATCGTGCTGCTGCTACTCTATGGTTATGCCCTCACCTTCGACATCAAGCACGTTACCCTGGCGATCTATGACCAGGAGCGGAGTCAATTGAGCGAGGACTTTATCAACCAGTTCCGGGGTACCGAATACTTCCGGTTGGTGAAGTACACCCAGAGTTACGATGAATTAACGCGCCTGATCCTGGAGCGCCGGGTCCAGGCGGGCTTGATGCTGCCCTATGATTTTTCCTGGCAGTACCAAACCGGGAAGACCGCCAAGGGCCAGGCCCTGGTGGACGGTACCGATTCCAACACCGCTAACATCGTACTCGGTTACATCCAGGGGGTGACCGGGGCGTACAACCAGAAGCTTCTGGCGCAGCGGCTCGGCGCCAAAGGTCCGGGCCGCCAGGAGATGCCGGTGGACTCCCAGACCCGATTCTGGTTCAACGAGGACCTGGAGTCCCGCAACTACATTGTCCCCGGCCTGATCGCGGTCATCATGACGGTGGTGGGGGCCTTGCTCACGGCCCTGACAGTGGTGCGGGAGCTGGAGCAGGGCAGCATGGAAGGCTTGATGGCCACCCCCCTCAAGCGCACGGAACTGCTCCTGGGCAAACTGGGGCCCTACTTCATCATCGGCATGTTCGATATGGCCGTGGTCATGGCCATGGGCAAGTTTCTCTTTGAGGTGCCGCTTCGGGGCAGCCCCTTGCTGTTGATCGGCCTGGCGGCCATCTTCCTGGTCGCCACCCTGGGGCAGGGTCTGCTGATTTCGGTGACCTCGGAGAACCAGTTGCAGGCCTTTCAGATGGCCATGCTCACCACGTTTTTGCCGTCCTTTCTCCTGTCCGGCTTTGTGTTCTCCATCTATCTGATGCCTCTGCCGCTCCAGATCGTCTCCTATATCGTGCCGGCCCGGTACCTGGTGACCATCTCCAAGGGCATCTACCTCAAGGGCCTGGGGATGAACTATTTGTGGCCCAGCGCTGTGATGCTGGCCGCAGCCGCCACCTTCTTCGTGGTCATGTCCATCAAGAAGTTTGTCAAGAAGATTAGATGAGGGGAAGCTGTCAGCTATCAGCGGTCAGCTAAAAAAATAAATCGAAGAGAAAGATCCCCATATATGACTTAGCTTTGCTCATTTAAAAGAGTTGCGTTAACAGGGAGAATAATTGTGGATATTATTTATTATTTAATTTTAGCATTGTTAGTTGTAATTATAATTGGTCTCCGTGAAATAGCTAATAATTTAAAATTACATCCAACATCTTATCCTGTAAAATTTTATGCAGTTGATAGGTTTGGGTCAGTATGTTTGATTGTTAATTTACAATTAATAAGTCCTATAGGCAAACCACATTATCATATTGCTCAATTTCTTAATTTAGATAGAGACCCGACAATGGGGAAGCCTGGGATTGGAATTTGTCAATTAAGCGAATTCCAAGCAATTTTTGCTCATGAACCATCTTCGGAAGAAATAGAAAAAGTATTTGAGGATATAAAAGAGGAAGAAAATGAACAAAGATAGTTCTTGGGAGGAAGGTGGCAAAGGGAACTTCATGACTCAGGATGAAAAAAATCTAAATGGTAAGCTGATTGCTCCAAGTATACAAGATGGACATGCCATTGAGACCTATAAATCTCTGATAAATATTTCGCTTGCTGGATTAAAACTACTTGCTTTATTAAATGGTGGTGCTGCAGTTGCATTGTTGGCATTTATCGGTAACATTTCTGGGAAAAATCTTCCTGTGCCAGATTTGCGTTGGTCAATGGCTTTTTTCCTTGGCGGTCTATCTCTATGTGGTTTAGCTTTTTTCTTAAGTTACTTGACGCAGTTCATTCTTTATCAAGAGGTCATGAACGACAAAATAAAAAAACAAATAAGCCGTCATATCGTTTGGCATCGTTTGGCATCAATTATTGCATTGTTGAGTCTTGTAGCTTTTATAATTGGTTCATTCTTAGCAGTGAATAGATTTCAGAGTCTCGCTACTTTTAGAACTTCTAACGTAGAAGACCAATTAATAAACGAACGCCTAAAGGCGGAATAAAAGCTGAGAGCTGAGAGCTGAGAGCTACCCCAAGACTGATATAACGCAATTACCTGACGAGGAAGTCCGATGGAAAATCCGCTGACTCTGTTTATCACGACTTTTACGACAATGTTGGCAGTCATTAATCCACTGGAATCCCTCCCCATCTATCTTCAGCTCCTGGCCGGGAAGGATGAACAGGCTCACCGCCGGGTCGCCCGCCTTGCCTGTATCTATGCCACGTTATTGATTTTCTTCTTTCTCGTGTTCGGCACGGTAATGCTCCGAATTTTTTCCGTCCCGCTCAGCATGATTCGCATCGTCGGCGGTATCATCCTGATGCGCATCGGGTTTTCTCTTTTTTTACCTTCTTCTGCCGGCGGCGTGTTCCAGGCAGGCGGGAACAGTTCCACCGGGCAGGAATTGGATATCGCCTTCGTGCCCCTGGCCATGCCGCTGATGTTCGGTCCGGGAGTCCTGGCCACCGTCCTGGGTATGTGTTCGCTGGTACGCCATCCCATCACCCACTCAACCTCCCTGCTCGTTATATCGCTGGCCTGTCTGGCCGCGATGGGCATTATCTATTTGACCTTAACCTACGCCAGGTATCTTATGGACCGTCTCGGCGCCAAGGGGATAGACGCCGCCACCCGGATCGTCGGTTTTTTTGTTGCCGCCATGGGGATGGGGCTGGTCTTCCATGGCATAATCGAGGCCTTGCAAAACTATCATGTTATAGCGGTGAATTGACGCGCTGATGACCGGAATCAGAGTCTTGGGGCGCGGTCATTTTATCACCAGGTTGAAACCTGACCGCTGAGAGCTAAGATCTATGTGGCGCCGCATCCGGCATATTATTATCAAGGAATTCATCCAGGTCCTGCGGGACAAAAAGCTCCGCTTTTTTCTCATCATCCCGCCCCTGGTCCAGTTGCTCACCTATGGCTACGTGGTCAATTTTGACATCAAGCATGTGGCCATGGCCGTGTTCGACGAAAGCCGCACCATGGAAAGCCGGCAACTCATCGACCGGTTCGCCTCCAATGACTGGTTCAACGTCAAGTACTACGTCAAGAGCCAGAAAGAACTGCTGCACTTGGTCGACCGGGGCGACATCACCATGGCCCTGTGGTTCCAGTGGGACTTCGCCACCCGGATGCGCCAGGGCAAATCGGGGCGGCTCCAGGTGATCGTGGACGCCACCGATTCCAACGCCGCCCTCATCGTCAACCGCTATGCCGGTACGGTGATCGCCGATTACAACCAGCAGCAGTTAAATCAGCGGTTGGCCCGCCAGGGCCAGGCGTGGGCGGCCCAGTCCAGTACTCCCCTGGACATGGAGTCCCGGGCCTGGTTCAATCCCAATCTCATCAGCCGCTATTCCATGGTGCCCGGGGTCATCGCCATGGTGGTGCTGCTGGTCAGCCTGATGCTCACCGCCCTGTCCGTGGTGCGGGAAAAAGAGATCGGCACCATGGAGCAGATCCTGGTGACCCCCATCCGGCCCATCGAACTGATGCTGGGCAAGACCATCCCCTTTGTGATCATCTCCCTGCTGGAAGTGGCCATGGTCACGGCCTTGGGGATCCTGTGGTTCGAGGTGCCCTTCCGGGGCAGCTTCCTGGTGCTGCTCCTGGGCACCATGGCTTTTCTGTTCAATTCCGTGGGTCTGGGCCTGCTGATCTCCACCGTCTCTTCCACCCAGCAGCAGGCCATGATGGCCGGCAACCTGTTTCTGACCCCGGCCATTCTCCTGTCCGGGCTCATCTTTCCCATCGCCAACATGCCGGTGTTCTTTCAGTACTTGACGTATCTCAACCCCCTGATGTACTTTGTCATCGTGACCCAGGGGATCTTTCTCAAGGGCGCCGGCCTGGTTCTCCTGTGGCCCCAGATCACCGCCATGACCGTCCTGGGCATGGGCATGATAGGCCTGGCCGTGGCCCGGTTTAAGGTGCATGTGGCCTGAGGCGGCGGGCCGGTGGATCGTATTATTTGCTTGGTTATGACTTGGCAGGGCCATATACTTATGAAATTGAGCCGGATGAGCCTGGGGCACAGTTGCCGCTGTCTAAGCCTCATCAAATTGCCGCCGGTCCGGCAAAACCTTAAAACCTCGATCCTCTATGCGCAATTCCCGAACTCAGAGCGGTTTTAAATCCGGGCTTCTGGCCCGGTTAGTTCTGTTTCTGTCGGTCGTCCTGTTCACCACCGCCTGCTCCGGCGACAAAAAGCCCCCGCCGCCCCCGCCGGTGCCGGTTCTGGCGGCCACGGTGACCGAGAAGACCGTGCCCGTGGAGTTGAAGGTCATCGGCAACGTCGAGGCCTACTCCACCGTATCCATCAAGTCCCGCCTGTCAGGCCAATTGGTCCAGGTCAATTTTAAGGAAGGCCAGGACGTGAAAGTGGGCGACCTCCTTTTCGTGATTGATCCGCGCCCGTATGAGGCGGCTTTGAGGCAGGTGGAGGCCAACCTGGCCCGGGACAAGGCCCTGGCCACCAAGGCCCAGGCCGACGCCGGGCGCTACGCCGAGTTGATCCGGAAACAGTTCGTCAGCCAGCAGGATTACGATCAGGCCAAGGCCACCGCCGAGTCCCTGAGCGCCACGGTCAACGCCGATCAGGTGGCGGTGCAAAACGCCAAACTTAATCTCAGTTATTGTTATATCAAGGCCCCCCTCAGCGGCCGCACCGGCAGCCTCATCGCCAACCAGGGCAACATGATCAAGGACAACGCCGACACTGCCATGGTGGTCATCAACCAGATTCAGCCTATTTATGTGTCGTTTGCCATCCCGGAACAAGACCTGGCGGCAGTCCGGAAATTCATGGCGGCAGAAAAAATTAAGGTGGAAGCCATCATCGGTGGGCAGGAGAACACGCCGGAGATGGGGATCCTCAGCTTTATCGACAACGCCGTGGACAAAACCACCGGGACCATCTTGTGCAAGGCCACCTTTACCAACGAGTCCAAGCGGCTGTGGCCGGGGCTGTTCGTCAACGTGGTGGTGCAGCTTTCGACCCAGCCCAACGCCATTCTGGTCTCTTCCCGGGCCGTGCAGACGAGCCAGGAAGGGCAGATTGTCTTCGTGGTGAAGCCCGACCTGACCGTGGAAATTCGCCCCGTGGAAGTGGGGCGCTCCATCGACGGCGACGTCATCGTCACCAAGGGCCTCACGCCCGGGGAACGGGTCGTGACCGACGGCCAGCTCCGGCTGGTGCCGGGAGCCAAGGTGGAAATCAAGACCGGGCTTTAAACGTCCCGGAGCGGCCCTATGCACTTCACCGAGCTTTTCATCCGCCGGCCGGTCATGACCACCCTGGTCATGGTGGCGATCCTGCTTTTTGGGGCCATGAGCTATCGCTACCTCCCGGTGAGCGATCTGCCCAACGTCGATTTTCCCACCATCATGGTGACCGCCAACCTCCCCGGGGCCTCCCCCGAGACCATGGCCTCCGCGGTGGCCACCCCCCTGGAACGCCAGTTCTCCACCATCGCCGGCCTGGACTCCATGAGTTCCACCAACGCCCTGGGACTGAGCCAGATCACCCTCCAGTTCAACCTGAGCCGTAGTCTGGATGGCGCCGCCCAGGACGTCCAGGCGGCCATCACCAAGGCCTCCAAGCAGTTGCCCCCGGACATGCCCGTCCCACCTGTGTACCGCAAGGTGAACCCCGCGGATCAGCCGGTCCTCTACCTGGCGTTGACCTCCGAGACCCTGCCCCTGTCCACCGTCAACGAGTATGCCGACACCCTTATGGCCCAGCGCATCTCCATGATCAACGGCGTGGCCCAGGTCCAGATCTTCGGAGAGCAGAAGTTCGCGGTGCGCGTCCAGTTGGACCCCCAGGCCCTGGCCAGCCGAGGGCTGGGGATTAACGAGGTGGCCGAGGCGGTCAAGCAGGAAAACGTCAATCTGCCCACCGGGACCCTGTACGGGGCCCACCAGGCCTTTACCATCCAGGCCACCGGGCAGCTCACCACCGCGGACGCCTACCGGCCCCTCATCGTGGCCTACCGGGGCGGCCAACCCGTGCGCCTGTCGGAGATGGGCCGGGTGATCAACAGCGTCTCCAACGACAAAGTCGCCTCCTGGTACAAAACCTCCCGGGCCATTGTCCTGGCCATTCAGCGCCAGCCGGGCACCAACACCATCGAGGTGGTGGACTCCATCAATAAGTTGCTCCCCACCATAAGAAACCAGATCCCCGCCTCGGTGCAAATCGCCACCCTGTACGACCGCTCCGCCACCATCCGGGAATCGGTGAATGATGTCCAGTTCACCCTGCTGTTGGCCCTGGGGCTGGTGATCATGGTGATCTTTCTCTTTCTGCGGAATTTTTCGGCCACCGTCATCCCCAGCCTGGCGCTGCCCATGTCCATCGTCGGGACCTTCTCCGTTATGTACCTGCTGAATTACAGCCTGGACAACCTGTCCCTGATGGCCCTGATCCTGTGCGTCGGGTTCGTGGTGGACGACGCCATCGTGGTGCTGGAAAATATCGTCCGGCACATGGAGATGGGGGAGGCGCCGTTTACGGCAGCCATCAACGGCTCCCGGGAGATCGGCTTCACCATCCTCTCCATGACCCTGTCGTTGGCCGCGGTGTTTATTCCGGTGTTCTTTCTGGGCGGCATCTTGGGCAGGCTGCTGCACGAATTCGCGGTGACCATCGCCGCGGCCATCCTGGTTTCCGGCTTCGTTTCTTTGACCCTCACCCCCATGCTGTGCAGCCGGTTTTTGCGGCCGCCCCGGGAGCAGCGCCACGGCCGCCTGTACAATGCGACGGAGCGCATCTTTCAGGGGATGCTCCACGTTTATGACCAGAGCCTGACCTGGGTGCTCGGGCGCCAGCGGTCCACCATGATTATTTCGGTCCTGCTCCTGGTGCTCACCCTGTACCTCTTAGGGATTATTCCCAAGGGGTTTCTCCCCAGCGAGGACACGGGATCGATCTTTACCTTTACCGAAGCGGCCCAGGGCATCTCTTTCGAGGCCATGGTCAAGGAGCAAAAGGCCTTGGCGGCCATTGTCGCCGAAAACCCCTATGTGAAGAACTGGATGTCCAGTGTCGGGGCCAGCGGCCCTAACGTGGCGGGCAATACCGGCCGCCTGTTTATCCGCCTCATTCCCCGGAACCAGCGCCCGGGGGTGGAAGAAATTATCCAGGAGTTGCGCCCCAAGTTGGCCACGGTGCCGGGCATCCGGGCCTTCATGCAGAACCTGCCCCCCATCCGTCTCGGCGGCATGCTGACCAAGAGCCTGTACCAGTTGACCCTCCAGAGCCCGGACATCAAGGACCTGTACCATCAGGCCCCCCTGCTGGAGGCCAAGATGCGCACCCTGCCGGGGCTGATCGACGTGACATCCGACCTGCAGATCAAAAATCCCCAGGTCAACGTGGTGATCAACCGTGACAAGGCCGCCACCCTGGGGGTCACGGCCCAGCAGATCGAGGACGCCCTCTACTACGCCTACGGCTCCCGGCAGATTTCCACCATTTACGCCCCCAACAACGAATACGACGTCATCATGGAACTGGACCCCCGCTACCAGGCGGACCCCGCGGCCCTGCAGTGGCTCTATATCCGCTCCGACAAAGGCCGGTTGGTGCCCCTGGACGCAGTGGCTTCCCTGACCCGGAACCTGGGACCCCTGACCATCAACCACTCCGGCCAACTGCCGGCGGTGACCATATCCTTCAACCTCAAGCCCGGCGCGGCCCTGGGCGACGCGGTGGCCGCGGTGGACAAGGTGGCCCGGCAGGTGTTACCGGCCACCGTCACCACCAGCTTCCAGGGCGCGGCCCAGGCCTTCCAGGCCTCCATGCAGGGCCTGTGGCTCCTGTTGATTATGTCCATCCTGGTGATCTACCTCATCCTGGGCATCTTGTATGAGAGCTTCATCCACCCACTGACTATCTTGTCGGGGCTGCCCTCCGCCGGGGTGGGGGCCTTGCTGGCCTTGATGCTCTTCGGCATGGACTTGAATATCTACGCCTTTGTGGGGGTGATCATGCTGGTGGGGATCGTCAAGAAGAACGCCATCATGATGATCGACTTCGCCCTGGCGGCCCAGCGCACCGAGGGCCTCAGCCCCCGGGAGGCGATTTACTCCGGGGCCCTGGTCCGCTTCCGGCCCATCATGATGACGTCCATGGCGGCCCTCATGGGGTCCCTGCCCATCGCTCTGGGCTACGGAGCCGGGGCCGAAGCCCGCCAGCCCTTAGGGGTGGCAGTGGTGGGCGGCCTCCTGGTCTCCCAACTCCTCACCCTCTACATCACCCCGGTCTTTTACCTCTATATGGAATCCTTCCAGAAAAAAATGAGCACCTGGTTCGGACGGAAGACAGAAACATTAACCGCCGATGAACGCTGATAAACGCAGATAAAATATTGGGAAAAATGAGGTGCGCCCGGCGCACCCCCTGGTTTTTATCGTCCTATCTTGGCTTAGTAACGTCTGTACTCGCCTAGATCAGCTTGGCAAAAATTTTCGTTTCCAAGTGCTACTTGGGAACGAGTAGATAAAAAAATGGAAACCAACCGCAACCTTCTCATACTCTGGATTGTCTCGCTCTTGGCAGTTTTTATCTGGTCTGTAATAAACCCCCATGATTACTTTACATGGTTTCTTGAAGTGCTTCCTGCAATAGTCGGCTTTGCAATACTCGCATTCACGTATAACCGTTTTAAATTTACTCCGCTAATCTATTGGATTATCTGGTTGCACATGATCGTGCTCATGGTCGGCAGCCATTACACTTATGCAGAAGTTCCGCTTTTTGAATGGCTTAAGCCAGTCTTCGGCTGGACACGAAACAACTATGATAAAGTTGGCCACTTAATGCAGGGTTTTACTCCTGTTTTGGTAGCCAGAGAAATACTAGTCAGGAAAAAAGTTGTTACAAAAAAAGGTTGGCTGCCTGTAATACTTGTCTTTGCAATCCTAGGCACAAGTGCGGCATACGAACTTGTTGAATGGGGCGTGTCAGTTGCTACAGGCTCTGCAGGCGACTCATTCCTTGGGACACAAGGTGATATCTGGGACACACAGTCAGACATGTTGATGTGTTTAATTGGCTCGATAGCCGCACTGCTGCTGCTCTCAAAATGGCATGATTCGCAAATGAAAACATATGCAGGAGATTAATCTTAGCCCATAGGGCGGGAAAGCGAAGCGCATCCCACCTTTCTGACTTGGCGGTGGCTGGCGGCACACAACTTAGGCCTGTGCCGGGGTGGCGCGCAACCGTAGGCCAAGCGCCCGCACCACCTTGAGCACGGTGGCGAACTCCGGGTTGCCTTCCGGCGACAACGCCTTGTAAAGGCTCTCCCGCCCTAAACCTGTTTCCCGGGCGATTTGCGCCATTCCCTTGGCCCGGGCGATGTCCCCCAGGGCGGCTGCCACCAGCGCCGGGTCGCCTTCTTCCAGGGCGGCCTCCAGATAGGCGGCCATGTCCTCATCGGTTTCCAGATGTTCCGCTGGGTCCCAAGGTCGAGTTTGAATTTTTGCCATGACAATCTCCTAAAGCTTCTGGGCCAGTTCCTGGGCCGTCTTGATATCCTGGGGCTGCGTGTTTTTGTCACCACCGGCGAGCAGGATTACTAACGTTTGCCCACGTTGCACGAAATACACCCGGTATCCGGGACCATAATCGATACGCAGTTCCGAGACGCCCTCTCCCACCGGCTTCACGTCCCCAGGGTTGCCCAGCGACAGGCGACGGATTCGCACATCGATGCGCGCCCGTGCTTGCCGGTCGGCCAAGTTATTGAACCATCGAGAATATAACTCGGTCTGGCGGATTTCCACCATGAATTAAATGTATCCTATGGGATACGATAGTGCAAGAAAAATATATTTTGGCAATGACAACGGCGGGACAACCGGTTACTGCTAGTTATAGGGATTGCCAAAAGTTTGTTCCTATCCTTGATATCCACAAATCCCCCTACCCCCCCTTTAATAAAGGGGTGAACTATAAGGAATTGCTGTTAAAGTCCCCCTTTGAAAAAGGGGGATTTAGGGGGATTTGAGAACCTCCAAGGGGAAAAAAATTTATGGCAAACGCTATAAGTTAGGTCTGAGCCAAAGGCTTAAGGCGGGATGCGCTCCGCTTTCCCGCCCTACGGATGCTGCGTTTATCTGCGTTTATCGGCGGTTTAATCCTTCAACAAATCCGCGGCAACAGGTCGCCCGAGGGCGGGTCCAGGAGGCGGGTGGTGCCGATGACGGTCTTGATGGTTACCCGGCCGGGGGGGGCCTGGGTTACCTGGCCGATGACCCGGGCTGCTTCACCGTAGGGGCTGCGGCGGATGATGAACAGGGCTTTGGAGGCATCCTCCGGGGCTACGATGATGAGCATCTTGCCTTCGTTGGCCACCTGGAAGACGTCCAGGCCCAGGGCCTCGCAGGCCGCGGCCACCGGCGGGGCCACCGGCACCCGGGCCTCGAAGATTTCCATGGCGACCTGGGACTGGCGGGCGATTTCGTTCAAGGACGCGGCGATGCCGCCCCGGGTGGGGTCCCGCATGGTGTGGATTTTGACCCCTTCATCCAGCAGGTTCAGGACCAGCCCGGTGAGGGGGGCGGCGTCGCTCCTGATGGCCTCGCCGTCCAGGAGCTTTTCCCGGGCCAGCAGCACCGCGGCGCCGTGGTCGCCCACCGTGCCGGTGAGGATGATCTCATCCCCGGGGCGGGCCGCGGCGCCCGACACCCCGGGGGCCAGGACCAGCCCCACCCCGGCGGTGGTAATGAAGACCTTGTCGGCGGAGCCCTTGGGCACCACCTTGGTGTCCCCGGTGACGATGGGGACCCCGGCTTCGGCCGCGGTTTCACGCATGGACTCGGCAATGGTCTGCAACACGGAGATTTCCAGGCCCTCTTCCAGGATGAAGGAGGCCGACAGCACCAGGGGCCGGGCCGCGGCGGTGAGCAGATCGTTCACCGTTCCCGCCACCGCCAACCGGCCGATGTCGCCGCCGGGGAAAAACAGCGGGTCCACCACGAAGGAGTCGGTGGTGAAGGCGAGCCGGTGGGAACCCAAAAGGACGGTGGCGCTGTCGTCGCCCACCCGGTCGGGGTCGCCGTACCGGGCCAGAAAGACCTCGTCGATGAGGGCCGCCATCTCCCGGCCGCCGGCGCCGTGGCTCAAGAGAATACGTTTCATCCGTTTTCTCTAAACCCGTTTTCCGTTTTCCGTTTTCTGTTTTCCGTAAAAAGACTGCGATTGGAAGGAGCAGAAAGAGGAATGCCGGAGGTTAATAGTGCAGTTTCAAGCGGATCAGGTAAAAAAGCGAGTCGAGTCCCCATGGTTTTTATCACACCTAACTATTTGAATGACCAAAAAATTTAGCTAACCCTTTCCCTTCATGTCGCGGCCCAACGGAAAACGGAAAACAGAAAACGGAACCCCCCTACCTTTCATACCTATACGCCGCGGCGCAGGCGCCTTCGGTGGAGACCATGCAGGGGCCCAGGGGCTGAGCCGGGGTGCAGATTCCGGCGAACAGGGGGCACTCCACCGGGCGCATGACGCCCCGGAGGACCTCGCCGCAGCGGCAGGGAGACGGCGGCGGCGGGGTGAGGCGCCCCCAGACCTGGGGGAATCGGGCCCGGGCGTCAAAGCGGGCGTAGGGTTCCCGAATTTTGACGCCGCTGCCCGGGATGATACCCAGGCCGCGCCAGGGGGCGTCGTCGGGGGCGAACACCGCCGCCAGCAGCTCCCGGGCCTTGGGGTTGGCGGGAACGCGCACCGCCCGGGTGTAGACGTTGTCCACAGTGGCATGACCTGCCTTGATTTGGCGCAGGATCGATTCGATCCCCAACAGCATATCCACGGGCTCAAATCCCGTCACCGCGCAGGGCAGCCCGAATTCGGCCGGGATGAAATCGTAGGCCGCAGTCCCGATGATGGTGGTGACGTGGCCGGGGCAGAGGAGCCCGGAAACCCGTACTTCGCCGGAGCTTAAGAGCGCCTTGAGGGCCGCGGGCATGGTCTTGTGGACGCAGCAGACCGAAAAGTTGTCCAGCCCGTAGCGGGCCGCGGTCTGGATGGCCAGGGCGGTGGCGGGCATGGTGGTTTCGAAGCCCACCCCGAAAAATACCAGGTGTTGCTCCGGGGTCTGCCGGGCCAGTTCCACCGCATCCAGGGGGGAGTAAACCACCCGCACCTCAGCCCCCTGGGCCCGCAGACCCTCCAGGGAGGTGTGCGTGCCGGGGACCCGGAGCATGTCGCCGAAGGAGACCAGGACCACGTGGGGTTCGGTCCCCAGGGCCAGGAAGGCGTCCAGGTCGGACTGGTCGGTGACGCACACCGGGCAGCCGGGACCGGAGATGAGCGTAACTCCTGGGGGCAAAAGGGATTTGAGGCCGAAGCGAGCCGCGGCCATGGTGTGGGTGCCGCAGACCTCCATGACGGTGGCGGGGTTTTTCGTAAAGGCGGCCAAGGCCCCCAGGCGCCGGGCCAGGTCCTGAACCAACGCCTGGTCCCGGAACTCGTCAATAAACTTCATCGACCAGGCTCCGGAGGAAGGTGAGGGTTTCCTCGGCATGTTCGGCATCCACCCGGGAGATGGCCAGCCCGGCGTGAATGAGCACGTAATCCCCCAGCACCACCTCAGGGAGCAGATCGAGGCGCACCGCCCGGGTCACCCCGTCCACTTCGGCCACGCCGGTGACCCCGTCGATTTCAATGAGACGCATGGGAATGGCAAGACACATAGTAAATCCTGTTTAACAGATTTTAATGATTTTAGAAAGTTAAGACGGTTAAAAGCCAGGGGTAAAAGGGGAAAAGGGTAAAAGGCAAAAAGGGAAAAGAAAGAGCACATCAAACAGGAATTAACCCTTCCCGCCCTCTTTGTTTATTTGCGCGGCGGCCGCGGCCGCCTGGCCCAGGGAGATGCAGCCGTCGTTGGGCGGCGTCAGGGTGTGGGTGAGCACCTCGAAACTTCGCTCCGCCAGGGTGCGTTTAAGCCGGGTGAACAGCAGGGCGTTTTGCATTACGCCGCCGGACAGGGCCGCGACCGATAGCCCGGTCCGCTCCCGGATCAGGCCGCAGGCGTCGGCCAGAAGCCGGACCAGGGAGTTGTGGAAGCGGGCGGCGATGACGCCCGCAGGCACGCCGGCCAGGCGGTCGCGCACCACGGCCCGGAAGATGGCCAGGGTATCCAGGACCAGGGCGTCCGGCGCCTCTTTGACGGCCGCGGGGTAGAGGCCGTCTTCGGACTCGTCCGCGGCCATTTCCAGTTCCATGGCCGGCTGCCCTTCGTAGGTCCGGGTGCGGCAGACGCCCAAGGCCGCGGCCACGGCGTCGAAGAGGCGTCCGGCGCTGGTGGTCAGGGGCGAATTGAGGCCCTGGGCCAACTGGCGGCAGAGGATGCGTTCTTCCAGGGGAGAATACGACAAGCCCAGTTGGCGGGCCTGGCTGAGGAAGTCGTCCCCGTAAAGGGCATAAAGATAAGCGGCAGCCATGCGCCCCGGGTCCTTGACCGCGGCCTCGCCGCCCGGGAGGCGCACGGGGGACAGGTGCCCGGCCCGGGTAAAGCCGGCCAGGTCCGCCACCAGGAGTTCCCCGCCCCAAATAGTGCCGTCGGGGCCGTAGCCGGTGCCGTCCAGGGCGATGCCGATGACCCCGCCAGTGCGGCGATTTTCCGCCAGACAGGCGGCGATATGGGCGTGATGGTGCTGGACCCCGATGAGGCGCACCCCGGCCAGGCCCCTGGCATAGCGGGTGCTGAGATAATGGGGATGGAGGTCGTGGGCCACGATGGCCGGGTCCTGGCGGCACAGGGCTTTGAAATGGGTGATGGCCTGCCGGTAATAATCAAAAGTCTCCACGGAATCCAGATCGCCGATATGCTGGCTGAGCAGGGCGACGCCGTGGGCGGCCACGCAGAAGGTGTTCTTCTGTTCGGCCCCGACGCCCAGGACCGGCTCGGATTTCAGCGGCAGATAGATGGGCGCCGGCACCAAACCCCGGGCCCGCCGCAGGGGGACCACGGCCGCGGCATCGACGGGGCGGACCACGGAGTCGTCGCAGGGCACCTGGATGTCCCGGTCATGCATGAGGAAGGCGTCCGCCAGGCCGGCTAATTTGCGCCGGGCATCAATGTTGGCGTGCACCAGGGGCTCTTCGCTGAGGTTGCCGCTGGTCATTACCAGGGCGTCGGGGGCGTGCTCCATGAGCAAGGCGTGGAGTGGGGTGTAAGGCAGCATGAGCCCCAGGAATTTATGGCCCGGGGCCACGTGGGGCGAGACGCCGGTGTTCGGCCGCCGCCGGGCGACGACGATGGGCCGTTCCCGGGAGAGGAGGAGCGACCGTTCCAGGTCGCCCAGGTGGCACAGGCGTTCGGCCTCGGCCAGGTCTCGGACCATGAGGGCAAAGGGTTTGGCCACCCGGCCTTTGCGTTCCCGGAGGGTGGCGACGGCCTGGTCATTGCCGGCGTCGGCGGCCAGATGAAAGCCGCCGAGGCCCTTGATGGCCACGATCCGGCCCTGGTGCAGCAAACTCGCGGCCGCGGGGATGGCGTCCCGGTCCAGGCGGCGCTCCCCTTCTTCCAGCCAGACCCGGGGACCGCAGACGGGGCAGGCGGTGGGTTCGGCATGAAAGCGCCGGTCCTCGGGGTTGTCATATTCCGCCCGGCAGTGGGGGCACAGGGAAAAGCCGGCCATGCTGGTGTGGAGACGGTCATAGGGCACCTCCCGGATGATGGTGAACCGGGGGCCGCAGTTGGTGCAGTTGGTGAAGGGATACCGGTAGCGCCGGTTGCCGGGGTCGGCGATGTCGGCCAGGCAGTCGTCACAGGTGGCCACGTCCGGGGGGATCAGGGCCTCGGTGGCGGCCAGATGGAGGCTCTCCCGAATGGTAAACCCGGCGGCGCCCTGAGGCGGGGCGGCGCGGCTCACCACCGTATCGATCCTGGCCAGGGCCGGGGCCTCCTGCTCCAACTGGAGGATAAACCGGTCCAGGGAGGCCGGCGGGCCTTCGATCTCGATTTCGACGCACTGGGAAGTGTTGCACACCCAGCCGGCCAGACGATGCCGCCGGGCCAGCCGGTAGACAAAAGGCCGGAAACCGACGCCTTGCACCACGCCGGTCACCTGTAACCGTTTGCGGGCCAGAGTCTCTAAAATTGCCATGTGCCGCGCCTTCCGGCCGAGAACTTCTCGACTCTGTGACAAATTTTTTCAATACTTCGGAAAGTATAACAAATTTTCGCCTCCGGAGAACCATCCCGGAGCGGCATGGCTATCATCCCGGCGGCTAAAGTTCGGCGCGGGTTTAACCGGTTTAACAATCAAGCATTAGGTAAAAACCTGAAGATTTCGAAATTAATGTGGTATTAATATAGGATAGATGGTAATTGAAAAAAAGTATTGTCGACGCTCAAGTCGCCGCCAGTCCTGGAGGGGGCTTTTTCAAACCCCGTAAGGTAGCCGATGGAAGGCGCCATCGGACGTTATAGACTGAAACCCGGGGCCATGCAGGCATCTTCATTGTTGAACGCCGCCGGGAGAGAAGGCGGCTGCTGCGGCCAAAGGGTCGGCAGTCCGTGAGTCCGACGCATTACCCGGCTGGGTTGGGGGAGGGAATCCTTGAAAGATTGCAGCGAAGTGGAAATTTTGTTGGTGGAAGATAACCCCTATGACGCCGAACTCACCATCAGGGCGTTGAGAAATAGAGGACTGGCCAACAAGCTCCTCACCTTTGCCGACGGAGTGGAAGCCCTGGACTTCCTCTTCGGCGCCGGGGAGTATGTTGGACGGGACCTGACGGTGCGTCCCAAGGTCATTTTGCTGGATTTGAAGCTGCCCCGGATCAATGGTCTGGAAGTATTGGAGAAAATTAGAGCTGATGCGAGAACTAAGACGATTCCGGTAGTAATCATGACCTCATCTCAGGAAGAGTCGGATATCGTCAGGGGCTATAACCTGGGGGCCAACAGCTACATGGTCAAGCCGGTGGACTTTGACAAGTTTTTCCAAGCCGTGGAAGAATTGGGCTTCTACTGGCTGTTGTTGAATAAAGTGCCGAATTGACCGCTCAAGGTCGGATTTTGCGGGAGGCGGCGCCCTGATAGGTAGTCGCCGGAGTACGTCATGGAACGAGCCCTGCGTATTTTGATTTTAGAGGATTTGCCCAGCGATGCGGAGCTGATGGCCTATGAGCTGCGGCAAGCCGGGATTGCCCACTCTTACCGGCGGGTTGCCGACCGGAAAGATTTTGTGGCGGCGCTGGAGGCGAATTGGCCGGATCTCATCCTGTCGGACTTCCATCTGCCGGATTTTGACGGCCTGGAGGCCCTGACTCTGGCCCAGGCCATCTCCCCGGATACGCCCTTTGTCTTTGTCTCCGGGGTCATGGGCGAAGAAGTGGCCATCGACGCGATGAGGCTGGGGGCCACGGATTATGTGCTCAAGGACCGCCTATCCCGCCTGGGCCCCGCGATCCAGCGGTCCCTCCGGGAAGCCGAGGAGCGCCGGGATCGCCGCCAGGCCGAAGCCGCCCTGAAAGCGAGTGAGGAAGAGTACCTTCTCCTGGTCAAGAATCTCCCGGGCGTGGTCTATAAAGGCTATGTGGATTGCACGGTGGATTTTATCGATGAGAAGGTGGAAGAGCTCACCAATTACCCCAGGAGAGAATTCGATACCCGTAGAATGAAGTGGAATGACATCCTGGTGGCTGAAGACTATCAACAGTTTAAAGCCGCGTTTATGAGAGGACTGAAGGAATCAGGGTCATACGTCCGGGAATACCGCATCAGGAGAAAAGACGGCGAGGTCATTTGGATCCAGGACCGGGGCCAGATCATCTGTGACCAGGACGGCCAGGTAGAATACATCAGCGGGGTATTTTTCGACATCACCGAGCGCCGCCGCGCCGAAGAGGCCCTGCGGGAGACTGAGGCGCGGTTCGCCTCTTTCATGCGGTACGCCCCCGGCACCTCAGTCATGCGAGACTTTACGGGCCGTTATCTCTTTGCCAACGAGGCCTGGGAAAAGCGCCAGCACCGAAGGCGCCGGGACTGGGAGGGCAAGACCATCGCCGATTTGTGGCCGCCCGACATGGCTGCCAGAGTTTATGAGAGCGACCTCCAGGTCATCGCCCAGGGGAAAGCCGTACAAACCATCGAAGAGATTCCCCAGGAGGACGGCATGCACAACTGGCTGGTCACCAGGTTCTCCATCCCGGACGGAGACGGCCACCCGGCTCTCATCGGCGAGGTGGGTATTGACATCACCCTGCGGCGGCGGGCGGAGGAAGCCCTGCGGGAATCGGAGCAGCGGCTGCGCTTCCTCAGCTCGCAGCTTCTGACTGCCCAGGAACGGGAACGGAAACGGATTTCCATGGAACTCCACGACGAATTGGGTCAGAGTCTGGCGGTGTTGAAGCTCCAAATCAGGGCCATTGAACGGGGTCTGGGGGACGATCAGCAGGATTTAAGAGAGGGGTGCCTGGATTTGCTCCTCTACCTCGACGGCGTGATTGACGACGTCCGCCGTCTCTCCCGGGACCTGAGTCCCGCGATCATAGAAGACCTGGGCTTGCAGTCGGCATTGAAATACCTGACCAATGGATTCAGCAAGCATTATACGGTCAGCCATGCCTTTGAGGCGGAAGATCTGGATAAACTGTTCCAGTCTGAGGGCCAGATTATTATTTACCGGATTTTTCAGGAATGCCTGACCAACATCGCCAAGCATGCCGGCGCCACCGAGGTCTCCATCGCCGTCAAAGAACATGAGGGCTTGATCACCCTGATGATAGAGGACAACGGCATCGGTTTCGATCCGGTCTCGATTTTGTCCCGCCGGGCCCCGGGCCGGGGGCTGGGTTTGGCCGCCTTGGATGAACGGGCCCGGATGCTGGGGGGGACCCTGGAGGTCTGGAGTCAGCCGGGAGCCGGCACCAGGGTGACCTGTATCATTCCCGTTGATCGGGCGGGGAAAGCCCAGGGTGATTAACTCGGGAACGGCGCCTTAGGGGCGCCCGGACCCGGCCGGGTCAAAAACCGGCCCGCGCCGCGTTTGGCCTCGACTGGCGAGGAGCCGTCCAACCTAAACCAGCCTTATCCTCACCGTGGGACCGCACCGGCTGCCTGGCCGGCGGCAGTTTGATGATGGAGGAGTGCGATGGCGAGCCCGTTCAAGATTTTGTTGGCTGATGACCATGTGATGTTCCGGCGGGGAGTCAGGAGTCTCATTCAAATCATGGAGGACGTGGAGGTGGTGGGAGAAGCCGGGGATGGCCTCGAACTCCTGCAACTCTTGAAGGATGTTCATCCCCACCTGGTGATCATGGATATCTCCATGCCTAATCTCCGGGGTCTGGAGGCCACCCGGGAGATAAAAATCCTTAACCCCGAGATCAAGGTCTTGATCCTGTCCATGCACAAGGACCGGGAATACCTTTACCACGCCTTGACGGCCGGCGCCGAGGGTTATCTGCTCAAGGAAGACGCGGACGGGGAATTGATTTCGGCCATCGAGACCTTACGCCGCGGCGGCACCTTCATTTCATCCCTGTTGTCCAACCAGATGGCCGATATTTTCGTGGACAAATTTCAGACCAGGGGCGAGCCCCGGGCAGTACCGGAGGAGCCTCTAACTAACCGGGAACGAGAAATCGTCAAACTCATCGCCGAAGGAAAATCCAGCAAGGAAATCGGCGAAATGCTGTTTATCAGCAGCCGGACGGTGCAGCATCACCGCGCCAACATTATGAGAAAATTGAACCTCAAGAAAACCGCCGATCTGATTAAGTATGCTATCCAGAAGGGTTACGTTATGGCCTCGGTCTTTTGACCATTCCCGGCTTATCCGGCCCGGCGTTTGGTCTCAGCCGCCGGCCGTCATTGCCCGCCCAGTTGCCTTCAGCCCCCCGAAAAATTTATGCCCCGCCCTATTTTTGCCGATATTATTGACGTCACACCCTAAAAATTGCCTGCGAAAATAGCCGCATTTTCCGGGAGGTTGTCCCGGAGATAGCCTGCGACCGGCCCGACGACGATTCTCAGGGATGGGGGTGTTGGAATGGGTCAGGTTGGCTGGGGGGCACGTTATGAGTAGGCGATAGGTACTTGTACCCACAGGTAAATAGGCATAAATGCTGATTTTTTTCCTGCCCGCAATGCGCTAATCTGCAATCAGTCATTTTACCGAGTCTGAACACCGGGCTTAACCGCCGCTGGGGATAGAGATCCATGAACCGCCCCTTTTCCATTTTATTGGCCGACGATCATGCCGGGTTTTGCCGGGAAATGAGAAAGATCCTGGAAGAGATCCCCGGCGTCAAGGTCACGGGTGAAGCCGGCAATCGTCGCGAGTTGTACGATCTGTTGCGGCAATCGCCCCCGAAACTGGTGATCCTGGATATATCCCTGCCCGATCTACGGGCCCGGGAAGGAACTCAGTTCATCAAAATAAACTATCCTGGAACCCAGGTCCTGATTACGGTCTTGGATGAGGAAAGCGAATATCTGCAGCACGGACTGGCGGCCGGTGCGTCCGGGGTCCTGCCGAAACAGTATGTGGGGGGACAAATCGCCCCGGCCATTACCGCGGTGCGCCATGGCAAAATCTATGTGCCGCCCCACGACCCAAAAAAAAATTCTCCCCGAAAGGCTACGGGGCCTGGCCGGGCCGGGGGCATCTGAAAAAATGGCGGCGTATCCACCTGATAGCGGGAAATTAAGTCATCGTCCGATGAATCTCCAAGTTATGCTGGTTTTACAATCTGCAAAAATTCCTGACAGGGAAGCTTGCACGGCGTCGGCCGTAATCTTGCTTCATTCCATGAATGTCGTTGATTTTTTACCGGATAATAAATATCCAATCTCACCGGGAGCTGGCACAAGCATTGCTCTTATGGTTGAGAATGGAAAAGTTATAGGTAGTTATGCCTAAGGCGAATTAGGTAATTGTGCGGATTGACCTCACCGCGGCAGATGAGGTTAAATAGCCGGAAATTGAGTTTCTTTATTCAGCTCGAACTATAAGGATGCAACACCAACCCGGGGGACGATGAGGAGCATACCCATGGCTAAGCACGACATTCTGTTGATCGGAGACGGCACCAACCTCCTTAAGACAATCGGCTGGGTATTGGACTATAAAGGTTTTGCGGTCAAAGTGACGGCCTGCCCGGAGGCCGCCTTGGAAGCCCTGGTGAAAAAAAACTATGACCTGGTCATCGCCAAGCTCACCAACGGTGACCGGGAGAATCTGGATATTTTGGCACGGGCCAAACGGCTCAATCCTGAAGTCAAGACCATGGTGGTCAGCGACAAGAGGGATGGCATCCTGCCCCTGGAAGCTTATCAGATCGAAGTGGATGATTACCTCCTGATGCCGTTGAGCCCCCCGGAGTTGTGGCGGCGGGTGAGCCGCTGCCTGGAGGACCGGGAGGTGGTGGACCTCCAGCCGGTGCAGGAGTCGGCGGCCAGTGCCGGAAGGGGCGATATGACCAACCCGGAGCTGATGCTCATATTCCATGACATCAGGGGGTCCATGGTATCCACGGCGGCCTCGTTGAAGCTCATGGCCCGGGGCACGGTTGGGGAATTGAGTCACAGGGCCAAGGCAAAAATCAGTGAAGTCACCGGCCGGATCGAGCACACGATTAATCTGATGGAGGATTTCATCGGCGAGTCCCTGGCGGACCGCAGCCCCGGAGCCGGGGAGGAAGCCTGCCTCGATTTGAGCGCCGACATTGTCGAGCCGGTGCTAGCCGAACTGGACGGGGAAATTAAGGATCATCACATAACCCTGGTGAACCGATTGCACGATCACGGGGGCGGCAAACTCGTGGTCAAAGGCAGCAAATTGTGGCTGCAATCCGTATTCCGGAATCTCATCAATAACGGCGTGAAACACGGCGGCCGCAACTGCACCATCGTGGTCGATTGCCGGATGGAAGGGTCTACCTCCCGTCTGACGGTGTATAACACCGGCAAAACTGTGCCTGAAGCCGGCCGCTCCATGCTCTTTTCCCCTATCCGGAGCATGCGGCCGCCCCAAAACCGCCGTCAGGGTCTGGGCTTCGGGCTCTCCCTGAGCCGCGACATCATGCAAAACTATGGGGGCGATCTCTGGTATGAGGCCCAAAGACATGGTTCTACCTTTGTGGTGTCATTACCGCCGTGTTGAACCCCGCCGGGAGGATGCGGCTGCCGGTTGATGGCGGGTTCGGGCCTCCAGGGTAGGCGACATCGTTTCATGCCGGGTCCCAGTCAAACTACGGAACATTGTCGAGGGCGCACTTACGGGTGCGCCCTCGATTTGGTTCGGACCCATAGGTCCGGCCTCTCCCAGAAAATAGACCTTGGTCAGCACCGTTGGTATAAGCAGGGCATGGGGCTAACTAGACGCTCCGGCCCGATTTCATGGGGGGTGACGGCGCGGCGCCGGGGGCCAGGGTCAGAAAGATTATTAAAAATGATGCCCAAACCGTGATTTTACCTTGACATCGGCAGCCTATATCACTAAAAAGACGATTAGGCATGTCAGGATCAAGCCAGGGCGCGGCCCTGGACCCGAATCGGAACGGGAGGCACGCACCGTTTCTTTTTTCTGGCTGCTTCAAGGTTGTGCCGTCACCGGCAGGGTGGCAATTATCAGGAGGTTTGATTCAGTATGAAAGTGAAGGGTACGGTAAAATGGTTTAATGATGCGAAGGGTTATGGCTTCATTTCCCAAGAGGACGGTACCGATGTCTTTGTGCATCATTCCGCCATCCAGGGGGAGGGGTTCAAGTCTCTCCAGGAAAACGAGGCGGTTGAGTTTGAGGTGACCCAGGGCGCTAAAGGGCTCCAGGCCCAGAACGTCGTCAAGCTTGGACGTTAGGGGGTAGCTGGTTGCGGCTCCAGGGGTCCAAGGCCCCTGGAGTCTGGTTATTTCACCACCCGGTGGCGGATGGCTTTGCGCGGTTGCGCCCGGGTGTTTTCTCCCGGCGGCGCCATTCCTCCGGCGTTGTCTGCTCTTAGCCAGCCTTAAAGGATCGGCGGGTTGAGCCATATCCTTACGCATAAGTTCCGCAAATCCTTAGTTTTAACCCGCGCTTCGAGGCCTGGGCCCCATAAAGGGGGTTGACCGGGGCCGCTTTTATTGTTATTTTGTCACATAAAGAATGTTCTGCCCCAGGGGGCGTTTGTATGTCCAAACTTGCCAATTACTTTACCAAGAGCGACCGCAAGAAGTTATTCTTCGACTATCTCAAGCTCGTCGGGATACTCGAAATCGTTATTTTTATCGTGGTGGTCCTGTGGGCTTCCGACGATAAATACCACCGGGTGCAGTCCGCCTTCCCCTGGCGGGAATACGTCTTTGTGGCCTTTGCCTTCCCCATTGTCTTCACCTTCCTTATGGGGGTGATCATCACCGGGTTCAACTATTTCCTGGGAGGCGAAACGGAAGTTGCGGCGGATGGAGGGGAAATTCCCGTTAATCAGATGGACGCGGTGATCGGGCAGATCAAGCGCCTGCCCTACCTGAGCCTGTTATTTCTGTTGCTGGTGACCATTTTCGCCCTCTATAACATGAACCATATTATGGCCTGGCTGCGCGACCTGGGCTATGACACCTTCCGCTTCCTCAGTTATGTGCTGGCCGGACTGGGCGTCATCGTGGTCATCTACATGACGTTCTTCCTTTTCTTTAAGTACCGCCTTAACCATAAGCACATGAAATACCAATATTATTCGGATATTTCCGCCAAACACGGCTTGATTATCCTGGATGACCAGACCGTGATTCACAAGAACGGCAATCTGCTGGTCAAAGGGCGGCGTTGGCGGGGCCCCAAGCAGGTGGGGGCGGCCCCCAGCCAAAAAGAGTTGTATGCTCCTGAGCCTGCTAATCCCGACCACCTGCCGATGCCAAAACCCTGATGACCCCGATTTCTGCGGGGCGAGGGGCCAAAAGCGCCCCCGCCGGCCGGATTCTCATTATGGCTGCACTTCCCCTGGAAGTGCAGCCTTTTTTGCGCCGGATCAAAGCCAGGGCCCGCCGGGATCTGGGGCTGCCGGCCTGGGACTGGGAGGCGGGAGGTGCGGTGGTAGCCCTGTCCGGGATGGGCGCGGCCGCGGCCCGCCGGGCCGGAGAGGCATTGCTGGACCGCTGCCGCCCCGAACTCCTGGTCTCCGTCGGGTTCGGGGGCGCCCTGACCCCGGGGTTGGCCCCCGGGGATCTGGTCCTGGGAGAGACCTTCTGGCACTATAGCCCCGACACCCGGGAACTCCAACCCGGGGCGCAGCCGGCTGCCCCCCGGCCCCTGGCACGCCTCTGCGGCGCCCTGAAACAGGGGGGGCTCACCGCGGTCACTGGCAGCATAGTCACCACCAGCCGCATCATCCACAAGGAACGTCAGGGAGGACCTCTGGCCGGTTTGCCGCGGCCGGTTCTGGATCTGGAAACCGGCGCCCTGGCGGGGTTGGCCGCGGCTCAAGGCCTGGCCTTTTTAAGCCTCAGGGCCATTACCGACGGCCCCGGAGAAGAGATTCCGGAGTTTCTCCATACGGCCGGGGACCCCGGGGCGAGCCTCGGGGCTGGAGCCGCCCTCAGGTGGCTGGCAGCCGACTTCAGGCGGCTTTCCGACCTCCTATTCCTCTGGCGCCGGAGCCGCGCCGCCGCACACCGGCTGGCCGAAGCCTTGACGGTCCTGTGGCCGTTATTGCCGGCTGCCGGGGGCGAGCATGAGAGCTATCCAGCTCAGGAAGGGCAGGTAGATGAAGATCCCCACCCAGCCCAGGCAGGTCTCCCCGATTAGGAAGGTCATGGTCAGGTTGAAGCCCAGGATGCCCAGGTAAAGACCGGGGCCCAGGAGGGCCTGGGAGGGAAAGCGCCGCCGGCCCCAATCCCACCAGGGAGAGGCAGGCGCCCGGGTAATGATAAGCTGCAAGATCGTAATGAGACCTAAAGACACCAGGAACCAGCCGCCGAAGTTGCTCAGGGGAATCCCGAAATAAACCCCGGACTCGGGATAGCCGTAGATCTGCCCCAGGAACCAGCGGTACCCCCGGAGAGCCAGGGGGTCGATGACGATATCCAGGGTCACCATCAAGACCGCCCCCAGGATGACCGGGCGCCAGGACCACCGGCGGGAGGCTTCTCCCGATAGAAAAAATCGGCTGCCCTCCCAGCGGCCCGGGGTCAGCGCCAGCAGCGCCAGGGAATAGCTGGCATAGGCCAGGAAGACATAGGACAGGGAATCCATGAAGGGCACCCCGGCCACCCAGAGTTCCTGGTCCACCGTGGCGGGGATATAGATGTACTCGCCGAAGGGGAAGCCCCAGTGAATGGAGGCGAACTCCGCGGCCCAGGAGATGAGATAGCCCAGGACCAGGAAGACCAGGGCCCGGCCGGCCCCCAGGTGCAAAACGGCGATGAGCAGGTAGGCACCCAAAAAGATGAATACATAGGGCCGCAGCCAGACGGTGCCTGCCAGGAGCTCGAAAAAGTGGACCATACCGCTGCTCCTGAATAGTTCAAAGTTCAAGGTTCAAAGTTCAAGGTTAATGGGTGCGTACCGCGCACCACCGACCTGCTATCCCCGAATGCGAGGTGGTTTGTCTGGAAACCATACCACAAAGCCGGTTTTATGGTCAATCGGCGGGGATTGCTGGGCGCAAGGACCTTCATGGGACGGCGCCTGGAGTCCGGCCCGCGGTCGGCTGATTTCCCCCCGACTCTATGATACAATCAGTCAAAATATGCCGTCGGGGTTAGGCAAGAGCGAGGTATGCACCCCGCCGCCCTGGGGAGGAAGTCTTAGGTGAAGGTAGTTTTGGCCGAAACCGCCGGGTTTTGCATCGGCGTCAAGCGGGCGTTGGAAATGGTTTTAAAGGCCATTAACGAAAACCAGCCCCAGATTTACACCTATGGACCGCTGATCCATAACCCGCAGGTCCTGGAATTGTTGCGGGAACGGGGGATTCGGATTCTGAAGCCCGGGGAAGAGATCCCGTCGGGATTGGTAGTGATCCGGGCCCACGGCATCCCGCTCCAGGAACGGCGCCTGCTGGAGCAGGCCGGTGGGCGCATCATCGACGCCACCTGTCCCCGGGTGGCCAAGGTCCAGGCCATCATCCGGCGCTGGGCCGCCAAAGGATGCGCCACCCTGATCGTGGGGGACGCCGACCATCCCGAGGTCCGCGGCCTGATGGGTTACACCGAGGATCGGGGCTGCGTGGTGTCCACCTCCCAGGATGTGGCGGACTTGCCTGACTTTAACGAGCTGATCGTGGTGGCCCAAACTACCCAGAGCGAGTGTCAGTTCGAGGCCCGGGTTCAGGAAATTACCGCTCGGTTTCCCCAGGCGCAGATTTTCAATACCATCTGCGATGCCACCGCCTCACGCCAGGCCGAGGTCCAGGAACTGTCCCGGCAGGCGGACGCCCTGATTGTGGTGGGGGGGCGCAACAGCGGCAATACCCAGAGGCTGGTGGAGATCTCCCAGGGGACCGGCATCCCCACCTACCACGTGGAGACCGAGCAGGAGTTGGACCTGGTGGAAATCAGCCGTTACCAGACCGTGGCGGTGACTGCCGGCGCCTCCACTCCCAACTGGCTCATCGGCAACGTGGTGAACAACCTGAAACATGCCTGGGCCTTCCGTCCCGGTTCCTGGACCAACTACCTGTACCGCGTCTGGCGCTTCTTCCTCAAATCCAACATCTATGTGGCCATCGGCGCCGGGTCCCTGAGCTACACCTCATCCTTGCTGCAGCAGGTGGAGCCCCAGTTTACCTATTTTTTCGTGGCGTTTTTCTACGTCTATTCCATGCATCTGCTCAACCATTTTACCGACAAGGCCTCCAAACTCAACGATCCGGTGCAGACCATGTTTTACGGCCGTCACCGGCGCTTTCTCCTGGTCACCGGGTTTCTCTCCGCCTTGATCGCCCTGGGTCTGGGAGCCTACCTGGGGTTGTTGCCCTTCATCTTTATCCTGGTCATGAGCGGTATCGGCCTGATGTACAGCTTTAAAATCATCCCGGAGGGCCTGGCCCGGTCCACCGGCATTTACCGGCTTAAAGAGATCCCCGGGTCCAAAACCATGTTCACGGCAGTGGCCTGGGGCGTGCTGGCCGCCCTCATCCCGGTGGTGTGCTCCGATCAGGAAATTTCTGGGGCCACGGCCATCGCCTTTTTCTTCGTAGCTGGCATGATTTTCATCCGTTCCGGTCTCTTTGAGATCATGGCCATCGAAGGGGACCGGGTGGTGGGCAAGGAAACCCTGGCCATCGCCCTGGGCAAAGAACGCACCTTTACCCTACTGGTCGGCGGTTCACTGGCATTTGTGGTTATGCTGCTGGTGGCCGCCTGGTTGGGCGTCATCCCTTCCCTGGGCTACACCCTGAGCCTGTCCGGCCTTTATATGCTGGGTTATCTTATCCTTTATCAACGGGGCCTGATGGAATCGAGCCTCATGCTGGAGTCCCTGGTGGAGGGCAACATGATCCTGGCCGGGGTCCTGGCCTTTATCTGGGATCCCTATAACGTCATCCTGTGATCCCGCGGGGGCCGGCCTCACCACCATTAGCGGCACAGGCTTCCAGGCGGGGCTGAGACCGCTGTTCCGGGCTTTGGTCATGCGGGGCTGAACCCTCCCCGGGGGATAATTGCCCGAAATCGCCGTGAGGAATTAAGTTCCATCGAGCGTGTGTTTTTTTTGCAATTTTTTATTGACAAAAGAGTTGACCCAATTTAATATGGCCGTGGATAAAACCGGTAACGGAAAGGAGGTGGGAGAGAAACCAAGGATAATCCGTAGTTATGTGAAAATGGAAAGGAGAAACTGGTAACCACTTTCCTAAATTTAAGGGGGGAACAATGAAAAAATTTATCGTTTTTGCGGTAGTTCTGGCCTTGTTGGTGCCTTCGCTGGCCATGGCCGCGACTGAATTTTCCCTGGGCGGCTTTATTAAACTGGACGCCATGTGGGATTCCGACAACACTGTCGGCAAAAACCTGAATGGCCCTGCAGCTCGCAACAATGCCAACGGCTCCAAACATGGGCGGATGAAGTTTACGGCCCAGGGCTCCCGGTTCAGCTTCACCATCAAGGGCCCGGACCTTTGGGGCGCCAAGACCACCGGCTTTATTGAAATGGACTTTGACTCGGCGGAAGCCGGGGTCTCGAACGTTGCCACCAGCGGCGCTTCCAAAAGCTACACGCCTCGCCTGCGCCACGCCATGTTCCGGTTCAACTGGCCCACCTCCGAACTGCTGTTCGGCCAGTACTTCTCCATGTTCAGCGAATGGTATGCTGAGTCGGCGGAAGACGGCCCGTTGCAGGCCACCGGCACACCCACCGCCCGTATGGCCCAGGTCCGGTTCACCCAGACCTTCATGAGCGATTGGACCGTGGCCGCTCTGGTCGGCGATGCGAACTCTGCTTTATTGGGTAGTACCACCTACACCAATACCGCGCTCAACAACGGGCAGTATGCGGAAACCCCGCAGGTCCAGGGGAAAATCAAGTACGCCCACGACTTCTGGGGCAAGGCCGCTTATTACGGCAAGCCCATTCCCTTCACGATTCAGTTCGTCGGCGGCTGGCAGCGTAACGTCCAGCGGACTGGCGTCCAGGCCGCCCAGACCTTCGGGGAAGGCAACTTTTTTACTGGGAACATCAACCTGAAGAACCAGTATGTCAACCCCTGGTTGGCCATGGGTTCTATGTTCATCCCGGTTATCCCGACTAGTTCCGCCAATCTGGCCGGCACCGCCTCCATTCTCACCCAGTGGTGGATCGGGCAGGGCGTGGAAGCCTTTGGGTTTACCGGCGTGAATTCCAATGTGTACAGGTTTAACAACAACTTCTTCGGCCAGCTCAATTACGACGTGGAACTGCTGAACAAGTACGGCGGGTTTGTCGAAGGCCAGTACTACTTCAGCAACCAGTGGTTCGTCAATGCCCTCTATGGCATCAGCAAGGTCTTCAACGTGTCCCGGGCCCGCTTCCAGCAGGGTTCCGCCATCGGCCTCGGCGGTATGGAAAATGCCTTCACCGGGGATATTCCCTCAACGATTCAGCAGGCGAGCGCCACTCTGTGGTATCGTCCGATCCAGGCCATCAAGTTCGGCCTGCAGTATTCGTATATGGCGACCAGCTATTTGCAGATGACCACCGTTCCTGGGGCTACGCCTAATTCCACCCGGTTTGGCGACGATCACCGGGTAGAGTTCGTCGGGTTCTTCTACTTCTAACCTCGAAATCGGTTGACTTCAAACAGCCCACGGGGTACTATCCCTGTGGGCTTTTTGGTTTTTAGTTTTTGGTTAAGGGGAAGGGATGACGGGAGTCGGAAAATCACGGTCTTATCGAGATTTGGAAGTCTGGAAACGTTCCATAGCATTGGTCAAAGATATATATGAAGCAACGTCTCATTTTCCTCCTGCAGAAAATTATGGACTGGTGCAGCAAATAAGAAGGGCGGCAGTTTCAATTCCATCCAATGTTGCGGAAGGGCAATTCAGAAATTCCACCAAAGAATTTAGACAATTTCTCTCCATTGCCCTTGGTTCATCGGCGGAACTGGAAACCCAATTAATTATAGCTAATCAAGTTAATTACTTATCGATCTCAGAATTTAATTCACTCTTAGGCAGTCTATAAATTATCATGAAGATGCTCAAGAAGTTGTCGATGAGCATAGTTACCTGATATTACCTGAGTAATTGTAATTTTAACCAAAAACTAAAAACTAAAAACCAAAAACTAAACGGGGTGCGGAATGCTAAAAAAACTATCTTTGATGCTGCGACTGGGGCTCGTGCTGCTGGTGTCAGTTGCCTTGCTATCGGGAGGATGCACCACGGTCAAAAAGTGGGCGGGCATGGGGTCCGAGGACGAAGATGAAGAAATCGCCCCCCCCGAGGCCAAGCAGGAAACGGTCATGATTGACGGTAAGCCCTATATCCGCAGCAAAAACCCCTACTGGCTCACCGAGCCTCAAGCCCCCGAATATCTCTATGTGGAAAAGGGTACTGAGTTCGTGGGCGCCCAGCAGATGCTGATCAATTCCCTGGCCAAATCAATTACCGACCAACAGGCCAAGGCCGCGGGCAAGACGATCCCGCCGGATAAGCTCCAGGAAATGGTGCGGACTGAGGTGGATCGCATCCTTAGGGAGCAGGGGTTGGGAGGCTTTGTCTCCCAGGGCAAGGAGGGCGCCTCGGGCATTGTCGGCCGGGCGGTGGCGGTCATCCCCGACCTGGATACCCCCAGGAGTTCAGACGGGTTGAACCGCACCCTGGCCATGGCCCTGGGCGGCGCCTTGGGGAAAACCAAAGATCTCAAGGTGAGCTCTCCGGAAGCGGTACAGGAGGCCCTGCGCAAGGCACAAGTGGCCGGCAAGCTGTCGCTCGCTTCCAATATCAAGGCCCTGGGGGATGCCCTGGGGGTCCAGGGGATCGTCCTCACCGGGATCATGCCGCCGGAGGGCGGCGCTCCGGGAGCCATGGTCCTGCAAGTCTATAACACCTTCACCGGACTCCAGGAAGATGCCATTGTGGCGCCCGGGGATGCGGGCGGAGTGAAGCCCGAAACCGTCACCAAGTTCGCCCAGGACAATTACCTGCGGGTGGCCGGCAACCTCAGCAGAATTGCCTGGTTCGGGCGGGTGGAGTTTGTTAAGGAAGGCAAAGTTTATCTGAGCCTGGGGCAGACCTCGGGCCTGAAGGTGGGTGATCGCCTCAAGGTGGTGGAACCGGGCAAAGAGGTGGTCAACCCCAAGACCCACTCGGTCCTGGGTTACACCTCGGATATCCCCCAGGGCGAGATAAAAGTGACGGAACTTCTCGGAAACAGCGGCGCCGTGGGACTGGCGTTAAACGGCGGCCCCTTCAAGACCAACGATAAGGTGAAAGCGGTTAAGTAGACACGGTTTTTGGTTTTTAGTTTTTGGTTTTTGGTGAAAAGACCATAAGCCGTGGATAATCGTAGGGGCGGTGAGGGCACCGCCCCTTTGTTATTTTTCTGCCCTGGATAGTCTGCGCTGCTCTGGGTTATTTCCAAAAACCAAAAACCAAAAACTAAAAACTGATCTTCTCCATCCCCCCCATGTACGGCCGCAGTTTTTCGGGTATCACTACACTGCCGTCGGCCTGCTGGTAGTTCTCCAGGATGGCCACCATGGTGCGGCCCACCGCCAGGCCGGAGCCGTTCAAGGTGTGGACCAGTTCGGCGCCCTTGGCCCCGGGGCGGCGGCAGCGGATGGCGGCCCGCCGGGCCTGATAGCTTTCGAAGTTGCTGCACGACGAGATTTCCCGGTAAAGGTCCTGCCCGGGCAGCCAGACCTCGATGTCGTAGGTTTTGGCCGCGGCAAAGCCCATATCCCCGGTGCACAGAACCACCACCCGGTAGTGGAGGTCCAACTCCTGCAACACTTCTTCGGCATCGTGCAGCAGGCGCTCCAGTTCGTCATAAGAATTTTCCGGCAGGGTAAACTTCACCAACTCCACCTTGTTGAACTGGTGCTGGCGAATCAAGCCCCGCACATCCTTGCCGTAGGAGCCCGCTTCGGACCGGAAACAGGGGGTGTAGGCGGTGTAAGACAGCGGCAGGTCTTCGGCGGGGAGGATTTCGTCCCGGTGGATATTGGTGACCGGCACCTCCGCGGTAGGGATCAGGTAATAGTTCAAGCCTTCCAGCTTGAATAAATCCTCCTGAAACTTAGGGAGCTGGCCGGTGGCCCGCAGGGAAGCCTCATTGGCAATAAACGGCGGCAGCACCTCCGTATAGCCGTGCTTGCCGGTGTGCAGGTCCAGCATAAAGTTGATTAGGGCGCGCTCAAGCTGCGCCCCGGCCCCCTTCAGGAGGGCAAAGCGAGCCCCGGTGATCTTGGCGGCCCGCTCAAAATCCAGGATGCCCAGATTCTCCCCGATATCCCAGTGGGCCTTGGGGGGAAAATCAAACCGGGGGGCCTCTCCCCAGGTGTGCGCCACCGGGTTGTCATCGCTCCCGGCGCCTACGGGCACGGACTCGTGGGGCAGGTTGGGCAGGTTCAGGAGGAACTCCCGGACCCAGGCGTCCTGGGCCTCGGTCCGGGCCTCCAAATCTTTGCTCTCTTCATTGATGGCGGTGCTCCGGTCGCGCAACGGCTTGGCCTCATCCCGCTTGCCAGCCTGCATCAAGGCCCCCACCTCTTTGGACAGATTATTGCGCTCGTGGCGCAACTCTTCCAGGCGGGTCAGGAACTGGCGGCGCTCGGCCTCCCGCCGGCGAAACTCTTCCAGAGAGATCTCCTGGCCCCGGTTTCTCAAGGCCAATTCTACTTCTTCCTGGTGTTCACGCACGAACTTTACATCCAGCATGGATAACTCCCGGGGTAGCACAACCTGAATAGATTTTTATCCCCCTTCCTGACAGGGGGATTAAGGGGGATCATGAACGTACCTCTAATCCCCCCTACCCCCCTTTATAAAATGGGGAAAAGATGAGGCTTTCGCAGAGGTCCCAATTAGTGTTAAAGGTACAATTATTGTAGGGGAGGACCTGCGTGTCCCCCCTGAAGGCGCACACACATGTGCGCGCCTACGTTTCGTCTGTTTATTCTTGACCGCGAATCGGTATAAACGCCATGCTAAGTTTCGTAGGGGTGCTGCACGAACCGCCCTTAGAGGGAATAAGCATTGATCGCCGGCGCCTGGTGCCCAATCCTCCCGCCTATTTAAGCTCCTCGATCAGGCGCACCAACCCGTCGGCGTCCTGGCGTTGAATGAAATAGAGAATATCGGCCACCGCGCCTTCCAGGGCCCGCAGCGCGATGCGGTTGGCCGGATTCTGCAACTGGATGCAGGCGTAGAGTTTGGCGTCCTGACTCAGCAGGTGGCGGGTCAATTTATGCAGGGTGGCGAAAGTGGGGGTGGAGAATTCCTCCAGATCTTCCAGGGAGACCCCCAGGTCGCGGATAACCGTCCCGAAGGCGATGAGGATGAAATGAGCCAGCCCCTGGACCACCGCCATGAGCCGGTCATGTTCCGCCGCGGTGGTGATCTTTACCCTGGCGCCGGCCTGGGTCAGGAAGTCTTGGAGCCACTGAAACCAGCGCTCCCCCCGCCCCTGGCAGAGTACCATGGTTTGGCCCTCGATGCTGGGTTCCCCGGGACCGAAGAGGGGATGGGTGCCCACCACTTCACCGGGGAAGGCCGACATCATGACCGCCATGGGCCGCTGCTTCACCGAGGTGAGGTCCACCAGGGCGGCGGCAGGCTTCAGGAACGGGGCCACTTCCCGGGCCACCTCGGTCACCTTGGGGATGGGCACCGAGATAATCACCACATCGGCTTCGGCGGCTACCTCCCGGGACGTCCGGGGGCTGCCGACATCCGACATCAGGACTTCCAAGCCCTGGCCTTCAAAGAAGCGTGTGAACCAGCGCCCCATCTGTCCCTGGCCGCCGATAATGGCAATGATGGGCTTCATTCTGACCCTCCGCAGCGCCGCCCGCGATGAATCATGCACTTAAGGAACCGCCGCTCAGGGAGGTTTCCGAAAAAAAGGCCGGTGCGCAGAGCGCACCCTACACCTTGCCAGGCCGAGCTGTGGCTGAAAGCTGAAAGCTGATAGCTGATAGCTGATTTCATTGAATCGCCCTCTGGCGCAGGAGAAAATCCGCCAGGGTGAGGCGCACCATGGCCATGATGACGGGGACGATGCGGGGAATGGCGCTGATGTCGTGTCTCCCTTTGACCGTCAGGGTGCAAGGCCGGCCCCCCAGGCCAATGGTCTGCTGCTCCCGGGCAATGGAGGGGATGGGTTTCACCGCGGCATTGAGCACGATGTCATCGCCGTTAGAGATGCCCGCCAGGATGCCCCCGGCGTGGTTGGAGGCGAAACCGCCGGGAATCAGGGGGTCATTGTTCTCGGAGCCCAACCGTCGGGCGGCATTGAAGCCGGCGCCGATCTCCACCCCTTTGACCGCGCCCACGGACATCACCGCCCCGGCCAAAGCCGCATCCAGCTTGTCGAAGACCGGCTCCCCCAACCCCGGTGGGCAACCCCGGACCCTTACCTGGACCACCCCGCCCAGGGAATCCTGAAGCGCCCGAACCTCCTGGACCCGGGCCTCCATGGCGGCTACCGCCTCCGGGTCGGGGCAGGCGAAAGGGTTGTCCCAGATGGAACTCTCATCTATGTTCCCGGCCCGCACCCCGCCCAACTCTATCGTGTAGGCCAGAACCTGAACGCCCTCCCGATCCAATATCTTCTGGGCCACGGCGCCGGCGGCCACCCGGGCCGCAGTTTCCCGGGCCGAGGCCCGCCCGCCGCCCCGATGATCTCTGATACCGTACTTGGCCTGATAGGTGAAATCGCCGTGGCCGGGGCGGAAAACGTGCCGGAGTTCGTCGTAATCCTGACTCTTTACGTCACGGTTATAGATGATCAGGCTGATGGGGGTGCCGGTGGTCTGCCCCTCGAACACCCCGGACAGGATTTCCACCTTGTCGGGCTCCCGGCGGCTGGTGGCGTGGGCCTGGACCCCGGGGCGGCGACGGGCCAGTTCCGCCTCGATGTCAGTGGTGCTGAGCGACAACCGCGGCGGGCAGCCGTCGATGACGGCTCCCAAGGCTGGGCCATGAGACTCACCCCAGGTAGTCACGCGCAACAGGCGTCCGAAGGTATTACCCGCCAAGGTTTTTGGCCTCCTGTTACAAAAGTTTAAGGTTCAAGGTTCAAAGTTCAAGGTTAAGAGTAAGGGCTGACATGAACTTTTTATGGGCTACGGGTGGGCCAAGGCCCAGGCATGACTGTTTTTAGGGCCTCCAGCACCAGTTTAACCACCTGGGTGACGGACCGGTGCGTGGTGTCAATGCTGATCTGGGCCGCGGCCTGATACAGGGGGGCGCGCGCCTCAGCCACTGCCGCCGCTTCCCGGATGGTGTCCCCCCCGGTCAGGCTGGGGCGATTGGCGTCCCGTGGCTGATCCTGGGCCAGCCGGGCCTGGATGGCAGCCGGGTCCGCCCTGAGCCAGATAATGATACCGTTTTCCCGGAGGGCTGCCACGTTGTTCGAGTCCAGGACGACGCCGCCGCCGGTGGCCAGAACCAGCCCCAGAGCGTCCCGGTAGCGGGCCACCAATTCCTTTTCCAACCGCCGGAACTCGCCCCATCCGCCTTGGGCCACGATGTCGGCGATGGGCCGGCCGGCCTCCCGGACCAGAACCTGGTCCAGGTCCACAAAAGAGCGCTGCAGTACCTCCGCCAGCCGGGCGCCTACGGAAGTCTTGCCCGTGGCCCGGTAGCCGATGAGGACCAGGTTGGGATGTCGCGACGGCTGCGGCTCGGTAAGATGCGCCATAGTGGTGGCCAAAAAAAGCTTAATAAAGGCAAATGGTTAGCTTTAGTTTACTATAAATCTCCCGGGAAATAAAGGGGCTTGGGCCGGAAAAGCCCCGGAAGTCCCGGAGAGCGGTATCTTACTATAATAAATTCCCTAACCGATTACTTGTCCTGAAAAGTTCTTCCGGTGGCACAGGCTTTCCAGCCTGTGCAGACTGACTGGCGGGCAGGGACGCCCGCCCCACTGACCTTTTCTTGGTTTACTGGTGGGCCGAAGACCCATGAGGAACTGCCTTGAAAAGTTTTCGTAGGGTGCGTCTCACGCACCAGGAACTTATGGCCGCGGCGGAGTGAGGGCGCTCGCCCCACCTGACTTTTATTACCATTTCCCCCAGAGCATCAAGCCGCCGATCAGAATGAAACTGGCTCCGGCGACCTTCTGCAGTAGGCCCTCGGGGAGCCAATGGGAGATAAAGCCGCCCAGGGATACCCCCAAAAGGGTTACCAAAACCAGGGCTGCGCTGCCTCCCAGGAAGACCGACAGGGGCAAACGGGTCTCAGCGGCCATGGTGAGAGCCGCCAGTTGAGTTTTATCCCCCATTTCCGCCAGAAAAAGGGTCCCGAAAGTGGCCCAAAAGATTTTCCAATCCATAGTGTCTCAGTTCCTTCAGGTTACCTTATCTATCAGCGTGATATCTTTCAATTCACCCAGAACCCAGAACCCAGAACCCAGAACCCGGAACCCGCCTTCAAGGCAGCCGGTAGCAGGCCCCTTCCCGGGCGGCGTCGACATAGCGCGGTTTGCCATGGGCTGGCAACATCTCCCGGGCCAGGGCCACGATTTTTTCCACATCGCCATCGCTGCGGCTGGGATCGTGATGCGTGAAGAGCAGGTTATGGACCTCCGCCTCTTTGGCCAGGTTCACCACCTCTTCATAGGTGGAATGTCCCCACCCCCGGCGTTCCGAGATTTCATCGGGGAGATACTGGGCATCGTGAATCAGTAAATCGCAGCCTCGGACAAATTCAACAAATTCGGGGATACGCCTGCCCCTGGCCGCGCTTAGTTCGTTGTCGGTAATGAACGCCATGGTATGCTTGCCTTCCCGGAACCGGAAGGCCAGGCCCCCTTGGGGATGATTGAGGCGTATGGAGTCAATCAGGACGCCATCCAGATCCAGGGTGCCACTGGCCACGGTGTTGAGATAATCGATGTCGGCCTTCAGGTGGTCGAAGGCCACCGGGAAAAAACCGTCCCCCATATGGCTGTCGAACACCCGGGTCATACCCTGAAAGGCGGGGGGCCAGCCATCGACGATGACCTTGGTGGACTCAAGATAAATAGGTTCAAAAAAGGGAATTCCCAGCAGGTGATCCCAGTGGCCATGGGTGAGGAGCAGGTGAAAGCGGCAGGGGATATGGCTCTCCATCAGATGTTTGCCCAGGAGGCGCAGGCCGGTACCGCCATCAATTACGATTCTCTGCCCGTTGGCTATCACCACTTCCACGCAGGTGGTATTACCGCCGAATTCCAGGGTTTGGGCCCCGGGGGCCGGAATGGAACCCCTGGTGCCCCAGAATTTTATCTCCATACGGTCGGTCTCCTCCTGCCGCCAGGTGTATTGGCGAATAAGGTTACGGGAACCTCAGCCCGAGCTGATTCCCTCTCAATAGTCGGCCAGATTTACCGGGTAATTCTCCAGTTCCAAAAACGCCGCCACCAGGCCGAAACAGCCGGAAAGCATCATGTCGCCGAACGGGGCGGCAAAGACCCCGGGCCCGCCCTGGGCCAGGCGCCGGCGGGGGCCGGTGATGACGGTGAAGGCAAATGAGCCTTTGCCGGTAAAATCCGGTGCATAGGCGCACCCATGTCCCTGGTCGTCAAAAACCTCGGTGTTGGTAAGCCGGCTCTGCTGGAATCGTTTTACATGATCCCAGAGTTTTTCCGGACTTAACAGCCCGGTGTGATGCTCGTAGATCCCATAGAGGCGGTCACCCCGGACCAGGGCCGCAAAGGTGTGGGCGTTGCCCACGTTGATCACCGTAAGACCGCGGTCCAGATGCTGCCGGGCCTGGGGATCGAGGAGCGCCCCCCTGACCCCGGCGGCGCAGGTATCCATCAGCAGCACCCCGGGTAAAACCTCGGCCACGGCCGCCATCCGGGTGAAGTGGCTAAGGGGCTGGCGGGTGGCCAGGGCCGCCAGTTTGCCTCCCTGGTCCAGAAAATTTTCCCAACCCTGGAAGCGGAAGCGGCGGTTGCTGCCCTGGGGGTGAAACCCATGGTCCTGGACCGCCACGGCAAAATGGCCGGGGAAGGGGACTTCGAAGGCGGCCAGCACCTGGCGCCATTCTTCTACCTCTATGTCCCCCAGGGTCAGGGTCACCGCCTCGGGGGGCGGGGACTCGGCCAGGATCACGCCCCAGGCTTGGACCGCCTCCAGGCGGTCACTGAAGGTGAAGGCCGCCTGGGCCGTGGCATAGACCGGCAGACCCTGGCCTAAATGGTGGCGAACCGCCTGGGTTACGGCGCCGCCGCCCATGACCCGGCCCTGCAAAAAAATGGGCTGCCTCTGAATGGTGAGGCGGCGTATCCGCCGGGCCAGGACCTGGGTGGGCGCCGGCAGGACCAGCTTGACGCCATTTTCCACGGTCTGGCCCGGCTCCCAGATAAAAATGTCCTGGGTGCCGCCGCCCACGTCCACCGCCATGAGGGAACCTTTAAACATGGCCTCCATCCCATTCGGCTGCCGCGGCCAGAACCAGGCGGGCGGCCTGATCCCGGGCCCGGCGAAAAGGCTCTGAGCGGTAGCCCGGGTTCCATTTTAAGGTGCTTAATTCATCTGAAACCACCAGCAGCCCGGCCACCGGCGTCTGCCGGAACCGTCCCACGGTGAACAGGGCCGCCATTTCCATATCCACCCCCAGGATTCCCTGGGCCTGGTAGGCCTTAACCATCTGCACCGTTTCCCGGTAAAAGCCGTCGGTGGACCAGACGGCGCCCTCCTGCCAGCGGTGGTCCGAGGCCGACAGCAGGCGCCGCAGGATTCCGGACAGGCCCGGGTCCGGGTCCGGGGGTTGGCCGTCCAGGGGATAGTGCCCGGAGGTGCCCTCAGTGCTTATCGTGGCGGTGGGGAGCACCAGGTCGCCGATGGAAAGCCCGGGCTGGAGGGAGCCGCACCAGCCCAGGGCCAGGACCATGCGGGCTCCCAGGACCATGAGTTTCTCCAGCACCATGACGGCATAAGGCGCCCCCAGGGCCGGGGCCGTGAGGGTGATGGGCCGGCCTTCCCAGCTTCCCTCCCGCACGGCGCAGTTGTAAATGTAGCGCACCGGCCCCGCAGGTTCCACCAATCGGCAGAGATAGCGGTAATCGGGCAGGGTGAAGGTGAGAATCACCCGCGCCGTTACCGGCTCGTCCCAGGCTTCCCGGGTCGGATTGATGATCGCCGCCGAGGGTGAGCCTCCGACATCCGGCGCCCCCGGACCGCCCGGGGAAAGGCCCCCGGCTATTGCGGCTACATCACTGCTCATGCCGCCTTCCGGGCCCTTTTGATTTTCCACACCAGGTACACTATCGCGCCGATCAGGCCCGCGACCACAAAGTAGTCCAGAATGTGGGTATATTGCTGTATAACCGGCCAATTTTGCTTGAGCCGGAACCCTAAATACGTCAGAAACCCGTTCCACAGGGTGGCCCCCACCGCAGTATAGAGGATAAAGGGGATCAGGGGCATCCGGGCCAGACCGGCGGGAATGGAGATGAGATGGCGCACCACCGGGATAAACCGGGAGATGAAAATGGTCTTGCCGCCGTGGCGCAAGAAAAAATGCTCGGTCCACTCCAGGTGGTGGACATTGAGCAGCAGGTAGCGGCCGTAGCGCAGCACCACCGGTTTTCCCAGCATCCCCATGCCGTAAGACAAAAGCGACCCCACGATGGAGCCCAGCGTGCTGGCCACCATCACCGGGACCACGCCGAATTGGCCCGTGAAGATCAGGAAGCCGGCAAAGGGCATGACCAGCTCGCTGGGGATGGGGGCAACCATGCTCTCCAGGGTCATCAGCAGGAAGATGCCTAAGTAGCTGCATTGATTGATGAACCACGTATTATAGTAACAGAGGGCTTCAGTCAGTCCCATAATTGCCGTTTTCTCCCAATTCCCGGCGGCGTATCTGCCGCTCCACCCGGGATTGCAACTCCGTCAGACCGGGACTCAAACTCACCGGGTAGGGGGTAGGGTCCGTTAAGACCTTGTGGGCTTCGGGTAGCCGGGCGAACTGGGCCTGGAAATATTCCCGGCACTCCGAAAGCGTAGGCAGCGGCCGGGTGATTCGGCCCTTGGCCATCACCGGCTGGAGCAGCGGCGTGCCCCCGGGGACGGCCTCGCGTCGAAGCGCGATGGTATCCCGGGCCATGGCGCCATGAGGGTCAAACCAGCGCCACACCTGCTTTTTGTCCACCAGGGTGACCTTGCCGGTGGACAGCTTCATGAGCGGCTGATCGCCGTAGCGCACCAGTTTATAGGCGATGTCGAAGTAGGGGGCGTCCGCCGAGACCCCCATTTTGGTGCCCACGGCAAAGGCGTCGATCCGAGCCCCGTCGGCCAGGGCCCGGGCGATTTTATATTCATCGAAACTGCCGCTGGCCAGGATGCGCACGTAACCTAAGCCATGGTCGTCCAGGACCCGGCGCACTTCCCGGCTGATGGCCGCCATGTCGCCGCTGTCGAGGCGCACAAAGTCCAGGCGCTGGCCCCGGGCCTCCATCTCTTTGGCCACCGTCACCGCATGACGGGCCCCGGAGAGATTGTCGTAGGTGTCGATCAACAGGGTGGTGCTGTTGGGGAAGTTCTGGGCAAAGACCCGAAATGCGTCGATTTCGTGGGGAAAACTGGTGATGTAGGAATGGGCCATGGTCCCGAAGATGGGAATGCCGTAGAGTTTCCCCGCCAGGACGTTGCTGGTGCCCAGAAACCCCGCCAGATAACTGGCCCGGGCCACTTTGAGACCGGCGTCGCGGCCCTGGGTGCGCCGCAGAGAAAAATCCACCAGACCCCGGCCCGCGGCCGCCTGGACCGATCGGGAGGCCTTGGTGGCGATCATGGTCTGGAGGCTGATGGCGTTGATGATGAACGTCTCCACCAATTGGGCCTCGATGATGGGGGCGCTCACTTCCAGGATAGGTTCATCAGTGAAAAAGATGCTGCCTTCGGGGAGGGCCTGGACCGCGCCGGTGAAACGCAAATCTCGCAGGAAGTCTAAAAAGCGCCCCGGAAAGAGCCCGGTGGAGGCGAGATAAGCTAGGTCATCGTCGGTGAAACGCAGAGTTTCCAGATACTCCAAGACCTCGGACAGCCCCGCGGCGACGAAATAGTTGCGCTGGGCCGGATACTTGCGGATAAACAGGCTGAAAGTGGCCTCCCCCTGCATATTCTGGTCGAAATAGCAGGCCGCCATGGTCAGCTGGTAGAGGTCGGTCAACAGCGCCGACAGTTCACCCGATGGTTGTTGGTCCAAGTTTACCTCAGTGGGGCTTTGCCGCCCTATATGCTATTGCCAAAAGTTTTTCCGCTATGGGAAGCCTTATAATCCCCCCTGCCCCCCTTTAAAAAAGGGGGAAAACTACCAAGAATTGCTGTTAAAGTCCCCCTTTGGAAAAGGGGGATTTAGGGGGATTTAAGAACCTCCACATGGAAGGAATTTATGGCAAACGCTATACCCGTCCCCAAAGCCTTCCGAAAAATTCCTCTTATCTTATTACAATACCTAGATGGTTTCTATATTTTTGGTTATTTTTTTCAGGACTGAGTCCAAGCATGCCGGGGCCAAAGCCTGGGAGATGGGGTCCGCGGGTCTTCCGGGTGGGTGGTTACCCTCGGGAAAAAACGTCGCCGGTGAGGTCCAGGCGCTCGCCGGCCATGAGCAGGCGGTACCCCAGGGCGGCCACCATGGCGGCGTTGTCGGTGCACAGGACCGGGGGAGGGAGGAAGAGTTCCAGCCCCGCGCCCTGGGCATGCTCCTGCAGCACCTGGCGCAGGCGATTGTTGGCAGCCACCCCGCCGCAGACCACCAGGCGGGAGCAGCCCTCCTGCTCAAGGGCCAGCCAGGCCCGGCTGGTGAGGCTGTCTACCACCGCGGCCTGAAAACCGGCGGCCAGATCGCATCGGGCCGCGGCGTCGGTGAGAATTTCCGGGTGCTGCTTGAGCCTCTGGGCCACCGCGGTCTTGAGGCCGGAAAACGAAAAGGTGAGGAGCTCCCCGTGGACCTTGGGACGGGGAAGATTGTAGGTCGAGGCATTGCCCTCTTGAGCCAGGGCCTCGATCCGGACCCCGCCTGGGTAGCCCAGGGCCATGAGCTTGGCCACCTTGTCGAAGGCCTCCCCGGCGGCATCGTCCCGGCTGCGCCCCAACAGGGTCATATCCGTGAAGCCGTCCACCCGGTAGAGATTGGTGTGGCCACCGGAGACCACCAGGGCCACGAAGGGGAACGCCGGCACGGTTTCCAGCAAAAATGCCGCCATGATGTGGGCCTGCAAATGGTGGACGCCTACCAGGGGTTTTCCCAGGGTGTAAGAAAGGGCCTTGGCCGCGGCCATGCCGATGATCAGGGCGCCGATGAGGCCGGGACGTTGGGTCACGGCCAGGCCGTCCAGGTCGGATAGGCTGATGCCGGCCTGATCCAATGCCCCCTGAATGACCGGCAGGATGTTTTCCAGATGCCGCCGGGCCGCGATCTCCGGCACCACCCCGCCGTATTGGGCGTGCAACTCGAACTGGGTCGCGATTACCGAAGACAAGACGGTACGGCCGTCGGCCACCACCGCGGCCGCGGTTTCATCGCAAGAGGTTTCGATGCCTAAGATTAGCATGGTGAATCAATAAGCCGCCGATAAGCGCCGATGTACGCAGATAGGGCTTTCATCGGCGTTTATCGGCGTCCATCGGCGGTTTCCCGTTTCGCTCCAATGGTCAGGTAGGGCTTCATTTTGTCTAATTTTTTCCGGCCGATACCGGAGACTTTTCTTAAATCAGCGATTTTTTTATAAGGGCCGTGGGCTCGACGGTAGTCAATTATCCTTCGGGCCATTACCGGCCCGATACCCGGCAAGGTTTCAAGGTCGGCTTTGGAAGCTATATTGGGATCAATGACGCGGCCCGGGGGCTTGGGTCCGATGTCGCTTTTACTCCCAGGCAGCCGTCCTTCCTGGCTTTCAAGGTGATATCCGGATACGGATTCCCCGGTGGTCATCGCCTCCCAGTCAGGCGGAGCACTAGCCTCCGGGGTTCCCAGCCCCAGATAGGGTTTGAGCTTTTCCAGGTTCGGGGGGCTGATACCCGAGACTTCACGTAAGTCCTCGACCTTCTTAAACGGCCCGTGCGCATTCCGGTAGTCGATGATGCGCCGCGCCAGGGCCGGGCCGAGGCCGGGGACGGCTTCCAGGTCAACGGCAGTGGCCCGGTTGAGATCGATGAGCAGGCCCAGGGTCAGGAGCTGCGACCCGGACATGGTTGAAACGCCATAGCCGCCGTCCGGCTTCACTTCCACCCGGCTGCCGGAGACGATGGTTTGGTCCGGGTCCGAGGGAGTCCCAACCGCCCCGGCTTTGGCCCAGACCTCCCCCAGGCTGGGTGGCTTCGGGAACGAATAGACCCCGGGGTGGGACACCTTCCCGGTCACCTCCACGAAGGCCAGGCTCAAGGTCCCGGGCGGGGGAGGGGAGGGGGTGAAGAAAACGTGGGCTCGCCAGGCGTACAAGCCAATGAGCACTGCCCCCAGGAGGAGGACAACGCCCAGTTGGGAGCGGCTGAAGTAGGGCAGACGGATCATGAGGAGGGGGAAAGGGGAGGGAGAAAAGGGAAAAAGGCGAAAAGGGGGAAGAAAGAAACAGGCTACATCCCTCATGGCGTTTTCTCCTGGCGTGGTGAGAGAAAATGACTAGTTAAATCAAAGCTGATGAGATTGACAGGTCCTTTCCCTTTTTGCCCTTTCCCCTCTTCCCCTTTTCCCCCCTCTTATTTGGTCCCCTGTTCATCCCGAAATAATTTATAGGTGATGGAATCCACCAGCGCCTGCCAGGAGGCGTCGATGATGTCGGTGGCCACTCCCACCGTGTTCCACCACTGGTGCCCGTCCCGGCAGACGATGAGGACCCGGACCATGGCGCCGGTGCCCCGCATGCCGGGGAGCACCCTGACCTTGTAGTCTTCCAGGATGATTTCCGTCAGCCGGGGATAGAAGCGCACCAGGGCCTTGAGCAGGGCGTTGTTCAGAGCGTCCACCGGGCCGTTGCCGAAGGCGGCGGTATGTACTTCATGGGGTCCCACCCGCACTCTAAGGGTGGCTTCGGGGAGCGGCGAGTCCGGGCCGCCCACTTTCTGGTCGATGATCCGGTAGGCTTGAAGCTGAAAGTATTCCTTGTACTGGCCCAACGCCGCCCGCAGGAGCAATTCCAGAGAGGCCTCGGCGTCTTCAAATTGGAATCCCTGGGCCTCCAGTTCCTTGACCTTGTCCAGGATGGTCTTGACGTTGCTGTCGAAGGGCGGCAGTTCCAGCCCTTGCGTTTCCAGGCCGAGAAACTGTTTCAGCTTTTCCATGGCCTGGCGCACCGCAGCATCGTGGCTCCCCATCTCCAGCCCCAACTCCTGGGCCTTCATGAGGATGTTGCCCCGGCCCGACAGGTCGGAAACCGGGATCACCCGGGCGTTGCCCACCAGGGCCGGGTCGATGTGCTCATAGGCCTTGGGATTGCGTTTCACCGCGGCGGCGTGGATGCCGCCTTTGTGGGCGAAGGCGCTCTTGCCCACGAAAGGCTGATAGCGGTTGGGACGGGCGTTGGCGGCTTCATAGACGAACCGGGAGATTTCGGTGAGGCGCTTCAGGTGGCCGGGGTCCAGGCACGCCAGCCCCATCTTCAACTGCAGGTTGGGGATGATGGAGCAGAGGTTGGCGTTGCCGCAGCGCTCGCCCACGCCGTTGATGGTCCCCTGGACCTGGCTGCATCCCAGTTCCACCGCGGCGACGGAGTTGGCCACCGCCAGTTCCGAATCGTTGTGGGCGTGGATTCCCAGGGGCGTTTCGGGGAAGCGGGCCTGTACCGCCTTAACGATCTCGATCAGCTCGCTGGTCAGGGTGCCACCGTTGGTGTCGCACAATACCAGATACTGGGCCCCGCCCTTGAGGGCCGCTTCCAGGCTGCTCAGGGCATAGTCCCGGTCTTCCTTAAAAGCGTCGAAGAAGTGCTCGGCGTCGTAAAACAGTTCCTCCACCCGGGGTTTGAGGTAGGCCAGAGAGCCGGTGATGAGCTCCAGGTTGCGCTCCGGCGTGGTTTGGAGGATTTCTCTGACCTGGAACAGGGACGACTTGCCGAAAATGGTCACCACCGGCGCCAGGCTGATGAGGAGTTCCTGCATGTTGGGGTCGGCTTCCGGCGCCCGGTCCTTGTGATGGGTGCTGCCGAAGGCGGCGATGCGGCTTAACCCCAGCTCGTAGTTGCGGATTTCGGTGAAAAAATCCTTGTCCTTGGGGTTGGAGCCGGGCCAGCCGCCTTCGATGTAATGAATGCCCAGCTGCGCCAGTTTTTGGGCGATGCGAATTTTGTCGGCCAGGGACAGGTTGAAGTCCTCGGCCTGGGTGCCGTCTCTTAAGGTGGTGTCATAGATTTTTATCTGGCGCATGGTTTACCTCTGCTGGCGGGGCGCCTCTCAGTGCGCCCTGAACGAGGGCGGACACGCAGGTCCGCCCCTACAAGAAACTTATTTTTTCTTCGGGGGCGGCGGCGTGTCCAGCCCGAAGGCGTCGTGGAGCACCCGCACGGCCAATTCGCCGTATTTGTCTTCAATGACGCAGGAAATCTTGATCTCCGAGGTGCTGATCATCAAGATGTTGATGTTTTCCGCTGCCATGGCCTCGAACATCCGGGCCGCCACCCCGGCGTTGTTCTTCATGCCCACGCCGACGACGGAGACCTTGGCGATGTTCTCCTCGCTCAAGACGTTCCCAGCCCCGATATCGGCGGCTACCGGCTTGACAATCGCCAGGGTCTTTTTCAGGTCGCCCTTGGGCACGGTAAACGTGAGATCGGTGTGGCCTTCGATGCTGGTGTTCTGGATAATCATATCCACCACGATATTGGCAGCAGCCACCGGCTGGAACAGGTGCAACGCCACGCCGGGGCGGTCGGGGACCCGGGTGATGGTTACCCGGGCGTCATTGCGGCTGAGCGCCACGCCGGATACCGGCACAATTTCCATGTCTTCATCCTCCACGGTCACCAGGGTGCCCGGCTCGTCGGAAAAACTGCTGCGCACCACCAGGGGGACGCCATAGCGCCTGGCAAAACCCACCGAGCGGATTTCCAGGACCTTGGCGCCCATAGAAGCCAATTCCAGCATCTCGTCATAGGAGATGCGGTCGAGCTTACGGGCCTTGGGGTAGATCCGGGGATCGGTGGTATAGACCCCGTCCACGTCGGTGTAGATTTCGCACAGGTCGGCTTTTAAAGAGGCGGCAATGGCCACCGCGGTGGTGTCGGAGCCGCCCCGGCCCAAAGTGGTGATGTTGCCCACTTCGTCCACGCCCTGAAAGCCGGCCACGGTGACAATACGCCCTTTCTTCAATTCTTCTTTAATGCGGGCGGTGTCGATGCCGATGATCCGGGCCCGGCCGTAGGCCCGGTCGGTGTAAATCCGGGCCTGGTGGCTCAACAGCGAGGTGGCGGGCACGCCCTGGGACCGGAGAAACATGGAAAACAGGGACACGGTTACCTGCTCGCCGGTGGCCAGGAGCACGTCCAACTCCCGGGGGTCCGGGTCATCGGATAACTCTTTGCCGAGATTGATGAGCCGGTCGGTTTCGCCGGCCATAGCGGACAGCACCACCACCATCTTGTTGCCGTCCCGCCAGCCCTTGACTACCCGGTTGGCCACATTGGCGATGCGATCGGGGTTGGCCACCGAGGTGCCGCCATATTTTTGCACAATGATAGGCACGACTGAACTCCAATAAGTTATGAAATTTTAATTATATCTCATCTTTAAAAAAAGCAAAGCGCTCTTGAGCCTGGTTTTGCATTTGCGCCACCTGAATTTTTAGATTGACGCTGGTGCATAAATAGTGGTATTAATGAAAAAAATCACAAGTAAAGGAGGCCAGGTACATGGCTGCCAAATTGATCAAAGGGGCGGAGGTTGCCGCCCAGATCCGCGAGGAGTTGAAAAAAGAGGTAGACGAACTGAAGGCCAAACATAATGTTACTCCCGGCTTGGTCACCATCCTGGTAGGCGAGAACCCCGCCTCCGTCAGTTACGTCACCGCCAAACAGAAGACCTCCCATGAGCTGGGCTTCTATTCCATCCAGGACAGCCAACCCGCCGACATCACCGAAACGGCCCTGCTGGCCCTGATCGACAAATACAACAAGGACCCCAAGATCCACGGCATCCTGATTCAGTTGCCGGTGCCCAAGCACATCGACTCCAACAAGATCCTGTTAGCCATCAATCCCGACAAGGACGTGGACGCCTTCCATCCGGTGAACGTCGGCCGCATCCTGATCGGCAACTACGTCTTTCTGCCCTGCACCCCCGCAGGCTGCCAGGAACTCATCAACCGCTCCTACGGCGACCCCAAGGGCAAGGAAGTGGTGGTGGTGGGCCGCTCCAACATCGTGGGCAAACCCATGGTGGCCATCATGATCCAGAAGCTCCAGGGCGCCAACGCCACCGTTACCTGCGTCCACACCGGCACCCCCAAGGATAAGATCATCGAGCACTGCCGCCGGGCCGACATCCTCGTGGTAGCCGCCGGCGTGCCCGAATACGTGCAGGGTGATTGGATCAAAGAAGGCTGCTGTGTCATCGACGTCGGCGTCAACCGGGTCGGTATCAGTGAGAAGACCGGCAAGGCCATCCTGAAGGGCGACGTCCACTTTGAGTCTTGTGCCGCCAAGGCTTCCTTTATCACCCCGGTGCCCGGTGGGGTCGGCCCCATGACCATCACCATGCTGATGAAAAACACCGTCATGGCCGCCAAGGCCGCGGCTGGGCTGATTAAGATTTAAGTGAGGGACGGTTGATTTGGAGGAAGGGGGCAAAAGGCTTTTTCGTAAGTTCCCTTTCCCTTCCCCAATCCCATAAGGAAAAAAACGTAGGGGCGACCCGTTGGGTCGCCCCTGTCTTTTGGTAGCCCAGGCATCTCGCAGTTGGAAGCCCTTGCCATTCCCACACCAACCTCTAATGCGAAAAGGCGATTTCCGGGTAGACCTCTTCCGGGTCGAAGACCTTGGGGTCGGCGATTTCCCAGCCGTCGGGGCTGAATTTGCGGAAAAAGCAGGATTGGTAACCCAGTTCGCAGGCGCCACCCGCGGGCCGCACCTTGAGAATCAATTGGTTCCCCCCGCAAGACAGGCGCACCTCCACCACATCCTGAAAATGCCCCGAGGCCTCTCCCTTGGCCATCACCTTGCGTTTGGCCGGGTGGTAGTAATAGACCCGGCCCGTGGCGGCTATACGGGAAAGGGCCTCCTGGTTCAGTTCCACCAGCATCAACACCATGCCGCTCGCGGCGTCCTGAATGACCGCCGGGATCAGCCGGCCGGCCGGCAACGGCAGCCACTCCGGCAAACCGGACCATATTGCTTGCACCTTTAGCCTCCCTTTACCCCGGGCCGTTGGCGCCGGTACCCGGTTAAGCCTCCATATCATGATTTTATGGCCTCATTCCAGAAAAATCTTAGCGAAAAGTTCAAGGTTCAAGGTTCAAAGTTCAAGGTTGATGTAGGTTGCGCACCGCGCCTCAGCGGCGGGCGGGATGGCCGTTTTTTCATGCCTTATGGGTGGGTCAATGGCCCATGAGGAATTGTCCGGAAATTTCTCCCTTAAATGCCGCGGCGTCTCAGAGGTTAACTAAAATGTTCTCCCGAAGACTATAGCCCAGAAAAATCTTGACATATTTTGTGGATAGATGGTATTTAGGAGGAGGCAAAGTGAAATTGTGCACAAATAATTCGTCCAAAATAGGGAGGAGTCAAAAACATGGCGAGATTAGGTTTTATAGAATTTTACTACAGCACCAAACACAAACCGGTCGATAAATATAAGTGCGATAATGCTAACGTGCTTAATTTGCTGAAAAGCCTGGAAGCCAAAGGCGTAGAGACCGTCGCCATCGATATGGCGGATATTGCCGATCCTTTCAAGCAGTATCACAAGGCCTCCAGCGGCCCCGCCTCCGATAAGCGCCCCGTGTTCGGCGAGGTTCGCGGTTCGGATTATAAAGAATACTTCGGCAAGACCATCCCGGCCCTGTGCTGCTACGTCAAGAAAGGCGACCGGGCCCCGGTGGAGGTTTTTCCCCGTGGTGACAAAAAGTTGGGGCGGGAATATCTCATCGAGGAATTCTTGGAAAATTATATCGGCGAATTGGAAGGACGGATCGAGTCCCCCGAAGCCAACTAATCTTTTTTGCCGCACCCGGCCCCACCTGCAAGCGGTGGGGCTTTTTTTGTCCACCGCCGGCCGCAATACCGTCGGGGTGGTCCTCCTGGTTCACAACTCCTTAAGGGCTTGGGAATAAACTTCGTAAGCGGCTCCGCCGAACAGCACCAGACGGACCCGCTCGATCTCCGGGTGGCCGGTCAGATAGTCGGTCACGGTCTTCAAGGCGATCCGGGCCGCGTCCGCTATGGGGTAGCCGTAAATTCCGGTGGAGATGGACGGAAAAGCCAGGGATTTTATGCCCTGGGCCGATGCGAGCTTCAGGCTCTCCCGGTAACACGAGGCCAGGAGCTCCGGCTCCCGGTGGTGACCGTCCTGATAAACCGGGCCCACGGTGTGGATCACGTATTTGGCCTTGAGGTTGCCGCCGGTGGTAACCCTGGCCTCTCCCGTCGGACACCCTCCCAGGCGGCGGCATTCAGCCGCGATGGCAGGGCCGCCGGCCCGGTGGATAGCGCCGTCCACCCCACCCCCGGGCCGCAAGGCGGCATTGGCGGCGTTAACTATGGCGTCCGTGTCTTGCCGGGTGATATCCCCTTCCACCAGTTCCAAGGTTGATGTCCCAACCTTCACTTCCATACCATAGCCTCCGACTTCACTTATCCCGAGTTGCGCTCAAAATGTAAAGCAGTAAATGTAGGGGCGCACCTGGGTGTGCGCCCGCTTGGAGGAACACGCAGGTTCCCCCCTACAAAAAATTTTCATTTTCTGGGGTGGGACATTTGTGGTTCATGGACTTTTAACGTGCAAAATCAACCCGTAGGGGCGGTTCGCGAACCCCCCCAACGACGAAAATGTCCCCTAGTTCCCCCCAACCCATTCTTGGTCAACTCACGCAGGAATCAGCCGGTACGGCGCCGCCCGTTTGGTCCACTCGCTTCCCGGGAATTTAGCCGTCAGGGTGTCGTAGGCTGCGCGCAGGGGTTTGGGGTCGTGGGTCATTTTATAGCGGGAAACCCCCAGGTAAAAGACGGCCTCTGCCGCCGCAGCACTGTCGGGGTATTCCCTCAGGGCCTCGTCGAACATGCCCTGGGCCTCGGGATGGGCCTCGGCGTTGAAGTAATATTTGCCCTTGCCCACCATGAACGTCGGAATGAATTCCTCGGGAGCGAGAAACCCCACCTCCCGGTGCACCTCGTTGCCGTCGGCATCCAGCACGATGATGGTGGGGGTCCATTTCACATTGAACTGGTTCATCAAGGCGGTGTTCGAAGTCTCGATCTGAACCGGGACAAAGTTATAATCCACGAACTTGACGACCTTGTCATTAGGGTACGTAACCGCACCCATCTGTTGGCAACCGATTCACTGAGGATTGAAAAAATCCAGCAGAACCGGCTTTTTCGTCTGTCGGGCGTGGTCCTTGGCCTTGGCCAGGTCATCCAGCCAGCAGATATTCAGGGCCATGGGGATTGCCTCCTTTCTCGGGATTGGGGCCGGTTGTGCCCCATCGATATGGAAAAAACATAAGCATTACCGGCCAAAAGGCAAGGGAGGCGGTTGCGGCTGGGCAGGTGGACGTGCGGTTCCGGGTGAACGCCGGACGGGAGGGCTGGATCGCCCTCCCGCGGTTTGGTTTTTCGGCAGGTTTCGGTCAAAGATGATTCATTACATACCCGATAAATAGCGAACTCTCTACGCCACAATGGTAACGGCGCAGCCTTTAGCGCTCTGCACCACCTTGGTGGTTACGCTTCCCAGGACCAGGGTTTTGGCCAGGCCCAGGCCGCGGCGGCCCATGACGATGGTGTCGAAGTTCCCGGCTGCGGCGACGCTGAGGATGTCTTCGGCCACGTCGTAATCTTTGGGCTGGAATTTATTAACCACCGCATCTTTGGCGACCCCGGCCTTGGTCAAGCGCTCGTGGGCCTTTTTCACCAGACCCTGCCATTTCTGCTCTTGTTCTTTTTGCCAGGCAGCCACCAGCCGCTGCCGGGATGCTTTTTCTTTTTCATCCAGGATGTGGCCGTCATCCCAGAAGGCCGGCGGCAGGCCCGACAACACATGCAACAGCGTGACCTGCACCCCCGGGGTCTGACCGAAGGCCTCGGCCGCGTATTCCACCGCGCCCCAGGCCCCTGGAGAGCTATCCAGGGCGATTATTACCTTATGGGCCATTACTACCCTCCTTTTGCCGAGATGAGGTTAATGTTAAGCACCCGGTGGAGGGAATGTCAACGCATTATCCGGTTAAAGGTATGGTAAGGGGGTGAAAGTGCCGGCAGCTCGTTTCCTGAAGCGAGAGGCGCAGTTCAGGGTTTCGGCGATCTTGCCTTACCGCGATCAGCCGTTCCGGTTGACTCCCATATAAAAATCTTGCAATGTCACCCCCTTGCCCATAAAATCCCAGGGAAAGAACCATGGTTATGGACCAAAGAGACGATTCCTTCTATAGTCCCCCGGATACCGGCCAGGTAGACCGTCTGCTGGCCACCATCGAGTTCTCCAAGGCCCTGGTGAGCGCCTACGACATGGAGTCGCTCCTCACCGCCATCCTGGAGCGCATCAAAGAGATCATTCCCGCCCAGAACTGGTCGTTGCTCCTGATCGATTCCCAAACCGGTGAACTTTATTTCGCGGTGATCGTGGGCCTGGCCCCGGAGACGGTGAAGGATATCCGCCTCAAGCCCGGAGAAGGGATCGCCGGGACCGTGGCCCAGACGGGGAAACCGATCTTTATCCCCGACGTCAATCAGGACCCCCGCTTTGCCGCCCGGGTGGACGTCCAAACGGGCTTCGAGACCCGTTCCATCATCGCCCTGCCCCTGATCGTCCGGGGGGCGGTGATCGGGGTGTTTGAAGTGGTTAACGTGGCGGAAGAGAGATACTTCCGGGAAAAATACCTGCCCCACCTGACTATTCTGGCGGACTATGTGGCCATTGCGGTGGACAATGTCCACAATTTGCAGAAGCTCGAGGCCCGCACTTTTATCGACGAGGTGACGGGGTTCTACAATACCCGGTATCTCATCCACGAACTGGACCGCCTCATACCCCAACTCCTGAACCAGGGTGAGCATTTTTCCGTGGTGTTTCTGGACCTGGACAATTTCAAGAAGGTGGTGGACAGCTACGGGCACCTCAGGGGCAGCAAGGTCCTGGGCCAGGTGGCCAGGGTGATTCACGGGGTGCTGGAGGCGGATGACAGCCTGGTGCGCTATGGCGGTGATGAGTTCATCATCCTGATGCCCCGCCGGTCCCGGTCCGGCGCCCTGGAGACCACCCGGCGCCTGCGCCGGGCTCTCAACCAGACCACCTTCCTGCAAGATGAGGGGATAGCGATCCAGGTTACAGCCAGCTACGGCATTGCCTCCCTGCCGGAAGACGCCCAGGACCGGGAGAAGCTGCTGCTCATCGCTGACCGGGCCATGTTCAGCGGCAAAGGCCGGGGCCGGGATCGCATCATGGTCGGCCAGGACCTGATTCCAGTAGAAAATGAGGACTAGTGTGATCTCGTAATTGCTGGAGGTTGGGACAGGCCTGTTTCCCCTTCATTAAAGGGGTTAGGAAGCAGCAGTGTCCGGTTTGGTTTTTGCAGAATAAGGATGCTTGTAAAACGCAGTCCAAGAAATAATAAATTTACTAAGCGCTCTTCTTGCTCCGAGAAGATTACTTCCCCCTCACCCTAACCCTCTCCCCCATTGGGGGAGAGGGGAAAATATGGAATAGATTTATTGCCTTATGGTCACTAACCCCGGGGTCATCTACTACTCCCTCTCCACCCGCTTCGGGGGGAGAGGGTTGGGGTGAGGGGGGCCGAACGCGCGTATGCAATTTCCTAACCGGACACTGCTGGTTAGGAAGGTGATTTGAGGATATCAAGAATCGGAAAGAAGCTTTTGGCAGTCGCTATAATTGGCCCCGCCCGGGTGGATCGGAGGTTCGTGGACAGAGAAAAGCTCAGAGGTTGCAGCGTTCCATGATCAGGTTTGCACCAAGACGGAAACAACGGCGTATCGAAAAAAAAGCCTTACCGGGTAAAGTATTCCTTGACCGCCGATATATCGGCGGACTCGCCCCTCAGGTTTTGCCGCAGCGCATTGAGGCGGGCCGCAGCCTCTCGGCCCCGAGGGGCCAGGGACCCATCCATTGCCAGGAGGCGGGCGGTTTCCCAGGCAGCCTGCCAGTTATTGCAGATGAGGAGCAGGTCGGCTCCCGCGGCCAGGGCCTCTTGGGCCCCCCTGGGGGCCGGCAGACTGGTAGTGATGCCCCCCATCTCCAGGTCATCGGTGATGATTACCCCCTGAAAACCCATTCGCCGGCGGAGCCAATGTTGCAAGGCCACCGTTGACAGAGTTGCCGGGCGCGCCTCCCACTCCGGCACGGCCAAATGGGCCGTCATGATCATGGGCACCCCCGCAGCTATCGCCCGCCGGAAGGGCAGCAGGTCCACGGCTCGCTGGGGATCAGCGGATTGAGCCCGGGGCAGGGTCTCGTGGGAGTCGGCCATCGTGTCACCCAGCCCGGGAAAATGTTTGGCCACCGGGATGACGCCGCCGGTCTGATAGCCCCGGATGGCCGCCACGGCGTAGATGGCCGCGGTCTCCGCTTCTGAGCTATAAGCTCGATTCCATTGGGGACAGGCCGGCGATCGGGGAACATCCAAGACCGGGGCCAGGTTGACGTTGAGGCCCACCAGGGCCAGTTCCCGAGCCACCTGCCGGGCCAGGGCTTCTACCGCCGCCGGCGTGCTGGTGGCGCCCAGATCCCGGGCCGCGGGAATAATGGTGAAGGGCGCCTTCAGGCGCTGGACCCGTCCCCCTTCCTGGTCCACCGCTAACAGCAGGGGCCGCCCGGTGGCCGCCAGGGCCTCCCGTTGCAGGTCCCGGGTCAACTCCCAGACTTGCTCCGGGCTCTCGATATTCCGGGCAAAGAGGATGACCCCCCCAACTTTCAGGTTCCGCACCAGCTCCCGGGCCACCGCATCCATCCGGGGGCCGGGAATCCCCACCATGAGGAGTTGCCCCCAGGAAGAGAAATGATCTGTCAGCGTCTGATTATCCGTGGTCAAGGTTAACCTCCGCAGGCCTTTAACTTTTAACCATTATGTCTGAGGGAATAGGCCACAGCCGAAACTCCAGTTTTGTAGACAGAGGCAGTTATAGCGATTGCCAAAATAGGTTTTTGCAGAATAAGGATACTTGTTATACGCAGTCCAAGAAATAATAAATTTACTAAGCGCTCTTCTTGCTCCGAGAAGATTACTTCCCCCTCACCCTAACCCTCTCCCCCATTGGGGGAGAGGGGAAAATGTGGAACGGATTTAATGCCTTATGGTCACTAAACCCGGCGACATCTCCTACTCCCTCTCCACCCGCTTCGGGGGGAGAGGGTTGGGGTGAGGGGGGCATCTCACGAACGCGCGCATGCAATTTCCTAGCCGGACACTGCTGGGATTTAGGGGGATTTGAGAACATAGTCTCCCACCTACTTGACTATCAGGGTGCGCAACGCTCACGATTGAAAAACCATATATTTCCATAGATTACGTGGGAACCAACGTCTCAGGCGGAACTGCTTTATTAAATACAAGAGGAGCAATCGGCGAAAAAAACCTGGTCCCCTTCCTCAGCTCATATCGGCCAAAACCTCTTGCAGGAAGGCGGTGGCGGGGTTTACCGGCACCGGCGTCCCGTCGACTGCGGCCACCGGCATCAGCCCCATGAGGGAGTTGGCCAGCCAGAGGCCATCGGCCTCCTTAAGCTCGGCCACAGTGGTGGGACGGGGTTCAAGGCTCAGGCCCCGGGCAGCTAACCCCCGGCCCAAAATCGTTACGGTCACCCCGGGAAGGGCGCTGACCGAGGCGGGCAGGTAATACTGCCCCTGATGGAGATAAATGAGGCTGGTGGCGGCCCCTTCCGAGACCAGGCCGTCGGCATCCAGGATGAGGGCCTCTTTGGCCCCCTGGTCCAGGGCGAACTGCCGGGCCGCCAGGTAAAACAGGTAGTTGAGGCTCTTGTGGCGGCCCACGAAGGTGGAGCGCCCTTCGGGAAAGACGACCACCGGCCAGCCCGCGGCGTAGGCGGGAGGACTGGGAGGCTTATACGGCTGGGCGTAGATGACCAGGGTGGGACGGCAATCCTCTGGCAGGCCCAACCCTTCCGCCTCCCCTCGCGTGAGGAGAATCTTTACCCGGGCCGGACCCCGGCTCAAACCGTTGGTCGTGAGCAACTGCGCCAGGCGCACCTGCCAGGGAAAATTTTCCGGGAAAGGCAGGCGAAAGGCCCGGGCCGAAGCGGTCAGGCGCTCCAGATGCTCGGTCAGAAATAGAACCCGCCCAGAGTCGGCCCGCAGGGTTTCGAACAGGCCGTCCCCGTAAAGGAAACCGCGGTCGTGCACCGACACCCGGGCCTGGGAAATCGGGATCAGATCATCGTTAAACCAGACAAATTCGTGGTTAGGTTCCATAGGTCAAGATTCTCACCGGAGATTGTTGGCGGGCACAGAGACCCGCTCCACCAAAGCAACCAAGAGGCAGTGGGGCGGCCGTCCCTGGCCGCCAATCGGGGCCGGGGCGGGACGTCAGAGCAGTTAACTGCATGATTCATATCAGCATTCCTGATAAATTTCTATGACTATAGCAATTGCCAAAAGCTTTTTCCAATACGGGAATCCTTATAATCCCCCCTGCCCCCCTTTAAAAAATTGGGTAACTATAAGGAATTGCTTCTAAAGTTAACTTGGGGGATTTGAGAACCTCCAAATGGAGGGGATTTATGGCAAATGCTATAAGTCCTCAGAGGTCCCCCGCAATAAGCCGGGACAGGGTGCTGGCCTTGTGGAGGGTCTCCTCGTATTCGTCCTCTTCCCGGGAGTCATAGACCACCCCGCCCCCCACGGCAAAATGGCCCTGGCCTTGGGTAATGATAGCGGTGCGGATGGCCACGTTGAGATCCATGTTCCGGTGTAGCCCCAGGTAGCCGATGGCCCCGCAATAGACGTGGCGCACGTGGGGTTCCAGTTCGTCGATGATTTCCATGGCTCGGATCTTGGGACACCCGGTGATGGAGCCCCCGGGAAAGGTGGCCTTGAGAATTTCCACCGCACTGCACCCGGGCTTGAGTTGCCCTGCGACCACCGACACCAGGTGGTAGACGTTCTGGTAGGCCTCCAGCCGTTTGTGCTCCAGGACCTTGACCGTTCGGGGCTGGCAGACCTTGCCCAAATCGTTTCTCAGGAGGTCCACGATCATGGAGAGCTCGGCGTCGTCCTTGGGGCTCTCGGCCAATTCTTGCCGCAGGATGGCATCCGCCGCCGGGGTGGCTCCCCGGGGCCGGGTCCCCTTAATGGGCCGGGTTTCGAGATAATCGCCCCGTTGATACAGGAAGCGCTCCATGGAGGTGGAGAGCACTTGAAAATCGTCACAGTGCAGATAGGCGTAAAAAGGCGCCGGGTTGAGCTGGAAGAGCCGCTGCATCAGGTGGTACGGCTCCCCGGACAGGGGAAAAGAAAAGCGCTGGGTCAGGTTTACCTGGTAGACGTCACCGGCACGGATATACTCCCGGATGCGGGTCAGGGCCTTTAAATACGCCTCCCGGGTAAAGTTGCTCTCGGGTGGCCCCACTCGGTAGGGGCCCAGGGGCACGGCCGGGGGCCAAAATTCGCCGGCCTCCGGGGCGCTGATGCGCCCCCCGGCATCCTCATAGGTAACGCCCACCTGCCAGAAACGCCCGCCCCGCCGGTCGTGGATTACCAGGCGCCGGGGGAAGGCGAACACCATTTCAGGCAGGTGTAAATCATCCACCGCGGTGGTTGGCAGACGTTCCAGGTGATTTTTCAGGTCATAGGCCAGAAACCCCAGCCCGCCGGCGGTCATGGGCGCGAGAGGCGAGTCGCCCGGCAACTGTAGGCCGCCCAGCAGGTCCTCCAGCACCGCGAAGGGATCGGCCTCATAGACCCGGGTATGGCCGTCCTGTTGCACCTCAACCCGGCGCCCCTTAGCCCGGAGCACCAGGAACGGGTCCCAGCCCATGAGGGAATACCCGGCGCAGTCCAGATCCCCGCCACTCAACAACAACATGGCGTACGGGCGCTGCCGCACGGCAGTGAACAGATCGGCCAGACCGACTACCTCCGGCGGCGGCTCGTATGGCTTGATATCAATGTCTACCACGCGGCCGATCATGGTTGCTCCAGAACGAGATGAAATTTTTAAGGGAGCGCCAACCCAGATACAAAAAACTCTCGCCCCTTCGCATCTCCTTGTAGGGGCGGACCTGCGTGTCCGCCCTCGGAGGGCGCACACATAGGTGTGACCCTACGAACCAAATTGTAATGGGTGCAGGAGGGGGATCAAAGGCCTCCTCCCCCAACTCTTTCTTTCAAAAAATTCCCCGCCAGCGCCTTGCCGTGGTCCGTCAGGAAGGATTCCGGGTGAAACTGAACCCCGTGGAGCGGAAAGGCGCGGTGTTGAAGGCCCATGATGACGCCGTCTTCGGTCCAGGCGGTGACTTCCAGTTCCGGGGAGTTGGGAGCCGCCATGAGAGAGTGATAGCGGGCCGCCCCGAAGGGCGAAGGCAAACCCTTGAAGATGCCGCGCCCCTGATGAAAAATCTGGTGGCGCTTGCCATGCACCGGGATGGGGGCCTTGACGGTGGCGCCGCCGAAAACTTCGTTCAGGGCCTGGTGTCCCAGGCAGACCCCCAGGATGGGGATATGGCGATGGAAATGGGCGATGACCATTTTGCTGATACCCGCCTGGTCCGGGGCCTTGGGGCCCGGCGAAATGCAGATCCAGTCCGGGGTAAGCGCCGCGATGCCGGCCAGATCGATCTCGTCGTGGCGGAAGACCAGGACCTCCAGGTCGAACTCGTAGAAGAGCTGCACCAGGTTGTAGGTAAAGGAGTCGTAGTTGTCGATCATCACCAGGCGCATAAACCGCCCTCAAAAATGAAATTCCCGGTAGGGGTATGTGTCCGCCCTCTGATGGGCACACCCAAGTGCGCCCAGACAAAATAAAATAAAAAAAAGCCGCCCAGATGAGTCTGGGTGGCTCTCGCCTGACATAACTCTGATTTGATACTATGACACCGCCGGCCGGGGTGTCAACGTTTTTCTGCCCCGAAAAGTTCTTTACGTCAGTGGCGCAGGCTTTCCAGCCTGCGAATGAAGCAGGTCACTCGAGGTAGTCTGGAAAGGCTGTGCCGCCATCGCATCTTGACCAACAGGGCAACGGGCGTGGGGAGGTCCCGCTCACTAAACTTTATATTGGCTGAGGTTGAACCGAATACTTACGAAAGACCTTGAAAGCGGGGGCCATGGACTTAGGTTAATCCGCAGCTACAGCTATCAGGCGCACAAAGTACAGGGTCCCAAAGCTGTTGGGGTCCAGGCGGTGGGTTTCGACGTTGTATTTTTGGACGTAGCCGACGTTATAGTCCACGTCCTCGGCCAATCCCATGGCCCGGTCCATGTCGCCGTCGTTGGCCATGAGCAAGGCTTGCAAAAAGACCGCCCCGCCGTTTCTGGCAGTGGGGTCGTGGGCAAAAACCGCCCCACAGGTGCAGGACCCGGCGGCAAAATCGTACCATTCACCGCCTTCCACCTCGGCGGGCGGGTTGATCTCGGCGCGGCAAAAGGGACACAGGGCCGGCAGGGTGCGGTCACGGAAGAGCTTCGGCATTCAACTCACCTCAAACAACAGAATTTATTTGCCGGGGGCCATCTCTGAGGCCGAGCCCCCGGACCCGGCAGGCCTCCGGCCTACGGGCGAACGACTTGTAAAACCGGCGAAAATCCAAGCCGGCTGGTTTATTTATTATCGCTGATTTTTCTCAATACGTAAACGCCTCTCTATTGACACCCGGCCGCCTTGACCTTACATTGTGTTCACGAAAATGAATGGGGAGGTCAATATGGCGGATATGATCGTGAGCTTTTCGATCCAGCAGCAGCAGGAAGTCGAGGCCATTGTCATCGACAAAGACGGGGCCGAGGCCCTGCGGTATCTGAGTGACTTGGAAGGGATATTTAGGTCCCGGGAAAGCCACGCCTGTGGCCCCAAGGTAGCCGAAACCCCTCCGGGTCACGGTTAATGCATTGGGGTCGGGTGAGCTAATTCTCACCCGACGCCGTCAAATCGATGATCCATGCCCCACCCGGTGCTGAGACCGAAGGGGTAGGCCGGCCCCGGGACCCGTGGCCGGTTCCAGCCAACCATTCAGGCGCTGCCTGGCGGCGCTCCATTAATTCAAGGCAAGGTGATAAATTATGGCAGACAAACAACTCGCGTTTTCGGACGCGGAACAACAGCAGGTAGAAGCCATCGTCATCGACAAGGACAAAGAAGAGGCCCTCAAGTTTTTGGCTTTCATGGTGCAGCGTTTCAAAGGCTCCTCCGAAAGCCACGTCTGCGGCCCCAAAAGAACTCAGTAAGGTAACTTTACCCACCCCGCGTGGTTAAACAACAGACTATGGAAAGGCTGGCGCTGGTAGCCGACACCCATACCTACCACGCCGGCCTTCCCGCGTTGCTGGCGTTCTTTAAGGACCAGGGGCTCCGTCACCTGGCCTGCCTGGGGGATTGTCAACCGGAGCCTTTCCGGCCTTGGCTGACCATGGACCCCGCCAACCGGCTCTATTGGGTGTACGACGTCTTCGGGCCGCAACTTCCCGAGGCCACCGGTTGCGGCATCGCCCTGGAGCTGGAGGGGCGGATCTTTATGGCCCACACCCGGGCCTTGATCTGGACCCACTTCAATGAGCGCATCCGGGCCTACGGGCACGGGCCCCACAAGTACCGCCCGCCGATACTGGCGTGCCACGGCCACAGCCATGTCCCCAGCGTCACCCGCTATACGCCGCCCTTCAGCCGCCTGCTCTACACCAACGACGCAGTGCGGCCCCAGGAATTTCAGGCGCGCCAGGCCTGCCTGACCCTGGAGCCTGACACGACCTACCTTATCGTGCCCGGGGCCTTTATGTTGGAGGAGCAGCGGCATCCCACCTTCAGCTTCGCGGTCCTGGACCTGGTCAGCTCCCGGGTGGCCATGGTTTCCCTGAAAGATTTACGGAATCTGGAATCAGTCGAGCTTTTCCCTGATTGAGTTCCGCCGCCACCAGGGCGTCGGTGGGGAAGGCCAGGGGCGAAGGCGGGGCCGCCAAGGGGAAAAATTTGGCGTCCGCCAGGTCGTCGCCGGCTTGAAGCAGACCGCCCGTCACGAGACCTGCGAACCAGATCCCCACGGTGAGGCGCTCGGGGTCGTGAAAGTTGGAATGCACCGCCACCACCGGCCCCAACTCCACCACCAGGCCGGTTTCTTCTAAAAACTCCCGGGCCGCGGCGGCCCTCACCTCTTCCCCCCACTCCACATAGCCGCAGGGGATGCACCAGGCGCCGGCATAAGGGCCGCTCCCCCGCAGGCCCCAGAGGATGGCCTCGCCCCGGCGCACCACCACCGCCACTCCCACCGCGGGATTGACATAGAGCACCCTATGGCACTCCCGGCAGACTAGCCGGTCCCGGTCACCCCGGCGTTGGGTTAAAAGGGGGCTGCCGCAACAGGGGCAGTAGCGAAAATTCGAAGAATTACAGGACATAACGCTCCAGGCTCAGGTGGGCACGATATTAAAGGTTGAAAGTACCGTTAAATTCATTTACAAACGAGGTTGTCTCTTTCGGAGTGTACACCGTGACCACCTCCAGACTCAAGGCCATTCGCAACCTCGGCATCATTGCCCACATCGACGCGGGGAAGACCACCCTCACGGAGCGCATCCTCTATTACACCGGCCGCACCCACAAGATGGGCGAGGTCCACGACGGCGCCGCGGTCATGGACTGGATGCCCGAGGAGCAGGAACGGGGCATCACCATCACCGCCGCGGTCACTACCTGCCAGTGGAAGGGCTGCGTCATCAACATCATCGACACCCCGGGCCACGTGGATTTCACCATCGAGGTGGAACGATCCCTGCGGGTGCTGGACGGGGCCATCGGGGTCTTCGACGCGGTGAGCGGGGTGGAACCCCAGTCCGAAACCGTCTGGCACCAGGCGGACAAGTACCGGGTCCCCAAGCTGGCTTTCATTAACAAAATGGACCGCATGGGGGCAAATTTTGCCGCGGCGCTGGAATCCCTGCGGGAGAAACTGGGGGCCCATCCCCTGGTCCTCACCCTCCCCTGGGGCGAAGAAGAGCTCTTCCAGGGCGTCATCGACCTTCTGAGCCTGAGGGCCATCAGGTGGCGGGAGGAAACCCTGGGCGTGACGTTTGAGGAACTCGAGATCCCCGCCGGCTATCAGGACCAGGCCGCCGTGGCCCGGGAGGCCCTGGTGGAGGCCGTGGCGGAAGTGGACGACGAGGTGATGGAGGTCTACCTGGCGGAGCAGCCCCTGACGATGGAGGCCCTCAAGGCCGGCATCCAGCGGGCCACCCTGGCGCTCAAGGGGGTGCCCACCTACTGCGGCTCCGCCTTGCGCAACAAGGGCATCCAGCCGCTTTTGGACGGCATCAAGGATTTCCTGCCCAATCCCGCCCAGGTGCCGCCCATTGAGGGCCAGAACCCCAAGACCGGGGAGTTGGAGAGCCGCCCGCCCGAAACTGACCAACCTTTGGCCGCCCTGGCCTTCAAGATCATGGTGGACCAGAGCCAGCGGCTCACCTATGTGCGCATCTATTCCGGCACCCTGAAATTCGGCCAGGAAGTCTACAATTCCATCAAGCAGACCACGGAGAAAGTGGCCCGCATCCTGCGCATGCACGCCAACAAGCGGGAACCCCTGGAGGAAGCCCACGCCGGCGCTATCGTCGCCCTCCTGGGCCTCAAGGCCACCTCCACCGGCGATACCCTGTGCAGCCGCCACCACCCCATTGTCCTGGAACCCATATCGTCCTACGTGCCGGTGATCTCCCTGGCCATCGAGCCGGTGACCCGGGACGACCAGGAGCGCCTGGTGCCTGCCCTGGAGCGGGTCTGCGAAGAGGACCCCAGCCTCAAGGTCCACACAGACGAGGACACGGGCCAGACCCTGTTGTCCGGCATGGGGGAGCTGCACCTGGAGGTCATCATCCACCGCCTGGAGCGGGAGTTCCATGCCCACGTGCGCGCCGGCCGCCCCCAGGTGGTCTACCGGGAAACCATTGCCGCCCGTGTGGAGGAAATTGGGGTCTTCGACCGGGAACTGGCCGGCAAGCGCCATTTCGGCGAAGTCAAGCTGGCGCTTTCCCCCCGGCCCCGGGGCGCCGGCAACTCCTTCGCCTCGCTTCTGCCGGAAGGACATCCGGCTCAAGGCTTCGTGCCCCTGATCGCCCAGGCCATCAGCGAGGCCCTGGAAGGCGGGGCGGTGTACGGCCACCCCGCGGTAGACATCGCCGTGGCCCTGACCGGCGCCACCGTCCGGGAGGGCCAGGCCTCGGAAATGGCCTTTCGGGTCGCGGCCATGACTGCGGTGAAACAGGGGCTGCATGCGGGCCAGCCCCAACTGCTGCAGCCCATCATGAAGGTGGAGATCATCGCCCCGGAGGAGTTCACCGGCGAGGTCATGGGCGATTTTGCCTCTCGCAAGGGCAAGGTGGACCAGCTGCTGGCCAAAGGCCCGGTGCGCCTGATTTCGGGCCTGGCCCCGCTGTCCCAGATGTTCGGCTATGCCACCAGCCTGCGCTCCCTGACCCAGGGCCGGGGCACGTTTACGCTGCAGTTCGATCATCACGGCTATGTGGAACGGAAGGATGAAAAATAGCTGTCAGCTTTCAGCTATCAGCGGTCAGCTAAAGCCGGTGGCCAGTAGAAAGTGCACATAGGGCGGCCTGTGGCCGCCACCAGGTAATCCAGGACGGGCACTGCCCGCCATGCAGGGTGCGCCCTGCGCCCCATTCCGCTAAAAAAATAATGACAGATGGAGAATACGAATAATGCCTATAGAACAAACCTTATCCATGATCAAACCCGACGGGGTGCAACGCGGCCTCATCGGCAACATCATCGGCCGCTTTGAGAAACACGGCCTCAAGATCCGCGCCATGAAGATGCTGCACCTTTCCCTCAACCAGGCCCAGGCCTTTTATGCGGTCCATAAGGAACGACCCTTTTTCGACAGCCTTACCACCTTCATGAGCTACGGCCCCATCGTGGCCATGATCCTGGAAGGCGAGAACGCCATCCAGGTCAACCGTGACCTCATGGGCGCCACCGACTACCGCAAGGCTGCGCCCGGCACCATCCGGGCCGATTTCGCCCGGGAGATCGAGGCCAACATCGTCCATGGGTCGGATGCCCCCGACACCGCCAAAGTCGAAATCGCCTTCTTTTTCAACGCCCTGGAACAGGTCTGATATTTAGCTTTCAGCTATCAGATTAAAAGACACTAAACCGTTTGGTGGCACAGCCTTTCCAGGCTGTGCCCGGTCGAGCCGCTACCTGCCCACAGGCTGGAAAGCCTGTGCCACCGATTTAAGACTTTTTCAGTTTTCCGTAGGGTGCGTCCTAGGCACCAAGTGATCACGGTATTCACAAAAAATTTGGTGGGCAATGCCCACCCTACATCTCTGATGACGGCGGGCACAGAGGCCCGCCCCACCTTCAAAATCAAGGCGGTGGGGCGGCCGTCTCTGGCCGCCCGGCAAATGCATCTCCAAGGCAAGGTCTGGGCTCCTACCGGGGTAAAATACTACCGCGTCCCCCTGTTCGTCTACCCGGAAACTTGACAACGCCCCCCTTTATCCTCATGTTACAGATAAGGGTGCCTGAACCGGTCAATCCAGGCAACAATTTATTCTCAGCTTGAACCCCGCACTCCCTGCGGTACGCCGGGCCAGGGCAAGGAGAAGGTGGCATGGCGGTGGAAAAAGTGATCCCGATCCTGGATCAGGTGCGTGAGTGCTTGCGGTTCGCCGCGGCGCACCGCCGGCGCACCGGCCGCCCCTTCGTCACCCTCAGTTACGCGCAGAGTCTGGACGGCAGCATTGCCGACCGTCCCGGACGCCCCCTGGCGCTCAGCGGCCCCCAGGCCATGGCCTTGACCCATGGCCTCCGGGCTTCCCATGCGGCCATCCTGGTGGGTATCGGCACGGTGCTGGCCGACAACCCCCGCCTCAACGTCAGGCTGGTGGAAGGTCCCGACCCCCAACCGGTAATCCTGGATAGCCGCCTGCGGTTTCCCCCCTACGCCAACCTCTTGAAAAACGGCCGCTCTCCCCTGATTGCGGCCAACGCCGGGGCCGACGCCGAGCGCCGGCAAGCCCTGGAGGCCGCGGGGGCCAGGGTCCTGGTGCTGCCGGGGAATAACGGCTGGGTCGATCTGGCCGATCTTCTCAAACACCTGGGCTCCATGGGCCTCAACTCCCTGATGGTGGAAGGGGGCGCCCAAATTATTACGAGTTTTCTGACCTCCCGGTTGGTGGACCAGGTGGTCCTAACCCTCGCCCCCCTGCTCGTGGGCGGCCTCAGGGTGGTGAACCAATTGGGGCGCTCCTCCCAGCGGCGCTTCCCGCGCCTGACGCGCCTCAGCTACCAGCAGATGGGCGACGACCTGGTACTGCGCGGTGAACCGGAATGGGACGGCTGAATGGAGCGGCAGGCCCTCTATTTCACCGGACCCCGGCAGGTGGCGCTCGTCAATGAGACCCTGCCCTCTCCGGCTGTCGGCCAGGTGCTGGTCAAGACCCTCATGTCTGCCATCAGCCCGGGCACCGAGTTGTTGGTTTACCGGGGGCTGGCGCCGGCGGACCTGGCCAGGGATGAGACCATCACCGCCCTGGCCGGAGATTTCTCTTTTCCCCTGACCTATGGCTACGCCGCGGTGGGGCAGGTCCTGGAACTGGGCCCAGGCGTGGCCCCGGCCTGGAAAGGCCGGCTGGTCTTCGCCTTCCAACCCCACGTCAGCCATTTTCTGGCCACCCCGGATGAACTGCTGGAGGTGCCTGACGGCCTGAATCCCGAGGCGGCGTTGTTCTTCCCCAACCTGGAAACCGCGCTAACCTTGCTGTTGGACGGCCGGCCCCTCATCGGGGAACAGGTGGCCATCTTCGGCCAGGGCATCGTGGGCCTGCTCTTGACCGCCCTTATCAGCCGCTGGCCCCTGTCGTCCCTGGTGACCCTGGATCTCTATCCCCGGCGCCGTCTGCTTTCCGAAGCCCTGGGGGCTCATCTGAGCCTGGACCCCTCGACCCCGGAGGCGATGGCGCGTCTGGCCGCGGCTCTCCAGGCAACCGGTCGCTGCCCCGGGGCGGACCTGTGCTATGAAATCTCCGGCAATCCTGCCGCCTTGGACCAGGCTATCGCCGCCACCGGGTTCAGCGGCCGGGTGGTCATCGGCTCCTGGTACGGGCTCAAGCGCTCCGACCTGAATCTGGGAGGCCGCTTCCACCGCAGCCGGATGCGGCTCGTCAGCAGCCAGGTCAGTAGTATCGCCCCGGAACTCACCGGCCGCTGGAACAAAACCCGGCGTTATCAAGTCACCTGGCAGATGCTAACGGAGGTGCAGCCGGCCCGCTTCATCACCCAGCGCTTTCCCATTGCCCAGGCAGCCCAGGCCTATGAGTTGCTCGACCACCACCCGGAAGACGCCATCCAGGTGATCCTGACGTATTGAATTTTCACGCAGGGGCGGGGCGCGAATCGCCTCTGCAAACTACATAATTTGCCCCCAAGGAGCACCATATGCACAGATACACCCTGGCGGTAAAACGCGACTTCGTAGCCCGGCACTTTCTTTTCGGGGCCGATTGGGGCGCCGAAAATCAACTCCATTCCCACCATTACCAGGTTGAGGTGCAGTTGGAAGGCCGCACCCTGGATAAACACGGCTACCTGGTGGACATTGTGGCCGTGGAAGCCCATCTCGATGAATTGGTGGCGTATTACCGTGACCAGACCTTGAACGATCTCCCGGAATTCACCGGGCTCAACCCCAGCATCGAGCACTTCGCCCGCCTCCTCTGCCAGTCGCTTGGGGGCCGCATATCGGAACCCCTCAATGCGCTCACGGTCAAAATCTGGGAAAACGACATCGCCTGGGCGGCTTACCGCGAGGAACGTTAGTGCATGTGGGCCTGCTCATTTACGGCAGCCTGGACACGGTCTCCGGCGGCTTCATCTATGACCGGAACCTGGTCCGCTATCTTCGGGCGGCCGGCGACCGGGTGGACGTCATCAGTCTCCCCTGGCGCCGCTATGGGTTGAGCCTACTGGACAACCTCAACCCGGGGCTCCGCCACCGGCTCACCCAGGCCGCCTTTGATGTCCTCCTGGAAGATGAGCTGGTGCACCCCTCCTGTTTCTGGCTCAACCAGCGCCTGCGCCCCCGGTTGCGCTACCCTGTGGTCGCCATCGTGCATCACCTGCGCTGCCGGGAGCGCCACCCGGCCTTAATGCGGCGCCTTTACCGCCGGGTGGAAAAACGCTACCTGGCCTCGGTGGACGGTTTTATCTGCGTCAGCCGCACCACCGCCAACGACGTGGAGGATTTGGTGGGGCGAACACGGCCCCTGCTCGTGGCCTCTCCCGGCCGCGATGGCCTGCCCGGTGCGGTCAGCCGCGAGGCGATCAAAGCCCGGGCCGCCGCGCCCGGGCCTATCAAGGTCATCTTCGTGGGCAACCTGATTCCCCGCAAAGAGCTGCACGCGCTGCTGGAGGCGTTGAAAAATCTCCCCCACGACGATTGGCATCTGACGGTGGCCGGCAGTCTGGAGATGGATACGGCTTATGTTGAGGCCATTCGCCGCCAGATCAAGGACGCCGGTCTGGCCCCCCGGGTTTCTCTCCTGGGCGCCCTGCCCGCCCGGGAACTGGCGGCCCGTTGCGCCGCCAGTCACCTCCTGGCGGTGCCCTCATCTTATGAAGGGTTCGGCATTGTTTACCTGGAGGGCATGCAATTCGGGCTGCCCGCCATCGCCGGAAGCGACGGCGCCGCCAAAGAGATCATCACCCATGGCCATAATGGCTTTTTAGTTCCTCCCGGCAACCCGGAAGCCCTGGCACACCATATAGGACTGCTGATCCGAGACCGGGATCTCTTGCTGAAGATGAGCCTGGCCGCGCACCGAGCCGCCGCGGCCCACCCTACCTGGAACGACAGCGCCGCCCGAGTGCGAGGCTTCCTTCAGTCATTCATGGGCCTTCGGTCCGTCAATTAACATGACAAGGTTGGTGGAGCGGGCGTCCCCGCCCGCCACTCAACCGGATGGAAGGTGCGGGAGACGCACCCTGCGGACAAGACTTTTCAAACGGAAAACTGAAAACAGAAAACGGAAAACGCTAACAACCATGTCCGCCCCCGCTCCTCCCGGCTTTATCCGCTATCTGGCCGCCAAAAAAGGCCTGGATGACCGCTCTCTGAACCGGCAGGTGTGGGACTACCTGGTTCGGGCGCTACGGGACCAGGCGAGCTCCGCTCCCCTCCGGGTCCTGGAAGTGGGCTGTGGCATCGGGACCATGATCGAGCGGCTGCTGGATGGGGGTTTGCTGACCCGGGCGGCATATACCGGCATCGATGTGGAGCCCGGATGCATCCGGGGGGCCACCCAGCGCCTGCAGGATTATGCGGCGGCGCGCCAGGTCCCCCACACCGTGGATGCCAGCGGGGCCATGCTCTTTTCAACCCCAGCTCAAGACGTCCGAATAACCTTGGAAGCCGCCGACATCTTCGATTTTCTGGCCCGGGAGCCGGAAAAAACGGCCTGGGACCTGCTCGTCGCCCACGCCGTTCTGGACCTCATCGATCTGGCCGCCACCCTGCCGTCCCTTTTGTCGCGTCTGGCTCCCGGCGGGCTGTTCTACTTCACCCTCAATTTTGACGGGGCCACCATCCTTAAGCCCCCCATCGATCCGGACCTGGACGCCTTGATCGAAACCCTGTATCACCGCACCATGGACACCCGCTGCAGTCTAAGCCGGCCCTCGGGCAGCAGCCGCACCGGGCGCCAACTCTTCGGACGCCTCAAAGAAGCGGGCGCCCGTTTGATCGCGGCGGGCAGCTCCGACTGGGTGGTCTTTCCCGGCCCGGACGGTTATCCCGGGGATGAGGCTTACTTTCTCCACTTCATCATCGACACCATCAACCAGGCACTTCACGGTCATGCGGAATTACCCGCCAGCCGCTTTCAGGCCTGGATCGCCCAACGCCACCGCCAGATCGAAGCCCGGGAACTGATCTATATCGCCCACCAACTGGATTTTCTGGGTTATATTTAAGAATGGGGATAGCAATTATCATCTGCTCTGAAAGTGGTAATTACACAGGCTGGAAAGCCTGTGCCACCAGACCTTTCATGGTTTTGGGTGAGCCGAAGGCTCATGAATGGCTGGTTCCCAAACTGAGCTTGAGAACCAGTTCCGGAATGTAGACGCCCCCCGGCTGTTCCGGGAAAAAGCCTGGTGCGTAGGACGCACCCTACATATAGAGGGCCTTCCCCAATCCTTTTTCTTTGCTGAAAGCTGATAGCTGAACGCTGCAAGCTGTTTGCGTTAGGAATTTTACTGTGCTCCAGGTTATCATCTACGACTGCGACGGGGTCCTGGTGGATTCCCGGGAAGCCAACCGGGCCTTCTATAACCATATTCTGGATCGCTTCGGGTTGGGTCCCCTGACCGAGGCGCAGCTTGCGGTGGTCCACGTCAGCACCGCCGAGGGGGCCATCGATTTTCTCTTCCAGGGTCATCCCGGCCGGGAGGAAGCGCAGGCTTACCAGAAGACCATCAACAACGACCCGTTTCTGCCCCTCATGCGCCCGGAGCCGAACATCCGGGAGGTACTCACCCGGCTGCGGTCCCGTTACCTCACCGCCATCGCCACCAACCGCGGTAAAAGCCTGCCCCTGGTGCTCCGCGCCGTGGGCCTGGATGACCTGTTCGATCTGACCATCTCGTCCTACGATGTCAGCCGGCCCAAACCGCACCCGGAGTGCCTCCAAAGGATTCTCACCCATTTCCGCCTGGAGCCGGAGGCGGCCCTGTACATCGGGGACGCGGCCCTGGACCAGGAGGTGGCCGCGGCTGCCTTCGTCCCCTTCGCGGCCTACAAAAACCCGGGACTGACCGCCCTTTATCACCTCCAGTCCCATCTGGACCTGCTGGCCGTCCTCAATCTCTAACGGCCTCGTTTGAGTTTTCTTCCTCATTGCCTGATATTTCTGCCCACTTTTTTTCTTCTCCCCTAAACTCTCATGGACTGCCCAGAAGTTATAGTGTTTGCCATAAATTACTTTCTGTTTGGAGTTCTCAAATCCCCCTAAATCCCCCTTTTTCAAAGGGGGACTTTGGCAGCAATTCCTTATAGTTCCCCCCCTTTATTAAAGGGGGGATTTGTGGATCTCAAGGATCGGAAAAACATTTTGGCAATCGCCATATGCGCTCTTGACTTTATTCTATAGCTAGTTAATATATAATTTAATATTGTTTACTGGTTCCAATTGCCCGGAGGAAAAAAAGGATGAAATTCTTGGACGAATGTAAGGCAGATGCCAGACCATTCTCGCCCCGCGAGGGGAGAGGGGGTTATGATCGACTTGCGTGGCGATAATTTTGGGTAAGCGTTCAGCAGTCAGCTATCAGCAAAAACCAGGACTTTTCAAATCCGATCGATAACAATTGATTGACTGGAATAATCAACCAATGCTTTCTCGATTCACAAAGCTGAATGCTTATAGCTGAACGCTTCCGATTTTAGTAAACTGCCGTAGATTTGGCGCTGGTCATTTCGACGATAAGCCGCCCCGCCTTAACCAATTCGACACCCTGGATCAAGTCAGCCTGACTGATCTTGCGCTCCTCGAGGCAGGGAATTCAGGCCAGGAACGTGCCGCCGTTGGCGACGTAGTTGTCTACCAGCGTCTTCAGGGGGGTGAGGCCGGGAAAGGTAACGCCATCGGCAAAGCCTTTCTTGGCCAGGTACACCCCGTTCCCCTGCAAGACCACCACGGCTTCCACGTCCATGGACTGGGCCGCGTTGGCCAGCATCAAGGGGAAGATGGCCCGTTCCGGGTCTTCCCCGCCATGGGTGGAGATCAAAACAATTTTTTCCTTTGCTTCCGGCATGCTCGGCTCTCCTTGTTTGGGTTGAGGTTAATAAGCTCTATCAGGCGGGGCTCAGGGGTTAGCGCCTAACCCTGGCCCTTAAAACACGTTAGCTTACAGGCTCACCAAGAGCGGTCCAGCAGGCTGGCCAGGTCTTCGACGGGCAGGCCCGCCTTGATCAGATTGGCCAGACAGATGGGGCAGAAGGTGACCACCGGGGCGGCGCCGGCCTTAAGTTCGGCCACCCGCCGCTCGAGAATCTCCCGGTTCAGGGCCGGGGACACCGACTCCGCCGGGCCGCCGCAGCAAGAGGTGAACTCCCCGCAGTTCCGTACGTCCGCATAGTTGAGGCCCAGAGCGGTGAGCAACTGCCGGGGCCCCTCCGAGACCTTCAGATAGCGGCCGTAAAAACAGGGGTCGTGGATGGCCACCGGGGGCTTGCCGTTGCCGCGGCTGACCTCGCGGGGCCGGAGTAAAGCGAAATAGGGCTGCACCTCGAAGCTCACGCCGGTGTATTTCGGATAAAGCTCTTTCAGGGCATAGGTGGTGTGAGGGTCAACGGTGATGATTTTGTGGACCCCATGGAGCTTCAGGGTCCGCGCCACGAATTTGGCGTGTTCCACAAAGCCATCCTGATCCCCTAGATCGTAAAGCAGGATGCCGCTGTAAAAATCCATTTCCGGGTGGTAGAAAAAGTCCACCGCCGATTGCCTCAGTAAGCGGCAAATGGAGAGCAGGATGCCGTTAAACTGTTTTTTTTCGGCCTTGGAGGTCAGGCAGGCAAACCCCCGGCCCACCACGAAACTGGGGATATAGCGGCTGAGGGGGGCAAAACGCAGGTATTCGGCCCACCGGCTGCCCTCTAACCGCTCCAGATACCGGGTGGTGGCTTCAATATAGGGGATGGACTGATACATCAGACCGGTAAAGAGCAGGGCGTCACCTGGGCGCCGGGTAGACCCGGGGGCCTCCCGCCACCAGGTGTTGATCTGCGAACTGGGAATCCCGAAGGGATTGCGGCTCTTCCGGACATTGGCGCTGATGAGGTTGATGATGTCCCTGGGGTTATACATCTCAGGCCCTCCTCCAGCGATCCACCACATAGCGGCGCAACCCCAGGATGAGCTCGCTCGGGTTGGCCTGGCGGGGACAGGTCTGGGTGCAAAGCCCGCAGTGGAGACACCGCCAGAGGTCCTGGGCCTGTTGCAGGATTTTTTCCGTCGCCCCCACCTGCACGTAGCGGATCATTTTCCGGGGAAAATGTTCAAAGATGAGGGGACAGATGGCCGCACAGGTGCCGCAGTTAAAACACTCCATCGCGGTGTCGACGCCAAAGGCTTTCAGCTCTTCGGCAAAATCAGGATTTACCAGTGCCATGTCGGGTCCTTTCGGAAGGGGCGGGAGTTATTCCGCCGGGTCGGCCTCGGCAATCGGCGCCGGGGCCTGGCCCAAGCGGTAGCGATAATAACCGCCATCTTTCGCCCCTTCCAGAATTTCTCCATATTTTTTCAAGGTGGCCATGTAATAAAGGACCTCGGACCCCGGCAAGCCTGTGGCCGCGGCGATCTCGGGCACCGTCAACTCGGCCTCGTCAAGCTGTGCCTTGATGGCTTTCACCGCCCGGCGTTGCTCTTTCAT
>Ga0351885_10024_pt1 | contig 79471 bp, 80 predicted proteins | sample TotcelFGM3001L13_FD_206771 | JGI IMG/M metagenome (GOLD analysis project Ga0351885, IMG submission 206771) | Enriched cells from coal bed in the Powder River Basin, Montana, United States - Total cells FGM rep3 HSBNCT.FGM.300.1.L13 ... | reverse complement strand
GGAAGGGGGAAACACAGGGGCGAGGGACCGGTGGGCTGACGCCACACCGCTCGCCGGGGAAGGGACAGAGCCCGCCGAGGGCGTTTCACCCCCGGGGTCGGATGATCCGAGCGGGCTGGGGGTCAGGGGTCGAAGCCGAGTCCGGCTTCGGCCATGCTGAGGTAGCGGCCGGGCTCGCCGATGATGACGTGGTCGAGCACGCGGATGTCGAGCAGCTTGCCGGCTTCGATCAGTCGCCGGGTCAGGGCGATGTCCTGGCCGCTGGGATCGGGGTCGCCGCTGGGGTGGTTGTGGCAGAGAATCACGGACTTGGCGGCGATGCCGATGGCGGGCCGGAAGACTTCGCGGGGATGGACGATCGTTTGGTCCAAGAGTCCGAGCGTGATCAGCTCGACTCGCAGGATGTGTTGCTTCGTGTCCACGAACAGCGCCCAGAAGTGTTCCTTAGCTTGGTCAAGCTCGCTCTCGGCTTGCAGGATGGCCCAGAACACGGGGGCGACGTCGGCGGGTTGGCAGATCTGTTTTTTCTTGGTCTTCAGTTGCATGGGAGTTGCCTTTCGGTTGGAAGTGAGGGACTGGCAAACGAAGAGAGACAAGCGGAGCGGTTGCGCTGGGCTTGCCTCTTGCCAGGACGTGAGGGCGGTTAGCGGGCTTCGACGTTTTCCCGCTCGCGTTGCTTCAGCCACTGCTTCCATTCGCGGTCGGCTTTGCGCTGGGCGGCCTGCTCCGCCCGGATCTCGGCTTTGGTCTTCGGCTTCGGGGGCTCGACGTTGACCGGCTCGGGCGTGGGCTCGTCGGAGACGATGGGTTCCGGCTCCAGCTCCGGCGGCGGGGGCGGCGGGTCTCCGATGCCGGCCAGCCGCTTCAGGGCTTCGCGGGCGAGGTAGACGGCCCCGTATTCGCTGTAGACGCCGGAGATGATGATGGCGTTGGGGTCGTTGGTGACCAGCGTGATTTCCGATCGCATGGGCGGACGCGGCCTGCCAAGGGTCTTGCAAGGGGCGCCGTTCAGGCACTTGGCACGGAACATCAGGCTGCGGTAGAACCAACCAGAGACGGCGGCCGCGAAGGTGGCGATGTCCAGTGGGTCGCCAGCCCGCTTCAAGCAGACCGCGTTGCAGTGGCCGGTGCGATCCGAGTAGCACTTGTCCGCACAGTGAACGACCCACAATTCCACGCGGAAGTCGGCTTGTTCCAGGACGTGGGTCATGGCGATCGCGGCCGCGCCCCGCCAGAGGATGTCTTCGTGGTCGATGCTGGCGTTGGCGTTCAGGTCGATCACGATGGTGACGGTCTGCGGGCCAGCCGTGTTCTGGCGTTCGCATCGCCGCCAGAACTCTTGTCCGGACCGCAGGCGGTCGTAATCGAGTTCGCTGCCGTCGTCCTGGGCGAATCGCGTCTTGCGTTTGCGGGACTTGGGTTTGGGCAGGTCCGTGGATTCGAGTTGCTCGACCATACGTTCCACGATCTGGCAGCCGTCGTCCCACGGTGACCGGGCGGCCGAGTAGACGTCGGGCCACGAGTAGAAGGACCGGCCAATCCAGTCCAGTCGGCCGAACGGGTTGACGTTCTTCGTTGTGCTTTCGCGAACGGCTTGGCAGCTCGCGATCAGGTCTTCCACGCTGTCGAACGTGCGGACGTGTGTCTGGTAATTCTGCTGGTAGTACATGCTTCACCCCCGTGCCTTTCGGATTTCGTCGTCTCGCCAACCACTGAACAGCTTGCTGTCAACCTTGTCGTAGGACCAACCGGCCTGAACCATGCGGTGTGCCTTGATGATGAACCGCGTGCTGACGATCCGTTCGAGGCGGTTGCGTCGGGCGTTCTCGCGGTAGGCCAGCAGGCGGGCGTACAGCTCCGCGTCCGGGCAGAGTTGGCGTTCCAAGCTCTCGTCGTAGTCCATTGGGACGGTCCCGATCCGGAAGCGATCGAGCGTGCTTTCGTCCAGCTGGTTGCGGCCCACATACTGGCGGTCCGCGCCGCGGCCGAACGTGTTGGCGGCGGCGATGCAGATGAAGTCGGGGTGCCGCTTGGCAACCGGCTTGTCGTGTCTGCTGGGGACGGACAAGTGGCCGTTGGCCAAGGCGCTGTTGATGACGAGTAGGACGTTGCTGTCGGCGGCGTCGATCTCGTCGAACAGGAAGACGCCCCCGTTCTCGTAGCAATCGAGGAACTGCGTCCCTTGGAACTCGAACTGCCCGTGCTCCCCGGCGGGGACGCAGCGGCCGAGCAGCTGCGATTCCGACATGCCGGCCGAGCAGGAGATGGAGCCGAACCGCAGGCCGAGGGCGTCGGCGACTTGCTTGGCAAGGTGCGACTTGCCGCAACCGGCCGGACCCGGCAGGAAGATGTCTTCCCGGACGGAGGCGAGTTCGAGCACTTCGGGGAAGATCGGATGGACGGCCCCTTCGATCCGGACGGGGTCGCGATCGGGCTGGCGGATCTCCAGCACCTTGAAGCCGCCGGACTGTTCGAGCTTGGCTTCAAGCTGTTCGACCCGGCTGGTCAGGCTGGCGATCCGTTCCTTGGCGTCTTCGGTCAGGTCCGCGGCCGGGGCCGGGTGGTTGTCTTCTCCGTCGCCGTTTCCGCCGGGGACGGCGTGGTAACAGTCTGCGTGTGCCCAGCGTTGGGTTCCGTTGGCAAACTTGCGGACGAGTCTGATCGGCTCGCCCTTTTCGATCTGCTTGAAGCAGATGGCGCACTTTGCCTTGACGGTGGCGAGTTCGTGCTGTAGGGTAACGGACATTGCATTTCTCCTTGCGTCGTAAGGGGGAATGAAAAAGGCCCGGTGCGGGGGCAACCGCATCGGGCCAGTTTCGTTTGGGGACAGGGTTCGTTTAGGGACTAGGGAAGGACATCGACTTCGAGCAGCTGGCGGGCGCCGCCGCATTCGGCTTTCAGTCGTTTCCAAGCCAACTGGCGGGCTTCGGTCAGGGTTCCGGTGGCGGCCACGGTCTGGCTGCTGAAGCGGCCGTTGCCGTCGGTGAAGTGAAGGTCCAAGTACCACTGGCCCCAGCCGCGGGGCTTGTGTCCGTGGGCGAATTCAAACTGTTCGGTGTTCGTGCGTGCCATGTGCGTGCCTTTCGTGTGAGGACTTGGGTTTCGTCGCAACTCATCAGGGCAGGCTGCGAATGCCTGCCGACCCAAGGGGGAGCGTTTACCACCGCTCCCCGATCTGGTCTTGCCTTGCTAACCAGCCGGGCCTTGTTCCGGTCTGCCACCCACAAGTGAGGAGGTCTGGTTTGGGCGTCCTTGCCGCGTAACTTGGTTGTCAAAGATCGCTTGGAGTTAGCTGACTTTGGTTCCGGCTTCTGTGTGTGCGTAGTGCCAAAGCCAACTTCCACTGTCCCTAATTTCGACTGTCCTTCGGGGGGTGACAACCCGACCTGAACGTGTTGGAACAAGATTTTTCAAAATTCCCCGACCGGGGGTGGCGCGTTGCCGTTATTTCCCTGGACAGAATGCGTTGTGGACCGATTGGTCATTTGGAAAAATTTTTGCGAGAAGGCGGAGAAATGCCGTGTTTTGCGGGCTGCTGGCGGTCCGCGCAGGACGATTTCTGCGCTGGCGGGCGGGGACTGGACGGGGCCGCACGGGGGCCAAAGCTGGCGCGGAGCGACTGAGAAGCACGGCTGGAGCCGGGGCCGGCTGGGCGGGGAGTTGCGTTCGCCCAGCCGGACACCCGGCGATGTTTCCACTACGCCTTCACGGTGTGCCGCCGGGTCGCCAGGATGTCGGCGGCCGCGGCGGCGATGTTCACCACGTCGGCGATCCAGCCGACGGCCAGCGATTGCTCGACGCGGTCGCGAGGGGCGGTGCAGAGCTGGTCGTAGTCGAGGACCGGGATGTTGAGCGCCGCGGCGGACTGGCGCATCAGGATCCAGCTCACCTCGTGGGCGCGTTTTGCCCTGGCTGTCAGGTCCCCGGTCTGGCGCACGATGTGGCCGCGGTCGGCCAGGGCGTTGTAGATGGCGTCGTACCAGGCGAGCACGCGCAGGCGGCTGGGCGGAAAGACGCTGGACGCCGCGCGGTAGAGCATGACGATGCGGAAGTGGCGGGCGTACCAGGCGACCTTGAGCGGGGAGAAGTTTTCCTTGTCGAAGTTGTACGGCTCCGCGGCCCACGTCGTGCGGTATAGCGATTCGAGGGTTTCGACCTGGCGGTCCCAGGGCACGCCGATGTTGGCGTAGCACGAGGCCAGCTCGCAGCCGAAGGCGGCTTCGAGCCTGGTCCCGTGCCGCGGGTTGCAGATCGGGTTGAAGAACTCTTTGTGGTAGTACCGCAGGCCGCCTTGCCGCGCAAGGATCGGGCAGAGCCAGTCGGTGCCCGAGTTCGGCAACGACAGAATCAGATACTGGTCGCGTGCTTGACCCATCGGGGGATCGCCTTTCCAAGTGCCTGAGTGTGCGGGTCGCCGTAGTTCACCAGCACGGCCGCCAGCTCGTTCATGCAGTCGGCGGGCGTGCCGGCGCGGAGCGTGACCGCGTCCACGTCCTTCCAGAAGGTCTCGTTGCGTTCGATGCCGGCGGCTTCCTTGACCAAGTTGCGGAACGGGTTGCTGGCCCGATGATGGTCCACGACGGGGAGGCCGACGGAGACATGCCAGCCGAGGTGGTCGCAGACCTTTTTCAAGATCACGCCGCCCCAGATGTCGTCGAACCGGTCGTAGGGCTGGCCCTGTCCCATCAGCGGCAAGTACATCAGCGGCAACGCCTCGCGGCGGAACGCCACGTTCATGGTGCTGATCGGGACGTACTGGCCGCGGGCGATGATGCGGGGATACGCCACGGGGTGAAACGGCCGAAGGTCCGCAGCCAGGACCAGGCTGTGCGGGGCGTCGTAGTCGCCAACGGTCTGCCACAGGCCGGCATTGACGTGGACGGACTGGAGACAGCCCCGGTTGCGATACGGGACGCCGCGAGCGGTCATGTTCAGCGCGGACGTGACCCAGCGCGGCATCCGCAGCAGAGCGTCCAGGTGGGCCTGCATAAAGGCGTCACCGGCCGGGTAGCAGTCGTCGTCGATGGTGGCGATCACGTCGGCGCCGCGGCGGGCGGCTTCGAGGTAGCCCGCGATCCTGATGCCGGCGTTCTTGCGCGAGACGATCCAGGCGTCGTCGCCCAGGTCCCGTTCGATCGAGTCCCACGACAGGACGCAGGCGGCCTCGGGCACGCGGGGCGCTTCCGAGGCCGGTCCGTCCCATACGACGATCAGCTCGTCCCAGTCCTTCGCGGACTGCCACCGCTGGCAAAAGGTCTCCAGGCAGTCGGCCCGGTTGCTGGGAATGACAAGCACGTTCATGCGTTCACCTCAAATTTGACCATCGGATTGGAGCGTTCGACCTTGAGCCCCACGGCGGAGCCGGCCTTCGACTTGATGTAGCCCGCTCGCTTGCGGGCCACGAACTGGCCCCACTTGCGATACAGCCGTTTGGTGCTCTGGTTGAACCGGTCGTGAGACAGCTGGCCCGCATTGCCGCCGCGGCCGGCGAAGATCCGGCCGTGGTCGAAATACCACCGCATGTCCTGCAGGCAGATCCGATCTTCGAGCAGGGTCTGCAGGGCGAAGTCGATGTCGGCCCGGCCGGGCAGCTCGGGATCGAAATGCCGCTGCCGCGCCGGCCCCCGCAGCCCGAACGAGCACATGACCGGCGCGGTGAACCGGAACGGCAGGTAATCGGGCTCGATGTTCACCACGTTGCGGGTCCGCGACCAGCAGAAGACGCCGATGTCCAGGTCCGCGGCCACCTGGTGGCCGTTGTGGATGATGTGGGCGATCAGCTCCGGGTCCGTCACCTTGACCTGCTTTCCGATCTGCGGGTAAACACCCTTCATGTCGTCGTCCACCATCACGAGGCAGTCTTCCTGGATCGTCTGGTTCAGCCAGTTACGGATCGCGATGATGCCAGGCAGGTTGTCGTGGACCAGCAGCCGGCCGGCGCCAACCGCGGCCGCATAGTCCCGCTCTTCCCGCTTGGCCACGCACACCACGGCGTCAGGCAACAGCGAGAGCATCCGCCGCATGTTCTTGACCCTGGCCCGCGACGGGACCACGATCTTCCGTGACTCGCTCATTGATTAACCCCTGAATCAACTCGATCAGCGTCGAGGCTTTCACGCCGCGGCCGATCCCGAATTTCGGCTTCCGTGTGCTGCGCCGAACCGTCTTCAGGTCCAGCAGGTCCATCAGGATGTTCCATTCGTTCGTGTTGCTGGCCAGCACGATCACGTAGTCGTAGTGTTCGTGCGGCCGCAGGTACATCGCTTCGGGGCCTTCGGTGGCGTCCTCTTCGCCAGTCGGTTCCTCGGCCGCCGCCCGGTCGAGCCGGGCCATCATCTCGTCGATCAGCTTGCGCAGCTCGGCTTCCTCTGCCTCCAGGCCGCCCAGCAGTTGCCGCTGCAGGTCTTCGTCCGTCTCCGCCATCTCGGCGGTCGGGTGCAGCGTGGCGATCACGATGTCCGCCTCGGCTCGCGTCAGGTCCGTGACGGCCACGGGCCACACCTGGTCCGGACCCAGCCGCTGGCGGAGGTGGCCGTCGTACAGCATCAGCCGCGACGAGTCGCCCGCCGGCCCCAGGCCGTCCGCGGGGAAGGCGAGCGCCACGTCGATGATGCCGACCTCCTGCAGCAGGCCGGTGACGGCCGCGCCCTGCTCTACCGGATGCGTGCGGTAGTTCAGCGGGTGCGGTTCGCACTCACCGATGCGGACGCGGCGGAGTTCTTTGATGCGGTCGCGGAAGGCCATTTGGTTCGATTAACCCCAAAGGAAGGAGTATGTATGGTATGGGGGCTATGGGGGGGGGAACTGCCCTGTTGCTGATCAATAAAGAACCTGCCCTAGGGGGGGTGTGCAATGCGTCTTTCCCCTTCGTTTTCAGCCCGATTCTGTGTTGCCAACGATGATGTCTCGAAACGGTTTGACGGGGCAATCTACGAGGCAGGCCGGTCCTTGCGGGGACGAGCAGCGGCAATCTTCGCACTCCAGCGTTTTAATGCGGCTCTCCAACTCTTCTGCCCTTTGAATCCTGTTTCCGTCCTGGTCGTATCCTGACGCGATGTAGGCCAGTAGGAATGGACGATAGGCCGGTCGGATTCCCTGATGCTGCAGCTGGAAGTCGATCAGGTGGGCGATTTCGGCGGCCGTGACTCGCATCATGCTTCACCCGGGGGTTCATGCCTGCCGTGTGTCTCGGGTGTCCCGTGTATCGCTGTCTTTCCAATTCCGGCCGCAGGGGGCGTCTTGGATCGTGTCCGAGACCCTTGCCAGCGTCCGCTCGACTCGTTCGATCAGCTGGACCAGCGTCGTGAGCGTGAAGTTGACGATCTTGTAGAGCGCCCACATCATGGCGCCGATCAGGACCAGCGTCAGGGCGGCCCACAGGCCCCAGCGTTCGGCCATGTTGCTGAACACGCCGACTTCGCTGTCGGCTGCGAGCAGCACCGTGGAAAGCGAGGCGCAGGAGCCGACGATGATGAAGTAAACCAGTTTGGCCATGTGAGTTCGTTTCTATCGCTGAAGTCTATCGCTGTAGTACGGACATGATGATCGAAAGAGGCCGGCCGCAACCCGAACGTTGCGGCCGGCGGGGGGGCAACGGGCAGAACGCCAGACGAGAATCAACGGCAGAACCGCCCGACGGCACGCGCGGCTCTGCGGAGCGGTTTGGCGGCTCGGAGGGCTCGGATCGGCGCAGCGGCGATGCGGGCGGCGTTGCGCAACGGTTGACCGGACTTCAGCCTCGTTGCCGTTGGCTTGGCGGCCGCTTGTGGGACGGCACAGCTGCGAGACTGGCAGGCGGCTGCGGGCGCGACGTACGCGGCGATGGGCGCGTCGAGAGTCCAGCTTTGCTCCGGGGCAACGGGCAGCGGGGCGTCGGCGTGGCTGGCGCAGGAACAGGCCGCCAGCGTCAGGGTGACCAGGGCGAGTAGCAACAGGATCGGTCGCATGAAACGGTTCTCCAAAAGTGAGGGTGGGAAAAACGGTTGGTGTTTGGTAGGTCCCCGCCTGGCGCCAAGGAGTAGGCGGGCTTGGCGCTCAGGCGGGGAAGCGGGGCACGGCCCGCGGCGTGTGCTCAGGCGACGGAGAAGGCTTCCGCCATCGCTTGGGCGTAGACGTTGCCGGCGTCGCCGTCAGCCAGCAGTTCTGCTCGGTCGTTCAGTTCGTCGAGCATGGCGGTCATCAGGGCGGTACCGGCCTTCTGGACGCGGCGGAAACCGTCGATGCCGGCCTCGCGGACCGCGCGGTTGCAGCGGATGCGGAGTCCGACCAGCTGCAGGGCGGAACGATCGCCTTCGGCAAACGCCTTGAGTTCACTCGGTTTGTCGAAGCACTTCGTGATCAGTTCGACAACCGCGGGCAGAACCGCTGGCAGAACCAGTTCGATCCAGCCGACCTTTTGCGCGCGGGCCGCGACGGCACCGGCATACGCTTCCAATACTCCCGACATGAGAATTCCTCCTTAGCACAAAATATTGACCGGTTTCTTACCCCAACGACGCACTCGAACGGGGGTTGTCAATGCGCGCTCGACGCTCCACCCTAACTTCAACCGTCCGAATATCACTAGCCTGGAAATACCAAGCATTTCTCCCCATTCAGTAACGGACCTCGTTTGGCCATTGAACGTCACTTGGGTTCCATTTGTCTTGTTCCTGTTCTGCTCCTTCACGGTTGCCCAGCGGCAGTTTTCAGGCTCGTATCCTCTGTTCACATCAATACGATCGAGAGACATGCCTTCCGGACGTGGCCCCATGTCGTTCAAGAACGATTCAAACGACGCCCACCGCTCGCAGACGACAATTCCACGTCCGCCATAATGTGAAAACTGCGGGTGTTTTTCGCTGTAACAGCGGTCCATCATGTGCTGCCATGATGCGTACTCTCGTCTATTTGAAACCGCCGCTCCTTTCCATCGCTTGTCCCTCGATCCTTCACGGCAAACGATTGCCGACTTCCCACAACCTGTTATCGCGCCAACCGCAAGATGATCGATCCGCACAGCTTTCTCGAAGCCACAAGAACACCTGCACCAAGCAACTGGACGAATCCGCTTTCCACGCTGCTCACGCCCAAGGGATACGACCGTCAAACTTCCGTACTGATTTCCAACTTGGACAGTGTCAATCAATTTGTTGCGCTTACCCACGTCGAGCCTCCGTAACAGGCTTGACCACGCCCCTGTGGTAGCCGCCACGCGGGGCAAATCTGCTAAATCACCCCAATGTTGGCAGTCCAATATCTGGGCGTGTAGCGACTTCGAGGATTACGTACATCACAAGGCTTCCAAACACTCGTTCCGAGTCATAGCCGAATCCAGAGTCTCCGAAACTCTCTCCCCAGCTGTTCGCATAGGCGGCGACAGGGCTGTTGCCGCTGAAGTCCAAGTACACATACGGCACGCAGTGCTTGGACCGGCCGACGATGCCCGTGCGGCGTTTCAGCAGGGCGCTGGCGATCATTTCGGTGCCCTGGGCTTTCGCGGCCCGGGTGACCCGGAACAGGCGCGCGGTGTCCTTCCAGCCGGCGGGACGGGACCAGCGGTAATCCAGGCCGGGGAAGCACACCGGATAGCGGCGGCGGTTTTCGGGCGTATCCAGCGGCAAGGGACCGGTCTGCTGGGCGAAGGCCATGCCATCGGAGATGTAGGCGCCCGACATCAGCGTGCTGCCGATCTGGTCGTAGATCGACATGCCGCTGAGGGCCACGCGGTGCTTGCGGCCGTACACGCGATTGCAGTGGCTCTCGACGGCCTGGCCGGTGCCGAAGCCCACGCAGCCCGAGGTGCGCCCCTGCGAGTAGATCTCCGCGATGGTCGCCCGCAGATCGGCGCGGATCGCCAGGGCCAGGTCCCGCCACTGGGAACGAGGCACCATTTCGTCGCGGCAAACCTCGTCGTACCAGGGCAGGGAATCGTAGGCGGCCAGCAACTGGCTCTCCGGCTGCATGTTGCAACCGAGGCCGTGGTCGTCGGGGACAACCGCCTCGAAGTCCAGGTCGATCCATTGCGACAGACTCACTTCGTCACCTCCGCGACTTTGGCTTCGATTTCCGCAGCCGTTTTGGCCAGCGGGCCGTTCCACAGCAGCACGGCTCCGTTGCCGTCCGCCTTGGCTCGCGAAATGAACACCCACGGCAGCGGTTTCCCGGCGGGGATCTTGGCGACATACGCCTTCACACGGGCATCGTCGGCCGCGGGGCTGAACTCCAGGTGCGTCACGTCGCTCTGACGGCTGTCGGACCAGGTGCGGAGCTTCGAGAGCACTTCGGCCTCGTCGACCGTCAGATCGGCTGCGTCGCGGATGATCACGATCGCCACCGGGCCGGTGGTCTGCGACGGCGCGATCGGAACGTCTTCCGGTTTCGGCGGAGCGACCGGGGCCACGGCGCCCAGCGTCTTGACGGTCACTTGCGGCTGGGGGAACTTCTGATCCGGCGGGAAGTAGAGCACCAGGTACGCTCCGGCCGGGCCTTCCCAGACGATGCCGGCGCCCTGGTTGATCGGCTCGGCGGCGACGGGCAGCATCGAGGGCGAGGCGAACACGAGCCAGCCGCCAGCCTTCTCGGCGATCACTACGCCCACGGCCTTGTCGGGCGCGGACGGGAACTCTTTCGAGGCCGTCAGCGACTGGCCGTAAGACGCGGCCGTCAACAGCAGAGCGGCGAGAAAGGCGAGCGGTCCGAGTGGTCGCATGTTTCGTACTCCGCAAGGCCGGGCGGCATCCTGCCCGCATCTTGCTCCCGGCAAATCCAAGAAACAAAAAAAGCCCGCAGGAAGGCGACACTCCCACCCGACCATCACTGTCGGATCAAGTGCCGCCATCCTGCGGGCTCTGTTTTGAATTTAGAGTCAGGCGCGAGAAGTGTCAATCGCATCAGCCGATTTTTTCTCACGATGTGATTTGCATTCGTTAGTGAGTTTACGCAACTCACTGCGAACGATCGTCATATCATCGGGCGCCGAGATCTCAAGTCTCGCTCGCCCACCCACAACTCTCACCTTGATGTGGATATGATCTCCGATATCGACGCCCTCTCCGTTGCTGCGAGTGAGTACCAGTGCCATGTTGCTTCCTTTCGATTCGAGTACCTCGTTATCTCTCGCCGTCGAGAATCACCTCCGCCGCCGCATCGTCAGCATCTTCGACCCGTTCGTCGAAAGCGCCGAACCGGCTGAGCACGCTGACCTCCGGAACAACCCAGCGTTTTTCGGGCGTTCCCGCTCGTTTCCGCCGCTGCTGCTCGCTCCAACCGGCCTGAATCCGCTCGCAGGCACGGCGGATTTCCTGCTCGGTCGGCGGGGGAACGGTTGGTATCCCATCACAATCTCGATATCCGGCCATGCGTTGACTCCTTTCGCTTGACTCGATTGCTCACTACTGGAACGGAAACGGCCTGCTGGAACGGCGGTGGAACAAAGCAAGTCGTTACGCACAATGAACTTACGTCGCGTGTTCCACCTGTGTCGCTTGTTACGCCGAAAAATGGAGGCCATACATGGAAAGATCAACTTGGGGTCACATACACGGTCATACATGAAAAAACTCATGCGACCCTCAAAACACTGGTACAGGTGGAACAAGAGGAACAGAGGTATAAAGAGAGGAGGAGGAGAGAGAACTTAACTTATTATATATCAATACCTTATCTCTTATCTCTATTACCATTACTTCTTGTTCCACTTAGTGTTCTACCTGTTCCAGTAAACCTCAGAATGATTCACTATAAGAGGGGTTCTGTTGTTCATGTCCTACCTGTCCCATGAAGGTCGAAAGAAACTCGTCCAGCTGAAAGGCGATGCAGCCGATCGGTATCTTCCCGACTCGTTGCTTGATGTACTCCGCGCCAGTCACTCGCCGCAGGTACTGGTCGATCGGCTGTCCTTCCCATCGCGAGCCCTGCAGCAGCTTCTCTTTGATCGTTCGGTAGGCGAACAGGATCATGGTCGGTCCAGCTCGATAGAAGATCCGAATCCCGTAGCTTTCCAACGTTTCCGACCACTCATCCCGCTCGCTTTGGGAATTCGCGTGCGAGAGGATGAAGTCCAATGCCTGTGCGACGGTCTTTCGCTTGGTCTGCCACTGGACGTTCGCCGTCAACACATCCGAGATCAGCGTTGTTTCATCCGTCTCGACCGGGGTGTCCTGCTTGGTTTCCAAGAGCATGGTCTGCAGGAGTCCGGCAGCGGCTTCGGCGTCCATGCCCAGCAGCGTGGCGATCATCGCCGCTGGCACGGCGTAGCTTTCGACCAGCCGTTGGTCCACGTCGTCGATCTTTTCGTCTTTCAGCGCCAAGGCCGTTTTGCGGGCCTCCCTGCAGGCCCAGAGAGCCGCGGCGAGGCTTCGCTGGCCTAGATCGCGCAATTCGTCCGGCGACGGCAGGCGCAATTTCCCGGCCAGTTCGCTTAGCGGCTTCTGCAGGTTCAACATGATCGCCCGGTTCCTGTCGGCCTGGTCGTCATAGGACAACGAGATCCCGGCCACCCACACGAGATGGCGCAGGGTGAACTCCATCGCCTTGCCCGATCCGGTCCCGCGGAGCGCCGCCGTTCCCCGGCTGGCCGAGCGAAGCATTTCCAGGATCTCCCGCTGGCGGGCGACCTTGGCGCGATTCTTCGCATCCACCTCGTCCACGATCACCACGCTGGCGGAGTTGCAGATCTTCTGCCTCAGTCCCGCCGCGGTCGTGTCCGAGGTCATGATCACCAGGCCGTGGAACAGTTCCGTTAGCGCCCCGCAGAGTATCGACTTGCCCGTGTTGGTCGCGCCCAGCACGTCGATTCGCGGCCGCCACGCCCAGATCGTCTGGACCCACGTGGCCAGCACCAGGCCGGAGGCGATCAGAGCGTCGTGCTTTCCCTGCCAGCGCCAGCGGCGGAATAGGTTCACCAGGTCATCGGCGACGTTTTCGCGGAACGCAACGTCCTTCGCCTGATCGAGCAGGCCGACGAGATGGTCGTAGTCGTACCACGGGGCGGCTCCGCTCTCGAACGACAGCAGCTGGCCGCGGTGGCGCGGGTGCGTGATGCGTTCGATGTGGCCGTTGTAGTGCATCGCCTCGCTGGCGTTGACGAGCACGACGGCCTGTTCGTCGCGGCCGGCTTCGTCCTGGACCGGCCAGCAGCCGAGCCCCAGCTTGGTCTCGTCGGACAGCAACCGGCAGGACGCCAGCAGCCCGATCGCGCGGCGGACTTCGACGACAGGGTACATGCCCGGCACGTCGTCTTGTGCCGACGACAGCACGCACCGCTTGACGGGCACGCCGAACAGTTCGACAAGGTCGTCGTACTTGAGCCGTGCCAAGCCGTTGAATCGAACCGTTCGCCGCAGGTGGGACGAGTAGGCTTCGATCTGCCGCTCCTCGGTCTTGCCAAGCACGTCGATCTGCAGCAAGTCGGCAATCTGCCGCTCGGTGAAATAGTCCAGATCCGTCACGGGTGCCGTGGCGGCGTCGCCATTGACCGCAGCGGCCGGATACTCGGGGGCCGGGGGCTGCCACACCGGGGCAGCTTCCCACAGCGCCAGCAGGTCCGCGTAGGTTCGCGGCGTCAGTTTCGTTGTCTCGTTCATCGGTCACTCCGTTCGGCTTGCAGCCTGTTCTCCCAACAGATAATCCCGCACGTCCTTGCCGTGCTTCCGCTCGATGTCCCACGGCAGCCGGACGACGCGTATTTCGGCGGCCACGCCGTCGAGTGCCCGGCACCACTTCTCCGCCCCCACCTGCCCGGCGTCATCGCAGTCCCCAACCACGGCGACGCGGAGCCCGGCCAGGAGCTTGGCCTGGTGGGCCTGCACTTCGGCCGTGGCGCCACCGGCCTGCGTGACGATCGCCACGGTCTCGCGTGTTTCCGGGGGCAGCGAGGCCCACAGGGTGAGCAGGTCGCTCGGGCCTTCGGTCTTCCAGACCAGTTCGATCTTGGCGCGGCGGTCCGGATCGCAGAGCAGCATCAGCGACGAGAGCCCCATCAGCGTGCCGGCGGTGGGGCCGACCGACAGATGTCTGGCTAACACGGGAGGCTCGGTCGGCGGCATGTCTTTCGGCGTCACGTCGAACGGCTGGCCTGTCACGTCGAAGACCTGCCACGCCACCGGATCGGCATCGAGGAACCACTGGCCGTAGCACGGGAAGGCGATCACCTGGTGACAGTTTCGCGCCCGCCGCTTTTTGCCGGTCTTCTGGTCGATCCAGCACGGGTAGTAGGCGAGCACGCCGCCCGCCGCCTTGATCGCCTCGACGGTGATGCCGGGCTTGGCCACGATGCACCAACGCTGTGCCAGCACGTCGTTGCCGGGCGTGTCCCAGCTCTGCAGTTCGAGTTTCTCTCGCCAGTCGGTGACGTTCTTGTCTCTGGCTTTTTCGCGGCCGATGGTCACGCCGACCTTCTCGGCGTAGGCTTTTCGCGCGGCCTTCCAGTCCGGGAAGCGGCCGACCTTGACGGCGAAGTCCCACAGCGACATGGTGTAAGCCGCCGCGTCGCTTCCGCCGCTGTCCCCGTAGCAGCCGGAGCGGATGTTGATCCAGGCCGACGGCGAACGGTCCTCGCGGCCGTAGGCAAAGCAGCTGACCATGCCCGACGCCCGCGGCTGGCCCCGCAGGCGGACGCCCAGCAATTCGTATTCGGCCGCGACATCAAGCCGTGACAGGATCTCCGCGTTGATTTCCTGCGGAGTGCGTTGCTCAGCCATCGCCATGCTCCTTCCACCATTTCAACATGACCTTGAACGCCAACAGTTCCGCCCGCCGCCGGTCGCCGGCAAACAGCCAGTGGACGCCGTACCGCTGGGGCCAGGACGCGACGGCGCCCAGGATCGACTCACTCGTGACCCGGCGACCGGCCTCCTGGTCCAGTTCGTCGCAGATCGCGGCCAGGGAGCCTTCCACGATCACGCAGGCAAAGCCCCCGGCCGCGACGACGGCCTGCATCCGCTCGTGCTCGCGCCGGAACCGGGCGTTGCCGGCCGTCACCGAGCCAACCAGGTCGGATGCCGATTTTCGCTCGACAACGAGGCGGTCTTCGCAACCGGCGATCGAGTAATCGCCGGTCTGCAGGGTCGCCACCCGGCGGCGAACGATCCAGAGCCGCCGTTCGACCAGCAATCCCTGGAACGCCCAGGGGGCTTGTTCGCGGGTGTCTTGCAGGACCGTAAAAGGGCAGACGAACAGATCGAGGTCTGCCGCTTCCCGTGCGGGCAGCTTCGGTAACGACGTTGGCAGCCGGCAAATGACCATCTAGCTTCGCCTCTTGATTCTGCGATTGACTGTGAACCCCAGAGCTGTCTGCTCGACGATTTCGATTTCTTGCGTGACGTGGTGCCTGCGGAACTCCATCTTGTTCACGGGGTTGTCCGGCCGCCTGTCGAATCTGAGCACTTCGATCAGGCCGGCGGGAGACCCAGCCTCCCAGGACAAACCGTTCTCCGTGAGCTTGCCCCACCATACGTGGTCGTGCTCGTCCGGCCTTTCACCTGGAAGCCTGAGCACGTAGACCCCAAAGTGCCAAAGCTGGACAGGCGGTCTCTGAACTCTCTGAACCCGCACGGAATGCCCGCAAGTGCAGAGCAATTGGTGGTGGTAATACAAGATCTCGATTTGGTGCGGGTCGGGGATGGCGTTATGCGTCTTCAGTTCCACAACCATTGCCAACTGAAGATCTCGTGTGCCGCAGTTGTCCACGGACGTCTTGTACTTGTGGAACAACCAGTCTGCGTCGTTGACGGTCAAACTGTACTTGGTCGATTCAAGCTCTCGATGGCTTCGGCACCAGAACCCGAAAGGCGTCTCTTCAGCCGAGTTGAGTCTTCCCTTTGTCATGGCACCCTCCATACCACGATCTCGCGCGTCAGCACGAGGCAGCGTTTGTTCTCCTTCGCCCATTCGACCATCTGAGCAGTGCATTGCTGCGACTCGTAAGGGACCGAGTACCGCATCTCTACGGGCAACTTGACGGTCCGGAGCATGTCGCCAACGTGGTCTGTGAAACCACGGTTTGGGGCTTTCCATTGCGTTGGCTGGATGATGAGCGCGATGAATGCTTTCGCCAGCTTCTTGGCAAAGCCGTTGATCGCGCCGGCCAGTGCTCTGTTGAACTCATCCAACGGCATGTTGGCCAAGTCGCTGGCGTCTTTGCTGTACTGACCTTCCGCCTGCTTCCAGTAAGGAGGGTCCAGGTAGATAAGCCGAACATCTCCCCAGCGGCCTTTGAGGTCAGGCAGTCCTTCCGTGATGTCGAGCCTGCGGATTTCTTTCTCGCGTTCGACGATGGGCGAGCGGTCGCTGACGTAATAACGCCGCAATCGCCTGCGGCAAAGGTCGATGGTTGAACCGCCACCAGCAAACGGATCGACAACGATGTCGAACGGTGCTGTGTAGAGGTAGAGCAGGTTGTCCAGCCAGCGGACTTCGGAGTTGCCGAAATGACTTGATCCGGCCGTCTTGGCCTGCTGTTTCCAGATGTTGTAAATCGGTGGCTCGAAATCGGTCGCGTGCTCGGCGGCGGCCTGCTGCGGTTTCCCAAGTTTCGGCAAGTCTGCCGTTTCTTGGGTTACTTGTCGAACAGCTTCCTCGGTCAGGTTCACATCGTCTGCGATCTCCTTGTTGGTCCAGCACGCCAGCCACAGATCGAAGATCCTACGGTTGCGTGCTTCCTTCGCATCCTTGTCCATTCGACTGAGCCATTCGCGGACCGTGCGTTCGGACACGGACAGAATCTTGGCCAGACGTTTTTTCTTTGCGTCACGGTCGCGCTCTGCGGCCGCCGCGTAAATCCTCCGCGCCATGTCCCGCTTGTCCGATTGCGACAGTTGCAAGCCGTGGCTCGCGTTGCGTTCAATTGCCAACTCCAGCAGTTCCGCATCGCTGGCCGTTTTCGTGACCGTGGCTTCGATTTCCTCGGCGCCCCTTTTCTTGTGCGCCGTCCACCGGTGCCAGCCGTCAATCAGCTCCTTGTTCTGGTTTACCTCGATTGGTGGAAGAACGTCCAAGTCCTCCGCGTATTTCTGAACCGTTGCGGCCGACGTTTCGATCCGCGGGTATAGGTCGTCGCGAAAAACGATTTCATCTACTCTGTACTTCACGAGATCACTCCTTTTGCTACCACAAATCCGAATCAGAAATCCTGAGCCGCACGCCGGCCTTTGCCGCCAGTTGGCGGATTGTCTCGACCATCCAGGTCTTGCGGCGGTTGATGAATGGACGGCGACACATACCATCGGCGACGTGCTTCATTCCGACCAAGAAGGCGGCCTTTTGCGCTCTCGAAATGGACGTGTACGCCCATTCCCGACTGCACACACCGAACTCGCCAGAGGCGCCCGGATACTCATCGAGGCACGTAATCACGATGGGAAACTGTGACCCCTGTGCCTTAAAAGTCGTGACGGCATAGGCCAGATCCAGATCGCACCCCGTATCCGCCCGCTCGTTGTCCTTTTGCGGGTCCTGCTTGCCGTTGGCCTTGGCGTGTTCGCCCTTCGTCTCGGGACCGGTGTCGTCGTCTTCGCTGTCTGATTTCCGCGAGCCCCGGAAGACGATCACCGGCTTGTCGCTGCTGGGGAACTGGACGATGGTTTTCTTTTCTTCAGCGTGAATCACGCGGCCAATCTCGCCGTTGGCCACGAGCGTCTTTTCCTCGGCCGACGTCCAGCCCTTTGATGTTGGCCGTTGCACCGCCAGCGGGATGAATGCGTTGCGCAGCTGGATCACCTTGTCACCCGCGCGAAACGGCGTCCGCTTGTCTCCGGCTTGGGGGTTGAGCAGCTCCTGCAGTTGCTTGTTCAGTAGTTTGCGGCTCAGCGTCGAACGGTCGTTGACGGCGACCAGCACCTGCACGTCCCAGATCGCGTCATACGGCGACGAGTCGCGAAGCGATTCCAGCAGGTGGCAAACCACGGTCGGGGCGGTGGCCTTGCTGGCGGGAATCAGCATCAGATTCTTCGGGCCGCCCTCCGCCTGCAGGTCGATCTGATCGTCCGGCTGCCAGGGCTGGCCGTCGCAGATCGCGGAGCACACCCGCACAATCGTGCCCGCGTTGCGGTGGATTTCCTTCAACTCGCCGTAGGGCAGCCCCGCGGCAATCAGGTCCCGCAACGGGGCTCCGTATTCGACCGGCGGCAGCTGATTGACATCGCCCACGAACAGCACGCCACAACCGCGGGCGCGAGCAGCCAACAGCGATTTCAAGAGCCCGGTTCCGCACATGCTCGATTCCTCGACGATCAGGAAGCGGCACTTCAGCGGGTTGCGTTCGTCGTGTTGAAATCGCCAACCGCCTTCGTCGCACGAGGCCACGCCGAGCCCGCTGTGAATCGTGGTGGGTTTGACCCCGCTCAGCTTCGCCTCTGTCATCAGCTCCTTGACTCGCTGGGCGGCCTTGCCGGTCGGGGCCATGACCGCCACGCATTGACCGTGCTGGGCGAGGATCGCACGGACCAGGCGGACAAGCGTGAACGACTTCCCTGTCCCTGGCCGACCGCCCAGGATCGCAACCGGACCGGTCAACGCCGATTGAAGCTGCTCGCGCTGGTGGTCGGTTAGCTCGGCGAACTCGGGCCGATCGAGGGACGGCCACTCGATGACCTCGGTCGCCATCGCATCGACGAGGTGACGGCACACGTAGTCTTCGGCCGCTGCGCGGCGGACATCGGCGGCCCACACCCGGCCGTCGGAATCCTGCCGCGTCATCAGCAGCCCGCCGCGCCGAGCCAGCGTCAGCGCCTTGTCGGGCGAGACGTCGGAGCCGGCCACCGCCGCCTTCAAGTATTCGATGCCCTGTTCCCACTGCACCCAGACATGGCCCGCCTGGTCCGATTCCTTCGTGACCGCATACGTCAGGCAGTACGCCTGCCGCTTCAACCGCTGCGGTTGCTTGCCGAGGTCCAGGTAGAACTTGTCCGCTTTCAAAAATCCCACGCCGCGAAGAGCCATCGCGCGGTAGGGGTCGCGAGTCAGGGTGTCGACCGCTTCCGCTCCCCACAGCTTCAGCGCCTGCCGGACGCACGCTTTGCCGAAGCCGCGGCCGTCGAACAGGTCGTACAGTTGGATCGTGAGGTTTTCGGCCGCTTGCAGCGTTTTCAAGTCTTCAGCCGCTTCGCGGGCTTTCTCGATGGGGAACTTGGAACCAATGGCCTCGCTCGCCCTTTCCGGCTCTTCCCGGAGCACGCGGACCGCGTCGCCGCCGAACTCGTCCCAGAGCAATTCCGCGAAGGCGATGCCCACGTGACGGGCCTGCTGGAGATACTTCACGACGCCGGCGTGGCCATGCGGCTGAGCGGGTGCGAAACTGTCGAAGCGAAAGGCGTCACCGAACTGGTTCGATTCCCAGCGGCCCCAGAAGCGATACGGCAGCTGCGGCTTCATCTCGCCCGGGTCGGCATCTCCCAACAGCGAGAATTGCCGCGGAAGCTGCTGGTTGACCGGCATTCCCTGCCGCGCCTTGGTGATCGCGAAGGACTCGCGGCGGTATTTTTCTTCGAGCGGTACGGCACAGATTTCAGTCAGTCGTGAAGCCATCGTTGCAACCCATTCCGTGTGATCTTCCCTGCCTGCAGCCGCTCACCCGGCGCAGACAGCGAGCGCCCTGTCGGCGGCGGTGTGAAACCAAAGAGAAAGCCCGGCGGCGGGACGCTGCAAGAAACCGCCGCCGGGCGGTAGCGAGGAACGGAGCGGAAAACTCGCTACCAACTCATCGACGCCGCGGCGGCGGGCGTCGCGGGGCGGGCGGGAGCCGTCGGCCGTTGCACCTGGTGCTGAACCGGATGCTGGCCGGTCGGGGCTTGCAGCATCGCCAGGAACTTCGGGTCCTTGGGGATGTCCTTCGCCTTGGCGTCGAACACGCCGAACGTGCGGAAGCCGAGCCGCGGGAACGGGCCGGGCTTCTCCGGGTCCACCTCGTACTGGCCGCTCACCGGGTGCTTCCGCTGCTTCAGTTCCATCTTGATCAGCCCGCACAGCTGCCGTCCTTTCAGCAGCGCTTCATTGACGTCCAGCCCGACGCCGGCATCCGACGCGTCCTTGCGCTGCTGGGCGGTGATCAGCCCGCACGCCTCGGCGATGTTCAGGAACATGTCCACGCGGCCATCATCCACGTTGAAGATTTCCGTGTGGGTCTTGCCGATCTGCTTCGGATCGGTGCAGCCGAGCACGCTGAACTTGATCTTGACGGCCGTGCCGTACTGGGTCTCGATCGTCGCGTCTTCGATCATCAGGTGGACTCCGCAGTCGATGTCGATCATGCGTTGTCCGGATCCTTGAGCACATTGAACCATTGAACTATCCTCCGTTGCTAAGAGAACTCGAACCAAGAACATGGGCCAACCGAGCGAGCTGGCGGCCCGTCAACTGCAAGTCGGGCGGATAGGCAATCTCCCCGCCCTCGACAAACCAATCACAGATCGCCTGCCACACGGCCGGGCGTCCGTACACGTCGGCCAGCCGCTGGACTTCCGGCGGCCAGGCCAACGAGTCCAAGTACATCAAAAAGGGAGCGATTCAGTCTCCGCCCGCGGGCACGCCAGCCGTTCCAGCTCCGCGATGCGATCGGCGGCCTGCAGAAACGTGAGCGATTGGGCGGAGCCGTACCCCAGCGAGCGAAGCCACTCTTCCTGCTGGACGGCGGCCTGGTCGGCGTACAACTCGGTCGTCAGCTCGCGGATGCGGTCTCGCTGCCACTGCTGAATCTTGCCGTTGGGCGTCTGGCCGTTGCCGCTGCTTCCGTTGCCGTTATGACTGGGCTCGGGCTGTGGCTCGGGCGGGGGCGGCGTTGGCATGGTCCGCTCGTGCTTCATCAGGTTCAGCTTGGACAGCACGCCCATCGCCTCGGCCTCGGTCAGCCCGGCCGGGTCGTTGGTCGCGGCGTTTTCCAGCAGCCATTCTTGCGCCGCCTGGCCGCTGGGGAACAATTGCCGCATGAGCCCCGGTTTTTCCGCCGAACCAACCAGTTCTGCGATCTGCTGCGAGGTAATCATCGGCTTGGTCTGGGGGACCTGTTTTTCGTCTGGGCTCGCTGTGGCGTGCGTGGGGGCCGAAAAAACCGACGTGGAGGCCGCTTGTCCTCGGTTTTGTGCCGCCTGCTGGGCTTGAATCTGCGAAAGTCCCGCTGCCGCCGCCATTCTGGCCAGCTCCAACGCCGACAGATGGGCCTGCGCCGCTTCCGCCTGGTTGCGGGCCGTTTCCTGGGCGATCAGCAGCTTCTGATCTTCCGATAGCGACTGGTCTGGCAGCCGTTCATCCGCGGCCAGTTGGGAGAAGTTTGGCGGGTTGGCGATGTACTCGCGAATCCTGTCCGGCGTGCAGACCGGCAACCGCGGCGGCAGGATCGGCCGATCGTCGTCGCCCGTGGCGCCGAACCGCACGAGCCGCTCCTTCTTCAGGATCGCGGACGGCAGTCGGGGGGCTTCCTTCCCCTTGGCCTTCGGGCTGCGATCCAACTCCAGATGGACCGTGGCCAGCTTCTCCAGCACGTCGAGCCCCTCGGCCACCTGCTTGCCGGTCTTGCTGCCGGCGGCCCATTCGTTCTTCAGGTGGACCGTCAGAACGAAGGTCTCGAACCGCAGGCGGCATTCGACCGACAGGATGTGCGAGAGCATGGCCTTGGCATCCGGCCAGAAGAACATCGTGCTGGCCTTCTGGTACTCGTTGTGCGTGCGGCCGAACGCCTCCGGATGCCGCTTCAGCCAGTCCAACATGCCGTCCTGCAGCGGCGTGAACGTATCGCACACGCCGACCGCGTACTGACCCGGCTCGACCGCCAGCAGCGACATGAACCAGGCCCGGAACATGGCCGCGGCGGGGCTGTCGTTGCAGTCGGCGTTTTCTTTCAGGATCCGCAGCCACCGCGGGTCTTGCGGACCGGCGGCGAGGGCTGTGTTATGAACCCCCTGGGCCACGGCCGCCCGAGTGTCCTTGTGGACAAAGTTCAGCGCCCCGGCGTAACTGTCGCTCGATCCTTCCTGATCGTAGACCAGCGTCGTCGGCTGCACTTCGCTCGACGGCCGCCGCGTGTTCGGATCAACCGTGAGCCCAAACAAAGTCTTCCCCGAGTTGACAGGCCCGGACACCATGATGACGGGAATCCGCTGGCCCGACCAAAGATTGAATTTCATAAGTCCCTCCGTTACCTCTCCAGACATACCGATCCCAGATACAGCAGGGTGGCAGCCTGCGGCCACGTTCGTCTCGCCAGCGATGCCGAAGCGAAGTCCGAAAACGTGCCCAGCAGGCAGCCACTCGTCGAAAAAACGCCCCACATCACGCGGCCTCCATGCGATCCGCCAGCCGGACGCACAGCCAGACATCCTGGTGCAGATACGCCTCAGCCGCTTTGCGGTTGTCGCGCCAGAGCCTGGCGAACTCGGCGCCGCTGACCCCCGTGCCTTCCGCCTCCGTGACCTTGCCGGCAATCCCGAACGCCCTGGCCAGCCGGTTTAGTCCGATCATGTCTCGCCCGTGGAATCCCCAGACCTGCATCAGATCGACAACCAGGTCGGACCAGTAACGGCCCTTACGCAAGCCCGCCGGAACCGGCACGCCCAACAGCCACGAGCGGCGAACCAGAAAGGGCAGATCGAAGTGGCACACGTTGAAGCCGATCAGCGGCAGCCGGTCATGCAACGCGTCTTCGACGTTATCCCACCACTCCCTCAGTCCGGCCTGTTCGTCCTGGTCGCAGTCGATGATGTCCGGCGATTCCATCTGGTCATCGCGCAGGAACCCGATGGCCACCACGCGGCCGGTTGTCGCGTCCAGGGCGGCGCGGCTCTTGAAGTCCGCGAAGTGTTTTTCTTGGGCCGCGATTACATCCGCCGCGTAACGCTGGACGAGATCGTCGTGAGCCTTGCGAGCTTCCTCGATCTTCGCCTTGCCCTTTTCGCTCGTCGGTCCGCCGATGTTGCCGCACTTCACGGCCGTCGGGTCGAACGGACCGGGGGGCGGCGGCGGCTCGAACGACGGCAACCGCTCGCGCAGAACCTCGTCGTCCAGCCCGCCCGTCTCGATATCAAACGCAAGATACATCTGTCGTTTCCTCCACAGGAAAAAATGGACGGTTACAGAATTGCGAACGGGTCATCGCGACGGATGGCCCGCACTTGTTGAACGCCGAGGATCAGCCCCTCTCGGATCGCCTGACGTTCCATTTCCACCCGGTCGGCTTTCATCCGACCGACCAATTGCCGCCGGAATCGGCAGTAGCAGGACGGACATTGGCCGCGCCGCAGGTAACCCGACTTTCCGCAGACAAGACACTCTCCAGCCTTGACGCAAGCTAGAACCTGAGCCAGCTTTTCCGGTTTCGCTCTCCCCTTCATCACACGCCTTTCCACCACTGAAAATATGGAAGTACCCTCCCGATTGGCGAGCGGCTCTGGGGTCTGCCGATGATGCGTTGCGACCGCCTGATCGTGCCGTGCTCGCCGCTGCGGGCCAGAAACTTCACGGATTGTAACGGCGATTAAATTGCTTTCAACGTAAGTTGCGACGTATTTGCGCCATATCTGCAACATATACGGAACGCACGTACACTTAAGTTAATGAAGCAATTAAGACTTGCGTCGTGAAAAAAATTTTGGTAAATTTTTCCGACATGAGCACAAAACACCCCGAACCGTGTCTGTCCTGCCGCGAGCAGAAGGTCATTTACGCCCGTGGGCTCTGTTCCTCGTGCTACCAGAAATGGCGGCGGGTCATGAAAATGATCCCGTCCCATCGCCGCGCCGAGGCTGAGCAGAAGCTCATCTCCGGAGGCAAGTTGCTGGCGGCGGATGCTGGCCCGAAGCCCGAATCCAACCCTTTTGTGCGGGACTTGGCGGAATTCCTGACCGGAAGCGAACGCATGGTGGAAGCGGAGGCCCAAGGCCACCAGGGTCAGCAGTCCGAACCGGCCGCAGGCAAGAAGAAACGCGGCAGATCCAGGCAAACGGAACTTGGGCCGAAGCGCTGAGGCGAGCAGACATGCTCTCGGCCGACGGCAAGAAGTGCCGGGCCGAAATACGAATGTGACCAAAGGTGTCACGCAATTCCGCTAGCAGTGGAGGCATACTAAACATGTTTTCACTTCTATAGAGGAAATCACCGATGCGTCAGATTCGTTACCAGCTGTGGAGCGTGGACCCGATTGACCCCAATGATGAACGGCCGCTGTTTGGGAGCTATACCTTGGAGGCGTGTCGGCGAATCATCGCCGTCTACAACACTCGGGACCGCTGCCACCGGCTGCTGATCGCCAAGCCCGTGGAATGTCAGATCCCGGCCTGCCACTGTTACACCTGCCAGATCCACACCACCAAGTCCGACAAGGTGTTCGTCCGGAAGATCCAGGCGGCGGACGCTTATGCCGCCGCCCGAGACTGCATACGGCGTTTCCAGGCCGGCATCGACGAAGTCGCCGTCTGGCTGTACGACGAGGATCGCGAGGCCGGAGCGCTGCCCGTTCTGCTGCTTCATCGTGACGGGAAGCTGTGGAGAGCCAGGCGGATCGCGTCCTGAACCTCGCCCGACCGCGGAGAACCCCGGTTGGGCGTTTTGACGAACCCCCGCGTCGCCGTCAGATCCCGGCGGCCGCCAGTTCGGCCTCGGCCCGGGCGATGTCCCGCGCCCGCTGCCTGGCCGAGCGGACGGGGATCTCCCGGCCGTCGGCCGCCGCGGTGCTTCGCTCGATGAAACGCTCAATCGCCTCGTGGGAAGTGAAGCGCCTGCCGCCGACCTTGATGGTCTCCAGCCGCAGGCCGCGGACGCCGTTGTTGACCCACCGCCAGACCGTGGCCACGTGCGGCCGTCCGGGGAAGATTTTGGTCGCTTCGGTGATCGTACAGAGGGTTTCGTTTTGGAATTCGATCGACATGGATGCACTCCGACAAAAAAAGGGCCAACGAGGAACGACGACCTCGCTGGCCCATCTTCTGTTTCGAAGTGCGCAGGCAAGGTCATCACTGCCCTTGCCGGAATTCGTTTGTCGCTTGGACATCACACGACACCGATTGTTAACGATGTCGGTCCCTTCCCTGAGTTGTCCACGAGGGGCTATCGCTTACTTGCTTCACCCCCAGACAAACGCCGCACCGGTCCGGTGACCGCGCGTCCTCAGCCCACCCCACCGCCGAGACGGCCTTCGCTCGAAAGCTACTGCATCCCGGTTCGGAGCCGGGAACGGATCAAGCTGGTTCACCGCACGCGAGCGGGTGACTCACGTGGGGATACGTACACTGTAGCAAAGCATCGCCCTGGCGTGCAAGGGTCGGCAAAAAAATCATCCCACCTGCCGCGCGACCTCGACCGCCAGCCGCTGGTCCCGTTCCGCGTACACCTGCGTCACATCGGCCTTGCTGTGGCCGAGGACCACCTGGGCCGCCTCCAGCCCGAACTTCTGGCGGACCGTCGTAGCGGCGTTGTGCCGCAACTGATTTGGATGCCAGGGCTCAAGCAACGGCTGGCCTTGCTTCCGACGTAGTCGGTTCGCTCGGTTAACGGCAGACTTAATCCGATCGTGGTACGCTCGCGAATTGAATCCTCGGGGGCTCCGCGGTGCCCGAAAACAGGGTAAGTCGTCACCGAAAAGATACGGTTTCAAGATTTCCTGCGCCTGCGGACCGATGTAGACAATCCGCTGGCGGCCGTGATGTTCGGTCTTATGTTCCTCGGGAACGAATCGCCAAACGTCCCCGGTGCGGTCGATGTCCTTCGGCCGCATACTGCAGACTTCGCCAGGTCTGGCCCCCGTGAGCCGCTGGAATTGCACCATTGCGGCGACCACGGGCTTCAGGTGTGGCAAGGTCGCATCGACCACGGCATCATCGACCGGCAGCACCGGAGCGGTTTCTCGGGCGGTGGTTTTCCCCTTAGCCAGACCGGGAACGACAATTAGGCGGTGGTAGACTTCGGCGGGGACCAATTCCTCCGCAGCGGCCCATTTGAAAATGTGCTTGATCCGGCCCGCTTGCTTGTTGACGTAGTTGCGGGAGTTACCCGCCAAAACCATCTGGTCCCGGACTGCCTTCAAACCCTTCGGCCCGAAATCTGCGGCTCGGGTTCTGCCGTACAGGTCTTTGAGGTATCGCAGCACAACCTTATAGCTGGCCACTTCGTCGGTGACTCGACCGCGCTTGACGTAGTGCTTGGTGGCGTGACGGAGAAACGCTCCACACACCTCGGTGATCGTGATATCGACCGCGGGCGTGATGCGTGTCGGCCGATCATCGGCAACCCATTCGGCGATCCGCCGCTTGTATTCCTGTTTACTGGCGGCGGTGCCAAATTTCCCCAGGTAGAAGTCGCGTCCACCAATCCGTACCACAGCTTGGCCTGACGCGTGTTTGCGATACTTCGGAACGGAGTTTACGAGTCTCGGCATAGTGCAGCCCTTTCGGCAACCGGACCGCAAAATGGTAGGCTACCACTTTGCGCCCCGTTGGTTTTTCCGAAAAAACGCCGCACTTCCGAACGTCGGAAGGTATCGTAAGTCTCTACTCGGCTTGAAGTTACGTTGTCAGTGCGGGAAACAGGACTTGAACCTGCACGACCTTTCGGCCACTAGGCCCTCAAGCTAACGCGTATACCTCTTTTGGCGATTTCTGTCGCGTTGGAGCCGCATTGATTTCACGTTGTAAGTATTGCAGTGCAAAGCGTTTGCGTTATTATTACCTGAAAGACGCGTTGCGGTGACGCGGGGGTCAAGTTGGAACGGATTGCAGAAAAATTGCAGAAAAGGGGCTGAGCATGGCGTCCATTCAAAAGAAGGGGGATGGCTGGTACTGCCAGTTCTTGTACCGCGGCAAACGGCACACGTTCACCATCGGGAAAGTTGATGACGAGGAAGCGGAAACCAAGGCGAATCAAATTGATTACCTGCTGATGCGGATCCGCCAAGGGCTGCTCACCGTGCCGCCCGGCATCGATATCGTGTTGTTTCTACAGCACGACGGCAATCCGCCGGAACCCGTTGCACAAGCAGAGCAAAGCGAGCCGCAGATCCTGACCCTGGGCGGCCTTCGCGACCGCTACCTGGAAACACACGGGAACGGGAGCCTGGAGCCGACGACATTGAGCTTGATCAAAACACATTTTCGGCACCTGGTGGCCACCCTCGGCGAACGGTTTCCTATCGGCGAACTGGGGATGGCGGATTTGCAGAAACACATCAACAGGCGGGCCAAAATGAAGGGTCTGAAACAGGGCAAGCTCTCGCCGACGACCATGAAAAAAGAAATCGTCACCTTGCGGACGGCGTGGAACTGGGGCGTCAACATGCGGTTCCTATCCGGCAAGTTTCCGGCGACGGGTCTCACGTACCCGAAGTTCGAGGACAAGCCGCCATTTCAGACCCGTGAAGAAATCGAGCGGCGTATCGCCGCCGGCGGCCTGAAGAAGAAGGAAATTGCCGAGCTATGGGACTGCCTGTACCTGACACTGCCCGACGTCGAGGATATCCTGAAGCAGGTTGACGAAAAAGCGATCCAACCCTGGGTCCATCCCATGTGCTGCATGGTGGCCTACACCGGGGCACGACGCTCTGAAATGCTCCGGGCATTCGTGACCGACATCGACCTGCAGAACCAGACGGTCCTGCTCCGCGAACGGAAGCGGGCCAAGGGGCGAGCGACGACTCGCCGCGTGCCGTTGGCCCCGCAACTTGTGGACGTCCTCAAAGCCTGGCTTGCGATCCACCCCGGAGGTCAGCACTTGTTCGCTCAAGCGACGGTTGTCGCGCGCAGTAAAAGCACGCGAAAGGCTGCCACGCCGATCACGCCGGACGAGGCCCACGATCATCTCAAGCGGGCGCTGGCCGATACCAAGTGGAACGTCATGCGGGGCTATCACGTCTTCCGCCACTCCTTCATCAGCCTGGCCGCCAGCCGCGGTATCGACCAGCGGTTGATCGACGAGTGGGTTGGCCATCAGACCGACGAGCAGCGTCGCCGGTATCGCCACCTGTACCCGACGACGCAGCAAGAGGCGATCAGCCGGATGTTCACCAAGTAGCTGCGGCTCATCGGAAGCGATGTTGATATGTCGTGGGACCGCTCAACGGGTATCAGTATTCGCTTGGCAACAATGCGGTGATTGCGGACTCGCCGCCGTCTTCGATGATCCACAACGGCGTACGGCCGTCGTCTGCATCGAACGCCTGCCCGTGCTCCAGTCCGTTTGCGGCGCGGGCCGTGTCCTGCAGCGTGGCCAGACACCAAGCGATTTCCTCGCGGGTGTACGTGGCGATCGCCCCAGCCGTCACGCGGAACGGTTTCCCGTCGTCCGGCACAAACAACCAGCGTGAAGACGGATCGTCAAGCGGCGTTTCCTGGGGTCGAAGCTTGAGGGCCATAGGGGTTTACGAAGCGCGATCGTGGCGGATTATATTCCGAGCCAGGTGGCCAACGCAAAGACAGACCGACGGACATCCACGGCCGCCAGCATCATCGTTCCGGCAGCAACCCCTCGCGCTCGATCCGATTAAGCTCCTGGTGCGAAATCACCCACGACTGGTACTTGCCCCGGCCGCTGCGCCGTTTCTCGGCCTTGATCCGGCCGCGACGCGCCCACTCGCGCACGGTGAACTCCGCCTTCCCCAGCAGTTCGGCGACCTCGTCGGTCGAGTAGTAATCCTTCACCGTCCGGAGCTGGATCAGTGTGCCAATTGCCTTCTCGATGCGTTCCAGACGTTCCAAGATTGCGTCCACGATTATCCCCTTGAGTTGCACCACGATTCTGTTTTCAGAAGAAACGACGGTGGCCCCCTGGGGCCACCGTCGCTCGGCCCACCGGCCGTCTACTCGGCCTCGGTCTCCTGCGGCTGCTCCCGCAGCTTGTCCCAGACGTGCTTCAGGCACAGCACGCCGCGGAACGACTTATCGCCGAACTGGACGACGACCGTCCGCTCCGTCGTGCCGCAGATGAAACACCGCTTGTCGCTCACCTCGCGAATCGTCAACATGCTTCCTCCTTTGCTTTTCGAGTTCAGTCAGCAACCAATCGATCAACACGTTCTGCGCCCGGATCACCTGCTTCTGGCTGCGGATCACCGAGCGGACACTCCGCTTTTCCACGAATCATCCTCCTTTCGTTACGATGGCAAACGCATCACGCACTTTGTGCTCCAACTCCGTGACCGACCACGGCGGATCGGCACAGCTTTGGTTCCACTCCAACAAGTAGGCCAGCGATTCCTCGGGACTCAGGCCCGCATCGCGGAGGATGCAGGCCACGCGGAAACAAGCGTCGCTGCCCCGCGATCCCTGGATCGATTTGATCCGGCGGATGTACGCCCGCAGGTCGCGGATCCGGCCGGCCGCCACGGCTGCCGCCGATGGAGCCGGCAACGACGCCGGCATGGGCGACGCGCGGATGACCGGCAGCCACGCCCGATCAAACGGCGGCAAGTCCAACGTCGCCGCGCCGATCAACTCGTATCGTGTGCCCGCTCTGCACGAGCCAAAACCCACCGCGTAGCCTCGCCCGCCGGCCCGCACATCCCAGCCGCGATCGACGCCGGTGGCATTGCGCAGTCCGGGCACCGAACGATAGTAAAAGTGCGCCCCGCCCCGCGGCGTCCGCACCATCCACGGGGTGCGCGGCATGTTCTCCAGCCACCACTGGGCCAGCTCCGCCGTGTCGGTGTCGATGACCGCCACGCGGTCGCAGACGATGCCGTAGTTCCGACCGGGCTCCATCATCTGCTCCACCGCGGCCCGCTCGCTGGTCGCCTTCGACGGCCAGTCTTCCCAGATCGGCCGCTTGCCGATCAACGGATGCACCCGCAACCCCAGCTCCGCGACCCGCAGCGCCGCCGCGCGTACCTCCGATGTTGTTACGATTGAATTCATGATGGATCATCTGGGTGAAGGATTTGGAAAACGCAGCGAAACGATACGCCGCTCAGGCTTCGTACAGCAAAGTCCCAACTAGGCACGACCGCTCGTACCGCTTGTGCAGCTCGTGGGCGTCCCGTTTCGCTTCGGTGAATTCCTCATACAGTCGCCGTGACTCCAGCCGTCCGGTCTGGCCGTCGATCAGCACATACCGGACGGCCATTCCGCTTTGCTCGATTTGCACGACGGTGTCGGCAATGTTTTGGGCCAGGTCGCTGGCCAGGCGATCGTTCAGCGTCTCACTCAACAACTCCTCGGCCTCGCGTGCAATGGTTTCTTGAAGTTCGTGGTAGTACTGCTTCATGGTGAATCAGGGGAATGAAACAAAAGCTTATTTCTTGGGGACAAGCACGATGCCGAGCCGGGCATCGCTCATCCTGGCGATCTCCGTTGCTTCCTTCTCGTTCTGCAACAGCACGCTCGTTTTCAGTTCAACGCGATCCGGCCGGAACAGGCCGTATCGCACCTCGTATGCGTTGCCCAACGCCTGTTCCAGCTCGAACGTGGCGTCGTTGAGCATGTCGGCGACGAACCCGGAATCGAGCACGCCGAAAATGTCGGTGAAGATTTTTTTCAAATGGTCAATCAAGTACTTGAACATGGTGGTAATTGGGAAAAAGACTAAAGCTCGTACAGCCGCACCAGGTCGCGGTACGCCTCGCCCAGCAACCGGTCGAGGTTTGCCCCGGCGGGCGGCCGGATGTACGTCAACACCTGCCACCGTCGCACGTGATCGGTCGGACACTGCCGAAACCAATCGGCTCGGCGGACCGTCAGGTGCCCGTGCGGCGAAACCAGAATCAAAAAACGTCGGCTGTTCATATTCGGTGGGGGAATGGTTTTTCCACGATCGTGCAAACATCATGCAGCCCGGGGATGAAGCTGCTGCGGTACGTCCGCTTGCTGCTGCTGGCTCCGTGCGAGAAACGGATGATCTGCGTGACCTTCTGCCGCAAACCCAGCTCGAAGCACAACCGCTGGGTGTGATACACCAGCGGCACGAAGCCCGCGTCGCGGTCGGCGTAATCGCCCATCAAGACCGCCATCCGCCCGCCCGGCCGCAGCTGGTCGTTCAAGCAGGCGAGCAGCGCCTGATATTTTTCGAGGAACGCGTCCAGCGTCTCGACCGCCGACAGATCGCGCGGATCGGCGGTGTACAACTTCTGCCGCCAGTAGGGCGGATGAATCCAGATGAAATCGAACGCGTCGAGCCCCTGATACGACTGCGGATCGGCCGCGTCCCGGCCGTCGCGGATATCGAAGCTGACGCACTCGACGCCGATCTCTCGGCAGACGTCGCCGCACGTACCGGAGCCCGTCATCGGATCGAGCACCCGCTGCGGGCGGAAGTAATGGAGCAGATCCTTGATCAGCTCGCCCGAGCAGTTGCCCGGATAACGGCGATCACCGTAGGGACCGGCGAACGCCTTGTGGTACAGGCTCGTCAGCCCCGGAACCGGCGACCCGTTCACGGGCGCCCTGGGCAGCACGGCGATGGTGTTTATCGCGGAACCGTACATAGGAAAAATTGGGAAAGAGGAAGTAAAAAAACGCCCCTCAGCGGAGGCACGCACGCCGTCGCACGTCCGCCGCGCAGCGGCAAGGAGGAGTCCGCGAGGAAGCTCCTTGCCAGCGAGCACGGACGTGTACCCTCGCCAAGCCTCCGCTGCTGTCGCTCCCGTGAAAACGAGAGCGAAGTGCCCGGAGAGTCCAGGCACCCGCTCGAAGAAAGATGTCCTCCCGGCAGCTCCGCGGGTCGTTGTCCGACGCTACGGAGCCACACTGGAAGTGGAGGCGGTCAGGGCCGCCTCCGTCCGCTCACGCGGTTTCCGCCTGCAGACCGTGGATATACTCGCTGGCCTGCTGGGCGACGCTCACCACTTTCCCCAAGTCCTCCAGGTCGAACCACTTCGTGTACCGCCACTGACCCGACGAGTCCTTGTACGAGCGCGAGAACGTCACGCTGTAGAACACGCGGTCCTCACCCCCGATCTGCCGTTCTCGGGAAATGATGGCGGCCGACACGTCGTCGATCCGGAAAACCTTCATGGGTTTCTTGGCCTCGGTCGAGGCCGCTGCCGACTCCTCGGCGTTTTTCTTTTTCTGCGTCATGCGAAAAGGGGGAAAGAAATACAAACTGCCTTGCGCCGGACGCGCGGAGATGGTTTCATCCCCACAGCGCACCGATCGCGAAGGCGACTGCCAGCCCGACGACGGTGACATCGAACAGGGGGCCCGGTAGGGCCTTCTGTTCCGGCTGCCTGTGTCGCTGCGAGGGCGGCTCGTACGCCAGCCTCGCGAGGCTGAGTTTCCTTTTCTCGTTTTCCATAGGCGAAAGCGGAAAGGGATACAAAAGCACACGCCGAATCGGCCGGTTCCCTGAAACCGGCGTCGCGACGTGTGGCTGCTTCAAACTTCTTCAACGCTCGAGGCGTTCTCGATTTCCAAGATGAAGGCCCACGCCTGTTGCAGCACATGCACGGCGACCGGAATCTCGTCGCGCACAAAACTGCTGTTGTGGCGGAATTCGCCGTTCTGACGAAACGCCCGCTGCAAGCTGACTTTGTAAAACCGCACGGGTTGCCCCGCCTGGTATGTTTCGTTCTGAAAGATGCTGGCCGAAATTCCGCGCAAGCGGAACGTCTTGATCGGTTTGTTCTGGGCCGTCGTGTTCGTCTGCTGAGCCATCGCATCGCTCCGTATTGGTGGAAAGCCAGAGCGCGGCTCGGAGTAAACTTGTCCGATCGCTGGGAAGTCATCGGGTTCTGCGCCGCCGGCGGGGACAGCCGCGCACACGCCACACATCGCCACACCCGGGACGCCCAGCGGGCGACCCGACATACCGCGTGCGCCACCCCGCATGGCACACGGTGAAGGAACCGCAGTTCGCAGAGGGGCCGGCTTACCGACGCGTCGCGCGTCGGGCGAGCGAGAGCGAGCCGGGGTGCCGGGGCGGAGCCCTGGCCCCTCGTGCCTAGCGAGCCGCAGCGAGCGTCCGTGCCCCGCGACGCAAAGGAGCGGACAGGCACGGGAGGCACGAGGGGCCAGGGGTCGCGACGGAACGGAAGCGAGCCCCTGGCACCCCGGAAGCTGGCCCCTGACAAGGACTTCCAGCGAAATCCCTGCAAACGTGGGGGGTGTAGTGGGCCGGACGGCCCTTGGTACACCCCGTGGTACAGGCGCTGGTACACCCTAGATCCTCCTCAGCAGCGGCTGTGGGCCGGCATCGCACGTGTAGTAAATCGGTTCGTACAAAAGCTTTTCGGGCAGCAGCTCGTCCATCGCCACGAACCGCCACAGCTCCCAACCCGGTTTGCCCGCGATCGCCCGCCGCAACGCATCCCGCCGCTTGGCCGTCGGCGCCACCATCAGCACCGAGAAGCCGTCGAGCGTCGCCGCCGGAAAATGCCGCCGGTGCAACAACCGCTCGGCCATCTCCGCGTAGCCCGCCGTCTTGCTGTTGGCGATCTGCCGCACGCCCGACGTCGCCCGATCTTGTTCCAGGTAATACACCTTGCTCTGACCATTCATCGACAACATGAACGCCGCATCGGGCACGCACACCAAGCGGGGCCGCTCCCGCAGCACCGTGTACAACTGGAACCGCTTCTCCGGCCGCGACTCTTCCTTGTTGCACACATCCCACTCGTTCAACCAACCGTCGATCGTCACGCCCTCGGCCGCAGCCAGCGCCGCATCGAACGCGATGTGCGTATCGGACACCGCCAGCCAATGATACGTATGATGCGGAATCGGCGCCTGTGTCGGCGTCAGCAACAGCCGCGGATCTTCCAGATGTTCCGCCAGGAACTCGCAGCCCTTGCGGGACGGATAGTACACCGGAGCCGGCGGCATCGACGGATGCGCGTACAGAATGTTCAGCCGATTGATCAGCTGATAGCTCACCAGCGACTGCAGCCGTCGGCGGGTAATCCGCCCGTTGTCGTCGGTCGGAAACACCAGCCGCTGGATCTGCTGCCGGTTCAGCACGTAGTAGCGCACCAAGGCGACGAGTATCAAAATATCCCGCTCGGTAATCATCCCATCCTCCAAGAAAAAACGGTGCCGAGACACCCTGAAATTCCAGGGCTCTCGGCAGAGATAGTTTCCCAAAGGCGGGATCATACAACCAGGCAACCGCACTGCAATGCCCGCAGGCATCGTCTGCGTCGGCCGTCACTGGAGGCACTTCCGAAGAAGCGTGCCCGTATTTGAAATGATCTTCCTTCGAGTTGTCAATACCGGTCACGACACAAAAGCAGAATTTTTTTGTATTTCGGTCGCCGCCTCCGGCGCGCCCCCGATCACGATCGGCGGTCCCCGCAGCAGCCCCTGCACGCGCTGTTCGATCTCGAGGTCCACCGTCTCCGCCTGCACAAAAAATTCCGAGCGGAAATTTTCTTCGATCATCCGGTCCATCTGCTCCAGCACATGCGGCAGCTTGCGGGCCAGCGTCTGCATGTCATAGCCCAAGAACCCCGGCGCCGAGCGTTTTACATTCACCCGGTACAGCTTCGGATCATTCACCAGCCGCACAATCGCCTCGCCGGTTCGCAGCCGCCGGATCTCGCGGGCCCACTCGCTCTTCTGTTCCTCGAAGGTCGAGTACGTGCGGCTGGAGAGTTCGAGAAATTCCTCGTGTTCCGGCACCAGCGTCTGGTGCCAGCTGCGCGTCATCGTGTGCGAACTGCCGCTGCTGCTCGCCCGACCTTGCGCACTGGTCTCCGTATCGGATCGGCTCTCCTGCGCCTCGCGCTGACTCGGCCGAGCCGACTCGCCCCGCGAGGCCGCGGTGCTCTTGTTCGACGACGTGCTGTCCTGCGAACTGCGGCCGTCTGCCTCCGCCCCGCCCTCCAACGTCTGCAGGCGATGCCCCGACAGCAACTGCCGCCGCGAGTACAATTCATCCTTGATCCGCCTGGCATCGAACGACAGCGACGCCACCTCGTGCGCCAAGATATCCGCATCCTCGCCCTGCACCCCGAAGATCATCCGCGACTGGGCGGCAAAAATCATCGCCGACAAATCGTAATCGCCCCGCTCCAGCTGCGCGAAGCTCTGATGCGACAGCACCAGATTCAATCCCAGCTGCCGCGTCTCCGGCAGCGCCGATTCCAGATCCGGTCCGACGAAATTCTGGAACTCGTCCAGGAACAAGTACGTCCGGTACTTCACCTCCCGCGGCAAACTGCGCACGGTAGCGATCACCTCGTTGATAATCAGCGCCCCGATCGTATTGGCCAATTGTCCCGACAAGCGATTGCGGGGTGCCAAGTCGACCAGCACGATTCGCCCCTCCTCCATCATCCGCAGCATATCCAGCCGATGCCGGCTGGAGCCAAACATCCGCCGCAGGATATCGCTCTCGAAGTAAGGCTTCAGCCGGTTGCGGGACGAATCGAGAATTCGCATCGCCTCCTGCCCGCGGGCATTCTTGATCTCCGCCCACTCGGCCTGCAACGGCCCCGGCAGCAACTCCAACAACCGCTCGTGAAACGGACTGCCCGGCATCAGAAAATGCGCGCAGTCGGGAATCGTCAGCCCCAGCTGCGCCGCCGCCGAGAACGCATTGCTCGTCCACCGCGCCAGCCGCGGCATGGCCTCGATATTCACGCTCTCCCAAGCCCGCAAGATGATTTCCGTCGTCCGCTCGACCTTGTAGTAGCGATGCGCCGACGTGTCGTACAGCAGGGGATTGAACGTGGCCACGACATCTTCCCGCGCCGCCTGGATGTAGACCAACCGCTTGCGGACCGCATCCGTACAGAATCGCGACGACATCCACAGCAGCAATTCCTGCGAAAAGTTCCCCAGCCGGTCGATGATGATCACGCACGGATTCTCGAACGGATTGCTCATCAGCGGCTGCAGCATCGTATGCAGCGCCGTCGTCTTGCCCTTGCCCGTGCCGCCGATCAAATGGAAATGCGTGGCGAACGCCGATTCGGGAATCCGCACGTCCGCCCCGCCCTCCGCATCCGTCCCGAGTAGAATAGATCTCATGGCTCGATCCTCTGCAACAATTCCTGCGTCAGTTCCGCATACCGCATATCCAGCGCCGCAACGTGCTCCAGCCGCACAAATTCCTCCAGCGGCAGCGACTCGATGGCCTGCTTCTCGCGCAGATACCATTCCGCCAAGTCTTGCATCGTCCGCTTCTTCTTCTCCGGCTTGTCCGGCTGGCGATAATCCGCCATCACCTTGCACAATTCCTCGCCCCGCCGCTCCACATCCTCCGCGGCGTGGTCGTCGCCCATGTACGTCCCCATGAACCGTTCGAGTTCCTGCCGTGAAAACCGATCACCAATCTCGACGGCACAGCGACTGTAGGCCAGTTCGCAAGCCGCCCGGGCATCCCTGCGCCGCCTGGCATCCTGCGCCGCCGCGGCTTTGCGCCGCTCCTCCTCCTGCCGCTGCCGCTCCCGTTCCGGCGCCGCCCGTTCGTATTCCTCGCGTGACCGCCGTTGATACTCCTCCTGTTCCCGCTTGCGGCGCCGATCATCCGCCGCCTGCCGCTGAGCGGCCTTCCATGATCGCAGCCCGGAGACCGCCCGGCCCAGCGTGCCGCCGTACGCGGCGGCCAGCATCGGCAAGGCGATCAGACTCCCGCCGTACACCAGCCCGCCCACCAGCGCCGCCGTCATCGCCACGGCGATCCACTCGATGCCGCCGACCCACATCGTACTGCCGAGATACATGGCATGGCCCACGAAGGCCAGCGAACCCAGCCGCGCCGCCCACACGCGATGGACCGTGTTCCCGGCGACCGCCGAGCCCAGCCATAACAACACCAGCAGCAACCCGATCGCCGGCCAGAATCCCTCCCCGAACATCACAGTCCCTCCCGAGGATGCTCGCGCCACGGCTTACGGTTTTCATAGGAGCGCAGAATCTGTGTTGCTTGCGGTTTCCTGCTGTCTGAATGAAGTTCCAACGCAACTGCTTGAAGTCGAAGAGCCCGGGCAAAGTCACCTGTCTCAGCACACGCCGCCGCAAGCGTACCTATGCAGAAAGCATTCTTAAAATCGGTCAACTGACACGCCTTCTCGGCATGCACCAAGGCCAGTTTTCCATTGCGCACACTGCTATCCGGACACGTCGCCAACACCCACGCCAGCGAATTGAATGCATAGGGATCGTTGGGCGACAGTCGAACGCGCTCCGTGTAGTCCGACACGCCGCGGCTGAAGTATCCCAGCTGGAGATAAGCCTGCGCTCTTTTCAGATAGGCGAACGAATCGCTTGGGTCTCGCTTGATGACGTCTGACAAATCCCGTCCCGCTTGGACATATTCTGTCAATTCGTAGTATGCGTATCCCCGCCACTTGATGGCCGAAGTGAGCGAGGGGGACAACTCCAGCGCGGCCGTGCAGAGCGTGATCGCCCGTCGATAGTCCGCCTTCTCATACGCTTCCTTCGCCTTGGCAAGAATCGCCTCCGCCGGATCGGTTGCCAGCGGCGGGGATGGGGACGTCGGCGGAGTCGATCCCGTCGGCTTCATGACCACATGGGGCTTGGAAGTCGGCGCTCGAACCTTGAACGTCGGCGGCATCTTCAGACCGATTTCCTCCTGAAACATATCTCCCCTGCACAGTTCCAGCGTCGCGCCCACGGTAGCAAACTCCGGGGTTCTCAGGGTGCGAATGGATCCCTCCCCCATAATCCGCTGCGAGAACGTCACGGGCGAGGATCGGAGGACCGTTTCCCGACCTTGTTCATCAACGTAGAACGCCTCCTCGAAAGACAACTCCAACGCCGTTTCCGGCACGCGGTTACCGTTCTCGAGGGTCAGGGCGAACCGCCCGCCCTGGGACTGGAATCTCGTATCCAGCGACCAATTGGCCATGCCGACCTGGGCAATTACCCCGGTCGCCGTGTACTTCTTAGTGAAGCCGAGGGAGACGATCAGCACATCCATTTCATCGCGGACGCCGATCTGGAAAAACCCCTTGAAGGCCGTGGTCCTATAGCCCTCACCGGTTTTGCGATACTGAATCATCCAAGCCGTTCCCGCGTCCCAGCGAACATCCTCACGGAGCGTCAGCAGATCGCAAGCGAAAACGGGACGCGTTCCCGATGTCCGTCCTGAGATGGGGTCGTAGACGGCCTCCGAATAGGTGCAGGCGACGCTCCACTCATGATCGATCAGATTGCGCGCATTGAGAATGGACCGCGAATCCGCCCCCAGTACCGCCGCAAACATCAACAACAAGGCATGCATACTCGTGTCCTCCGTCTTTCCCTGCGTGGCGTTGCTCGTGATCTCCGATTTCGAGGATGCTCCAATGGGGAGAATATAGGGAAGGCTGTTTTTGAATTGCAAGCACTTTGGGCACAGAAAGAGAGAAAAAGAGCAGACCATGGGGGATGATCCCATTGCCATCGGCACAGTCCGTTAAGTCTTCCTGTCTTACCGACATTGAAAAAGACTGGACAGAGTTGTTGACTTGCGTCCGTTTCATGGCACCATATACGCGTTTCCTTACCCCATCTTTATGCGGAATTCGATTCCCATTGGCAGTGATGCTGCATCGCCAATCTCCGTCCAAACGGCCAACGGCCGTGCGGAATTCAATCGAACGGCCCCAACGGCGGCGGAACTCGTGCTGGAATACAAGGTGTCGGGCATCGATGCTGATATCGAAAATGCCTCCGATGTGGCGTTGCGTCAGGCGGTCGCCGACGCCTGCCGGCAGGAAATCGAGCAGATGCGCGCGGCCCTTCGGGCACTCGGCGATGGGCTCTGCGAGCAACTGAGCGAAGAGGGGAGCGACCCGGACATCGACCAGACCACGAACTACGATGACAGCCGCATGTGGACCGACCGACGCACGGAACTTGCCATTGACCCGTCGGAGTACCACAGCAAAACGCGACTCGACGGCTATGAGGGAGCCGCGGATGCCCGGCTGGTTCGCAAGACGGTCGAGATCACGATCCTGGACCGGGAACAACAGATCCGCCAACTGTACGACAACATTCTGGCCGGCGTGGCCAGCAAGCGAGCGGTAGCCAATCAGCAACGCGCACCAGTCGCCAGTCCAATGGAACCGTCAAGCGTGACCGCCTGACGCGAGCCGCCCCGCTTGCCGTCGTATGCGATTTGTCGTGCGATAAGAATCGCATTTTTCGGGAAATGAATGTAGCCCATAACGTCTTTTATGGGCTATACTTACGGCGATATTTTCCCGATTTCTCCGCATGTCCCATCTCCCAATGATCCGACCTGGCGGTCAAGTTACCCAGTTTGACAACGGGCTGATTCCATTGCTGTTTGCTCGGGCTGGTACGCAGAGTCAACGGCGGTTCATCGAGTTTTTTACGGCGAACATCCGAAACCCGAACACGCGGGCGGCGTATCATCGGGCGGTCTGCCGGTTCGCGGACTGGTGCGAGACGCACGGACTGACGCTGGAACGTCTATCGCCGGTCGTCGTCGCGGCCTACGTCGAGGAACTCGGGACCGTGCTGGACGCGCCCAGCGTCAAGCAGCATCTGGCGGCGATTCGGATGTTGTTCGATTATTTGGTTATCGGCCAAGTGATGCCCGTGAATCCGGCGGCGGCCGTGCGTGGCCCGAAACACGTGGTCAAGCGGGGCAAGACGCCGGTGCTCGCACCCGATCAGGCGCGCACGCTACTGGACTCGATCGACGTGACTACCATTGCCGGGCTGCGCGACCGGGCGATCATCGGGGCGATGGTATTCAGCTTCGCCCGCGTGTCGGCACTGATCGGGATGAACGTCGAAGACTACTACCCGGACGGCAAACGCTGGTGGATCCGGCTCCACGAAAAGGGCGGCAAGTTCCACGAAGTACCGGCGCACCACAACGCCGAAGAGTATCTGGATGAATACCTGGCGGCAGCTGGCATCGGCGATGACCGCAAGACTCCCCTCTTCCGCTCCCTGAACCGTCGGCGGGAACTGACCGAACGCCAGCTCAGCCGCCGCGAAGCACTGGCCATGATCAAACGCCGTGTCCGGGACGCCGGACTCCCCGATCGGGTCTGCTGCCACACATTCCGGGCAACCGGCATCACCGCCTATCTTCTGAATGGCGGGACGCTGGAGCACGCCCAGCGGATCGCCGCCCACGAATCACCGCGGACAACGAAGCTGTACGATCGAACGAGCGATGAAATTACGCTCGACGAGATCGAGAGAATCCTGATCTGAAACCACTACGCCACACCGCCATAGACTCAGAGGTACGGTTTCAATCGCACCAACCCCTCTTGCGGACTTAAAGAAAAGTCGATTGAGTTGAACTCGTCATTCGCCCAGTTCCAAGGCATGTTCGGCGTCAGGGCAATTCGGTAACCCGCCGCATCGATCCAACCAACCCCCATCGTTTCATTAACGGGAAGAACTCTTACAGGGCCAGGAAGGGAAAGAACCGAAGCGTCTGTAATCTGAACGCGTATTTGACGCGTCTTGGAAGACGACGAGGGCGGCTCGGCTGATGCAAACGTAGCTTCTGCCCAGTCGCGGATTGCACGAGGATCAAGAGCGTCGCTCACGTTCTGAGCAAAAGAAGAGCTGTAGTAGCCGACAGCCGCCGATAGTGCTTCTGGGCGCGTCGGCGCGAGTCCGCGTGCGAGAAGAAATGCTGCGGCTGGCTCAAGTGTCCCCCAAGAAAGCAGTTCCTTCAGCCAGAACACGATCCATGGCAGGCCCGTCTCCTCCCATTGATCGAGTGAGGTATCGAGAAGAACTCCGCCGTGGAGTCTATCGAACGAAGCGCCGATCACGCTACCAAGGCCCCAACAGAATTTATAGATAAACCATCGCGAGACGTTCTTATGCCAAGACGCAACGTCTGTCTGATCAGGCGACGCTGCCCCTGTAGACTGTAGCCACCAGCGTAGTTGTGGCTCCCATACAGATCGTTCAGCCTCGGGCTGGAATCGGCGGATACGACCAATTGTCTCGACGGCGTTAGCAACGAATGCCATACGTTCGTCTGCGGACCAGTTGGCGTAAGAACGTCCTAATAATAGGGGCTGACGCATGCTATCGATGACAGCAAGTAGTTCAATGGCGGTAGATGGAGGCAACCCAGTACGATACAGCCGTCGCCGTGTTTCACGACTGGGATAGAGGATCGGAATTGCTCGACCTCGGCGGAGAAACGCCCGTTTTTCAAATTCTTGTGCCCTATGGGCGTTAAATGCGCCGTTCCACAATTCTTGGATCGACGTTTCCCATGCCGACATGCCCCGAATGTCCTCGTGCTCTACGAGTGCAGATAGAAGAATACCATCAAGAGAATCAAGAGAACCAAACGCCTTGACTGCGTCCGGAAGGGAGACCGTCTCCAGCCAGGTTAGAAAGGCTGCTTCATCATCTGACTGTGTCATTCGTCGCCACTCCTGCCACACATCGTTAATAGCCGCCACAATCGGGCTCTTCGGAGAACAAGAAGGGGCTGGAGATAGCAAGGATTCTATCAGGGCGCGATAGCGATCCAGGGACAGGTCCCGTAGCCGCGAGGCAGGACGGAGCAGGATGAGTGTCCGGCCTTCCGTTGCGATTCCAGGTCTGCCGGCCCTTCCGGCCAGATTGCGAAATTCAGATGAATTCACGAGCTTGCCGGCACGCAGCAGCGACGGAACGAGGATAGTCTCGATTGGTATATTGACTCCTTCCGAGAGCGTTGACGTTGCTAGCACGACATTGGCCAGTCCACTTTGTACGATCTCGATTAGTAACCGTGTAAGTTGCTTCGGCATGTTGGCGTGATGAACGACGATGCCATATCGCAACAAACGGTATTCGCAGCTTGTTGTTCCGAAATAGTCTGCGCACACAGCGAGAACACGTTCCCAGAGGGAACGCTCATCATCTGTTGCAGGTTCACGCAAGACGTGCGGAAGAAGATAGTCATTCCATGTGTTTTCCAGCAGTTGCAAGAAATCCACGGCACAAGGGCCAATTGACTGCATGACGGAAATAAGCACCGCATGATGGCTGCCGCGGTCATCCGCTGCGGCTAGGTGCAGTGCTGCCCAGAGGAGTGCCGGTCGAAGGGACTTCTCGACGCCCGTCCAATTAGTTGGACCAGGCGGACATGTGGGAATCGGGGAGAGCACATACGGTGTTGCCTCGCTTTCGTTCGTGAATTGTAGAGAGCGACCATCGAGTATGTCGTAGCGCATGGCGAAGTGGCCTGAAGTATCACACTCCAGACGTCCGATGAGTTGCCGAGTACTGCGGTAGCTCGTAAGCACCGGATTACCGGCGGGATCTCCACCGACCCAGCAGTGCAGCGCATCTTCAAGACCCCTGGCAACCGCCGAAAGGGCAATCATGCGACACGGTGTTGCTCCGACGAGATGCCGAATTCGCATTCCCAGAGATTCGAGCCGTTGAGATCGACTTTCGGCATCCCGTAGAGTGGAAAGATTCTGATCAAACTGGACCATGTGAGCTTCATCAAATACTACTAGCGCAAGTCGCCCTAGAAAGAGCGGACCAAGAAAACGGATTAGCGCCTCTCCCTTTTCGTAGGTACAGATAAGAACGGTGGGATCGTCGCTTGTAAGCCAAGCATCGGTCGGTCCCCAGTCGGTTCCACCATAAAGTCCCGTGACGACGATACGGCGCGCCGTGAGACGCGTCAGGACACGGTGCAGTTTGCCTTCGACCTCCGCAGCCAATGCGCGACTTGGAACAAGATACAGGCACATGGGACCGACAATTCCATCAATCTCATTCATGATAGCTTGTAGGATGGCGACTTCGGCGACGCTGGTCTTGCCTGATCCGGTAGGTGTGCAAAGGGCGAAAGACCCGGGACTCAAAAGGCGCCGAACCCCTTCTTCTTGCGACGGCCAGGCAACGGCACGTTGCTGTAGAAACGCCATGCGAGCGTATCGGTCGAATACTTGTTTCGTAGACGGCGTGGACTGAGAAAGTGTCACCAAGGTGCTGCGCCATGAATGTGCGACCGTCTCTTTTACCAGTTCTGCTGTCAGCCGGGCCAGCAACCAAGAGTAGGAATCCGTTTCGATCGTCAATGTGCCGGCGATCGCATCAAGTTTGTCGATAGCTGCCGAGACTCGCGATTCATCGGGCCAGCGCATGGCAGCACAGACCACACCCAGTGCGCGGATGGTCTCTTGAATGACAAACTCTGAAAGGGTGGACTCGGAGGCATCGTGGCCTGCCTGAAACTCGATTTGGCCTTCCCAAAAAGCGCGAATGTGTGCGAGGGCATCTGGGAAGTCCCCACGCAAAAACGGGCGGAGGATTTGTGATTCTGATTCGGTTGGCGGCTCGCGTAGGAGCGCGTTTGCGCAGGCCGGAAGTCCTGCGAGCCCATAAGCAGCAGCGCTTAAAAGACGAGTGGGGACGGACTCCGCCTGAATGTCGGGGTGCGAGAGCCACTCCAGTAGTTCACCAGCTCGACGGATACAGTCCCTCCAGTCACGAGAACCCGTCTCGCGCAGGAGCAGGCCAGCGTGAACGAGCAGAGCAGCATCATTGATCCGAGACATTGCTTCTGTGGCTGTCCACGAAGGAAGTCCCGGCTGGCCATGACGCAGACGGCTATGCTGGCTATAGAGTCGCGCATGCGACGGGCGCAACCCTCCAACAGCAAGCGTCTGGAGAATGTCTTGGGCCGCGAGGATGGCGTCGTCGCGATTCATGCCCATACTCCCGCGTGGTAGATAGAGCGAACACGGACGAGCACGTCAGTCAGCTGAACCTCCACGGCGTGTAACGAACGGGAAGCAGTGTAGGCTCCATGAGGGTCTGTTGAAGAGACCCAAGTCTCAGACCGTGCCGGGCTTCTACCGTGGACATAATAGACAGCGTCACATCGATGAACCGACGACGCCGACGGAGATTTATTCAATTCAATATAGAACACCCGCAGCGCACTCGCCCATTCGACGGCCTCTGGAGCACTCCGATACTCTAATGCTTCCACGAGCTGCATGATGTCGACGATCGCGCTGGTGGCTGCTTTGGCGTGTGCGTCGGCGACAAATTGCGATTGATGCGTGCGAGTGCACTTTGATTCGCAAAAGAGAACCGACGTGATGCGGCCAGTATTGTCACGTCGAAAGGCGAGACAATCATCTCCAGTTCTCCCGAAAATGGCAGTGACCGGAATTCCAGATTGCCACTGTTGCTCCAATTGCTGAAATGCAACAACGTGGTTATGAAATAGGTGAGCAGGGACCTCCCAGTCGTCATGACCCGCGGTGGAAAAGGATTCGGCCAGTAATGCCGCAAGCGTTTCTCCGAAATATCCCTGAAGTGTAACGGCAGGAAGGCCAAAGGGATACTCGTGATAGGGCGGTGGCAAGGCTGATCCAGTGCCCGCCGGATGGAGCGACGTGTGGGTTAGGCGGCGAAGACGTTCAACGGCATCGCTGTGCGCTTGCCTGAAGTACGCTTCGACATAAGCGGAAACGCTGGGCCAAACTTGAGAATCCTCACAGAGGCGGGTGTGCCGATACTTTGGGTTAGGATTGGACGAATGGGTCGGCATCAGCCAAGCATTGATCGGAGCCGAATTGAGGAAACTGGAATTGGTGGTCGCGGGGGGCTTCGGCATACGATGCAATCTGTTAGACGTAAGGTTCCTGGAACTGAGCAGCGAAGGTCACTTTTCTATCGATCCAGAGTCACAAAACTCATACGTCGCCGCGAGGCCGGCGAGGGTCTTGGATTCGTTAATGGCGTCGTGGGGAATTAGGAGGTACTTCCAGGGTTTGCCGGCGGCGTGTTGGGTGGCTCGTTGGCACCACAGGGACGCGGCTCGGGCTTTGGCGAGGACTACTTCGTCGGTCATTTCGTTCTTGGCCTTGGGCTCGCACAGGTAGCGGACGGTGTCGGTCTCGACGGCGAAATCGGGGACGTATTCGTCGTCGTGGGCGTAGTGGATCTGGAAGTCGCCCTTGGCGGGCTTCAGCCATTTTATGACGGTGGGGTCGCCTTCCAGGATAACGGCAAAAATGCGTTCCGGATTGGAATCGAATTTCAGCTTGGAGTACAGGGACCGCTGGAAGCCGTCGAAGACCATGCCGCGGATCATCTGCTTGTCGTCCACGGTGGTGCGGAAATGGCGGATCTTCTGGCCCGCGGCCTGGCTGTAGTTGTTGGGGCGGAGCGTGATGAAACCGCGGGATACCTGGACGTCGAACTCCGTGGCGGTCTCCTCGTAGTGCTCCTGCATCTGGGCGTAAATGTGCTGGACTAGCGTCTGCTGGTGGGCCTGCAGGACGTTCAGCAAATCTTCGTTGTTCATGAGGTACGTTTGCAGATGGCGGACCATCTGGCCGGACAGCTTGTACAGCAAGGAGGCGTGTTCGTCGTAGTTGATGTCGTCGAAGTCCATCAGCCCGCGGACCAGGTAGTCTTCCGGGCGGCGCTCGGCAATCACGGCATCGCCGCTGCGCAGGCGGTACTGGCGATTGTCCTGCAGGCTCTGCAGCAGGATCTCCTGGGACACCGGTTGCAAGCGGCCGGCGGGGGGCTCCAAATCAAAATCCTTGAAGCCGGATTTCACGTCGCCCCTGGGGATGACCACGATCCGCGGGATGTCGATCGACAGTTCGTTGCGCAGGTCGATCGTTTTCTCGACGACCCACGGGATATTGTCCGGCGTTTCGGCAGCGATCATCGGCAGTTCGCCTTGGGCGGGACGGATTGCTTCCTCGACCCTGGCGACGATCTTCTTCAAGACTTCCGGCTTCTTCAGATCGGCGGAGCTGGGCAGACGCTCGAATTCGCGCAGAACATCCAGCGTTGTCTGGGCGATCTTCTGTTCCCGGGGCTCGGTGAACAGCGGCTTCTGGACGGGGGCGGTTGAGTCGGACGGCGTGGCGGTACCGGTGATGCGTTCGACGATGCCCGGCTCGGCGACGATGACCTTCGTCGGCGACAAGGGAATATCGCGGCCGATCACCACGCCCGTGCGGATGATGGATTCAGGCCGGTTGGCCTCGTCGATGATCTCCTGGAATCGGTCGTGCGATACGATGGTCAGGCGATCGACGGCGGGAACGCCCGTGCGTTTGCCGTAGGGCAGGCGCAGGCCGCGGCCGATGGACTGTTCGACCAAGGTTTTCGAGTTGGCGGCCCGCAGCGGCACGATGGTGTACAGGTTGGTGACGTCCCAGCCCTCCTTGAGCATGTTGACGTGGATCACGATCTCGACCGGGTTGTCGATCCGCTCGACGTCCAGCAGCAGCTGCACGTTTTCGTCCTTCTCGACGCCTTTCTGCTGCGAGTGGACTTCGATCACCCGGCCCTTGTACTGGCCGTTGAAGAACGACGGGTCTTCGATGATCGCCTTGAGGGCCGAAGCGTGCGCCGTGTCCTCGGCGACGACCAGCATGAACGGCTTCACGCGGGGCAGGCCGTTTTCGCGGGCGTACAGTTCCAGCTGCGCCTTGGTCTCCTCGTGGACGTGGATGCCGTCCTCCAGCTTGAGCCGCTCCAGTCCTTCCTTCGTGTAGTTCTTGGCGTCGAAGTTTTCGCGGGTGGCGACGGCCGGTTCTTTGACGAAGCCGTCGTTCAGCGCCTCGGACAGCGGATAGCTGTAAATCACGTTGTCGAACGGCTCGGCCTTGTTCCCCTTCTCAACCTGCGGCGTGGCGGTGAGTTCCAAGCCAAGGATCGGCCGCAGTTCATTGATCGCTTTGACGCCCGCCGACGCCCGGTAGCGGTGCGACTCGTCCATCAGCAGGACCAAGTCTTCGAGCTTCGACAGATATTCAAAGTAGCTTTCGCCGATGTACTCCTGCAGCCGCTTGATGCGGGGCGACTTGTCGCCGCGGACTTCGCTGTTGATCTTGGAGATGTTGAAGATGTTGATATGAATAGCGTCGTCCATTCCATACAGGTCGAGCTGCTTGCCGGCGAACTTGCGGACGCCGCGGCCGGATTCGTAGTTGTCGCTGGTGATGATCTCGGGCGGGTTGCCAGCGAACTCGGCGATACCTTGGAATACGTACTTCGGCGTATTGGGCGTGAAGTCGGCGATCAGCTTGTTGTAGATTGTCAGGTTGGGAGCCAGCACAAAAAAATGCCGGATGCCCTCGGCTCGGGCGAGATACGTGATGAAGCCGCCCATCAGCCGCGTCTTGCCGACGCCGGTGGCCAGTGCGAAGCAGAGCGACACGAAGTCACGATCGAAGGCCGACACCGTCGGGAACTCCGACTTGATCGTTTCCAGGGCCTTTGCCGCATCGGTCCCCTTCTCCAGCGGGACGATTTCGCACAGCCGGGCGAGGATCTCCAGCGAGTCGCGCTGCGGCTGGCGCAAACTCAAGCGGTTGCTGATGGCGTTGACGTGGCTATTCATGGTTATTCGATGTCATCAAATAAAGTACGAGCTTGTTGTGCCATGCGGGCCTTGCGGGCGGCGCGAGTGCCGGTCGATGGTAGCGGCGAGTCCGGTTCGGGCTCGGCCACGGGCGCCGGCAGGTTCTTGATTTCCAGGCTGTAGTCGTCACGCCCCCACTCGCAGCGGGTGAGAACCGTCCGCGGAATCTTCTTAATGGTCAGGTTCGGGAACGCGTCCAAGTTCTTCACCCGGAACGCGCTGCACATCACCAGCAGCGATCGCTTGTCGCCCACTTCCTCGCTGAGTGACGCGATCTGGTCACGACTGAGCGTTTGCGTCGTGACATAAATGAAGTCCGATTCGGTGGCTTGGCCGTGCTGCCAGTAAACGGTTTCGCTGGGAGCGTAGCGGAAGCCCTCCAGTTTGCAGATCGCCTCGGCCAGCATCGCCGGGTTGAACTGCTTGCTGATGATCCAATTGCCGAAGGTGTCCTTCTCCAGCAGCGAAGGGGCCAGCCGGTAATACCGGAATCCGCCGCCGCCTTTCCAGGCGGTCGCCTTCGTCACGCCGCCGGGGTCGGTTCCGTCGATCACTTTCTTCAGCCGCGGGCTGATGTGCGAGTGGCAGTGTTCGCCAAGTTCGACCATAATCCAGCGGCGGCCCATCTTTTGGGCGACAGCCCCAGTGGTGCCGGAACCGGCGAAGGAATCCAGGACAATATCGCCAGGGTTGGTTGCGATTTCCAAGACACGTTTAATCAGACGTTCCGGTTTGGGAGTATCGAAAGCATCGACCTTGCCAAACAACTCGTGAATCTCCTTCTTGGCCTCGTCGGTATGGCCGCATTCATCATGTGACCACCAGGTCCAAGGAACCATGCCTTCAACCTCGGTCAAGTAACGAATGATGTTCGGCTGACTATCGCCGCTCTTCCCAAACCAAATTCGCCCCTCTGCAAGGAGCGCTTTGTAGTTATCTTCTGTTGTGCTCCAGCAGCGACCCTCTGGTGGCCGATGAACGACACCGCTTGGCGTCGTAATCGGATACATCTGATTCACTCGGTAACCTTGGGCGGTCATTGGAATGCCACGCCAACGGCCCCGAGGGTCATTATTCGGGTTCTTGTAAACTGCTGCGCTTTTATCATCAATCGGAATTCGATTGCGTGTCTTCTTGAATCTCTCAACGTCCATTACGTATACGAGGACGTATTCATGAACGTCACCGATAGCCTCTCGGTTCTCGCGTGAATAACGCTTCTGCCACACGTTGGATGCGACGAAGGAATGGCGGCCAAAAACTTCGTCCATGAGCACACGAAGATAGGGCATTTCGGTGTCGTCAATGCTAATCCAAATGGAACCGTCGAGGGTGAGCATTCGGCGGAGAATCTCCAGTCGATCACGCATCAGCGAAAGCCATAGTGAATGCTCAATTCCATCATCATAGTGCTCGAACGCCGAGCCTGTGTTGTACGGAGGATCAATGTAGATGCACTTCACCCTGCCCGTGAATTCCTGCTCGAGCGCCTTCAGTGCCAGCAGGTTATCCCCGAAGATCAGCCGGTTATCGAACACGTCCTTTTCGGTCACGCGATGCGGCGCGTGGTAGGACTTGTCCGGGTCTTCCAGCAGAATTCGAGGTTCCAGCCGCGGCCGGTTGTCCTTGCCGATCCAGGTGAGTTCAAGTTTCGTTTTGGCCATAGTTCTTGTGGCGATCTTATCTTCCGCCGCGTCCGGTGGCTAGGATTTCGAGTTTCGGAATTCAGGGTTCGGGGCGAGCCGCTTCCATGAGTCGGCGGCCTGCCGCAGTCAGGCGGTACTTCTGCTTGCTGCTGCGAGGCTTCTCCGGGACGGTCATTTCGATCAATCCCTCGGCAAGCAGGGGGTTAAGGACTTGCTGCCGGAATTTGGTGCGGTCACTCCGCCCGGTGATGGCAATTAAATCGACTAATCCCGCGTCGTCACGGCATTTTTCGAGGATTTCGACTTGGTGCCGACTTAGTGCCGACTTAGTGCCCGCTTGGTGCCCAGTTGGTGCCGACTTGGGCCTCTGGTCGCCCGTCTCCGCCGCGAATGCCTTGTGAATCGGCAATTTCGCGACGAACCACAGCCGGTTCTCGTCGGTCTCGAAGCTGGCCTTCGGCGAACCGTTTCGCTTCATGGCAGCCTGAATCTTCGGGATGCCGGTGCCGCGACCTTCGGTCATCTCCAGTTCTTTCAAGAACTCGCCGATGCGGCGATTGCGGTAGCGACGCGAAATAATCCGCTTGGCCTTCAAATCCACCGGGCGAATCGAGGGGTCGGGGCCGGGATAGGAGACGATCTCGATGCCATGCGGATTGAACCGGACCTCGACCGGCTCGCGCTGGTCGTAGCCGCGGTGATACATCGCGTTGACGAGCGCCTCTTCGATCGCCGCCAGCGGGTAGTTGAAGAACCGTGTGGCTTCCGCCCGGTCGGGATGCTTGATGACCTTCTCGATGATGACGTTGTTCCGGATGTAGGCGAGGGCGTCGCGAATCTGCTGGTGGATCGGTCCCCGCAGAATCTTCTCGATGATTTCGTCGCCGCCGGGGCCTTGGGGAAAGATCACCACGTCGATCTGCGTGCCGGGAAAGAATTCCTCCGGCGCGTCGTTGAAGAACAGCAGGCCGACGTTGCGAGGCCGGACGAACTCGTCGCCTCCGTCCACGATGTTCATGAGCCGGCCGAGTTCCACCAGCGGCAGCTTGGCCGCCTGAGCATGCAGGTCACTGCCGACATCCTTCAAGTACGCCTGGATCAGCGGCACCCGCAGGTCTTCCATGCTGGCCCTGTGGCACAGCCGGTCGTCGAAGGGAACCGTGGCCGTGAGGGCGATCAGCTCTCGCTGCTCCTCGCCCTTGGCCTCGACCGTGCTGGAATAGCGGCGGATGTAGTAGTGATTCACGCGGTGCTTGGCCGTGACTTCCTTGGGCGCCATGTACGGCCGGTTCTGGCCGCCGGGCGCCCAGAGCACGATCAGATTCTTGTCGTCCACCCGTTCGATGCTCAGCTTGGGAAAGTACGGCGGCTGGATCAGTTTGCAGTAGCCCAGCAGTTCCCGCTGGATCTTGTCCAACCTGGCCTCGGGAATGCCGGCCGGTGGGAAGATGGGCTGGCCGTCGTCGTCGCAATCCTGGCCGATGATGACGTAGCCACCGCCCAGATTCTCGAAATCATTGGCGAACGCGCACAGCGTGCGGATCGTCGCGTCGGGATTCCAACCCGCCTTGTACTCGATCCGGTCCCGTTCCACCGTCCGCTGCCGCAGCAGGTCCTTGAGGTTGATCGGCAGTTTGCTGCTCGTGCGCACTGGCTGGTTGTGGGAAGATTGTGGACTCATATCCTAGCGCACCCTCCAGCGAACCGCGAAGATTTCCTGCCGCGTCGTTCGCTGCTGCAAACGCGATTCCACGTCGGCGATTAGCGTGTCCTTCTTCTGCTCGATGTCGTCCTGGGCATCGAACAGCGTGCGTTTCTTGTGGTTGCGTTGCTGCTCCAGTTCATTGATCCGTTTCTGGGCGGCGATCTTGCTCTCCAAGTCCTGCGCCAGCCGTTTGACCTTCTTGGCCTCGCGGATCTCGACCTCGATATTCTTCAGCTCCCGTTCCAGGTTGTCCTTCAAGTCATCCGCCCAGCGGTCCAGCTTGTCGGATTCCGCATCGAAGAATACCTCGTTCCGCTTCTGCGACTCGCCCAGAATCCGCTGCTCCTGCGACCGCAGCGACTCGTCGATCCGCTGTTTGACATCGCCGTTCAACGCGACCGGGTCGCCCAACCGGGCGGGCACGGTCAATAGTCTCTCGCATGTCTCCCGGTCAAGGAAGTCCCCCTCGTCGGTCACGCCGGTCAACAGCAGCGTCTGCTCGGTGTCCAGCGACGTGATGGTCAACTGCTGCGCCGACAGCCACCCCGACCGGCCCCGCAGCCGCTCGACCAGCGACACGCGGGCACCGCGGCGCTCGTAGTCCAGGATCAATTCCCGCGGCGGCAGCGCCCGCCCCCTGGCCGCAGCGATCAGCCCTTCGGCCAACGCATGGCCCGGCCGGTAGCGGTGAACATCGTCGGGCCACTCCCCGCCCCGCGAACGGCCCGCGGGCAGCTGCAGCCGGTAACGGCCCAGCGGAATGCCCGCCGCGTCCAGGCCCTGCGGAACCCGTCGCAATGTAAAATCATGCCCGCGGCCATCGAAGTCCGCATACCCGTCCAATTCCGTCGCCGTCAGCGCCCACAGCCAATCGCTGTAGCGGTCGAGCTGCGGTTTCGTCTCGGATTCCCGCAGCCGCAATTTGTGATGCACATCCTCGTCAAAGTTCTCCAGCAGCTTCGTGCGGGCGGATTCAAACTTGGTCGTGATCTGCTCGTTAAGCTCCAACTGCAGCTGGTCAAACGCCTGCCGGATCTGCTCCGATGTGCGGCAACGCTTGTAGATCTCGGCAATCCGCTTCTCGAAGTCGATCCCCGACTCCAGCGCCCCCAGCACTTCGTCGGAGGCCCCGAAGACGCCGTCGAACAGCTTGAACTTTTCGTTCAGCAACTGGAAAACCCGCTGATCGGCGTCGTTCGCCCGGTTCACGAAATTGATGACCACCACATCGTGCTGCTGGCCGTAGCGATGACAGCGGCCGATCCGCTGCTCGATCCGCTGCGGATTCCAGGGCAGGTCATAATTCACGACCAGCGAACAGAACTGCAGGTTCACGCCTTCGGCCGCCGATTCCGTGGCGATCATGATCGACGCCCGCTCCTCGAACTCCTCCACCAGCGCCGAACGCATATCGGCCGTGGGCGACCCGCTGACGCAATCGTGCCCGGCGTGGCGTTCCAGCCACTGGCGGTAGACCCGTTTCGAGTCCGGGTCGGTGTTGGTGCCGTTGAACAGCACGATCTTGCCCGCGTAGCCGTTGGCCTCCAGCAACCGCAGCAGATACGACTGGGTGCGCCGCGACTCGGTAAAGATCAGGGCCTTGGGCTTCGCCTTCAACTCGACCGCCTTGGCAAACCCCAGCCGCAGCGCGCGGATCAGCGCCTCGCCCTTGGCGTTTTCCCGGATCGACTCGGCCAGCGTCTTGTACCGCGTCAATTCCTCGGCCTCGGCCCGCAGACTCTGCAGCAACCGGGCCGCCGCCGCGTCCTCGGCCGCCGGTTCCGCCACCGGCTCGCCGCCCTCGGGAGCCGATTCCTTCCATTCTTCTTCCACCGAGTCGGCCTGCTCGTAATCCTCGCCCACGATGTCCGCCAGCTGCTCGTCGGCCTCCTGCTCGGCCGTCCGCTCCAGCTTCCTGAGCCGGTCGATCATCGTGCCCAGCGTGGCCGCGATCGCAAACGACGACGAAGCCAGAATCTTCCGCAGGACCAGTTCGATCAATTGCCGCTGGCTATTGGGCAGCGCGAGCAGGTTGTCCCGTTGCAGGTAATCGGACACCTGATCGTACAGCAGCTGTTCCTCCTGCGACGGCGTGAAATCCTGGGTAATCGGAATGCGTTTGGTGTACCGGACGTACTCGATGACCTGCTTGCGGAGCGTCCGCTGGCAGACGGGCGCGATCCGCGCCCGCAAGTTGGCCAGCATCCCGGCCGACAGCGTATCGGCTTTCTTGGCGTACAGTTCGCGAAAAGCCTCCTCGCTGCCGAACACGTGTTCATCGACGAACGACACCAGCCCGAACAATTCCATCAGCGAATTCTGCAACGGCGTCGCGGTCAGCAGCACCTTGGGCCGGTTGCGGAGCGCATCGCGCAGCGCCCGGGCGATCTTGTTATCCTTCTTGTACACATTCCGCAGCCGGTGGGCCTCGTCGATGACCACCAAGTCCCACGGCACGGCCACGATCTCGGCAGCCCTGGCCCGGGCGAACTGGTACGAACAGATGACGACCAGATTCCGCTGGTCGAACGGCGACGACGACCTGCGGGCCAGTTCGCGATAGCTCTTGGACTCCAGGATCACCGAAGGGATGAAGAACTTCTCGGCCAGTTCACGGCTCCACTGCTTGCGCAGCGACGCCGGGGCGATGACCAGCAAGCGGCGTTTCTTCTCGGCCCACAGCTGGCTCTTGATAATCCCCGCCTCAATGGTTTTGCCGAGTCCCACCTCGTCGGCCAGAATGGCGCCCCGCGACAAAGGCGAGCGAAAGGCGAACAGGGCCGCGTCCACCTGGTGCGGATTCAAATCGACCGTGGCATTGCACAGCGACTGGGCCAGCTTGCCGGCCTGATCGGCGCCGACCTGCTTGGTCAGTTCGTAGGCCAGGTACTTGGCATGGTACGGCGTGAACGGCGGCTCCTCCGCCGCCGCGATCACCGGGGCAAAACGGATGGCCGTCAGTTGGGCATCGGAGTCATCGCCAACCGCTGCCGGATTCGGCTGCGGTTCCAGCGGAGCCGTCGGAGCTTGTTCCGGGGTTATCATCGTGGCTCTCCGGAACGGGCGACATGTCCCGCCGCAACGATGCAATGTGTTTTGGAGGAACGAGTCATGCCCAGCGGACGAGGAAAGTGCCGTACAGGCCAAAGCCTGGGCGGAAGTCGGCGGATTTCCATATCCGTGATTCGGGCCATTTCCTTCTCCGCGGGGGCCGGTTCTGGGTGGCAAGCTGGCATATTGAGGACAACAGGACAATATGGCCGCTATTGTAAGTAGTCCAGCGGTTCTTGAATACCCGCAGCCGGTATTTCTGGCGGTATTCAGTTGGCCCCCATGCAGGTGGGCAAAGAACTCGACCGCGCCTGAGAGCGTGCCCCGTGGCCACATCCAGCCGCATTACGGCTCCACAATCAACCCGCGTCGCCGGAGCATGGTTCTGACAAAGTCCACAAAATAGACCGCCTCGGCCGGAATACTGCTGGCATTCCAAGCTTCGAGAATACCCGCCTGGAGATCAGGCGGGGCGGATCGCAACATCTCGCGGCCCCGTCTCCAGTGTTTGGCGGCCAAGTCGCGAAAGGCCAGTTCGTGTTGCCGATGCTGGGCGTCCATTCGCCGCACCCGTTCCCCGGCCGTTTCCTGTTCGGCCAGCAATTGCTTGGCGAACAAAGCGAACCGCGCACGCTCGGCGGCCAGGGCGCGTTCGGCCGCCTCCAGCCGATACCCGCTATGAAATAATGCGTCTCGAGGTTAAACTTAGTTGAACCTGGAGGAGCCGCTAGTCAGGGAGGGGGCAGGGCAAGCCCCGGTGGAGTTTCGAGGTAACTGGTCCCACCCTCGGGTAAGGTCGGTTGCCGACCTCTCGGAAACAATTGAGTTTGAGCCATATAGCCACCTAAGATTACACAGTATCCGAAGCCGTGCCGGCCGATAACTACTGGTTTTTCGTTCTGGATGACCGGATGTCGACGACCGGGCGAAAGTGTGACGCAGCATGTGGCAGATACACTGGATTGCCTGCCGCCAAGTAGCAGCCTATCGGATGGGGTGTCAGTTTGCTAGAGGCGAGCAGGACGGCCATGCAGCCCTAAGGTATCCCGGGAACATGCCCGTGAATCTCGCGTTCGCAACTCTCAAGATCCGCTCGCTCTGCGAGTGCCAAGCGACGGCGGAAAAAGAATACGGCTTCGCCGTGGCGAAGCAACTCCGCGCCCGACTGGCGGACCTGAGAGCGGTCGACACCGTGCTTGAACTTCCAGTCGGGAGACCGCGAGAGAGGCCTGCGAAGCCTCACAACGTCTACGTGGTGGATGTGGCGAAGAGCTACCGCCTGGTGCTGCGAGCAAACCACAACAAGATACCGGTAACGAAAACAGGGAAAGTCGATTGGTCGGAAGTCAGTCGCGTGATGATCATCCGAATCGAGGACAGCCATGCCTGAGAACACTGCATTCAAGCCGGACTGGGTGTCCCCGCCGGGCGACACGATTGCTGCGATTCTGGAAGAGCGGGGGCTCACTCGGGACAAGTTCGCCACGGCGATCCGATGGGGGCAAAGTGACGTCGATGATCTAATCTGTGGGCATGCCGTGATCACGGCGGATCTCGCTGGCCGATTGGCGGACGTGCTTGGGTCTACGGCGTCCTTCTGGACTAAGCGACAAGCACGCTACCGCCAGGATCTAGAGCGACTGGCACGGGAGGCGTCGTCCTCGGCTAGTCTCGAATGGCTAAAAACGGTTCCCGCCAAGGAGATGGCTGATCTCGGCTGGATTCGCCCGGCAGTTGGGAAGGCCGCCTCGGCAGCCGCCTGCCTTCAGTTCTTTGGCGTGGCGAGCGTGGACAACTGGAGGCAAGCCTACAAGGGCACTCTGCAGGCGATCGCGTTAAGGACTTCAAAGGCGTTCGTCTCGGAGCCTGGGGCGGTGGCGGCTTGGCTCCGCCAAGGCGAAATCCTGGCATCGGAAATTGATTGCGAGCGGTGGGATCCGAAGAACCTTCGGAACGAACTCGTGGGCATTCGCGCCCTCACTCGGGAGAAAGATCCAGCCAAATTCATGCCCGAACTGACCAAGCGGTGCGCTGCCTGCGGGGTCGCGGTCGTGTTGCTGCGCGCCTCAAAGGAGTGCAAAGCCAGCGGCGCAGCCCGGTTCCTGGCGGCTGACAAACCGATGCTGTTGCTCAGCGGCCGCCACCTGTCGGATGACCACTTTTGGTTCACCTTCTACCATGAAGCGGGCCACCTGATCCTGCACGGGGGCAAATTCATCTTCGTTGATGGATTGGCCGACGACAGCCTTTCTGACCGCGAGGAAGATGAGGCGAACCAGTTTGCCGGAGACTTCCTCGTCCCCCCCGAGCACCAGGCGGAAATGCTCCGCCTCACGGCGAATAAGATGGACGTGATGAGGTTTGCGAGGCGAATCGGCATCTCGCGGGGTGTCGTCGTCGGCCAATTGCAGCATCGGGGGGTCATCGGGCCGGACAAGTTGAATCACCTCAAGCACCGGTTTCAGTGGGCCGACAAGTGAGCGACGCCCTACCCCCGGTAGGGCCGGAATTGACCGGGGGACTTTTGCCAGTTGCAGAGCGAATCTTCCATCTCTTGCATGCCGACGCGTAACGCTACGCCGAGCTGGCCCACCCGTGTTTCGAGTTCGTTTGTTGACAGGCCAGTCGCCGTCGAGTTGCCGAGAAACAGCAGCTTCGCACCGTGCAAGGGCCCCGTCGCCCCGTGAAGGTACGGGCGGTCTGGCGTGATCGCGGCCAAGCCGAGCTTACCCAGCATAGTCAGGTAATCAAAGCGAGCGGTTCGCCCGAACGACGCGACGGTTTCCATTGATTCATACAAGTGCGCGAAGAGGACACGAGGGTCGTTGCCGACGGCGTTGGCCGCGTCCTGCAGAAACTGCGAGTGAGAGCGGGGGGGCCTGATCCAGTTGACGTAGCTGATGAACGCCTGCCCGGTGCCCTTGGGGTCATGGGCATCGAGGCTCTGATATTTACGATGGTTCCCGAATCCGGCGTAGGGGCCGCCCGGACTGAACGTCGCCTGGTTATTCGCAAGCCACTGGCGGAAGGCTTGCGGGTTCGCACTGATCCGTGCCCAATCCCATCGGACAGCGCCGAGCCCGTTGTACACAGCACGGGCGCAGCGCCAGCCGTGGACGCGGTTTCTGCCGAAGTGTACGGAAATGAACACCTGCCAGAACGCCTCGTCGAGCTGGCCATGGGAGGCGAGGTAGGCCGCGCCCTTGTGGGGATCGAACGGGCCACTTGCGGGGTCAGCCCGGCGGGGGTCGATCGGTCTCTGCCGGATGACGGTGATATACCTGACCCGCCGCATGCTCTCAAGGAGCTGATCTACATATACGTCCCGGTGGCTGGCCGCCTGGACGCCGGGTAACGGGTAGCGGGTGGCATGGAAGTCAGCTAGAACGTCTCTGATGCGCTGCCGGTCTGCTCGGTCAGCTGGTCCCATAACGTTTCTCCTTTCGTGACAGCAGCGAACCATCTGCGAATTTTGGACCTGACCTTGGCGGTGACACCGAAGCTGCTTTGGATGTTGTGGTTGTATCCTAGGACGAGTATGGGCCGACCAAGGTCGATCCCGGCCAGCCGTGTGATGGTGCCGCGGAACGCATAACCGGCCACTCCACCCCCGCACTGCCTAGGCAGTGCCCAACCCCGCATCTCAGCCCGGTCGAAAGTGACGCCGGCGACGTTCTGGAGGTTCTCCACAACCGTCCTGCCATTGAGTAGCAGGACGCGGACGGGCGCATCCCGGAGCAGATACGCCAGAGCGTCACTCGCGAACAACATAAGGGAGGACCGTTGGCGGGAGGTAAGTTCGGCCCATTTGCACTCAGTGGCGTACGGTATCAGGTCGAGATGGCAAGCATTCGCCCTTTCGCCGTAGTACGTACAACCCGCCCCGGATAGGATCGCATCGAGGCTGCTAAACCACCCGTTGTATGGATTACGCGAGAAGTAGTTACGACACGCCGCGTCGATTCGCTCCAAGTGGTCGGCGGTGGCGTCAGACCACCGGTTGAGTTCCAGTGACTTGAGGGTATGGAGCCTGCGTCTCGGACCGTCGAGTTCCACGCCAGCGTCGTCCACAAACTCCCGGTTGCTGGGGTTCAGCCCGAGCGTGGCCACGACCGACCGCCCGAGGTTGCCGAACGCAGGGACCGGACAGCTCCACGGGATGACCCGAGTTGTCGTTGCGCACGTGGTGCCGAGGCGTTCAATCAGATCAGAGAGCATTTCATCCATAGGGGGCGTACCGCGAGAAAAACCGTTGCAGTGTCACGTCGATTCCGACCCGTTATCTCCGCCGTCCATCGGGAACAGGACTGCCTGCCCCGACCTGGGCAAGGTCTGCTTGGGCTTCGCCTTCTGGGCGATGTACTCTTTGTAAACATGGCTCCTCATCTGGCCCTTTATTCGCACGATCTCCTGCGGCTTCTTTTTCTTGACGCAGGTGAAGACCTCGAGCAGGCGAACTAAGTCGCGCCAGTATTCGTCGAGGCCGCTGAGAAGCCGTTTGGCCGGTTGCCGCCCGGTGCGGATCGCCTCCTCGGCCTTCAGCCAAGCTTGGACGCTCGGCCACGGGTCTCCCGGCGGCATCTTCGGCATGGCCGCGTGCTCCCGGCCCTGCCACCCCTCGTCGATGTACTGTTTGGCGGCGTCGATTTGGTCCTCGTAAATGTGGAAGCTTCCCGCGTAGTGGCAGTACGTGCCGAGCTCGCACCCGAGCGTCCTAGCCGTAAGCTCTTGAAACATGGTGAAGGAAAACACGTCGTGCGGCAAGCCGATGTAGGCGTCGTTCGATCGCATCACCACGGACATGTGCAGGCGGTCGGCCCGAACCATAAACTGCACAGAGCAGGTGCATGGCACGTCCTTGTAGTCGCCCCGCAAGTCGTCCGCATCGAAGACCTGGATGACGGCTTTCCTGGTAGTCGGTTTTTCCTGCAACAGGTTGATGACGGTTTTGAATTGACTGGGGCCATTGGCGCTGAACACGCGCGGCCCGTACGCCCCGTGGATGGTGCCGTCCCCTTCGACCTCTTTCTTGTACCGGTCGATATAATAGGTGATAAACTTGCCATCATTCCGGCCCGCCAGGTACCAAGCCAGCTCTCCCAACGCGCTGAATACTTTCCCGCGACTCTCCGTGTGACTCAGCCTGGCAAGGGGATTGGTCAGCGCGAGGAGGACGCAGCACAGCTCCTTGTTGCGGCCACGGGTTGCCTTCATCCACGCCCCCTCCTTCAGGGTTTTTGCGAACGACCGGCGGAGCAGATCATCCAGCGTGTCGCCGACGATGAACATGGGCTATCCTTTGGGGAGTGGTTCGGTTAGGGGGGGAAAGCGGGCGCCAGAAGTCGCTTTCCGCCGTATCGACCCACAGGGTTGACGTCGAGACGCCGACAACGACACACAATTATCACTCAGTTCAAATTGGCAACTTGTTAAGATCAATTTATCAGAAACGCTCGGGGCCTGCCAGATTGGGCTCAGCACCTTGATGGGGAAACGGAAATCCCCACCCGCCGCCGCAAGGGCAGTCAGATCCGCATCGCAAAACACGCCTCTCGGCACGCCTCACCAATCCGCGCAACCAGACAGGAGGGATGCACTTGGTTGTTAAAGTGCCTAATAGCGCGCCTCATGCAGGTGAAGTCCTCCCTCGACATGCTGGAAGTGAAATTGATTGCGGCATATTGGTGGTGGCGGGCTTGTCGCCGGCATTCGTTTCCATACCCTAGGGGATACTCTGTTGCAGGCAATCGATGAACCGTGCTATGGTATGTGCAGTTGTTTTGGAGGTTTTGAATGATACCCAAGTGGCAGCAACGATCGGCCGACATCCATGAGCGGTTTGTCAAACTGGCTCAAGCCAAGGGGCATCTGACGTCCGATTCGGAAGTGCTCAGCTTCCTAGCTTTGGCAATTTGTGGAGAGGCTGGTGAGCTGGCAAACCTTATCAAAAAATTATGGCGTGGGGACGAGGTTGAGGAAGCCCAAATTCGTGACGAGATCGCGGATATTCGCATCTATTTAGAGCATATCTCTCGACATCTAAACATCGACTTGGACCGTGCATGTGATCGCAAGCTAGACGAGGTTGCGGATCGGCTGAGTGCTAAAGAGCGAAATGCCACGACGGTCACGACGTAGGTGAACATCGGCGAAGACACCTCCCTTGCCTTTTGCGAACCATCGCCGGTAGGCATGTGTCGTGATGGATAATCATCCATCACAAAATTGCGAGTGCCACTTTCCACCCGTCTTTCACTTCAGGGGCGAGGGACTTCTTCGCCCCTTGATCCTGCCCCTTGCCGCCGCTGCTGGACGACGAGGGCTAGCCCAGCGTGGGCTTGCTGCCGTTGGTCATGGGCATCGTTCCTTCAAAAAACCGCGAGAACCATTCGCGAACACCACGTCGGGGTTCCGCCGGGCTAGTTTGTGTTGGACTAATCCGAAGCGGACTATACCACCCCCAGACACAACGCGAGGGGACGCCGCATGCGGCGTCCCCTCGCTCGACGACGAATTCAGCCTGGCGCTGATGATGGCGCCAAGACAGGCAGTCGGATCCGATCAGGCCGTCATTTCTTAGCCTGGGCCGGCTTCTGCGAGCCCTGATCCTTGGGTTGGTCCTTGGGGGACGCCGGCTTCGGCGTCCCATGACCCTTCGTTCCTCCGTTCGTCATTGGTTTCCTCCTCGTTCGCAAAGGACATCGAATAAACGACCACGACGCAAATAGTCGAAGTTCGACTATTCTAATTTAGACTATACAGCGACGAGCGAAGCCGACAATCCCTCTTGCGGGTTGAATCCGCAGCAAAGCGGCTGGCAACCAAGTAGGCGGCGGCCCTTGGCGTCGTCAGGGGGCGGGTTCGCTCGCCTCCGTGCCCAACAGTTTCGCAACTCGCGTGTAGTATTTGCCCAGGGCGTCACGGGAACCGACGAAAAAGATTGCCTCCAAGGCGAGAAAAGCCAAGATAAGCGAGACATCGAAAAAGGACGACCAGCCGAGGGAAATGCCGCGGGCGGCGAACAGAAACGGAACCGCGACCAGCATGTTGGCGTTGAATTGGTAGAAGTGGTAATGAATCTTCACGAGCACATCGTAGCCGTCTACTTTTTCCTGGAGTCGCGAGAAGTCCCAACGGGGATGGGGCAAGCCCGTTAGGGCGTGGATCGTATCGACGGTTATCCACCGCACCGTGCTCACGGTCATGCCGGCGCCGACTGCCGCCAGCGTCACGTACAGGAAACCGCCCACCGTCGGCGGGTCGGCCTGCGGCGAACCCATCCAGACCTGGACGGTTTCGGAGAAGTAGCTCGCCCCCCACAATGCAGTAAATCCGGGTAGCACGTAGGCGATCAGGATGCCGAAATTGGCGACGGACAGTTCTTTCATACTGCAGGGAAAGGGACGAAACAGAAGGAGAACCAACCGGCTCCTGCCTGACCGGTGAACGTCAGGCCAAGCCGATTCATGGCGATACGATAATCCCACACCAGCCGTCAGAGCAACGTGGCGCTGGGCCAAACCGCCGGGGCCCGGCGGACCATGCTACGGGCCCGTGGCACGCTCGAAGTCGAGAACAAACTTGGCGAACGGGACGCCGATGGCCCGGCAGAACGCCCGTACTTCGACAATATCGAGCCGACGCTCGCCGCGCTCGCACTTGCTCACAAACGACTGGGTGTTGCCGATCCGTTCGGCGAGCTGGACCTGAGTGACCCCAGCAGCGGCTCTCGCCTCGCGCAGCAGCCGCAGAAAGACTGCATATTCTTCTGAAAACGTTGATTTTTCCACGCCTGCCCCCTGTCCAGATCGGTTGAGGGAAAGCGTATAGTACGTATTGGAATAGTCAAAATTAGACTATACCATCACGCGGTGCATACGCTCCGTTTCGACGGCGAATCGGACGACGAATTCCGGATGCGGGCGGCGCGTGTCGGCCGGATCGCGAAGGTACTGGTCAAAGCGTGTTTGGCCAATCGCTGGGTTCAGGAATTCATGGCCGATCCGGCGATGCCGGAATGGACCGCGGACAATGTCCGCACCAGCCCGACCGTTCGGGTGGAATATGACCAAGCGATCGCCATCGGCGATCTCGGCAGCTGCCTGTCAGCGACAAAATCGAAGTACTGGGGCGCGGGGCCGTGGGTGATGCCGCTGGAGCCCGACGACGAGTTCTTCCCGTACCGGGTGACGTACATCTACCGGCCGGACAGCTTGTACAACAGGCGATTCCAGCAACGCCAGCGGCTCAAAGAATTGCTCGGCCGGCGTTGGCGTCCGCTGGTCGAAGCAGCGAAGCGCCGCACGAAGACCCTGTTCATCGAAGGGCTGACCAAGGGAGAGGCCGAAGCGATCCGCCGCGTTCTGAGCGTGTCGCCCGATCGATTTTGGCGGGCAGCCACGGGGCGCGAACTCCTGCGTCTGCCGCCGCGGCTGGTGCAGCAGGAATTCGAGTTCGGGGAGTAATCGGAAGGGCAGACGCAATCGGCGCGGCAGGCATTGGGCAAGGTATCGTGGGCATCCATCGAGCGGCTGTGGTATCCTGACAACGAATACTATGGACGAAAATCGTTTCCCCTCCGATGACATCCCCCTTTACGACGACCAACGGCTCGTCGAGAAGGCAAATGCAGGCTTGGCTCCGGCGCTCTACGCTTTGGGGTTGCGATTCTTTCGGGGCGATGGTGTCGCCTTGGACAGACGGCAGGGATTACGCCTCATTCGGTCAGCGGCAGACAGGGGAAACGGAGCGGCACAACGGGATCTTGGGTATCAGAGCGGCTTCAACGAGGAAGCCATACCAGAATATGCGAAGGGGTGGGAGGATGAATGGAATTGGCTCGTGCGAGGAACTGCTGTGGGAGCTAATGGAAAGGCCCCCAAACCAATGGTCTGAGGGCCTATCTGAACGTCAGGCACAGTGGCGGCAGCGATGGTGCTCGGCGGGCGTTTCCAGGACGAGCGCGACTTCGTGGGCGAACTCGCTGTCGTCGTCTTCGCCGCGGAGCGTTCGCTGGACAAACGCAAGGGCCTCGTCGAAGTCGCACCACGAGAACGTGATGCTCTCGACCTGCCACGGGCGGCCCAACTGACCAGCTTTCTTGATCACGGAAAACTCCTGGGCGCCATCGGGCGACGTGGCGTCATTGAGCCACAAGTACCCGCCAAGCTCGAACGCCGTGCAACACGTCCATGTGGTGTCCGTCAGCTTACGGGCCAGTTCCTCAGGCGAATCGACCGCCGTTACGCACCATACGCGGTCGTTATGGAACATGGGCGACGCCCTCCCTGGCCAACGCCAATGCGAACCGGCAGCCGGCCGCCGCGATCTCGCGGTCCCAGTCGGGGCCCAGATCGCTGCCGGTGACGGCGCGGGGCGGAAAGCCGTTGGCCCGAAGCCAACGTAACAGGCCCTCGGCCAAGTCCTCCACGCGATCCCAATCCTGCTTGCCCAATGCAACGAGCAGATCATCCCACGCAGTTTGCGGATCCATCACTCGCCTCCTTCCTCGTCGGATTCGCCGAGCCCTGCGACCTGCAGATAATACGTCATGCAGCCATCGCCGAACGCGTCGGGCTCGACCAGGTAACTGTCCCCACACTCCAAACACTCGACGGTCATCGTCGCGTCATCCGCGTCGATGATCTTCAGTTGTCCGCCGCACTCGCGGCACGTCCCGTCTTTTCTTTCTACGAGCATCGCTCCCCTCCTATCGCTGTGGTGCCAATGAGCAAGGACACTCAGACAATCGCCCTGCCGAACGACGGCAGAACGGGGCCAGCGTGCCGAACGGGGCGGCCGGTGCGCAAGGGACGATGACTTGCAACCAGCGCGAAATCGGTCGCGTTGTCAGAACAGGTGCAGTTGCGTAACGGGACCATTTGGTTGTGAGCCGGGAGCCGTGACGCTTGTTGCGGGCGCGGAAGGAGCGAGTGCAACGGACGAGGGCCGCTTGTCGGCCAGCTCGTCCGGGTGGGCATAGCGAATGACGCCCCCGTGCATGTTGAAGCCCGTGCGGTAGGCAAGCTTCACCTCGCTGCTCAGGCTGTTGCCCCACAACGCGAAGCCGTACAGGTTGCGCAAGGCCAGATTGATCGCCGTCATGCGGACGCAGCGCAGGTCGATATCTTGGCCGATCAGTTCGCCGCCCCGACATTGTTCAGCGTACGCCAGCAGCATCCGACCGCTGCCGGAGCACGGGTCGAACACCTTGGCACTCGGCGGCGCCTCGTCGACGCTCAGGGCCGCCATCATGTGGCAGATTTCCTCCGGCGTGATGAACTGGCCCGCTTCGCCGTAAGTAATGCCGCCTTGAAACAAGTCGCCGAGAATGTCCCGGCGAGTCGCTTCCATCAGGTTCACCAAAGTCCCGAACGCCTGCGTCAGCGCGTCGATCCCCCGGCGACCCGGGTTTCCTCCGGTGTATCCTTTGCGAACGACAGCCAGGTATTCGTCCTCCATCTGCTGGCCCGAGAGAGCGGCCAAAGAGCAGGCGAGAAAATCCTCGAACGCTTGACCGCGGCTTAGGCCCGCTCGCTGGCCGGCTTCGTCGATCAGATCGCACAATCGCTGCGAGCCATCGCAATGGAATTGTTCACGGGGCATAGAAAGCGGAATGCCACACCGTCAGGCAAACAGCCGCGATTGACGGGCAAGATGCCGGCGATTGTCTGGAGGAGTCTCGTCCAGCATGGGGGCGGGCGACGGATTGCCCTCAGCGGCAGTGACCGGAGTCGGTTCCGCCTCTCGTCCCTGAACCGCTTCGTCGCGCAGTTGGGCCATGACGTCCGGTGGTACAGCATTGACCCGGCCGGCAAAATCCGCGTCGGTCGGATCGAGCGGCAGACTGTGAATATGCAGCGGGATCGGCATGCGATCGGGCAGATTGCGAAGCGTGTGGACCACGTCATCGCGGAATTCGTCGATGGCCCCGATCAGCGTGTCCATCGTCTCCTGGAGCCGCTGCATTTTCCCTTCGAGTTGACGGACGCAATCGTCGGTGATGCCTTCGCAAGAGCCCGCTGGGGGAGCGCGTTTAGCCATAAGATGTGGGGGGGAAGAAGGGGCGATGTCATCGGTATCATCGGGTTCAACGGCGGGCGGAGCGGCACATTCTGGCGGGTCGACGCCCGCATCGGCCAACGCAGCGGACTCCAATCCCGCAGACAATTCAACGCCGGGCGTATCGCCGTCCGCCTGGGCCGCCGCGTCCGGTGGCGGGAGTCGATTGTCGACGTGTCCAGCATGTCCATTTCCGCTGCTGACGGCCATCAGAAGGTCACGAACCGACACGCCCGTCTGCTGGCTCGTCGCCATGATCTCCCGCATGATTGCCTGAAACAAGTGATGCGCAACGCGCACGGAGTGATGGAGCAGCCGCGTGGTGCGCAATTGGGTGGTGTTCTCCATCGTGGCCAGCCGCCGCTGGTCATCGCCGGTGAGCGCGCTTCCGGGCCAAGCGAAACCGGCCCGCCCGGTTTCGTCCGTCAGGGCGATATCCAGCTCCATCGGCCGCAGTCTGCGCTCGACCGCCAGCTGATAGGCCGCCTCGTCTCGTGCCTTGCCGGGGCCCTGCGGCAGCCGTCGCACGACCTCGCCGAGCAGTTCAAGAACGGGCCCGGCCAGCACGCCGTCGAGGATGCGCCGCTGCTGCCGCTCATCGAGCGGGCAGGCGTCGACAGATGATTCTGCGGTCTGCATCTATCCGCGTGAGGGTGCAGGAAGTGGCGCGTGCCTGCAACTGAAGTTCGATTGACGAGGGGCGAGAAATCGGGAGTGACGACGCGTCAGGGGTGCCGATCCGGCGGCGGATTAGGATTCACGAAGTGGCCGATGCGACGCTTCCCATGCGTTATGCGGAGTTACGAATGTAACAAAGGCGGCGCGTGCTGCAGTGGCGACTTACGATCTGTCGCATTGCGTCGATCCGCCCCCGACCCGAGTGCTCTCGCTGCCTCGGGGACGCGTTCAGCGCCACGTCCTGCACGTCCTGCTCCGCGCCGTCGACGAAGGCGAGCGGAAAGGAGGGGCGTAACCCACCTTGCCACCGGAACGTACCACAGTTGCTGGTAGAAGAAAGAAGCGTCCCTCCAAGAAATTCTGGAATTCGCCAAACTGCGACGGAAACAGCTGGAGTCAGTGCTGAGTTAGGGTTTTGCCGCACCCTTGTGTTTCACCTTGTCGGTTTCGCCAATGTAATGTGACAATAAGTCGCGTAAGCGTTTTCCCGAGACTTTGGCGATACCGCACTTCTTCACTTTCCCCTCCGCAAGAATCTCATACAGCGATTCTCGCTGCCCTCGCGTCAGGCGGCGATAAAGATTTTCCCAGTCGCTTGCTTCATTGTTCTCGTGTTTCCGTCGATTGATGATGTAGTGCTCAGGCATGGATACGATTTGGATGAATTCGTCGTAGTCTCGTCCGAAAGCCGCCTCAAAGAAGGTTTTGTTCGGACTGACCATGCCATGCGTGGACAGCAGGATACATTGGATACCCCGGAGGAGTCGACGGTTCCAGTGCGGCCCGACGTATGTCCGATGCTTTTCGTTGAGCGGGATGTATCGCATTGGGAACGAGGTGATCTTGGCGCCCAGCCGTTGATTCAACTCGACGCTTGCACGCAGCCGGTCGTAGAAACTGTTGGGAGTGTCTTTGTAGTTGAACAGCACATACGTTCCGATTTCTGGAACACCGCACTCACACGCCAAGTGTACGGCCTCCGCGTAGGCGTCCAACATTCCTGCGGTGTCGAGAGCGAATCGCAGGGGCCTGATGGCCGTTCGGGCCAAAAGCTTCATCTTGGCGCGGTCAACCTTCCTGGCATCCAACCCCTGGTTAAAGTCGACGGCCCGCAACTGATTGTTCAACTTGGCGCCCCGCTCGAACCCGAGGTCGAGGATGTCGTGCATGATCCGCCGGAATTCCCGGGACGCCAGTACGTTATTATCTAGGAGGAGCAAGTCCTTCTTCGGTCCGTAGAGCTGCTCAATTCCTCGCACTTGGCGGGCCAGCGGCGTGTAGTGACAGAAGTCGGGCTCGAGCGTTGGAACCGCGCAGAAAGGACAGCGGTTTGGGCAGCCCCGCGTCGCGTATCCGATGTAGGCATTTGCCGTGGGATACCGGTACTCGATCTCGTCCAAAATACTGTAGTCCGGGATCAAGTAATCGACGATTTGAGGGGTAGTCGAATCGAGAATCTTCGGCTTATCGAGGAGTCCACGCACCACGGTTGCTCCCGTTTCCGATGAAACGTCATCCGCGAGAAGCGTGGCAAGCACACCGCCGACCCAAATGTCTTGCGGCGTGCACACTGCCTGCCTGTAGTACTCAATGGTTCGTATCGTCACCTTCCAGTAAAAGGTGAACAGGCTGGCGACGTAGATGCGATCCCACGTGTACTCACGGTGCGAGCGGGAACGGCCCTTCACGAACTCGACATGGTCACCCCGAAGCTTGTGGTATGCCGATATCTTCATAAGCCCGAGCGGCGGGTACTTGTTGCGGTACTCAGGCTCGACAAGGAGAATCCTTTTCATTGCACCATCATCCTTTGACGGCGGTCTCGAACACCGATTGCATTACCCTGCGTGGCAAGTCTTGCGACACGCTTTTGTCGACGGACAGGCCCGATTCCCTCTCTAGCAAGTACCCGTTCAGCGTATTTTCAATGAAGAACAGCATACCACCATGGGCGTACCCCTCGATCTCGGCAATAACCGCTTTGTCGTCTTTCACCGCGCCGAAGTCCATATCGTTCTTGGCCAAAACCATAGAGTAGTACGCATACCATTCATCAGGAGCGATCGTCCTTGACCAAAACCGATCTTCGGCGGACTTGCCCAATTTAGCGTGGCAGCCATGGCAATACCCCAGACACGCCGTTAGAAAGAAGAGTTCATGGAAGTCCTTAACCAACAGGCCCTTTAGGTCATTGTACAACTGCTGATGGTCCTTGCTGGTACGGACACGGATGTCCCCGTCCATCTTCATGATTCGCCTTCCTCCTCTTCACGAATGAGTGTCAGGGCGTCCTCGGTGGACCTCTCTTCAACTTCCGTCTCGCCTCCGGGTGTCGATACCAGTCGATAAAACCGCCCCCATCGCTTCGATTCGTACAAGTGCCTCGCCTCAGATCGGCGAAGCTCCGTATCTGTGGCAAGCAAGATCCATTGAGCGCACAGCTTCGGCAGGTTATCGATGAGACGCAGCCGATGGTCCAGCGAAAGTCGACCGAAGGGGGTGTCCATGAAGAGCGGCATTTGCAGCAAGTCTCCATCCGCGGCAGTCTTCGCCAGTGACGCGATGAAAGCAATCGACATCAGCTGCCGCTGGCCAGCCGAAATGTTCGCGAGGACTGCATTCCCGTGGTTGTCCATGATCTGTAGGGAGTAGTCGTTGTTGACCTGAATGCGGTCGAATAGTCCTTGGCTGTCAGCGTCAAGGAATGTCTGGAAGTAGGCCGTTGCTTGCGCCGCAATCGTCTCCCTCGCCTCCTTGGTGAACGCGTCCGCCACAGCCACTAGCGCCTGACGTGCGTTTTCCACCAGCGTGTGCCGGGCGCTCATCTCATTCGCAATTCCCCTCTCCTTCTCCAACTTCACCTTCTGAGCTTCCAGTTGCCGGATCAAAGCGTCCAACTCCTGCCGCATTTCCTCCAGTCGTTCCGTCTCGACGCTCTTCTTCCGGACAGCAGCCTCCGCCTTTTTCCGTTGGCCTTCCCAATGGATGGCGTCGTCACGGACGTCTTCGCCAATCTTAGCTGTGACCGTACTCAGTTGCCGACGCAAACGCTCGAGTTCGCTGTTCTTTCGTCCGAACTGTTGGAGCGTCGTTTCGGCGTTCGATCGCACGGTCTCTTCTTGGCTGATGATCCCAGAGAGGGACCGCCACATTTCTAAGGCGGCATCGCTCAGTTCCGGATCTCCAACCCTACGTAACCATTCCTTGAGTTGCGTATGTTCGGGTGTTCCCGAACGAATCTCGCGGCCACAGATGCACTTTCGTTCTGACAGAAGACGCTCGATCAAATCCTGCCGAATCTCCGGCGGGATCTCCCCCTTCTTTCGTCGTTTCTCAATGTCTTCATAGACGCTGCGAATAGGGTCTAAACACAGCAAGATTGCCGTCCGGGCAACTTTGTCCCGCACCACAGCTCGAACGTCCTGCATCTCGTGCTCGATGTCCCGGATCTGCCCATTGAGCCGTTCTCTCTGCTCAACCAGCTCCGTAATTCCGCGATGTTTTTTCAGCTTCTTTTCGAGGTCTTCGATCTCTTCCTCCGCCTTCTGGATGTCGGCCGCAAGGGCAGCAATCTGTTCATCGAATGTGTCTCGCTTCGCCGTGGACTCATTCAACCGCTTCATAGTGCGGGCCAACTCCCCCGTCGCAGACTTTTCAAGTTCTTTGGCGAATTCCTTCCCGACGTGCTTCAATGCCTTCGTTGCAATTTCCAGGCCGTCGATGTTTAGGAGGTTTCGCACCCCCTTCGACACCTCTGTCCGCTGATGCTGGCTCGCTCTGGTCAGGTGCTCGATCTTCTCGCCATCAAACAAAAAGTACTCTCGCACGCGGTAGTCGATGACTAAGCCCATCATCTCCTTAATGCTCTCAGGATCGCGAAGAGGGGTGCAGTTCCCGTCCGGCCTCTCAATGCTCAACGTCACCTCCTTACCCTCTTCGTGACGCTCACCATTATGCCATAGCCCTTGGACTGTACGCCGCAGCGTGTATCGACAGTCGTTATGCTTGAATGTCAACTCGACACCCGCCTCCACCGTTCGACCCTTCTCCTGCTGGCTGTCCCGCATAGCGCCGTTGTTGACTAGGTGTACCTCCCGGTCATCGACCAATTCATCCTGCGACAGTTGTCTATCCCCAAACAGGCAGAAGATCAACGCGCGGAAAATTCCAGTCTTTCCTCGACCATTCTCGCCGAAGATCACGGTCACGTTCTTCTTGCCATGAGCGAATCGAAGCGTCGATTTCCCACGGAATTGTCGAAAGTTGTTGATTGTCAAAGTCTCGAGAATCATGATCTACTTCTTGTCCCGAACGAGTTGGCGCACGACCTGTTTCAGCTGTTCCGCCACGGAGGCGTCGCTCCCGTGTTTCTCGGCAAGCATGATCGCCTGCAATGCCAAATTCTGCACCGGGGATGGATACTTCTCCAACTTCCGTCGTATTACTTCGTTCACTAGCTGCATTGGCTCATCCTTAAATCGATTATAGAAGGGGCATTACGGTTCCTGAGCATCCAAGTCCCCGAACGCATTCGCCTCTCGATAAATCTCCCACGGTCGCAAATCCAAGAGATGGAGCATTCCATAGGCGTCAACGTTGCTGCGCATCGCTCCCCTCGCTGCATACTCGTTCCGCGCTGTTGCGCAGAACTCCGCCACTCGCGGCATTTCGCGGCGGAGAAGACTTCGGCAAGAATCCGCCCAATCGTTCGGAGGAGGCGGCGGGACAACAACCAAGTCGTATACCGTGGCGACGGTCTTCCCTGGATACCGGCGGAGCACGCGCCCCCGTCGTTGTACGAATTCTCTTGGATTCGTTGTGCTCGCCATGAAAATTGCTGTTCGCGTCGAGGGCACATCGACCCCCTCGTCTAGGCACTTCACTGCGACGAGGATGTCAATGTCGCCCGCTGCAAAGGCTTCGAGCACCTTCATACGGTTCGGGAGGGACACGTAGTGCACGAATTCGTGACAGCGAAGTCCGAGTGCAGAGAGTTGACGTAGGACTGTGGAGTGCTCACCTGGAGCGCAGTAGACAAGCGTGTGAGAAAGTCCGCCACCAGAAGCCAATGTATCTGCCTTCAACCGGGATACCAATTGGACCAGCGCCGCCAGCTTGTTCTCGGCCCGCCAAATGAGTCTCGCTCTCTCCAGGAGCAGCTTCTCCAGCCGTGACGCTTCTCTCTCGTCTTCGTCAGCTCGCTTCGCGACGAGAGCAATTTTGGCCGACAACTGCTGGTACTCCGCCGTTTCCCTGGATGACAGCTCCACTGGTATAGGGAAGTAGTCGTAGTGGGTGAGGTACGTCCCAATCGCCTCTTCAAGCGGAAACTCGTAGACAACGCCCGAGAAATACGAGAAGAGAGCATCGGTCCCCTGGACATCGAACCATCGCCTCGGCGTCGCAGATAGACCCAGACGCATTCCTGCCCCTTCAAATAGCGAGTTCCGAAGCTTTTGGGCGCCCAGCGCATGTGCCTCGTCGGCGACTAACAGCAGTTCCCGGCCGTCGACTCGGGCCAACAGCCTCTGGAATGGCTCACTGGAAGCAGTAGCATGCACGGCAAGGAAACAAGCGTGCATGGTTGCCCCAATCTTGTAGTCGTCCATGCACGAAGATGCTTTCGCGAACCAGCGGGGGTGTGCGCTACTGCAGAGGAGGGGGTCGTATCCGAACCGCCGCAGCTCGTTTTCCCACTGATCGAGCAGGTGCAGGTAGGGAACCAGAATAACCAGAGCCTGACGCCCCTGCCTCTCAAAGACTCCCGTTGCAGCAGCGAGAGAAGTGATCGTTTTACCGGTTCCCGTCGCCATTTCTAACAGCCCGCGGCAGCCGTTCTTCATCCATTGGCTGATGGCGAGTTCCTGGTAGACATGCAACGTATACGGACATTGGGGCTTCTCGAATACGGGGCTATGCTCGACTAAATTGGCATGCCCTGGGAGATTGTATGGTCGGAAGCTTGTTGTTCGAAGCCGAATCAACGACTCTTTTGCGGCGTCAGGAATTGCGAACACCTCGAATTGCGCGTTGCGATTGTCCGCGAGGCTTCGCAATCGTTCTTCATGCTTCCCGACGTATACGCGTTGCCCCTCATCCCATGAGCGGAAAACGCTGAACGCCTCCCCATTCAACGACCCCTTCACTGAATCGTTGAACGACCCATGGAACGCAACCTTGTTCCCCTCGGTGTCAACGAAAATGCCTACCTTATCGTGATAATCCCCTTCGCCGACCCTGTCACGCCGGACCGCAATGAGGAAGTCGAGGACATTGTCGGCGACGAGCCAAGCCAAGGTATTGCGGGTGTCGTCCTGCAGTGATGTTTCCAGGTCGGAGATGTTTCGTTCCAACGCCCGCCAAAGTCTCCGGTCGTCGCGTGCAGACGTCCCGATCTGCATTGACTCCCAATCCTGTTCACTGAGGATGGGTGATACGACAAATAGGGCCTTGCCTCCGTTTTCCACGAGGGCCGCGATTCCTGTCGCGGCCAGTCGCAACCACCCAGACGAGAAGAACCCAACCCCACGCATGTATTTGGTGCTTGCAGCCAGACACGGCGACATGAAGTCCCGAACGATGTCGTACTCGGCGCTATCGTAGACCGGTTGGAGCGGGAGGTTCTTCAGCATTCGTCCGGCCTCCGTACCCAGATCGTCTGCCCGTCCACTACAAGCCTGCTCTCGGCTCGCAGCATGGTCGTTGTGACCTGCTTCTGGATCACGCGTGCATCTCGAAGCCACTCAGATAGTTCAGTGAACGAGGCGGCGCCATCGAAGTGCCTCTGGAGAACGATCTCTACAAAATCGGCGAAGGTTCGCACGGCGACACCATTCTTATTGAACACGAAGGCATTCTCTGACGTCCCCACCACAGGTGTACGGGGGTCACGGGAGAGCATCGCTCCCAACAAGGTGGGCGTCCATGTCACACCATTGCACAAGGCAGGCAAGGACGATTCATACTCTTCGAGCAGGTAATCCACCCGAGCGAACGTCGTGCCTGCCTCCAACTGGGCATCATAATACGTTTCCGCAAGGCTTGCCAGTTGCGCCTGCTTCTCATCGTTCCATGCAATTGTGTCCACGTGGACAAGGAACCCCCTCAAGTACCGCACAATGGCCGGATTCACCATCACACTCATCACCGCATTGTGCCGGAATCCCAGCTTGCTCACGAACCGTGTACGCAACTCCTCACACGAGACTGGTTCATGCTTCTCACGGATGAATCGAGCCACTCGCTCACGAACGCCACGCACGTCGCTGACGTCATCGTGCGATTTCCGGAGAATGATGGGGTATCTCCCACCTGTCACCTGGTCGCTTGCATAGAAGTCCAAGAGGTGGTACAGCATCCGAGGGCCATCGATGCATAACTGGAGACACGACACAATTTTCTCGTTGTAGATCAGCTCCGCGGACAGTTCCCCATCCCGCGCAACTCGCTGTATTGCGTATTCTACGAGGGACTTAAACCCCGGCGATTCCGCATCGAAGTACTCGGCATACAACACTCCATGCTCGGTTCGGATCACGTTGTCCAATTGTTCGAGTATCTGCGCAAATTGATAGCCCTTGAGCCCCAGTTGGCCACAAAGGAGCTTCTTGAGTTTGTCCAACGCGACGGTATCACCCTCCTGGCGGATGAACTCTTCCGCAATCTCGAGATTTGGAATCCGGTATGCCCCGGGCGACGCAAGTCCGATGGTCGCGTACCGATAGAAAGCCAGTTTCGGATGTTGTCGGTGCTTTAGGCAGGAATGGACCGCATATTCTGAGGCAATCCCCGCTGTAATACATTCCTCGCGAAACTTGCGAAATGCGGCGAAAGCGGACATCTGCGGAACACTGCTTGCCTGCAACGTGCGCACTACCCATTTTTCAATCGTATTGAGTACAGATGCATACAGATTCACATGACACTTGTGGCGATAGATTCCCCCGCGGTCCCACAGCAGTAGGCTCCCATTGGCAGTGCATACTCGCAACGTATTCCAAACTCGTTTCTTCGACGCTGGTTTCTGCCGGAACTCCCGAAGGCGCCGGTACACCTCCTTGTAAGATATCGGCTCGGGCTCAGACCGCAGCACTACCTCAATTGCCCCAGCGAGCGGACCTCGCACCAATCTCCAATGGTCCGCCTGCCAGACATCCTTCTTGCTAAGGTGAAATCCTGCTTGGGCAATCGGCGAACGCTCGAATGCCACTCGGACGAGATTGCTTGATGGTCGGCTTGGCACCGAGTCGCAGGCTATGCACCGTTCCGACGCCACAGCCAACAACCGGTCTCCCACCGTGGCTACCGGACGCCGCGGTTCCCCGCCCTCTTCGAGCACCTGTTCTAGAATGGTCGGCAGTGTCTGGCACTCAGTGCACTTGAAATCGTGGCTACTCACGAGGCTCCTGTTGACGGACTTCAAATCTAAGAATGCCGGCATGAGTTTCTCAATCGTTCTCGGATGCAGTGTGTTCGTCCATCCGTACATTCTTTGGATCGCACGCGAAATCGACCGAAAACTAACCAGTGGACCACGTTCATGCAGCACTGTTGTGATAACATCGTGAAGCGGAGAAAGAGCGGCACGGCCTCGCCAACTCACGAGTTTTCCCATAGCCGCTTTTTCGAGCTGGCGGATTCGTTCCCTTGTCACCCCATGTACCTGGGAGATCTGTTCCAGTGTGCGAAAGTTTCCGTCGACTCCGAGCCGATCCAGAAACACAGTCCTCTGTCGAGCATTCGGCAGCAAAGGGGCAATCATGGAGAGCACAAAGGCTTCAGGAGAACTATTATCGACTAGTCCACTGGGAGGGCGTTCAAGGGACTCCAGGAACTGCGCAACCGTCTGCTGTAGTTGCTGGAGCGTCTTGATTCCACATTGCGATTTTCCATGCAACTCTTGAACAGGCCGTAACAACAGTTCTCCGAGCCGCGTGATTCCCTTCTCACGCAAGGCGCGCGTTGCTCTGCCTGCGAAGGACAGGTATTCGATCGGGACGTCGGGGTGATAAGACTTGTGCAAGTCGGCTGGTACGATCCCATGCAACGGTTCTCCAGAGAAGAACGGCAGGGACTGAATGTTGTCAGGTGTGACCGGGGTCTTGGCAATGTGAAGCCGCGCTTCCATAGCCAACTGCGTCACTAAGGCGCGCGTCGGCGTCCCGTTCGCAAGGAGCTGGGTCGGAGTGAATCGAACCGCTATTAGGGCTTGCTTCTCAACAAGGTCTTGATAGGTAGTGACCCCACAATTGCGCACCTGCAGTGGCTGGCTGAGATCTAACGACAGGAACTCGCCCACCGTATGAACATTCAGCAGTCGCAGTGCCTTCAACCCACGCACGCTTAGCGGGAGGTCGTCGATGGACGCTTGAAGAGCCAGTTCCCCGCTGCATGTTCGCCCCTGACCGATTTTACGGTGCAACCTTGCCTGGGACTCGCGCAAAAGGGAATAGGTCCGCTGTCCGTACCCGCGCAGAGCAAAGACATCCCGGAGATTGAGACGCAGAAACTCCTCAACGGTATTAATTTCCAGGACTGCAAGGGCGTGATGTTCCCTGGTCGTCAGGGAGAGGTCGCTGATCTTCGTCTCCAAAGAGAGCGTTTCGTGCTCCATGATCTGGTGCGCCTCCAAACGAGAGGTATACCCTGGCGCTAATCTGCCACGAGAATTAGGGAATTGTCCTTGTGGCACCTGAAGACTTACACCTAGCCCCCCCTTGTCGCACATCGCATTATCCTTGATCATGTTGCCTGCCCGTCAGGGGGTGCGCCCCAAACACCCAGTGCCTAGATATCCTATTTTCCGATCTCCTTCCACCTTTGTCCCTGCGATCAGCTCCCCCCACTTGTCACCGAGTTGCAATCGGGGATACCGCGGCCAAGGGGGGTGTGTAGCGTCCTTGTGTAACTCGTGCAATAGCTCGTTTTGTGGTCTACGAACCTCGGGAACGCCACGCCTCGGCGAATCCGCAGACAACCCAGTCCCAAAAGTCGTCTCACATTTCCAAAAATCTCAAAAAGCCGTCAGCGGGCCAGATTTTGGGACAACCTTGTTATTTAGCGGCTGTTTATATCCGATTATTCGGCGAATACAAGCTTTTTTCTCTCGCTGCCCACTCCAAAAAAGGAAAAAACAAAGAAATTACCGAAAATAGGTCGGTGGTTCTTTTTAAAGTCAGGCTCGACCGGGGGCAGTAACAGCCCTCCCGGTCATCCGATAAAGGCGCGTTGATGGGTGGATTTCTCTTGGACTCGCAATCGCTTGTGGTTTGTGGGAGGGCAAGTTGCTGGTTTCGTCCACTCACTCAGCCCTCACGTCGGACCGCAACAATTGGTGCGGGATTCCCGCTGTACTCCTTCGGCTATCCGGTCGCCTGCATACTGCCGCCGCACAACGCGACGGATGATCTCCGCCCGTTCTGGATCGAACGCCTCGCTCCGCGGCGGCAGCGTCTGAAGCGAGAACGGATTGCTCGGCATCCCGTCGAGCAGCAGTCGCGCATAGGCGGTGTATTTCGGCAGCCCCGACAGGTTTTCCGGCGTAATCTGGCCGCGGTACTTGCCCAGCTGCTGGGCGATCTGCTCGGCGTCGTCGCTGCCGACCTGGAAGGCCACGATCGAGCCCACGTTGCCCCACACGGCATCGGCCGTCTCGTCGTTGAGCTGGGCCGAATACTGGTGGGCCACGATCAAAGACAGCCGGAACTTGCGGGCCTCCGACAGCACCGACGCGAAGCTGCCTGTGGTGAAATTCTGGAACTCGTCCACGTACAGGAAAAAATCCCGCCGCTGCGCCTCCGGCATGTCGGCCCGCGTCATGGCCGCCTGCTGGATGCTGGTCACCAAGAACGCACCCAGCAGCGTCGCGTTATCTTCCCCGATCCGGCCCTTGCTCAGGTTCACGATCAGCACCTTGCCCTCGTCCATCACCTGCCGCAGATCGAGCGTCCGACCGGGCTGGCTGACGATCGCTCGCATGTTCGTGTTGGTGAGGAACGGGCGGATCTTGTTCTGGATGGCCGCCACGGCCTCGGTCCGGTAGTTGTCGCTCCACGACGCAAACTCGTGCATCCAGAAGCTCCGGACCACGTCGTCCCGAATGCTCGGCACCATGTGCTCGCGGTACGGCCGCTCGCCCAGCAGCCGCATGACCGACAACAGATTCCCGCCCTGCTCGACCGTGGCGAACACCGCGTTGCGAAGCGTGTCCTCCAGCCGCGGCCCCCACGAATCATGCAGCTTCTTGAACGCACTCACCACACCCGACGTCACCTGATCGATGCGCGACGGATCGCGGCTGGCCAACGGATTGAAGCCGACGACACAATCGCGGCTGGCCGCATCGAACAAGATCACATCGTTGGTGCGGTGCGACGGCACCAGCCCCGCGATCGACTCGGCCAGATCTCCGTGCGGATCGACCAGACACACCCCGCGGCCCGCCGCGATGTCCTCCGCCAGCATGTTCTGGATCAGCGTCGTCTTGCCCATGCCCGTCTTGCCCACGATGTACAGATGCCGACGGCGATCTTCCAACGCCAACGTCACCAGCCGCTGATCATCGCGAAACCGCACACGGCCCAACGCGACCGTCCCCTCCTCCGTCGCTGGGCCGATCACGGCCGGCGGCTCCAACTCCGTGAACTCGCTGACCCGCATCCGCTCGGGAGCGGCCGTCGCCGTCGGCGGATGCCAGAGCGTCGCCAGCTCTTCATGCGACAACAAGAACGCCCGCGAGGTGCGGCGGGCGCAATCCCCCCGCCGGACGCCTTCCCCGCGAAACATCGCCAACCGCGAGCGGGTAAACGCCCCCAGCGCCCCCGCCATACTCCGCAGCCGTTCGGCCGCCTCCGCCCACCGCTCCGGCGGCCCCTGCACAACCAGCCGCATCCGGCACTCGAACAAGTGCCCGCCGATCTTGTCGGCCGCCGCCTGGAGGTCTTCCTCCCGCTCGTGCAGCCGGCTGGTCGAGGTATCCAGCAAGCTATGTCCCGGCGACTGGCTGCGAGCGGCAATCCGTCCCAGTAACCACGCCACCGGCCGCCAGCGACCCCGCAAGACATGCCGGGCAAAGCACGCCGCCAGATGATGATGCGTGCGAAAAAACGAGCGATCCAACAGCTTCACCGCCTCGCCCGCCGCGCGGCAGCGGCGGCGGGATGCCGGAACCGCCCGGATCTCCAACCGGCAGCGCAGCGAATCGTCCGGTCGCACCGCGCGCAGAAGACTGCTGACCGGATCGGCGAACGTGTGATTGAGCAAGTCCTCGAACTGCGCATGCCGCAAGATCGGAAACAGCTCGGGCTCCAACAGCACATCGACGCACCACGTCGTCCAGCCAACGGGCACGACCGGATCCTCCACGGCGACCAGCGAACACTGGGGATAACCGGCCGCAATCGGGCCGAGCACCGCCTCCTGATCCCCCGCCCCGCATTGCAGCAGCAAGGCGACCTGGCCGTCCACGCAACCGTACGCCAGCGTCATCGGTCCCTGGCGCAAGCGGGCTTGGTGGATCGCCGCCAACGCCTTCTCCATGTACCGCGGACCGCGTTCGTTATTGGCCGGCGCAGCGATCAAAGTAGGCACGTGCGCAGCCTACCGCTACGGGTGCATGGTTCAAATATCGCAAGGTGACGTTCCGTAGTCCCGTCGCTCTGAGATAGGCGAGCGGCTGGCGTCAGCCTGTCGGTTCTGTCCAGGTCTGCATGTTTGCGTGAGAAATGCACCGGGGGGCTTGCGCCCCACCGCTTCCCAGAACCCGCGATTTCACACCGGGGGGCTCACGCCCCACCGCTCGCCTACGCGGCCGCGGAAAACCGCCCCGGCTGACGTGCGTGCATCCGTCGAGGCGGCCCTGTCGGCGTCTCGGTTCCCCCAGGCTCCGTACCTGATTCCGCAACGGCGGAGGCGGGGACGCGGCTTGATACCCGCATCGAGCACTGCGGGCGAACGCGACATGAAAGGACAGGATATCAGAACACACGCGGCACGGCCAACGGCGGAGACAGCCGCACCGGTTCCCGCACAAACGATGCCGACGGATGCAGATCGCACAACGCTTGCCAGCCGCCGTGATGATCATTCAGCAGCGGCTCGGTGGCCGCCCGCGGGTCGCCCAGATACGCATCCTGCGTGGCCGCATAGACCAGCCGCCGATCCGGATTGCGCGCGCACTGCCGGGCCAGCCACAGCATGTGATTCGCCCGGTTCACCCCCCGCGTCAAAAACACCACGCGAAACGCCGGCCGCGGCTCCCGCCGGCCGCCCTCCCGCCACCCGCGCAGCACCCAATCCTGGTACGTCTCGTAGCCCAGCAGCTTCGTACGAATGCTCTGCTCGCGCAGCGAGTCGAGCGGCTCCGTCGCATTGTCGATCTCAAACAGCACATTGAACACCTGCCCCCCGCGCCCCAACTGAAAATGACAATCCGGCTGCTGCCGATACTCCCCGACCTCCAACGTCAACTGGCCGTCGCCGTGGTACTTGAGGATCTGCACGCGGGCCGCGTGACAGGCGACCAGCGTATGCACGATCACATCGGCCGTCGCCATCGCATGCTGCAACCGCGACGGAGCGATCTCCGCCACGAGCAACCGACCCGGCGGCCGCTCGGCCTCCGGATGCAGCATCCGGTAGCCCCCCGCCGTCAGCCGGTAATAGTGCCGCAGTCCCCCACCCGCGACCGCCGCCGGAAAGTCCTGCACCAACCCCGCCTCGCCCAGCGCCTGCATGCGTTCGCGCACCCGCCGCTCGTCGCGGAACGGCTCGCCGACAAACGTTACGCTCGCCTGTTGCAGATGCGCAGCTGTAGCCGGCGTCATTTCGAGCAGGCTCAACACCTCCGCATCACGCTTGCTGATGACAACGGCATGGAACATGCTAGTCGCAGTACGGTAACACTCCGACCGCCTCTCCCCCAAACATCATGAATCGACCTGGCTACATCGATGTTGACAAATTACAAGCCGAGACCACGCTCGAGGCCGCCGCCGCCAAATGCGGCGTCACCCTGGACATCAAGGGCAGCGGCCCCGAAGTGCGGATCGACTGTCCCTTCGGCTGCGCCGGCGACCATCGAGGCCGCAAAGAGGTGGCGATCAACACCGACAACCCGCAAAAAGTCTTCCAGTGCCAC
>Ga0351885_10023_pt1 | contig 79531 bp, 41 predicted proteins | sample TotcelFGM3001L13_FD_206771 | JGI IMG/M metagenome (GOLD analysis project Ga0351885, IMG submission 206771) | Enriched cells from coal bed in the Powder River Basin, Montana, United States - Total cells FGM rep3 HSBNCT.FGM.300.1.L13 ... | reverse complement strand
GGTAAGATCGTTTCTCGACGGTGCCATCCGGGCATACACGTGTCCATGTGCCTTTGAGCGCCACGGGATCAGTCAGCTCAAAGTACTCGTGATAGACCAATGGGCGCGGTGTATCAGGGCAGATGCCTTCGCGGGGATTGTCGATTGAATGCGTCCAATGGCCCAACAATCGCTGGGATGTTGGTGAGAAGGGTGCTCGACCGCAACCTGCGAGACCGATCGCAGCCAGAAGCATGACAACTTGACGTCGCTTCACGTGAAAGACTCCGCGGCTGGGGCTCCGGCACGTAACGTTCCGGTTCACCCAGCCGCCGAGGGTGAGCTTCCTTTGAAATCCGACTCAACCGGCGGCTTGGGTGAAACCGATTGTTCGACGAGGATTTGATTCATGGCAGAACGAATGGCATTGAATGCATGGAATCTGGAAATGAGACGACCTGGTGGGGGACGTTTCGCGTTCATCAAGGGAAGCGAGCTTCTTCGCGCTCATGCGGAGGTAAAGACGGTATATACGTTGATGGACGTTGACGGAACCGCATGGTTCGAGATTCATCACGAGAGCCTCCCTGGCAGGCCACTTGCGGGCATCATGCCGGTTGTAGATCGCAACCTGCAGCCAGTGTCCGAGAGACCGATTTGGCCAGAAGACGGATCGGCGCAAACAGGAAGTTGCCTTACAGGGACTTGATCACCAATTCGCCGTCGCGCACCAATCCGTCTTCGATCATTTGCCGGCATGTGTCGTGAATCTGATCTCGATGGTGAGCGTAGATTTTTTCAGCGGTCGTCTTTTGATCGTGTTGGTTATAGTCGCGATCATCGCTGTATGAATCCATGATGGTCAAAAATGGCAGTACGCATCGGATACTTTGCTTTCCGCGTGCCGCAAGGAACAGGAGGCTGGTACGATTCGCATCCCATATTTCGAGGCCATTTGAGAAGACGATTGAATCGGTCATTGCGAGTGATCCAGTAAAGCGGTTAGATTGATTGGTCGAACGACCATGTTCAATCGGCGGCGACAGATCGATCAACCAGACCGCGGGGCGCAATCGCCGCTCGATTGCAACATATGGTTCGTGCAGTTGCCGAACGGCGACCGTCGCCGTTCCTGACGGCTGTGATTCTACCGCACTGGCCGCGGGCCGGGCAAGCTTTTTCTTTCGATTCCGAAAATGTGATAGCGGGTCCGCGCTCAACGAAGTCGCGCGGCCAAGCGAACCGAGCGACGTTCCAGCGGGAGCATTCATCCGCGGCGGCGAACAAGCCTCGAATCGTAGTCCGCGAAATTGGGCTTCCGGGCGTCGGCCGTGTTTGGCCGAAGGCCTCTTCCCACCGTAGCCTGGGGCAACGCCCCAGGACCGCGTTGTCATCCGGTCTTTTTTGGCCGAAGGCCATATTCACCCGGACGGACAGGGCACGGTGAATATGGCCTTCGGCCAAAGAACCGATGTTTCCATTTCTTCCTGGGGCGTTGCCCCAGGCTACGGTGAATGTGGCCTTCGGCCAGAATTTCGAACCGCAAATGCGCAATTCGGAAGACATCCGACGGCTGGCGTCGAAGGATGCGATAGCGGGATGACATCGCCAAGGGAAAAGACGTCGGCCAGCCAGTCCGCTGGCCAACGCAATCGCCCCGCACAGCCAGCCGGGTCCGGTCTTCTGTCCGCACGAACGTTTCGGATCAATCGGCGGCGACAGGTGGACCTGCCACACCGCCGGACGCAACCGCCGCCTCGCGTGCACCCGTTGGTTCGTGCGCGAGTTCGCGTGACCGACACCACCGCCAGCGACGTGAAACCGCTCAGAACAACACGCAGTATACCATTCTTCTCCTCGACCGAACCACACCGAACAGTTTTCGGTCCCGATATTGGGATCAGTTGCCACCCGTTGGACGTTTGGCGATCACATGCGAAATATGAATACGTACATCCCGTAGGCGAAGCAGAGAATCATTCCCAAGGCCGCGATGTTTTTTCCGAGGACGCTGACGTAGACGTGTTCTTCACTGAGACCCCAGAAGTAGTGAAAGTGCAGAAATGCGGCCAAAATCGCGACAAACGTGCCGAAGCCGTACGTTTGTCGGACCAGAAATACGACGCCTCCGATTCCGATGATCGCGGGAAAGACCACACCGAGAATCCACTGCGTGAGAGCGTCACCCTCTGGAGGTCCGTCCATGCCATCGCTGATCGAGCTTGCTCCACCAAGCCAGTGACGTAAGAGGGGCATAGTCCAAGCCTGCTTCCGCACGATACTAATTATCACCCTCAGATCCTGGGATAACCGACGTATCAACGTGGTTATCAGGCACCTTTGATAACGTTACCACCAAGTTGTCACCAGCGCCGGGTCTTTGCAAGAGGGGGGCGACTACCTTGTGATAACGCCCAAGAACCCTATCTAGCTGGCAAAAGGAGTGGTTTGCACAATGAGGGCAAGATGGAGAGCTTTTGATCGGTGCGCATCACCGAAACAAACGATATTGGTATGGGGATATGATTTCTCATCATGTGGTTGTCATTCGATTTGGCAGCTCGGCGCCGCGTCGGCGCTGATTTCCATCGGGGGGGGCTTGAGGGGGAACGTCGCGGTCGCAGGCGAGTGGCGTTGGTCTTCATCGGCCCCATCTGGGGTGCGCCAGGTATTGACACGCGTATACTAAAGAACAAAATATTATGTAGTGGTAACAAGCTGGTTTCTTTTTCGTAGGAGGGTGAGGGCATGAGCGTGGCAGATTTCTGCAGGCGGCTGCACGGGGCCAGGTTAGCCAAGAACGATCGGGAGTGGTTTCCGCGGTGGATTCGCCGGTATGCGTCCGATGTGGAAGCCGTGGAGGGCAGACTTTCCGTCAGTCCCGACGAGGTCATTCGATTCTTGCGATCTCTGCTGAAGAACCAGGTTCCCGCGTGGCAGCGGTTGCAGGCGGTGCGGGCCATCGAGGCTTACCGCGACCTGGTCTTGCAGAGCAAGCTTCCGCCGCTGGAGGAAATTCGCCAGACACTCAGTCGCCTGGCGGACCAGGAACGGGCCGCAGGACAGGGAGCGAGCCAGCCAGGCGTGCAGGACGAGCGGCATTTGATTGGACGGATCGACACCAACGAGCCCGAACTCATTCAGCGTATGAGGAGGGAGATGCGGGTGCGCCACAAGGCACTGGAGACCGAGCGGGCTTACGTCGGCTGGGTTCAGCGGTTCGTCCGGCATTGTGGCTCGCCGGATCTGGCCAAGTTTGGCGAAGGGGAGATCAAGACATTCTTGACCGACTTGGCCGTCGAAGGAGACGTGACGGCCGGAACCCAGAAACAGGCCAAGTGCGCCTTGCTGTTCTTGTATCAGACAGTGCTGGGCCGGGAATTGGGGTTTTTGGACGTGGGGCGGGCGGACAAGCCAAGCCGGTTGCCCGTTGTCTTGAGCCGGCCGGAAATCCATGTCATGTTCCCGGAATTCCAGGGCCTGCGGCGTTTGATGTTTCTTGTCATGATCTATCTGCACGTGATGAACAAGCCGGGGCTGGCGGTACGGAGCCCGGCGGATGCTCTGGGGTAGCGGTTTTTCTGGCCGCGTAGCAACGCTCACGAAATAGCTTCCCCATTCTCCATTTCGCCCCTCACCCCAGCCCTCTCCCCGGAGTACCGGGGCGAGGGAGTTTTTTCGTGCCGCGAAGCGACTGGTGATGATCGCCGCGGGGGTGCAGCCCAATGCCGTTTGCTTTGGAAGCATGGGGGGGGCGTTTTCGTTAACGGAGCGGCGCAAGCCGCCGGGGTTTGCGACTGAAATACCGGACGGCTTGCGCCGTGCCGCTACAAAGGACGGCGGCGGCAAGATAATTTCAGGCGTGGCCGCGGCGCAAGGCCATGTCGGTCTCCCAGTTGGGTTTTTCGTCGACTTGTTCCCCGGTTCGGCGGCGGAGGTGATTGGGATCGCGGCAGTGGGTCAGGGCCATGTCATAGGTGATTTCGCCGCGTTGGTACAGTTCCAGCAGCGCGTTGTCCATGGTCTGCATCTGGTGCTTCTTGCCGGTTTGCATTTCGTTGTAACACTGATGCTCTTTCCGCTCGCGGAGGTGCGTGCGGATGGCCGGGGTGCTGACGAGGACTTCGCAGGCCAGGAGCCGGCCCTGGCCGTCGGCGCGGGGCAACAGCTTCTGGGCGATCACGGCGCGGAGCACGCTGCCCAGCTGGACGACGATGGCGTTCTGCTGTTCGGCGGGGAACACCGAGTAGATCCGCTGGACGGTCTGCACGGCGTCCGGCGTGTGCAGCGTGGCCAGCACCAGGTGGCCGGTCTCGGCGGCGGTCAGCGCCGTTTCGATGGTCTCCAGATCGCGCATCTCGCCGATCACCACCACGTCCGGATCCTGCCTCAGCACGTGAACCAGCGCCTCGCGGAACGACTTGACGTCCGTCTGCACTTCCTGCTGGATGATGATGCTGCGGTTGTTTTCGTGGACATACTCCACGGGGTCTTCGATCGTGACGATTTTAGCGCGGCGGTTCTGGTTGATCACGTCGACCATGTAGTTGAGCGTGGTGGTCTTGCCCACGCCCGTGGGGCCGGTGACGATGATCAAGCCGTTGGGCAGCCGCGTCAATTCATCGACGATCGGGGGCAGGCCGAGGGCGGCTGCGGGGCGGATCGCGGTTTCACACAGGCGGATGGCCATTTCCGGGCAGCCCGCGTGGTAGTAGACGCTGGTTCGGCAGCGTCCCACGTTTTCGAAGTGCCGGGAAAAACATACCTTCCATTGCTCCTCGAAGACCGCCCGCTGCTTGGGCGGCAGGATTTCTTCCAGCAGCCGCCGCAAGGTCTCCTCGTCCAACGGTTCGCCTTGGATGAACTGAATCTCGCCGTTGATCCGCGCCACCGGGGAAACACCCCGCACCAGGTGAATATCGCTGGCGTTCAACTTGCGAGCGCCCCGCAGGATCTTTTCCAAAGTCCACGTCATGTTGCATCCTCTTAACGCCGAAAAAGGCCGCGCAACCAGCGTCCGACGGACGACACGGAGGCGGATTCGAGTGCCGCCAGCAGTTGCCTGGCTTCCTCGTGCCCCGGGCACAGTTCCAGGCAGGCTTGCAGGCTGCGGCGCGCTTGGCTGTCCAACCCCAGCGCCCGCTGACAGCGGGCCTGGATCAGCCACACATAGTACTGCTCGGGCGCCGTTTCGCAGGCGCGGCGCGCCCGCAGCTGCGCTCGGCTCGGATTGCGGTAGAACAAGTAGATCAAGGCGATCTCGGCCGAGACCAGCCAATCGGAATCCAGCTGCTGGGCTTTGTCAAAACAATGCTGGTCCGTCGTCTGCCGGGCCGCCAGCAGCAGTTCCCCACGGACCATCCAGCGATAGGCGGATTGGCCGCTTTGCTTCAGCGAGCCGTCGCACATTTCGTGTGCTCGCTTGAGGTCGCCCAGGCGGCACAAGGCTTGTGCGCGGCCGGCCATCAGATCGCCGTGCGACGGAAACAACTCCAACGCTTTGCGCGCCCACAATTCGGCTTCCGGATACTCGCCCAACTGTACCAGCATCTGGACTTGTCCCAGCCAGCCGCCGATCTGCATCTTGTCCAACTCCAACGCGCGCGAGTAGTATTTTAACGCGTTCTCGTACAACCCGGTGCGGCGATGCTGGTCGGCCCGCTGCATCCAATCGATATCGTCGCGACGAATTTCCAACGGCTGCTCGTCCGACTCGTCTGGCTGCCGGCCTTCGTCGAATTCCAACTTGTCAAATCGGGCCATACGGGATCACTCTGGGGAACACACAGACCACATGCGCGGCCATTTGCAGCGCGAACAGCGACAATTCTACAGCCGCCCCCAGCGCCAGATCGGCCGCTGCCTCAACACGACTCGACCCAGAATCTGCCCCTGCGGCACGAGACTGATCGTCTGCCAGACCTCCGGTGGAAACGACGGCGCGTTCTGCGGTTGGGTGCTCGGTAGGATGCCATAGTAACCCGCGGGAACGGTGAATTGCAAGTCGGCTGTTACGGCAGCCGGGTGCAGCGGCTGGTAAGGAGAGCTTTGCCCGTCCACGCGCAGCCGCTGCTGCTTCCACTCGATGACCTGGCCACCGGCACCGATGATCCGGTCGATGTATTGGCCCTGCACTCGGTAATAGGCCGGGTATCCTCCCGGTGCTCGCGTTTGCACCTGGGCCTGCGAGATCTCGTACAGCACGACGTCGCCGACATCCGCCGCCGCGCCCGGGCGAAACAGGATCGCGTCGCCCGCGCGCAGCGGACCCGCGGTGATGGCGATCTGGCGCACCCCCAGGACTTGCGAGAAGGCCCAAATCGCGGGCAGATAGACCAGCGTGCCGACCGCCGCGACGCAGACGAGCATGGCGACACAACGCGTCCGCCAGCCCTGGGCCACCGGCCACAGCACGTCCAGGATGCTGGAGATATGCACCGCCAAGGCGGTTCCCAACAGCAACGCGCCGAACGTCGTACCCAGCGAGAGCGTGCCGAGTGCCAGCAGCGCCCCGTACAGCCCGAGCATGAGCCTTCCGCGCTGCGGCTGGCCCAGATAGCGTTGAGGCCAGCCAGGTACGACCATCCGCAGGAAAACGCCCGCCGGCAGCCGGTCCCAGTCGAAGTCGGGCGACGCAGAAAACCGGCCCAGGACGCCGCGCCACGCGCCCGCCAGGCGGTAGGAGGGGAACCAGCGTCGCAACTGCTTGGCGCGCACGCTGGCGCGTGGCGGATGGACGTCGACGGTGGCCGCGGACAACCGCAGCTGCGCTCCGCAACGACCGCACACGGCCATGCCGGGCATGTTCTCGAATTGGCAACTGGGACATTGCATGGAAATCTACCGCTCTCCAGGCTCAGACGTACAGAATTCAATTTTCGCGGGCGACGATCTTCCCACACGCTTGCCGTGGCACCGCGAAAATTGAATTCTGTACGTCTGAGCCCTTCCTGATCGCTAATACTGCCGTTGGTGGATCTGCAGATGATCCGCAACGTGCTGTTCCGTCTCGTAGTATTCGTTGGTCAGCGTGCGCGATTCCTCGTGGCCCACGATGCGCGCCAGCAGGTCGGCCAGATCCAAGCATCGCGGGCCCTTGATGCCAATCGTCCGCGCGGTAACTTTACCGGAAGGACTGATTTCGATTTCCAATTCTTCTTTGGCCATAACGGGATTCCTCTTATCTATCCTACCAACTGCGAACGCGAATCTTGACGGTCCGGTCTTCGCTCAACTCTTCGTCGACGATCGTCATGTTTCGCGCTTTGAGTTCCGTGACGACGCGGTGGTACACGTATTGCTGAGTGACGCGATCGATCAGCTCCTGGCCCAGCCGCCGAAGTTCCGATTTCGACTGGCCGGTGCCTTCCATGCAAACCCGCAACGCGCCGCGGGCATCGCGGGTAAAGATGGCTCGCACCCCTTCCCGCTCGACGACGATTTCCTCTTCCGCGCCCGTGCTGGACGCCAGGATCTCGCTATTATCGACTTGGATTTCCTCCCGGGTTTTCGTCGCGGCGCGCTGCGTCACGGCTTCTTCCTTGCGAACCATCGCAAAGCCCATCGTGCCGACGGCGGCGCCCACCGCGGCGGTGATCACCGGCCAGTTGGCGATGATAATCGGCGCCAAAACAACCACGGTGCTCATAACATGCTCTCCTGTAAGGGATGACGTTTACAACTCGATTTTCCGGCTTGTCTCGGCCTCGCGCCGCAGGGGCACCAGGGACGCCGGTCGAGCGCGGCCGGCGGCCCAACTGCGGAGCACGGTCATCTGCTCGCTCATGGTCTTCGACAGCGGCACCGTATCGCGCAGGCTGGCGCCGATCAATTCCGTATCGAGGTCCTGCTGTTGGCTGAGCGCGTCAAACAAGGCCGCGATAATCGCCTCTTCGATCTCAGCGCCGCTGAAGCCGTCGCTCAGGCGAACCAACTTGTCCAGTTCAAACTGGTCCGGGTCGCGGTGGCGTTTGCGCAAGTGGATTCGCAGGATCTCCCGCCGCTCGCGTTCATCGGGCAAATCCACGAAGAAAATCTCGTCCAAGCGGCCTTTGCGCAACAGCTCGGGCGGCAGATGGCTGATGTCGTTCGCCGTGCAGATGACGAACACCTCCGAGGTCTTTTCCGACAGCCACGTCAGCAGCGTCCCGAACACGCGCGAGGCCGTGCCGGCGTCGCTCGAACCGCCGCCGGACGAGCCGGCCAAGGCTTTGTCGATCTCGTCGATCCACAGGATCACCGGCGCAACGCTCTCGGCGGTCTGGATCGCACGTCGCACGTTTTCTTCGCTGGAACCTACCAGGCTGGAAAACATCTGGCCGATATCAAACCGCAACAGCGGCAGATTCCACAGGCTGGATACGGCTTTGGCGCACAGGCTCTTGCCACAGCCCTGGACGCCCAGCAGCATGACGCCGCGCGGGGAAGGCAAGCCGAAGCGGGCGGCTCGTTCGGTAAAGGCGATCTGCCGCTTGACGAGCCATTGCTTGAGGTTTTCCAGGCCGGCGACGTGGCTGAAGTCCTCTTGGGCTTCGTAATACTCCAGCAGGCCGCTCTTCTTGATGATCTGCTGCTTTTCGCTGAAAATGACCGAAATATCGTCGCTGTTCAAACGGCCGTCCAGCACCAGCGTCTTGGCGAAGACGTTTTCCGCTTCTTTCAGGGTCAAGCCGCGGGCGGCATGCAGCAGGCGTTCGCGGTCTTCGCCCGCCAGGTCGATCTGGACTTTGGGATTGTCGCGCACGTCGGCGATGATGCGATCCAGCAGGCGGGCGAAATCGTCGATGTCGGGCAGCCCGAATTCGAGCACCGTGACGTCCTTGGCCAGGTCCGGTGCGATTCGCAAGCTGGGGGCGACGATCACCAGCGTCTTGTACGTGTCGCGCAGATGGTGCGCCAAGTCGCGGAGGCGGCGGATCACGGCGATATTGCAGCGGTCGTCACAGCTGAAACGATGAAAGTCCTTGAACAGATAGATCGCCGGCTCGACGTGCTGGATCACGGCGTCCAGCGCGGCCAGCGGATCCGCCGTGCTGCCGGCGCCGGCCTTGGCCCGCTGCGGCTCGGCGCCCGACTTGCTGATCCCCTGCGTCACCGTCCACACGAACAGATTCTTCTTGCGGCGCTCGGCGATCTCTCGCAAGTAACGCTCGACGCGGTCCTCTTCCCAGCTGACCACGTAAATGATCGCGTACCGGGCGCGGATCAGAACCTCCAGCTCCTCGCGCGGATCGAGGCGGCGGGGTGCCCGGGTCAGCGCAGCGCCCGTTGTCGTCGTCGGCACAGAGGCTTTGGCGACCGGACGCGCCGCTGCCGCAGTTTTTTTGCTTCCCGGCTCACCCGCTGGCTTGGTCGGCGGTTCGCTCATCTCCGTGGCTCCTCGGGGTTAGGATCGGCGAATTAGCAACTGTCGGATTTTCAATGTGGTCATCACGCTCCGCGTGATGACATGTCGTCACGGCGGAGCGTGACGACTACAATTCGTGCGACACTTGTTTCTGGGCCGATCGTTCGCGTCTCGTTTCGCCGATCGCCGCGGCTGGCGGTCGGGCGACAAACCGCCCCAAGGTCCCGCGGCATCCAGCAACTCCCACATCGACTCGGACAGCCCCAGCACATACAGCCGCCCGTCGGGCAGGATCGTGATCTCGCTGATCCCCCCCACGTCCGCTTGACAGCTTTCGACCTTGCGGGCCTCCGAGACGGTCCTTGCGGCGGTATTCACCATATCAGTTTTCCCTTATCAGTCCACTACGTTCAACCCGTAATCGGCAGCCAGTTGCAACGCCTGCGTCCCCTCGTCGGGCGTCAGCGGCCGGGTCAATTCCGGATGCCGGCTGGCCCGCCACCGCGGCAGGTATCCGGTGCGGATACTGAGCGGGACGCGCGGCAGATACTGACGCAGCCACGCCAGGATCGGCTGCAAGCAGCATTCGCGATGCCCGGGCAGCAACAGATGCCGAACGATCAAGGGGCCGCGACTTGCCACGTCCGCCAGGTTCCGTGTCACGACGTCAAAATACCGCGGCACGCCCGCAATCCGTTGGGCACACGCATCATTGCCGAACTTGAAATCCGCCACGTACAGATCCACGACCCCATCCAGCAACCGCCAGGTTTCCGGCGTGCCGAAAAAATCCGATTTCCACACGATCGGCAACCGCCGCCGGCATCCGGCCAGCACTTCCAGGATCGCTGGCGCGTGAATCGTCGGCTCGCCACCGATCCATTGCAGCGTCCGGGCACCTTGAGTCAATCCCCAGTCCAGCACATCGTCCAGCCACTCTGACGTCAGGGGCAGACCCTGGCGAGGATCGAACGCTTGCGATTCCGAGATGCAGAAGTCGCATCGCAGATCGCAACCCGACAGGTATACCAGCAGCGACGGTACCAGCGGCAGCTCCTCGGCATAATCCACCCAATACCGCCAGACCCTGGCGATCGTGTCCGCGCCGCAGAACCCTCGCTGGCCGGCAACCCGATCGACGCCGCAACGATGCTCGCAAAGCTCGCAACGGTGGACCATTTGCCGGGCGAACGCGGCTCGTGAGGACAGAAACTCGGGATTAGACATGATGCCCTGACGAAAGAATTGACGTCCCATTCTAACAACCGGCCGGCGTGGCGACAACCGACTCGTTCAATTCACTCCCGTGAATCCTCCTTTCCCATTTGAACAACGGCGATTTATACGTTACAACATTTAGCTGGGGTGCTACCGTTAACGGGCGGGATCCGGCAGATATCCTGCCGAGTCCCTGCCAGGCGTACGAATGTGAGGCGAGCGTCGTGACCGCGATCATCATCGTGACCGTGGCGGTTTTGTTCCAGTTGGCTGCGGCCGTTCTGGCGATTCGTTTGGTATGGGTGACCGGTCTCAACCGAGCCTGGATCGCGGTTGCGCTGGCTATTCTGCTGATGGTGATCCGGCGCGTCGTAAGGCTGGCAAGTGCCGGGACGGCTGACGCGGTGGACGCGCTGGACTTGAGTTACGAAGCGGTCGGTTTGGCCATCTCGATGCTGATGGTTGCCGGCATCGCCTGGATCGCTCCGTTGTTTCGCAGCACCCAGCTCGCTCGACAAACGCTGGAGGACCATCAGCGGCAGTTGAGTGCGCTGTTGCACAATCTGCCCGGGATGGCCTATCGCCGCCGCAACGACGAGCGGTGGACGATGGAATTCGTCAGCGAGGGCTGCTTGGACCTCACGGGCCATCAGCCGGAGGAACTGGTGGGTGAGGGGGCCCGGAGCTATCGGGACCTGCTGCATCCCGAGGACGCCGACGTGGTGCAACAGCGGATTTCGCAAGCCGTGGCAGACTCCCGTCGGCACCAGTTGACGTATCGGATTCGGACCGCCAGCGGCGAGAAATGGGTTTGGGAGCAAGGCTCCGAGGTGCTGTCCGAGCAAGGCGACGTGGTGGCGATCGAAGGGTTTGTCATCGATGTCACCCAGAAGCGAAAGGCCGACGAGCGGATCCAGCATCTGAACGCCGTGCTGCGCGCCATTCGCAATGTCAATCAGGTCATCGCCCGCGAACGGGATCGGGATCGGCTGCTGCAGAGCGTCTGCGACAGCTTGGTGGAAACCCGCGGATATCGCTATGCCTGGATCATGCTGCTGGATTCGGCGCAGCAGCCCGTTGCGGGCGCCGAGGCCGGGGTGGGGCAGGCGGAATTCGACGATCTGCAGGCGCGCCTGCGCCGCGGCGAAGAGGTTGCCTGCCTGCAGCGGGCTCTGGCGGCCGTCGACGTCGTCCAGATGGAAGACCGCCACACGTGGTGCGGCTCGTGTCCCTTGGCTTCGAAGGAGCACGGCTGCACTCCGCTGGCAGCGCGCCTGGCTTGGAACGGTGATGTTTACGGCGTGATCGTGACCTCGGTCCCGACCGCGTTCGCGACGGATCGGGAAGAGTTGGAATTGGTGGCGGAGGTGGCGGGGGACATTTCGTTTGCGCTGAACAACATGCAGTCCGAGCGGCAGCGGCAACGCGCCGAGGATGCGTTGCGGCTGGAGCAGTCCCGGCTGGAAGCCCTGCTGCAACTGAACCAGATGACCGATGCGCCGCTGCGCGACATCACCAATTTCACACTGGAAGAAGCCGTGCGGCTGACGCAGAGCGGGATCGGCTATCTGGCCTTTACCAACGAGGACGAGAGCGTGCTGACGATGCATGCCTGGTCTCGGACGGCCATGCAGGAATGCGCGATCATCGACAAGCCCATTCACTATGACGTGGTCACCACGGGCTTGTGGGGCGAGGCCGTGCGACAGCGCAAGCCGGTCTTTACCAACGATTACCCGGCCCCCAATCCGTTGAAGAAAGGCTACCCCGCAGGCCACGTCCACGTCCAGCGGCACATGAACGTGCCGATTTTCGACGGCGAGCATATCGTGGCGGTAATCGGTGTGGGCAACAAAGAAGCGCCCTACGACGATGCGGACGTCCGCCAGCTGACGCTGCTGGGACAGGGCATGTGGCAACTGCTCCGCCGCCGCGAGGCACAGGAACAGCTGCGTCTCGCCCACGAGGAGTTGGAACTTCGCGTCCGCGTCCGCACGGCGGAACTGGCCAACGCCAACGACGAGCTTCAGCAGGAGCGGTATCTGCTCCATGCTTTGATGGACAACGTCCCGCACTGCATTTATTTCAAGGACGAATCCAGCCGGTTTATCCGCGTCAATCGAGCCATGGCCGATTGGTTTGGGCTGGCTGATCCGGCGCAGGCTGTCGGCAAAACCGATGAAGACTTTTTCGGGCCGGAGCACGCCGATCAAGCGCTGTCCGACGAGCGGAACATCATGCGCACCGGCCAGCCGTTGCTCGACAAGGAGGAAAAAGAAACGTGGCCGGACGGTCGCGTGACCTGGGCCTTGACCACAAAAATGCCCCTGTGCGATCCCGATGGCCGAATTGTCGGCACGTTCGGCATCTCCCGCGACATCACCCTGCAGAGGCTGGCGGAAGAGGCGTTACGGACCAGCGAATTGCGCTATCGAACGCTGTACGATGCCTCCCACGACGCCATCATGATCTTGGACCCCGAACGGGGCTTCCAGGCCGGCAATCCCGCCGCGATCCAGTTGTTCGGCTGCCGCGACGAGCGGGAATTCACTCGTCTCACCCCCGCCGATGTTTCGCCCGAGTTCCAGCCGGACGGCGCCTTGTCGTCGGTTAAATCCGATCAGATGATCGAGATCGCCATGCGAGAGGGATCGCATTACTTCGAGTGGCGGCATCGGCGGGTCGACGGCACGGAGTTTCCCGCGACGGTGCTGCTGGCCCGTCTGGAACTCGAAGGCCGGCGGATGCTGCAAGCGACGGTGCGGGATATCACCGAAGAGAAACGGGCTGCCGAAGCGCTGCATGCGGCCAAGGACGCCGCCGAAGCGGCCAGCCGGGCCAAGAGCACGTTCCTGGCCAACATGAGCCACGAGATCCGCACGCCGCTGAACGCCGTGATCGGCATGACCGAACTCGTGCTCAAAACGCCCCTGTCCGCCCAGCAGCGCGAGTACCTTTCGACCGTCAAGGACTCTGGCGAGGCGCTGCTCTCGGTCATCAACGACATCCTCGATTTCTCCAAGATCGAGGCGGGCAAGCTGGTATTGAACCATGTTCCCTTCGACCTCCGCGAGAGCCTGGGCGACACGATGAAGTCGCTGGCCATCCGCGCTCATCAACGGAACCTGGAACTGGCCTTCCACAGCCACGTTCACGTTCCCCGCCGCGTTGTGGGCGACTACGCTCGGCTGCGCCAGATCGTGCTCAATCTGGTCGGCAACGCCATCAAATTCACCGAGCAGGGCGAGGTCGTCTTGGAGGTGAACCGCGAGTCGCTCGAGGGCCCGGAGGTCGTCCTGCACTTGGTGGTGTCCGACACGGGAATCGGCATTCCGGCCAACAAGCAGGTGGATATTTTCGGCATGTTCGAACAGGGCGACAGCGCGCTGACGCGCCGCTATGGCGGTACCGGCTTGGGCCTGGCGATCGCTTCCCGGCTGGCCAAGTTGATGGGCGGAACGTTGTGGGTCGAGAGCCAAGTCGGCACGGGCAGCCGCTTTCACTTTACCGTGAAGCTGGAACTGGCCGATCCCGCCGAACCCGACGATTTGGTGCTCGTGCCCAGCTGCTTGCACGGTCTGCGCGTGTTGGTCGTCGATGATACGGCCACCAATCGCCGCATCCTGGGCGAAATCCTCCGGCACTGGTACATGGAGCCCACGCTGGCCGAGAGCGCCTCCCAGGCGATGGAACTGCTGCACGTGGCACACCGAGCCGGAACGCCCTATCAACTGATTCTAACAGACGCCCACATGCCGGATATCGATGGGTTTATGCTGACCCAGTCCTTGCGGCAGGATCCCACGCTGGCGGCGACCAAAGTCATCATGCTCACGTCCGGGGATCGTCCCGAAGATACCTCGCACTGCGGAAGTCTGGGAATCGCTGCCTATTTGCTCAAGCCGGCCAAGCAATCGGAGTTGCTGGAAGCGATCGAAGGGACTTTGGGTGTGTTGGTTCCGAAGCGGGATTTGGCCAGTACCGTGGTCGACCTGCCACCCCTTCGGCCCCTGCGGATTCTGTTGGCCGAAGATAGCGTGGTAAACCAGAAGCTGGCCGTGGCCTTGCTCCAGCGTCAGGGGCACATGGTGACCACCGCCGTCAACGGTCAGGAGGCCGTCGACGCCGTCGGCCGCGAGACCTTTGACCTGATTCTGATGGACGTTCAGATGCCGGAAATGGACGGCTTGGAAGCGACCGCCGCGATCCGCGTCAACCAACTGGCCAGCGGCCTGCATACACCGATTATCGCCATGACCGCCCATGCTTTGAAGGGCGATCGCGAACGCTGTTTGGAAGCCGGCATGGATGGTTACGTAGCCAAACCCATCCGGCCGCAAGAGCTGTACGCGGCCCTCGCCGCGGCGTTCTCGCCGGCGTAGGCCGCACTTCCACAAGCTCCCCCCCGCAAAAACACGATCACCAATCCCGCCGATCGCGAAACGGCGGCCCGTGTTACGCTGTCCCGCTCCGCGTCTCGACAGGACCGGGCGGCACGCTCGGTTCATCGCTGGGGCGACTGGGTGACACCAGGGCAATCAGCACCGACCCCGCCAGAGCCTTGGGTTGCGTCTCGTCCGAACAGATGATCAGCCGCTTGGCGGAATCCACAACGAACAGAACCGCAGCCGATTCGCCGTAAGCGGCGCGATAATCGTCCCAGGTATACTTGTCCGTCAGCGGTGTCCTCTTGACTTTGGCGCCGGCGGCCAGTCGCATCAGCAGTTCGTCGCGATTGACGGCCCGGTCAAACGCCAGCCGACCGCGCAGACGGGCGGGCACCGATTGCCGGCGGCGAGAATCCACGTTCCGAGGCGCCAGCTGATACACCTGCGCGCGGCCGAACACATGCGCCAACTCGCGAACCGCCAACGCGTTGACCTCGTCATTGGGCGTCAAGGCGATCAGGCGTCCGATGCCGCCCAGATCGAGTTCCTCCTGGACATGCTCCGAGAGAATGCTCGCACACTCTGCCGACAACCCGCTCATGCGAGCCTCCGAGACATTGCGCACGTTGGTGTCGACCAACATCACCGGAAATCCGCTGTTCTTCACCATCAAGGCCAGGTCCCGCACCCAGGCGTCCGCGCCGGCGAACAGAACGCCTTGGGGATTGGCGTCGGCCAGTCGCAACGCGCGGGCCACCGGCGCCGCCGCCAAGCCGTAGCAGCCGACCGTGGCCAGAATCACCAGGAACGTCACGGGCGCCAATTGCTGGGCCTGGGCGACCAATCCCTCCGACGCCCCGTCCGCCACGAGCAACGCGGTTGCGCTCAGACCAAACACCGACGAAACCGCGGCGGCCACAATCCCGCGCGGGGCAAGACAGGCCAGGAACGTACGCTCCCGCCAGTTCAGCGAGCTGCGCCACAAACTGACAAACACCGACAGCGGGCGGGCAACCAGAATCAGAGCCGCCACAAACGCGACGCCCCGCCAATGAAGGTCCGCCAAAACGCCGAGTTCCAGCCGCGATCCCAGTACGATAAACAGGCACGAGATCAACAACACCACCAAGTGCTCGGCCAACTCGTTCACCTGCCGGATGGAAATATCCTTGCGATTGGCCAGGGCGATCCCCAACACGGTCACCGTCACCAATCCCGATTCCGGCTGCAACGCGTTGGACAAGGCAAACACGCCGCCAGCCCCGGCCAAAAAGGCCACGCCCTGTAAATAATCGGGAATCCAGTAGCGTTGCACACAGCGGGCGAGGAACCAGGCGGTCGCCATGCCGAAGCCGCCGCCGATCAAGACGGTCCTCAAGACGATGGTCGCGGCGCTGCCCACGGTCGCTGGACCACTCGGCGTGAACAATACCTCAAACACCAAAACCGCCAGCACGGCCCCAATCGGGTCGATCACAATCCCTTCCCACTTGGCGATGGAACCGACGCGGCGCTGAGGCCGGATGAAACGCAATAAGGGCCCCACCACGGTCGGACCTGTGACCACCAGGATCGCGCCCAGCAAGCACGCCAGCCGCAGATCGAACTGCAGCAGCCACCACGCCGCCAAGGTGTTGGCGACCCACGCGACAAGCGCACCGGCGGTGACCAAGCGAAACAGGCCGCGGCCCCCCGTCTTCAACTCGCTGAAACGCAACGTCAGGCCGCCTTCGAACATGATCAACCCGACCGCCAGGGAGACCGGCGGAAACAGCAGCCGGGGGCCAATCGAAGGGTCGCAGCCTGTCAGTTCGGCCAGCGCTTGATCGGGCCGCACAAAATATCCCAAACCGACACCGAACGCCAGCAGAAGCAGAATCGAGGGCACGCGGGATCGCCACGCCAGCCATTGCGCGGTGATTCCCAACAAAGGGACGGCAGCCAGATACAAGAGCAGATAACGGTCGTGCAAGCGGTACCTCGCGTTGAAATCAGGGCCCAGATGTACCGAATTCGGTTCTCGCGGGCAGACGTCTTTGCTGCTTGCAGCTGGATGCTGGACCGCGAAAACGGGATTCTGTCGGAGCCTGCGCAGCCGGCCACCGGTGAGCTACGGGACAGACACCTCGTCTTTCACCCGCAGCTTGAGAATGACACTCTCCGACTCGGTTCCGGGCATTCGATAACTGGCCGCTTTGCGCAATTCGATCGCCCGCAGAAACCCGCGATGCCGAGCCTCGCCACGCTCCTCGACCCACCGCGGACCTTTAATCGCCAGCAAACAGCCGAAGGCATGCCAATGCGGCTGAAACCACTTGCAGATTTTCCACAGCGGACCTACCGCACGGGCTACCAGGACATCATACCTGGTCCGCTCGACAAGATGCTCGGCTCGCTCGCAATGCACCGGAACGGCCAGCTCCAGCGCTCGCAGGATGTCCTCGACCGCGTGCGCTTTCTTGCCCACGGACTCGCACAGGGAAATACGCAAGTCGGGGCGGAGGATCGCCAGCAAGACCCCGGGAACGCCGCCGCCCGTGCCCACGTCCAGGACGCTCTGGCCGGGTTCCAGCAATCGACTGATCTCCAGACTGTCCACCAAGTCGCGGCTGACAAACTTGTCGTAATCCGTATGCCGGGTAAGGTTTAGCTTTGTATTCCAGTCCCAAAGCCGCTGGCAGTATCGCTCCATCAGAACCCGTTGTGGTTCGGGCAGGGCCAAGTCGTACCGCGCCAGAGCCGCCGTCAAAGATTCGTCATGTCCTTCGCTCAATCGATCATCTCCTGGCACATCCGCTCGTCGGGCCAAATCCCAAAATCACGACGAAATGGGACGAAGACCGCCGCTGCAAGTGCCTCTTATATCCGCAACAGGCGGCTCTTGGCTAGTCGGGCTGTTTTTGGAAAGGATCGCGTGCTCGAATCATAACCGTTGACTTGGTAAAGAGTTATCGTCGCTTGCGCCGCGGATTCTTGCGTCCGACGAATTCTGTTCTTCGTGTAGCCACGAGCTCAATGTTCCCCGGCGCAAGTCGGGGGGGCATTCGCTTGTGCCAGCACTCACGGCATTTCGCAGGGTTCCGATCAACGCCCGCCCCCGCCTCTACATCTTTCCCGTCTTTTAAGCTATGGTATTGAATCATCAAGTCTGTCAGCGCCCAATCAGGCGGGGAGTCGATTCAAATGGTGTGCCGAGGAATTCGTGGGGCGACCACGGTGGAAACCAATTCGAGGGAAGAGATCCTTTCGGCGACCCGACAGCTGTTGGGGCTGATGATTCGCTTGAATGACGTCCAACCGGAGGATGTCGCCTGTGCCCTGTTTACCGTGACCCGCGAGTTGGATGCGGAATTTCCGGCGTTTGCTGCCCGTCAGCTGGGCTGGCTGGACGTGCCGCTGATGTGCAGTTACGAAATCCATGTGCCAGGGTCGCTGCAACGATGCATCCGCATCTTGATCCACTGGAACACCAGCAAGAGCCAAAAAGAGATTATCCACCCCTACTTGAAGGATGCCAAGCGACTGCGTCCCGACCTCAGTGCGCTGCCGCCCGTCGATTACGAGGAGCTGGAGCGTTGGATCGAGGACTACATCGCCACGCACGAGCCGTGACCTGCGCGTCCTTGTACGTCTGCCAATCCGGCTTGTTCCCGGCAACACGTGGTCGAGTCTCTCCGAGACTCGCATCCCGTCTCGGAGAGACGGGGCCACGTGGTCGAGTCTCTCCGAGACTCGAATCCCGTCGTTTCCGTCTGCCAATCCGGCTTGTTCCCGACCTTGCCGGCGCTTATAATCCCGCCCCGACGGAAGTTGTGTCTCGTCTTTTCGCGGCCGAGATCTTGTCGCGATGCCCTGGCGAACGCGCCGGGGCATGGCCGACCGCGTTGGTTTTAGAACAGGCAAGGATGCCCTGACACTGAAGCCGCCCGTCTGTTTTATTCACCGGTTGCTTGCGGGCGCAAGGACATGGTTCTGCGCCGCCGCTCGCGGTGCGCGCTCGATGGCATCTCCCGCCACCGCGTCGCTGGCCATCGCGGTGCTGGCCGCTAGCATCGGCGCCGCCGCCGAAATCGCCCTGCCCCGGCCCCAAGACAGCGCGAAAATCACCGTCCGCGCGGGCCAGGCGAACTGGTGGCAAGAGGGCGAGTACCAGGTTTGGGTGCTTCGCGGTGACTGCGAAATCATGCAAGCCAACTTGACGGCCCGCAGCGAAGAAGCCGTCGTGTGGATCAAACGGCCGGACGCCTGGAACAATCACGTTGGCTTTGTGCTAGCTTACTTGGAAGGTGACGTGACGGTGGAATCCAGCTATGCCGGCGCCGCGCATCGCCCGCCGAACCGAAGTCCCGACACCGTCCGCGCCAACCGCTGGTTCGGCCGATTCTTCACGTCCACGGAGATCCACGTCCAAGCGCCCAGCACGGCCTTTGAGCCAGCGGTCAAGCCGGCGATCTATCACCGCGGACAGCAGACGCACGAAGCCGAAGGAAGCGGAGCGGTTCAGCAGGCCCAGTACTCGCCGCGACTGCCCGGTTGGGTGCCGCCGGCTCCGCCTTCGCCGCCCGGCGTTCCTTGGTCGCCGCCCAGCGCCATGCCGTGGCCGTCCCCGGGGACGGCTGGCGTTCCGCTTCCTGGCTCGCCCTACGAAGCCCTTCCGGCACCGCCCCCCGACGATGCCGCGGCGATGCGGCGAATCGCGATCCGGTCTCGTAGCAACGTGCGGATGCAGGGCAAAGTTTTCCCCAGTCCGGACGGCAGCGAGACGGTGGCCGTGATCACCTCGGGCGTCAACGTGGTCGTTTCGGGAATTCAGAATATGCCCGGCCTGGGAGACGGCAAGATCGACATCGAGACCGACCGGATCGTCATCTGGACCGCGCGGCTGGACGCCCTGGACCTCAGCGGCCAATCGACGGGCGAAAAACTGCAGCCCAAGGACGCGCCGCTGGAATTCTACCTGGAAGGCAACATCGTTTTTCGTCAAGGCGATCGCGTGATCTATGCCGAACGGATGTACTACAACGTGCGACAGCAGCAGGGGATCGTGCTGAACGCGGAAATCCTCACGCCGGCGCCGGGCTACCAAGGGCTGATCCGTCTGAAAGCCGAAGTCCTCCAGCAACTGGATCAATACAACTTTCGCGCCGTCAACGGCGCCGTCACCTCCAGTCGCATCGGCGTGCCTCGCTACTGGCTGCAAGCTGGCGAGGTTTCGTTTCAGGACATCCAGATTCCGCGTCGCGATCCGCTGACCGGCCAGTTCGCCGTCGATCCCGAAACCGGCGAGCCGGCGGTGGAACATCAGTATCTGGCAACCAGCCGCAACAATTTCCTGTTCCTGACCGGCCTGCCCGTGCTGTACTGGCCCGTGATGGCGACCGATCTGGTCAAGCCGAACTACTATCTGGACAGCCTGCGTCTGAAGCACGACAACGTGTTTGGAACCCAGGTCATGGCCGACTGGGACTTGTACCAGCTGCTGGGCATTCGCGCGCCGCCGGAAGGCACGGAATGGACGCTGTCCACCGATTACCTCAGCGAGCGGGGCCCCGCGCTGGGCACCCGGCTCCGTTACGACCGCGACGGCTGTCTGGCAGTTCCCGGACACGTCCGCGGCGACTTCGACGCCTGGGGCATTTACGACGAGGGCGACGACGATCTGGGACGCGACCGGCTCGATCTCGAGCCGACTACGGAAACTCGCGGCAGGGTGTTCTGGCAGCATCGCCACGAACTGGCCGCAGGTTACCAGTTGACGGTCGAAGCAGGTTGGATCAGCGACAATAATTTCTTGGAGCAGTATTTCGAGCAGGAATGGGACGAACGCAAGGACCAGATCACAGGGCTGGAACTGAAACGTTATCTGGCCAACAGCAGCTGGAGCATCACGGCGGACGCCCGACTGAACGATTTCTTTACGCAGTCCGAGCGGCTGCCTCGGTTCGACCATTTCTTAATTGGGCAAGACGTGTTGAATCTGTTCACCTGGCACGCTCATTCGAACGTCGGTTACGAGCGGTTGCGAACGGCGACATTGCCGCCACCACCGAACGAACCCGCCCAGGCCTCGTTGCCTTGGGAATGGGACGGGGTGACGCCTTATGACAAGCGCGAAGGGATCGTCGCGGCCACGCGTCAGGAGTTGAGCTTGCCGCTGCCGCTGGGGCCGGTCAAACTAGCCCCCTACGTGCTCGGCGAGTTGGCACACTGGCACCAGGATATCAACGCGACGGAGGTCACGCGGGCCTATGGCCAAGCGGGGATTCGCGGCAGCCTGCCGTTCTGGTCGGTGAACTCGCAAGTCCAGAGCCCGTTGTGGAATTTGAACGGGCTGGCCCACAAAGTCGTCCTCGACGCCGATTTCTTCTGGGCGGATGCCAACCAGGAATTCACCCAACTGCCCCTGTACAGTCCGCTGGACGACGACGCTACCGAGCATTTTCAGCGGCGGTTCATTCAGGATCTGTACGGCGGCACGGCGGGACTGCCGCTGACGTTCTCGGCACAACACTATGCTTTGCGCAGCGGTCTGCAGAATCAGGTCACCGCGCCGACGACCGAAATCGCCGACGACCTGGCGGTCGCCCAAATCGGCTTGCGCCAACGTTGGCAAACCAAACGCGGGCAGCCGGGCCAGGAACGGATCATCGATTGGATGAAGCTCGATATCCAAGGTTCGGTCTTCCCCAAGCAGGATCGCGACAATTTCGGGGAACCGCTGGGGTTGGTCAATTACGACTTCAGCTGGCACGTGGGAGACCGCTTCTCCGTGCTGTCGGACGGGTTCTTCGACTTCTTCACCGATGGCCTGCAGACCGCGTCGGTGGGCACGATGCTGACGCGGCCGCTGCGCGGCGACGTGTACGTGGGCTTTCGCGCCGTCGAAGGCCCGTTCTCGGCTCGCTTGCTGAATGCGGCCGTCAACTATCGCATGAGCGAGAAATGGATCTTGAACGCGGGCGGCGTGATCGATTTTGGCGAAACCGGCAGCATTGGCGAACGGATCGGGATTACGCGGATCGGCGAATCGCTGCTGGTCCGGATCGGCATCAACGTGGACCACAGCCGAGACAACGTCGGGGCGTTCTTTGCCGTCGAGCCGCGGTTCCTGCCCGGCCGCCTGTCATCGACGGGCGGCGTGCCCATTCCGCCCGTCGGAGCGTTCGGGCTGGAATAGCCAAGGTAAGCGTCCGCGCGGACGGCTACCAGCCCTGGGCTGGTTTCACCCGGAGCCAACGGCGAGGGCGCAGCGTCGACTTTGCCGTCGCCGTTGGCTCCAGGTCAAACGACAAAGACGGCCTCGTCAACGCGTCCCAAGCTCCGCAGCTTCTGCGCAAATCCTGCGGGGATTTCGATCGCCTCGGGCGGCTGGCCGGGCCGGATTCGGCAGCAGACGGAGGTCATCGTTCCGTGGGCGACCGGGATCTCGCCTCGGGCAAAACGAAAGTCGTAGGTGACGCTCTTGCGGCCCAAGCGAGCGATGGCGACTTTGACGTCGAGGATCTCCTCGAAGCGGGCAGGATGGAGGAATTCGCAGGAGGCTGCAATTCGCGGCCAGCCGATTTCGCCTTCCTCGTCGCGCACAGCAACGCTCAAACCAAGCGACCGCAGCAACTCGTGCTCCGCCTGCTCCATATAAACGAAAAACGCCGAGAAATGGACAATCCCGGCGGCGTCGGTGTCGCGAAATTCGACGCGACGTTGCGTTTGAAAAACAGACGCTTCACAACCGAGCGTCTGAAGGCTGGGCGCCTGAAGGCTGGGCGCCTGAAGGCTGGGCGCCTGAAGGCTGGGCGCCTGCGGGCTGGGCGTCTGAAAGCTGGGCGATGTGGGAGTCACGCCAAACTCATTCGCCAACGTAGGGAAGCAACGCCATGAAACGAGCGCGCTTGATCGCCTCGGTCACCGCGTGCTGACTCGCCGCCGAACAGCCTGTCTTGCGCCGGCTGACGATGCGGCCATGACGGTTGACAAGCTTTTTCAGCAGTTCGACATCCTTGTAGTCGACGTACATCGGACGGGGCCGTTTGCCGTCCACGAACAACGGATCTTTCTTCTTGGTCCGGACGCGGGCCTTCATCCGCTTTCGGGACTTTACCGGCTTGCCTTTTTGCATCGGTCGCATTTGTTGACTCAACCTCAATACGGGCTTGGACTTAAGACTTACTACCACGCCGTCAAAGTTCCGCGGCGAAACCACGAATTTTACCCGAGACCACAAAGAAAGCAAGGGCTCTTAGGGGGAAAACATCTCCCGCAAGATCCGCGTGGTCTCCTCGACAAAGACCTTCCCACCTGCCGGCCCCACCACGCCGTCGTCAATTCTCGCACTGTATCCTCCACCCAGCACCGCGCGCTCGGTCGGCAGGTAAGCGGCACAGTCGGCGGTCAACTGAACCACACAGGTCTGTAACGCCGGACTGCGAGCCTTGATCTGCAGGCCATAATCCGCGTACAACTCGAACGGATTGCTCGCCACGGCCAAGTCGCCTAGCCGCAACAGGTGCAATTCGGTCTGGAAAAAGGGCTCCTGCTTCTGATGCTCGTAGCGGGCCGCCATGGTCCGGCTGACCCGCCAGTGGATATAGTCCGGACTGGCTAGTTCGTCCGTCTTGTCTTTGCCGGCTTCGTAGGTGGTCACCGCTTGGGCATACCGCTCGTCGGAAACCTGCCAGACCGGCAACCGCACGCTGGACACGCGGTGTTGAAACGGTAGTTCCGCCCGTATGTTGCTGCGAGCCACGTCGAGTACATCGTCCACCGCCCGTACGATCCGCCGTGCAATCTCTTCCCGAGAACTGAGCTTTCGCTGTTGCCGCATCGCCGCCTCGGCCGGCTTGTTCCACATCAGGTGCGGCGATTGATCGCCACTGGCGCCGACCAGAGGCAGGATCTGCAGATCGGCGCCGTAGCGGTCGCGAAGCAGTCTTCGCGCGTCGCACCAGAAGTCGGCGGACAGATACTGTTCGCCTTCGACTTCTTGAGCCGGACAATAGACGTTGACGACCAGCCCCTCCAATTGCTCGTTGCCGCGCCAGAAGAAAAGCACGTCCACCGCATGGTCCGAAACGCCTTCGAGATGCGAAAAAGTCGGATCGCTCGTGTTCCCGTACATCCGCGCCGTGCCATCCGCGTACACCGCGCGGCGATTGTGGGCGATGACCGCGTGACTCAAAGCGAAACTCAGCCCGCCGGGTTGCCGTGCCTTCCACGCCTTGACCACCGCTGCGCCGATCCGCTGTTCGAGAAACGCTAGATATTGAGCCGGCCGCATGATATCGGTCTGATCCGCGGGGATCCGGTAAGCCCAACTGCCGATGAAGTCGTAGGGGTGCAAGTCCGTCTCGTCCGCATCGGTCAAAGCGGGCGCGGTGTGCGTGTGCGTGGCCGAAATCAAGATCTTCTGCACGTCCAAGTCGGGCAACTGGTCCTTGACCAATTCGCGCACCCGAGCCTGCGTCTGGCGGCGAATCAAGGATAAATCGCACGACACCATCACCGCTTGGTCGATCACGCCCCGATCATCGCGCGTTTCGATGGCCAGCGCCGTTGCCAGCAGGGGATCGTGTACCTGGCCGCTGATCCGCGTATGGTACTGGCCGCCGACCGCCACCGGCCGGTCCGGCGTGATGCTCTCGACGGCCCAGCCGAACGTCAATTGGCCGTTTCGCGGCGGTTCAGAGGCAATCGCGTGGAACGACGCCGCAAGCCAAACGGCGAGCGTCAAAACGAAAACGATTCTCATGATTGATCTCCTGGTTGAGTGCCCAACTCACTTCCGTTCGGCCTTGGCCAACCACGGATCCTCGGGCCAGGCATGTTTGGGATACCTCCGCCGCAATTCCTTTCGCACGACTTGATACCCGTTGTTCCAAAAACTCCGCAGATCGTCCGTAATCTGCTGCGGCCGCATGTTCGGCGCCAACAAGTGTAGCAGCACCGCCGCCCGACCGCGAGCGATGCGCGGCGTTTCGGACCAGCCGAACACTTCTTGAATACGAACCGCCAACACCGGCGGCTTGCCCGGTTCGTACCCCAACACCACGCTCCGTCCGCTGGGCACGGTCAACCGCTCCGGCGCTTCGCGGTCGAGTGTCTGCATTTGGTCGTAACGGAACAACCCGCGTACCGCCGCCAGCCACGGCGCCTCGCGCAGCTCGGCAAACGATCGGCGTCCTTGGCACAGCGCCGGCAGCAACGCCTGCAAAGCCGCCTGGTCCAACGCCGGCAAATCCGCCTCGGGCAACTGTCCGACCAGCCATCGCGCCCGCGCTACGAAACCGGCCACCGCGATGTCCTCGTGCGGAAACACGCGATCCCACTGGGCCTGGGCGGCTTGAGCCAGCAATCGGGCCGCGTCTTCGGCGTCCGGAATCGCCGCCGTCGCTTCCCCTAACAGTAGATCTTCCCAATACAGCCTCCGCCGCGCCGTCACCCGCTCGCCACCGAAATCGAACGCCACTTCCGTGGCCTCGCGCACGCGGTCTTCGGGCAGCCAGCCACGCTCGACCAACGATGCCGTGCGAACCCACGCCTCGGCGCCCGCGCCGTCCACGTCCAGACACAGGAACAACTCGCCGTCCAGGACACCGCTTTCGTCCGCCAGTCGCACGCCCCGCCCACCGACCATCACGCCCCGCCGCGAACCCGGTTCGCGGCGCTTGGCCAATCGATCCGGAAAGGCGGCCAGCAGCGATCGCAACAGCGACTGATCGGCATCACCGCCAGGCGGCCGCTGCCGCCCGCGGCTGCCCAACTGCCGCGTCAACTGGTCCCGGACTTGAAACAGCACGCGAGCGGCGGGCCGCACGATCGGCCCCCACGCCGAGTCGGCATGCCCCGTCGCCTCGTAGGCTTCCAACGCCGCGACCTGGTCCAACAGATCGCTGCGCGAGTGATAGTCCGGATTTCGCCGCCGTGTCGGGCCGTCCGCCCGCCCGAACGGACTTCGCTCCGACAGCAACGCCGCCGCCAACGCCGCACGCGCCGCCCCGCCCCGCCGTTCGGCCTCGGCCAGCAATCGCCCCAGTCGCGGATGCACCGACAGTCCAGCCATTCGGCGACCCAGTTTCGTGACCCCCTGTTCGTCCGCTGCGCCCAGTTGCCGCAACAGCGAGCGAGCCCGTCTCAACGACTCGGTTCGCGGACGCTCGAACCACGCAAATCCATCCACGTCCGGCTCGATCCAGCACAGCAACTGCAACACCACACCGGACAGATCGACGCGCCGGACTTCCGGCTCCTCGAACGCCGACCGCGCCCGCTGGCCGCGCTCGTCCCACAAGCGAAGGCAGACGCCCGGTCGAGTGCGTCCGGCCCGCCCGGCCCGCTGATCGGCCGCGGCTTGCGAGATCGGCGTCAATTCCAACCGATCCAATCCCACGCGCGGGTCGTACCGCAGCGTTCGCGCCCAGCCGCTGTCAACCACCGCCGTGACCCCGGGAATGGTCAGCGACGTTTCCGCCACGTTCGTGGCCAAGACGATCTTTCGCTGCGGTCCGGATTGCAGGACCGCATGTTGACGCTCCAGCGGCAAGTCGCCGTACAATTCCAACAGCTCGCAGCTCGCCGCGCCGGCCACCGCCGTCAGCAACCGCTTGGCGTGGCGAATCTCGCGCAGTCCCGGTAGAAAAACCAGCACATCTCCGTCCGTCTGCGCCAACAGTTGCCGCACCCCCACGGCCGCCAATTCTGCCGTCGGCTGCCGAGCGGCCGGATTCAGATACGAGATCTCGACCGGATGAGTCCGTCCTGCGCACTCGATGGTCGGACAGTCGTCCAGGTATTCCGCCACCGGCGCGACATCCAGCGTCGCGGACATGACAACGATCTTCAGATCCGGCCGCACGCTCTGCTGGATCTGCCGCACCATCCCCAAGGCCAGATCGCTGTTCAAGTTGCGTTCGTGGAACTCGTCGAAAACGACAAGGCCCACCTCTTGCAGAAACGGATCTTCGTGCAGCCGCCGCAACAACACGCCTTCGGTGACGACCGCGATTCGAGTCCGATCGCCGATGCGACTGTCGAACCGCACCTGGTAGCCCACCTCGCCGCCCAGCGACCAACCGTTTTCCGCGGCCATCCAGGCGGCTGTCGCCCGTGCCGCGACTCGCCGGGGCTGAAGAACCACGATCCGCCGCTCGCCGCCAAGTCCGGCCCGCATCAAAGCCGGCGGCACCCGCGTCGTCTTTCCGGCGCCTGGGGGAGCGCGCAAGACCGCCGCCGCATGACCACGCAAGCTCGCCACCAACTCGGGCAAAACCTCATCGACCGGCAGATGTTCCACGCGATTTTCAACGATCTGGCAACAGGGATTGACAAAACCACGCCGGTATCGGAAATTAAATAACCACACCGGCAAATGCCGATGATTGTCCAGAACGCCCCCTTCGTCTAGTGGCCTAGGACTCCGGGTTCTCAGTCCGGCAACAGGGGTTCGACTCCCCTAGGGGGTACTTGGCTAACCCGCAACGGTTCGCCACGATTCGCAGCAACCGGCCGCAAGCCTTTACCGAATAATGGCTTGCGGCCGTTTTGTGTATCGTCGCGAGAAACGGCGGAAACTGGCTGCGCCCCCTGGGAAAGACAAAGTGCGCTTGATTCTGCGCCACCTTGCAACACCCCTACCCCCCCTTTGTTTCGACCGCTCGTTGGAAGTCTGCTTCGGTCACCTGCAGATAATGGGCCTGGGCCACCGCCGGGCTGTTGCCGATCCAAGCACACACAACATGCAGGGGCCGGTGACGGCCGTGGGGGCTATTTTGCGAGTGCGTACATAGTCCTGTCCTCCCGTGGTTTTCCGTGCCCCCGTCCCCGTCGCGTCCTGTGGCCTTCCAGGCGGCTTTACGTGCGTATCCTGTCACCCGCTTGCCGCCCGAACCATCGCCAGGATGCCCGCCCGTATCGCATCGGGCAGGGTGATCGCGAGCGAAGAGGGCGTCTCATCGCGGCGGATCAGGGACGAGTCACTTCCGGTCGATCAGCGTGTGATAGCCGACTTCCGGCGGTGGCGTCTGAGGTGGTTCCATCAGCTTGCGGATGGCGTCGAAGACCAGAACGAATTGCTCATCGTGCTCACGGAATTGCCTTTCCAGGTCGTCCAGGCGCCGGGCCAGTTCCACGTGAGTCGCCAGCAGTTCCCGCAGCCGCACGAAAGCCCGCATGATCTCGATGTTGACCTGGATGGCACGGTCGCTGCGCAACACACTGGACAGCATCGCCACGCCCTCTTGGGTGAAAGCCCAAGGCGGTGTGCGACGCCCGCCCCACCCGGAACTTGAGGTCACAGTTTGTGACCTCAAGACTGCAAACTCTTTGCCCGTAAGCACAAACGCAAAGTCGCCAGGGAACCGTTCCGCGTTGCGTTTCACGGCCTGAATCAACTGTTTGGTCGTGACGCCGTACAGCGCGGCCAAGTCCGCATCCAGCATGACCCGCTGACCGCGAAGCAGCAGGATGGCGCGTTCAATCCGCTCGTCGGGGATTAAGGTCGTGGTCTTCTTGGCCATAGGGCAACCCTTTTGAGGCGCGAATGCGTGAGTTTGTCCGCCATCATCCCGGATGCCGTTCGCCTTGGCAATCCGGCTTCGCGCCGGCCGCCCGGACCATCGCCAGGATCCCGGCCTTGGCGTGGTCATCCAGGGCCACGGGGCAGGCTTCCAACCAGCCGGCCAAGTCAGGGTCCGAGAGGCCGCAATCGGCGGAGGTGTCCCCCAACGGTTGCACGCACCTTTCCGCCTCTTGCGGTTTTCCTTGGGAATCTTGCGTTTGTTCGTTTCCCCTAGGGGGCACTATGCCAACCCGCAAGGGTTCTCCATGATTCGCCACAACCGGCCGCAAGCTCTTACCGAACAAGGGCTTGCGGCCGGTTTGCGTATCGTCGCGAGAAACGGCGGAAACTGGCGTCACCCACTGGTTGCACCCATTTTCGTCACCCACTGTTCCCCACTGGTTGCACCCACCCCCGCTATCAACACGCCCCCCTTTGTTTCGGCCGCGCGCTGGAAGTCCGCTTCGGTCACCTGCAGGCAGTGGGCATTCGCCACCGCCGGGCTGCTTCCGATCCATGCACACACATCAAGCGCATCGGTCGCCGTAGGCGGGCGGCGGGCGGTGGTGTCAGATAAACTGCAGGAAGCCGGCAATTGGACCGGACCGATATCAGGCAGTTTGGGGCCGAGCAGGAAATCGAGGGTCGTGTCATGACCGCCGTCAAAACACCAGCGGGTCTGCGCGGCAGGCCGACATGGGAAATCGCCCACTTATTTCCCTACCAGGGAGCCTGGTCGGACGACGAGTACCTGGCGCTGAACAGCAACCAAGTAATCTTCCGTCAGCCAGTTGTTGTGGTCTGCCCCAGTTATCGTCACGAATGTCTTCGGCTCATTGGCGGCCCGAAACAGCTTTTCGCCCGAGATGAACGGAATGGTGCGATCTGCGGTCCCGTGGCTTTGAAGCAGAGGACCATGATAGCGGACAATCTCAGCCACGGAGTCGAGCTTGGGCGGTGGAACCAGCCACGACAACTTCGGGTAGTGGACGTCGGCAACACCTTTCAAGGACGAGAATGTGCTCTGAAGTACCAAGCCGCGCGGGGCCGAGTCAGCGGCCAATCGCACGACGATAGCGCCGCCGAGAGATTCTCCCATCAGCAGCATCGCCGAATCCTCGATCCGCGCCGGTTCAGGCAATTTGGCACGAGCCGCTTTCGCATCGAGGAGTGCTCCTTCCACGGTTGGGATGCCCTCGCTGCGTCCATAACCGCGGTAATCGAACATGAATGTTGCCACCCGTGCTCTCGATTGCAGGTACTTCAGCCAGGGGGCGCGAGATGCGACGTGACAAGATGGAATTTGGGACGTTCTGTCGCCCACCCGTCACGTGCCTGTTGCTGACGGGCCGCAGTCTCGATGTCTCGATGTCGCGGCTCGGCCATGCCGACGCGTAGCTTACGATCGACGTCTCGATGTATGCTTTGTCCATCGCAGGATTCTCTCACGACGACACGATTCAACCGGCGGCGACAGATCGATCAACCAGACCGCGAGGCGCAATCGCCGCTCGATTGCAACACCTGCTGTCGAACGATTGGTTGCACGCCACTGCCACACTGCAGGGAGACGATGTTCCTCCCTCAAACTGAAAACGGTGACGCCCCATGTGCTTCGCCACACCGCAGCCATGGAACTCCTCCAACACGGCATCGACCGCTTGGTCATCGCACTTTGGCTGGGACATGAGTCAGTCGAGACCACTCAGATGTACCTTCATGCGGACCTTCGCCTAAAGGAACAGGCCCTGTCCCGCGTCGTACCGCTGGGCGTCAAGCCGCGGCGATTCCGTCCGGATGACGAGCTGTTGGCCTTCCTGGAGAATCTTCGATTGTGCGGGGTCTGGACGGCGTCCAGGAATTGCTGGATTTCCGGAACGGCGAGCACCGCGGGCAGCTTGCGTTGCTCGGGCACGCGGAGCTTGCGGAGCGTCTCCCAATCCCGCGGGGCGGATGGGTGTAGAAGAACCGGATGCCGGTATATGGGCGCGTTTCGACTTGACGATCATGGCAAGTTCCTTGTGTCTGGAGACAGCCGCGCGATTCCCCATGAATGGGGCCGCTGTCAGCACGAAACTCTGCCAGACCGATCCCAGCGCGGCCCAAAGATCCGAAAGAAACTTGGCAAAATCGCTGCCAACTGTTACGCTACCCCTCTGCCGCGCGGCGTCTTCCTTGAACATCAAACGGTTGAACGTGAGCGGCGGGTCACGTCGGAATTGAAAGCAACGGTTTCTGGCCGCCGCCACGTTAACCGAATCGTTAAGGAGACCGAGAATCTCATGATCGCCATTATCGATTACCAGATGGGTAATCTGCGCAGCGTACAGAAAGCATTTGAAAAAGTCGGCCACGAAGCGGTCATCTCGCCCGATCCCGCGGTCATCGCCCGAGCCGACAAGATCGTGCTGCCGGGCGTGGGCGCCTTCGAGGATGCGATTGCCGAGTTGCGGCGGCGCGATTTGATTCAGCCGATTCGGGACGCGATCGACGCGGGGAAGCCTTTTCTGGGGATCTGCCTGGGGCTCCAGTTGCTGTTCGACGTCAGCTACGAGAACGGCGAGCACGAGGGGTTGGGCATCCTGCCCGGCAAAGTCGTCCGCTTCGAGGTGCCGCCGGAGTTCAAGGTGCCGCACATGGGCTGGAATGCCGCTCGAATCTGCCGCCCGGCACCGATTCTAGCAGGCATCGAGCAAGGAACGTACTTCTATTTTGTGCATTCGTACTATGTCCTGCCGGATGACTCTGGCGTGGTGGCGATCGAGGCCGATTATCATCGGCCGTTCTGCGCGATGGCTTGGCGGGACAACGTCTTCGCGACTCAATTCCACCCGGAAAAGAGCCAGTGCCACGGCTTGCGGCTCCTGCAGAATTTCGCCGAATTGGGGCTCTGAAGCGAAGGCTGCCAAGGCAACCAGAACGTTATGGATCGTCGTCGAAATCCATGAGTTCATCCGCGTCGTCCACCTCAGGGCCCGGCTTCAGGGGCAGCGTCCACAGGTAGATGTAGTGCTCGACCGCGTCTTGTTTCGAGGTCATGGTGATCGACTTGTCCGGCGGATACCCCTCGATGGAATAGTCGTGGGCGACGATCCGCGTGCCGGGTTTCATTTTCTGCAGTTGGGGGATGAGCCTCTTGTTCATCCAGGGCAGCAGGTACAGGGTCACGACCGTGGCCTCGCCGAAATCGACGGTGAAGATGTCCTTCCGTTCGATGCGGACGAGCTGTTCGACCCCGTGGCGTTTGACGTTCTCCAGCGACTCGCGGATCCGCACGGGATTCAAGTCGAAGCCGACGGCTTTGCAGCCGTATTTCGTCGCCGCGGCAACGCAAATCCGGCCATCTCCGCAACCCGGATCGTACAGCAGATCGTCCTTCTTTACCTGGGCGACCTCCAGCATCTTGGCGACCACGTCGTGGGGACTGCCCACGTAGACCACGTCGGGGGCACGGGCCTCGGTCCCCTCCTGGGCGAGGCTTGTCGCCGCCAGAACCAGGCAGAATGCGGACGCGGTCAGGCAACCTAGACTCATCGAGCGAACCATACAAAAACTCCTCCGTAACGTTCATTCACTTGCGGACGGCTTGCCACCCTGGCGGCCGGCCGACCATTGACTGATGGCGTACAAGGGCAACCCGATCGCCAAAGGTACCAGTCCCAACAGGGCCAAGCCTTGGGCATACGAAATTGCGGAAAACAGCATGAAGTGACACATCCCGCAGAACAGGATCGGTTCCAACGGGTAGAAGGGCGCGGAGAACGGCCGATGGATATCGGGGTCGATCGCGCGGAGCAGCATCAGCGAGTATCCGGTCAGCAGGAAGAAGGCCCAAAAGACCGGCGCGGTGGCCGCGACCAACGTATCGAATCCGCCGAAGTACTGATCCCACGGCAGCGGGTTCAAACGTACAAACCGCATCACCGCGTCGACGCCGTTGCGCCCGGCTTCGGTGCCGACCAGGAGAATCAGGAACAGCGCGATGGCGCTTTGGGTCAATAGCGAGCGGAGCGGAGCGGCTCGCTGCGCGTTCCAGCGGCCCAGCCAGGCAAAGATCCGATGGTCGGCGCCCAGGCTGACGTAGATCCGCGAACCGGTGAAAATCAGCCCGTTGATGGCGCCTAGCGCGGATGCCATGACCAGCAGGCTAATGCCCTTGGAACCCCACGCGCCCAAGGCCAATTGGGCGACGTCCGCCGCGGGTGCGCGGGACGCCTTGACGCCCTCGAATCCCAACCCCCACAGAAAGGCGGCGTTTACCAGCAGATAGATCGCGGTGATGCCCGCCGTGCCCAGAATCAGCGCCAGGGGCATATTGCGATGGCGATGCCGAACTTCGGCAGCCACAAAGGCGGCGTCGTTCCAGCCGCCGTACGCGTACAACACAAACACCATCGCCAGGCCAAAGCCGGGACCGGCCATGGGCTGTTGACTGGCCCAGGAGGCCTCGCCGCCCCACACGAAGCCGGCAACCACGATCGCGGCCAAACCGAGAACCTTGACCACCGTCAGGACATTCTGCGCGGCCTTGCCGAACACGACCCCAATCATGTTCAGTATCGTCAACACGACGACCGACCCGACCGCCAGCCACACGGAATTGGCGGGGTTCCAGCCGAAAAGCTCGACAGCATAGTCCCCAAAGGCATAGGCCATCGCCCCGATGCTGCCGGTCAGAATGACCGTCAGCTGGGCCCAGCCGAAGAGGAAGCCGACGCTGCGGCCAAAGGCCCGCGTCAGATAGACATAGTCGCCGCCCATCCGCGGATACGTCGTCGCCAGCTCGGCGTAACACAGCGAACCGAGCAGCGCCAAGACGCCGCCCAGCAACCAGCAGCCCATTCCCAGCCACGGGCCGTGAACGTTGGCAAAGACGTACTGGGGCGTCTTGAAAATGGCCGTGCCGACCACAATTCCGATGATGATGCTGACGGCATCCCACAGTCCAAGATGAGCATGCGGGGAATCGTCGTCCGGTTGGCGAGCGTGGGGGTCGGTCATGGCTGGGTCTAGTCCTCGAAAATGGCCAGGCTGGGCGCGACGTTCTTGAATTCCTCGCGGCCTTGTTCGGTCACTTGGGTGCCGCCGACGTACAGCATCCGCAACTCTTCCAGACCGTGCAGATGTTGCAGGCCTTCGTCGTCGACCGCGCAATCGATCAGGTTCAGTACTCGCAAATCGGGGAGCGATCTCAGATGCACCAAGCCGCCGCTGGTCACCTGGGTACGATTCAAGGCCAGGACGCCGAGCGTGGTCATTTTCGCCAGATGTGCCAAACCGCTGTCCCCCACGGCGGACTTGCTGAGATTCAATACCCGCAGACTCTTGAGCCCTTTGACGTGCTCCAAACCCGCGCCCGTGATTTGGGTTCCGGAGACCACCAGTACCTCCAGATTCGGGAACCCCTTGACGTGAGTCAACCCCTCGTCAGTAATCCGCGTTTGGTCCAGATACAACTCGACCAGCGTGCTGGATTTGCCGATGGATTTCAGGCCGGCGTCGGTGATGGGCCGGGTGCTCAAGTCCAGAGTCGCCAACTGATGCAGGCCCTGGAAATGAACCAAGTCGGCGTCTTCGAGGGCTGTCTCGGTGCCGTCCGCAGAATGCACGTTGCCCTTGTCGTTCAAGTCCAGTTTGACTTTCCGTTCGCGAAGCGCCGCCACGGCCGCGGCATCATCCGGCACGTCGGGCACTTCGATCCGCTGCGCCTTGTCCGCGGGGATGACGATCAGCTGCACCTCGTCGCGATGGATCCAGCCGGTATACCGCTGGCCGTCTCGCATCGCGTATCCTCCGATCCACGATCCGCGAACTTCGGTCACCCGCACGGTATCGCCGGTGTTCAACGTCGTCGAAGGCTTGTCGCGCAAGCCCAGCTCGACGTTGTCTTTGACGACGGTGACCGTATCGCCTGCATAGATCGAGTCGGCCGGTTCGTCCGACGCGCCGACCATCGCGGGCAGGCCGATTGGAAAAACAAGAACAACCAAGACAACAAGGCGGTGCGGTGTGATCATTGGGGGAAAACTCGATAGGGGAACACGCTCGGCGTGGTTTCACCGAGAACAAACCCGGCACGGGGCAAGCGTAGTATAACGCTCGGCCATGCCCGTCGAAAAGTGCGCTATCGCTGGTTTCGAGAAAAGTTGCCAAGGTGGCATGCAGGGCCCCGGCGTGTTCGTCGTACGGTGGCGTTTCATACAAGTGGTTAGTTGCAAACGGCGACAGGTAAACGACTTACACCCACCCGCTCCGCGGGAAACCAAGACGGAGGCTTTCGGACGTTGGCTTTGGCGGAGCCGAGGTGAACATTGCTAGAGATCACCCGCTCCGCTGAGACCGATGTTGCCGAGGTGATCGACTCGGTTGTAATCCGTCAGCGTCCAGCGGCCATCGCCGTCGTGGCGGATCGTGGTGATCGAGGCGTTTTCCAGCGATGGGGTGGCCGCCCCGGCAGGGATGGGAACCAGCGCAGCCAACGCGACGACGAGCAACCGGCCGTGCGCAATGACTGCGGCGTGCTCGTGTCCTGCGCCGGCGATCTCGCGCAACGCATCGCAGCCGCGTGCCTGTAACGCCCGCCGGGATTCGCCGCCGGGAATCACAAAATCCGGCTCGCCCGCCGTCCACCGCGCAAAGGCATCCGGATACAACTCGGCCACTTCGCTCCGCAACCGGCCTTGAAAAACGCCCACGTTGATCTCCTGCAATCGCGGGTCGATTTGGATCGGCAAGCGAAGCCGCCGGGAAACAATCTGAGCCGTCTCCAGGGCCCGCTGCAAAGGGCTGGCATAGATCGCATCGATCGGCAACTCGGCCAACGCAGCAGCAATCGCATCGCCCTGCTGCCGACCAAAGTCCGACAGCGGCACGTCCAACTGGCCTTGAATACGGCCTTCGGCATTGTGGATGCTCTCTCCGTGACGAACACAATGCAGCCACATGGGCGAAGAACTCCCGGGGGAAGCGGATTCGAAGAAATCTCCCACAGCGGCGATGCATCACTGCGGGGCAGCTTGGCGGACGCCGAGTTTCGCGTTCACGGCCGATTCTGTCACGGCCTCCTAGCTCAGCACCTCCCACTGAATCGGAATGCGTTTTAGGGCATAGCCGAGTTCGCGGAGGTAATTGCCATAGCTGGTCATCCAGTGGAAGCCCGGCATCCGCTCGGCCAATCGCAGGCTGTCACAGGTGTAGCGGATGTCGATTTGCGAACGACAGATGGGGAGCATCGGGTGATCGACGATTTCCCCGGTCAGACCCACCCACCGTTCGGCCTTGAAGTCCGGGATAATGTTCGTGACGACCTGACCCTTGGGCATGTCGACTTTGGGCGCGGCCCCGTAATCGGATTCAAAATGCGTCATGATCCGCGTCGGTTCTGGCGACTTGCCGTCCATCTTCCGCGGTGCCGTGCAGTGGGCCAGCGTGATGATGTTGTCGTGGGGATACGTGGGGTCGTTCAAGAACACCGGCAAGCCGGAGATGTGGGCCAGCAGGATGCCGGAAGGGATCACCACAAAATCCGACTCGCAGAACGCCAGGAAGCCCGCGTCATTCAGCGTGCTGAGCGTCATGCAGGCCGTTGTTTCGGACATCGGCATGATCGTGCCCATGCAGTGATTGACGGTGATCGCCCCGCAGTCCGCTTCCTTCATCAGCCGCCGAAAGACCTCTTCGAGCAAGAAAGCGTTCTCGACGTACACCTTGTCGGTTTCCAACACGGTCTGGGGTTGAGCCAAATACGCGGCGGCCTGTTTCTTCGAGCGTTCGACCGCGACGTTGTCGGCCCGCGCCGCTTTGATCAATTCGCCCAGCTGCGGATAGTCGACGTTGCGGACGTCCAGTTTCCAACGTTCTTCGACCAGTTTGGCCATCACGTCGTTGGGCTGGGCCCAACCGTCCAAGCCGCCGATGGCTACGATCCGGCTGCCGATCGTGTTCTTCAAGCCGCACAGCGCGCGCAACCGCCAGGCGACTTCGTCCATCCGGTCGACCACCACGTCCTGCTCGTCGATCCCCACCGTTTTCAGCGTGTCGGTGTGCTGACGCAGGTAGCGGGGACTGACAATTTCGTACCACAGGTACACCGGTCCCGACTGGTGCCGCACGAACAGGATCGTGTCCTTCTTGAGATTGCCGATCGCGTTGTACTCGCCTCCGCCGCCTCCCGCGGCAAAGACCAGCAACGTATCGGCGGCCGCGACGTCCGGCATCTCCGCCAATTCGCGAGCCCCTTGAATCGCGGCGATCGGCAGGAAATCGACGGGAAAATCCGCCGTCGCCTTCAGCTGTTCCAGTTCGCCGCGAATGCGGACCACTTCCTCGTCGGCCTGCTCCTGAGTCTCGATGCCGCCCCAGTTTCGCCAACTCCCTTTCTCCCGGCGTTTGGGAATGCTGTACACCAAGATCGGCTTGACCTTCAATGCCTTGCGGGGCGGAGGCGGATCGAACGGGCCCTCGGCCGCCGACAGCAGGGACCACGACAAGCCCGTGAGGGCCACGCCGCCCAGCGCGGTGCCACCCAGGAAGGCCCGCCGCGACATGCCCTGCGGTGCGACGCGCTGCGGCGTGCAGGGACAGCAATGTGCGTGGGGCGCGAGAGATTCACATTCGTGCTCGGACATGACATCGACTCCTTAACCATGACAGGTGGGAATGGACAGACCAAGGATTGCGAACCCAGCAGAAACCAGGATAAGTTATCTCGACACGCGTTTCAATATGCTGGCTGTCAACACCTCAGGTCGCTGGGAGATGACGGTGGGCCTGGTGGCGTCAGTCTTTCGGGAAACGTCTCGATGGACGCCTGCCCGGCTTGGGAAACGGCAAGGGTCGCCATCGAATTACGATCACGCGGTGAAACGCAGATCAGCGAGGTTCACCACGAGTTCGGGTTTGTGGCCGAAGGGGTGCTCGACGGCCACGGCCACCTGTTGAGCCGGAAGGGTGGAAAACAGCCAGAACATCCATTCTTTCGGGCTATTTTCCATCCCGCAGGAAAAGTGAACTTGAGGAGGTTGGCCAGCGGAAAACTCGAAGCGAAATGCGTCGAGCGGGGTGGAAAGTCCTGTACCGAGAGCTTTTACGAGGGCTTCTTTCAGGGTCCAGAGCCGGAAGAACCCGGCTTGTTGTTCATCCCCCGGCAGAGACATCAGATCCCGCCATTCCTCGGGCGCGAAATACCTCTGGGCAATGGCTCGCCACTCGGTGGAGCGGGACACGCACTCCGCGTCCACTCCGATACGGAGCCCTGCGGACACGGCCACCGCAGCCAGAATGGGCGTGTGTGTTACACTGAAGTGGAGATCGGGCGTCGCAACCGGAGATTCGATTTGCGGTTTTCCGTACTTGTTGACACAGAATCGCCAAAGATTGGCTGGAACGGTTGCATACTTGGAAAGGACGATCCGGAGAAGAGACCGGCCAACCAGGAATTGTCGGCGATCTCGCTCGAACGCGAAACGCGCGCCTCGTTCGCGCTCATCGGGGCTTAAGAGCCGCTCGCAGCATCGTTCGAGGTCACGTGGTGCCACCTGATTCAGCGGCAGATACCACACATGCACTTCGTGATCTGGCAAGGCCAAGCGGTGTTCTCCAGCGATTGCATTCCGTGGCCCGCATCAACTCGGATCAAGTCGATAACGGTGCCCCCGGACTGTGTAAGGATTGCCAACACACTTCACAGTGAGTAGTATAGCGAACGGAAGCCTCATGGGCAGGATGGGAAGAAGATACTCAAGGATTGGCCCCTGCGAAGACAAGCTCCGTACAGCGGCTGGAGGAATTGGCGGAGCGTCTCGATCCACAACGGCGTAACGAACTTTAAGGGTGGCATGTCCGTGAAAGTACAGACACTGGTCGAGTTGCTGAGCGATCGAGCGCAACAATTCCGGAAAAAACGGGCGTTCAACTTTGTCCGCGATCAGAGCGGCGATTTGGTCAGCGTGAGCTACGGCCAGTTGCATGACGATGCGATGGCGATTGCCGCGGAATTACAGACTCGCATTCAACCTGGCGACCGGGCGTGGCTGCTGTTTCCACCGGGGCTGGAATCCATCGCGGCTTTTTTCGGATGTTTGTATGCGGGTGTCGTGGCGGTGCCGTTATCGCCTCCGCGCGCACGTCGGTTCTCGGGATCGCTTCGGGCGGTCCTTGAGGCGTCCGATCCCGCCTTGGTGCTCACTTCGTCGGAGCATCTGGAACAAGCGACGAGCTTGTACGGGGAACTCCCGCAGCTTCGAAGCCTGCCGTGGCTGGCTACGGACAGAGTGCCCGAAGATCGTCAAAGGCAGTGGCGGGCCCCGAAGATTGGTCCGGACGATATCGCCTTTCTGCAGTACACCTCGGGTTCGACCGCTGCACCGAAGGGGGTGATGCTGAGCCATGCCAACTTAATCCACAATTCGGCCTTGATTCACGAAGTATTCGGGACGACGGAGGGCGGTTCGGCCGTATTCTGGCTGCCGCTGTATCACGACATGGGACTGATCGGCGGTGTGATTCAGCCGATTTACTGCGGAGGTTCATGCACCCTGCTGGCTCCGACCGCGTTTCTCCAGCGTCCCCGGCTGTGGCTGGAAACGATCTCGTCGCATCGTGCCGAGATTAGTGGCGGTCCGGACTTTGCATATGACGTATGTGCGCGGAAGATCAGTCCCGCCGAACGCGAGGGATTGGATCTGAGTTGCTGGCGTTTGGCCTTTACCGGCGCGGAGCCGATTCGGGCGGGAACCTTGGACCGTTTCGCATCAACGTTCCAGGAATGCGGCTTTCAGCGCGAGGCGTTCTTGCCCGTTTACGGCTTGGCGGAAGGCACGCTGATGGTTTCGGGAGGCCCGCGCGGCAATCTTCCGACCGTGATCCGCGTCGACGGAGCAAGCCTGGGGAAACACAGCATTTGCGAGGCTGCCGAGCCCCAAGCGTCCGTGCGCAGCTTGGTCAGTTCGGGCACCTGCCTGCCCGGCCAGCGTGTGGTGATCGCCGATCCTCACACCTGTCGTCCGTGCCGCGAAGACGAGGTGGGCGAGATCTGGGTGCGGGGGGCGAGCGTTGCGCAGGGATACTTTCGACAGCCGGAAGCGACCCAACTTGCTTTTCATGGCTTTCTGGTAGACACCCGCGACGGTCCCTTCTTGCGCACCGGCGATTTGGGCTTTGTCCGCCGCGGGCAATTATTCGTCACCGGGCGCCTCAAGGATCTGATCATCATCCGAGGCCGCAATTACTATCCTGAGGACATTGAGGTTACCTTCGATCGAGCGGATCCCAGTTTTCGTGCCGGGCACGGCGTGGCGTTCTCCGTCGAGATCAAAGAGCAAGAGAGGCTGGTTGTGGTCCAGGAGATCGAGCCGCGGGTTCGATCGTTAGATAGTCAGGCGGCGTTTCAAGCGATCCGCCAAGCGATCTCGACGGTGCATGAATTAGAAGTCTATTCGATCGTGTTGGCCAAGGCGGGGGCGATTCCCAAGACGACCAGCGGTAAACGCCGCCGCGCGGCCTGCCGCGATGTGTTCTTGGCAGGTGAACTCGATATCCACGCCCGCTGGACCGCCGAAATCCGCAACGGATGCCCTCATCCGCTCGTTTCCGGACATCCAGAACCTGTGGGCCGGCCCACGCCGAATGAAATCGAGTGCTGGTTGGCTGAGCGAATTGCTGCGAGATTATCCGTCAAGACCTCGCAGATTCAATTGCAGAAACCGTTTACGGAGCTTGGCATGGGTTCGCTCGATGCGGTGGAAATCACCGCCGACCTGGAGCGGTGGCTTCAACGGCAGTTGAGTCCGACGGCTGTTTACAACTATCCAAACATCTCCTCGTTGGCCAACTGGCTGGCGATGTCCATCGAGAGTTCCGGGGTTTCGGAAGCGAAGTTTTCGCCGAGCGCATCCGTCTTCGAGGACAGCCAAGTGCTGCGCCAAGTCCGTCAGATGAGTGAGGAGGAGATCGAACAGGAGATTGCGCGAGAGCTGGCCAATCAAACGGGGCGGCACGGCAACCACGGCGTGCGTTATTCGGGAAGTTAACGCTGTGTTGGCTGGCTTCACCGTCTCTTGGCTGAACCATCCGCCAGTGTCACATCGGCGAGCTTGGATGTTTGCGCAGTCGCCGGCGACGAAAAGAAACGTTCCTTGCCCCTCCATGTGTTTTGGTTGCCAAACTGTCTGTCTTCAATTATCCTTGTTCAACACGCCAGAACAGCTTAGCGAAACACTTTCGTGTAAGGGGGGATTCGGCGAACGAGAGTGGCATGCTTGATTTCACGAGTTCGACCACGGTCCAGCTCTTGCCACCGCTCGCTGTCAATTAATCTCGTGCGTGGGGCGCCATCGGCGAGCCAACCTGGTTGGCCTGTCGAGCGACTTGCCCCGGGTGTGGCTGGAACATTCTGCCTCGACGGATCGTGGTACTGCTCAGGAACCGAGCGACGCGGATTGCGCGGCAGCATCCGGTCGCTCAAGGTGGCAAGATGACGATCGCAGTAGAACACGAACGACTGACACCGCTGCAAAATGCGTTTTACCTACTCAAGCAAGCCCAGGCCAGGCTGGCGGCCTACGAGCGGGCGGAGTCGGAACCGGTGGCCGTAATCGGCGTCGGATGCCGATTCCCTGGAGCGCGCAGTACCGCCGAGTTTTGGAGACTGTTGTGCGAAGGCGGGGATGCGATTCGCGAGGTGCCTGCGGATCGCTGGAATATCGACGAATACTACGATCCGGACACATCGGCTCCGGGCAAGATGAGCACTCGCTGGGGCGGCTTCCTGGATCACATCGACGAATTCGACGCGGATTTCTTTGGGATTTCGCCACGAGAAGCGGTTCGAGTCGATCCTCAGCAGCGGGTGTTGCTGGAAGTAGCCTGGGAGGCGTTGGAGAACGCGGGAATTCCGCCGGTCTCGCTGGCCGAATCGCGGACGGGGGTCTACGTCGGAGTGCTCGGCAACGACTACGCATTTCTGCAGGCTCGCGATCTGGCGGACATGGACGTTTTTTCGGGCACGGGCATCAGCCACGCGGTGCTCGCGAACCGACTATCGTACGTCTTCAACCTCCGCGGGCCCAGCATCGCGCTGGACACGGCTTGTTCGTCCTCGTTGGTCACCATGCACTTGGCCTGTCGAAGTCTCCGCGAGGGCGAGACGGATCTGGCTTTGGCGGGAGGTGTGAACTTGATGCTCGCCCCAGGCCTGACCGTTGCCTTGAGCAAAGCCCGGATGATGTCGCCCGACGGCCGCTGCAAGGCGTTCGACGCTTCCGCCGATGGTTACGTGCGCGGCGAAGGCTGCGGCCTGGTGGTCCTGAAGCGGCTTCGCGACGCGTTGGCGGACGGCGACCGCATCCTCGCGGTGGTGCGAGGGACGGCGGTCAACCACGACGGACGCAGCAACGGGCTATCGGCGCCGAACGGCCCCGCTCAGGAGGCCGTGCTTCGCGCCGCCCTGCGGGACGGAGGCTTGTCGCCCAATGACATCGGTTACATCGAGGCGCACGGGACCGGCACGCGGCTGGGCGATCCGATTGAGATCGAAGCGCTGAGGGCCGTCCTGTGCGGCGAGCGTCCGGTGGAATCGCCCCTCCTGCTGGGTTCGGTGAAGACGAATATCGGGCACTTGGAGAGCGCGGCGGGGGTCGCGGGACTGATCAAGCTGATCCTGATGTTGCAGCGCGGTCAGATCCCGCCGCACCTGCACTTGCGGAAGCCGAACCCGCTGTTGCCGATCGAAGATTCGCCGATCGTGATCCCCACCAAACTGCGTCCCTTCGAGAGCAATAACGGTCCCCGACGGGCGGGCGTCAGCTCGTTCGGCTTCGGCGGCACCAATGCGCACGTGATTGTGGAGGAAGCGCCGCACCGCACCGAGGACGCCGCCGCGTCCACGGGTCAAGCGGACCGGCCACGGCACCTGTGGACGATGTCGGCCAGATCGGGGCAGGCTCTGGATCAACTCATCGGCCGCTACGCGGACTGCTTGCGGGAACAGCCGGACGAGTCACTGGCGGACCTGGCTTTCACGGCCAACGCCGGACGGATGCATTTCACGCATCGCGCTGCCGTCGTCGCCGATTCGGTCGCCGCGGCGCGGGAGAAATTGCTGGGGCTGACCGCGGAGCCGCTGCCCGCCGGCGCGCGGCGTGGCGTGGTCGAGCACGACCGCGAACCGCGAGTTGCGTTCTTGTTTACGGGCCAGGGCACTCAATACGCGGGCATGGGGCGGGCCTTGTACGAGACCCAGCCCACGTTCCGCCGAGCGCTGGACCGCTGCGCCGACTGTCTGGATCGCATGTTGGATCGGCCGCTGCACGAGCTGTTGGACCCGCAAGCCGGCGTCCTGGTAGATCAGACCGGTTACACGCAGCCCGTGATGTTTGCTTTGGAATACGCCCTGGCGACGCTGTGGCGCAGTTGGGGCGTGGAACCGGCGGCCGTGATGGGGCACAGCGTCGGTGAGTTCGCGGCGGCCTGCATCGCGGGCGTGTACGAACTGGAGGACGGTTTGCGGTTGATCGCACAGCGGGCGCGGCTGATGCAGTCGCTGCCTCCGGGCGGACTAATGGCAGCCGTGTTTGCCTCGCCGGAACACGTCCAGCGGACACTGACCAATGCGGGAGCGGGCGTCAGCATCGCCGCGTTCAACGGTCCCCAGAACGTCGTCGTTTCGGGCGCGGAGGAAGCAGTCCGGCGATTGCTTGCCGCCGTCGAGGCCGAGGGGATCAAATCCAAGCTGCTGGTCACCTCGCACGCGTTCCATTCTCATTTGCTGGATCCGATTCTGGAGCCGCTGGGGAACTTCGCGGGCTCGTTGCCCAGCCAGCCGCTCCGGATCAAGCTGGTGTCGAACCTTACCGGGCGATTGGCCGACTCCCAGACTTATGCCGATCCCCGCTACTGGGTTCAGCACGCCCGTTCTCCCGTGCAATTTGCCGCCGGGATGCAAACGCTGGCGGAGTGCGGCTGTAACGTCTTCCTGGAAATCGGACCCAGCCCTACGCTGGTCGGAATGGGCCAGCGGTGCCTAACCGACCCGTCGCTTCGCTGGCTGCCCTCCTTGCGTGCGGGCCGCGACGACTGGCAGACGATGCTGGAGAGTCTGGCCGACTTGTACGTCAGCGGGGTCGCGATCGATTGGCCCGGATTCGACCGCGATTACCGGCGGCAGCGAATCGAGTTGCCCACGTATCCGTTCCAGCGGAAACGCTTCTGGGCGAAGTCCGCCGAGCAGGACCTGCAGGTCAGCGTGTCAACAGGTGTCCGCCGGGGCCGCTCGCTGCACCCGTTGCTGGGCCACCGGCTGGCAGCCGCGGTCACGGACAAGGTGTTCGAATCGCAGGTAGCAGCGGATCGCCCAGCGATCCTGGCGGATCACAAGATCCAAGGTGTGATCGTCATGCCGGGAGCGGCGTTCGCCGAGACGGCCTTGGCCGCTTCGGCCGCAGTCTACGGGAAAACCTGGGACGTGTGCGAACTGACGCTGGTCGAACCGCTGTTGCTGGACAAAGGGCCGAAAACGCTGCAGACCGTTTTGACACCCCAAGGCGACCACGCGGCGGCCTTTCGCATTCTCAGCCTCGACGGAGACGGCTCCGACGACGAGCAACCTTCGTTTACGACGCACGCCCTGGGCCGGCTGGAGGTTCCGGCTGGCTCTCCGGCGACTAGGCTCGACATCGCAGCTCAGCGGGCTCGATTTACGGAACCTGCCTTGGACGACGCGTGGCGGATCGAGGCCCAGCGCAAATCGGGCCTGGAGTACGGGCCCGCGTTCTGCTGGTTCCCGTTCCACTGGCTTTGCGGGCAAGATGCGTTGGGCCAAATTCGCGTCCCGCGGGACAGCGACCAGGCCGCCGGGTATCACGTCCATCCGGGTCTACTGGACGGTGCCTTTCAGTTGTTGGGGGGCGCGTTACCCGGAGCGGGCACCGGCATCGACGCCTACGTGCCCATGACGGTGCAGCGTTTGCGGCTGCACGATCGCCCCGACCAGCCGGCGTGGTATATGGTGAGCTTGACGGAGTTGCAGCGTGACTTTGCCGTCGGCAACGTGAGCGTGACCGACGCGGAGGGCCGCGTGCTGATCCAGGTCGAGGGCTTGCGACTGCGGCGCGTGCCGCGCGACTGGCTGGCTCGTTTGGTGGCCGAGCCGGCGCAGGACTGGACGTACGAACTGGCTTGGCAGAAGCAGCCGCCGGAGACCGACGCGGCTGAAGGACCGAGTGCCGAAGCCGGGAGATGGCTCATTTTCGATTCCCAGGACGGTCGGGGGGCGGCCCTGGCCCAGCGGCTGGAGACGAAGGAGCAAACGTGTCACATCGTCGCTCCGGACGACACCGATTCGCGGCGGACAGCGGTTCACGAGTTTCTGAGGGACGGTTCCACGCCGCCGCGGGGTATCATCTACTTGACCGCGATGGATATCGACGGTCAACCTGGCGGGACACGTCCCGACTTTGACGCCGCGCGGAACTGCGGCTGGGGCGGCGTGCTGGATGTCTTGCAGGCCGTCTCCGAGGCCCCCGGGACTCAGCCGCCTCGCCTTTGGGTGGTCACGCGGGGCGCACAGCCGGTCGGCGAGGCGGCACAGCCTCTGGCCTTGGCTCAATCGCCGCTGTGGGGACTGGGACGCGTCATCGCCGCGGAGCACCCGGAACTGGCCTGCACGCGCATCGACTTGGACTGCGAGCCGCACCCGGAGGAAGTGGACCAGTTGACCGAGGCGATCTGGTTCGCGGATCGCGAAGACCAGATCGCCTTTCGCGGCGGCCAACGCTGGGTCGCACGCCTATGTCCCGCGCGGGGCGGCGCGGCTGGCGAACTGCAGGTGCCGCGCGGCCAACCGTATCGTTTGGAAATCCTTTCCCGAGGACAATTGGATCAGGTCGAACTGCGTGCCGTGTCACGGCTGGTGCCGGGGCCGGGTCAAGTCGAGATCCAGGTGCGAGCGACAGGCTTGAATTTCCGGGACGTGCTGAATGTCCTGGGTCTGTACCCCGGCGATCCCGGACCATTGGGTGGGGAGTGCGCGGGCGAAGTCCTTGCGGTGGGAGAGGGAGTCGAGCACGTGAAACCGGGCGACCACGTGTTGGCGTTGGCCCCCGCGAGTTTCTCCAGTCACGCGTTGACGCTGGGCGAGTTCGTGTTTGCCAAGCCGGCCGCAATCAGCTTGGAACAAGCGGCCACCATCCCGATCGCCTTTCTGTCGGCCTATTATGCCCTCTGCCGTCTGGGCCGGATGCAGGCCGGAGAGCGCGTCTTGATTCATGCGGCTTCCGGCGGCGTGGGGCTGGCGGCCATTCAGTTGGCGCAGCAGGCGGGCGCGGAGATTTTTGCGACGGCGGGCAATCCGCGTAAACGCGACTATCTGAAATCCCTGGGTCTCCAGCACGTGATGGACTCGCGATCGCTGGACTTCGCCCAGCAGATTCTGGATGCCACCGGCGGCGAAGGCGTCGATCTAGTGCTCAATTCCCTGACCGGCGAGACGATCGCCAGCAGCCTGAGCGTGTTGCGCGCCGGCGGGCGGTTCCTGGAGTTGGGCAAGACGGACTTGTGGGACCAGACGCGGGTGGATGCCTTCCGGCCGGGCCTGACGTTCCATGCCATCGCGTTGGACCAGATGATGGCGGAACAACCGGACTTGGTTCGCGAGCTGATGCAGGAGGTCGTGCCGCAGTTCGAGGACGGGCGTCTGGCCCCGTTGCCGCTGCGCAAGTTCCCCATCCGCCAAGTGGTCGACGCCCTGCGGCATATGGCCCGGGCGGAGCACATCGGCAAAGTGGTGATTGAGGCGGAAACGCTCTCCAGAACGGAGCAGACGTTCTGGCTCTGCGAGGACGGGGCGTACCTCGTGACCGGCGGTTTGGGTGGTCTGGGGTTGAAACTCGCGCGCTGGCTGGCCGAGCACGGTGCCCGGCACCTGGTGTTGGTCGGCCGTTCCGGTCCTTCGGAGGAAGTCCGGGCGACGCTGGCGGAGATCGAACAGGCCGGGATCCGCGTGGCGGTGCGCCGCTGTGACGTTTCCAGCCGCGCGGAAGTGGCCGACCTGCTCGCTTCGATCCGGGACGAACTGCCGCCCTTGCGCGGCGTCTTCCATCTGGCCGGCGTCCTGGACGACGGCGTCCTGCGGGAACAGACGCGCGAGCGGTTTGACCGCGTGATGGCCGCCAAGGTCCTGGGGGCCTGGAACCTGCATGAACTGACCGCAGACCTAGCCTTGGATCAGTTCGTGTTGTTTTCCTCGGCGGCGGCCCTGTTGGGCTCGCCGGGCCAGGGCAATTACGCGGCGGCCAACGCCTTCCTGGACGCGCTGGCTCACCACCGGCGAGCGGAGGGCCGCCCGGCCCTGAGCATCAACTGGGGCGCATGGGCCGAGGTGGGCATGGCCGCACGGCTGCAGACCACGCAAGTCAGCCGTTGGTCGGAGGCCGGGTTCGGCTGGATCGACCCGGACCGGGGACTTCACACACTGGAGGAGCTGCTCCTGGAAGATGCCGTCCAGGTGGGCGTACTGCCGGTGAACTGGGCGAAGTTCTTCGAGCGCATCCCGGTGGGCGCCGAGCCGGCCTGGCTCAGCGACCTGGCCTGCCAGACGCGTGCCGCCCACGGCGCCAAGGCCAGCGGTCCGCCCGTGCTGGCGGATGAGCTAAAGACGGTGACCGCCGGCGAACGTCTGGAGGTCGCGACCACGTACTTGCGGCAGCAGGCGGCCCAGGTCTTGGCGATGGACGAAAAGCAACTGCCGGACGCCAGGCGGCCGTTAAACGAGTTGGGTTTTGACTCGCTGACTGGCGTGGAATTCGCCAACCGGGTCCAGCGGGCGATTGGCCACCACTTGAATCCCACGTTGTTGTTCGATTACCCGACGCTGGAGAGCCTGGCGGGTTATATCGTGCGGGAATTGCTGAAGTTGGAAGCCGGCCCGGCGGTGCCGTCGGCATCCAGCGCGGTGGGGAGTGCAACGCCGGCAGAGGAGGTGGACCGCGAGCAGGCGCTGGACGAGGTCGAAGGGATGTCGGACGAAGAGATCGACGCGTTGGTCGAAGCGCAGCTGAGCCGCCTGCAAACCGCAGACGCAGGGCAGGCGGACCTCACCCGCGTGAGGCCGCCGAACGGTGACGCCGAAGTGGCGGGGCGGCTGCCGTGATCGTGCGGCGTCGGCCCGGCAGGTTCTGGAAGTCTGACCCCGTCGCGGAGCGGGATGTCCTGAAGCGAGATTCCAAGAGTGAGAAGAACGATGGCAAAGCTTGACGAACGACTGACCCTCGGCCAAACGGTGCAAGCCTCATGAAACTGATGTGGCAACTGACCGGTTACACGCTGGCGATCTTTTTCCTGATGTCCCCCCTGGAACAGATCGTGGGTTGGATGCCGCTGATGGTCCGGGCGGGGATCTCGGCCGACAAAATCCAAAGCTTGGGCCTGATGCTGGGCGAGGAGCCAGCTGAGGCGACCGCCGTAACGTCGATCGCCTCCTGGGAGCGGATCGAACTCTCAGGCGTAACGCACGTCTATTACCGGGAAGGCCACGAGCGGGGCTTTCTGCTGGGACCCATCGACCTGACGCTGCGTCCTGGAGAAAGCGTCTTCATCGTGGGCGGCAACGGCAGCGGCAAGACGACGTTGGCCGAGCTGTTGACGGGCCTGTACGTGCCCGAGGAGGGCGAGGTCCGTCTGGACGGTGAACCGATCGGGGCGGAGAACCGGGAAAGCTATCGCCAGCTGTTCACAGCCGTCTTCGACGACGCCGTAGTCTTCGAGGGCCTCTTGGGACTAGAAGCTCTCGACCGGGACGAGCAGGCGGCACGCTACCTCCGCGAACTGCGGCTGGACCACGTGGTCCGCGTCGCGGACGGCGTCTTCTCAACGACAGAACTCTCGCGTGGGCAACGCAAGCGTCTGGCCCTGCTGACCGCCTATCTGGAAAACCGCTCGCTGTATCTCTTTGACGAATGGGCGGCGGACCAGGATCCGGCGTTCAAGAGGACTTTCTATCAGCAGATTCTGCCCGAATTGAAGCGCCGGGGCAAGACGGTGATAGCGATCACCCACGACGATCGATACTTTACCAGCGCAGACCGCGTGATTAAGCTCGAAGAAGGCCGAGTGGTGGAGGCTGCTTCTCGGGAGTTAGCCGCGGAGCAGACCCTGCAGACGGTATAAGGCAACCACCAGGTGAATCCCATGAAAACGATACTGAGCTTGCTGATCCTCGCCGCGGTGACGGGAATCCTCTCTTTCTCTTTTTGGCCCGGCGGATTGGGGGAGCCCCCTAGATTTCACACTCTGCCGGTCGCACGCGACGATCTGTTAATCGCCGTTAGTGCCACCGGGACGGTCGAACCGCTCGAGATCGTCGACGTCGGTGCCCAGATCGTGGGCATCGTCAAAAGCTTTGGACCCGATCCCAGCCGGGCGGGGAAGACCATTGATTACCGCTCTGAAGTCAAAAAGGATGACGTCTTGGCACAACTCGACGACTTGCCGCACCGCGCCGAGTTGGACAAGGCGCAAGCCCTACTCAAATTGGCCGAGGCGGAAGTTAAACGCGCCACGGTCCGGTGCGGGCAGGCACAGCGGGACGTGCGTCGCGCCGAGCAGCTGCGCGAGACGATATCGAAGGGCGAGTTGGAGGGGATCCAGGCCGAGTTTGAAATCGCCCAGGCCGATCTGGCGATGGCCGAAGCCAAGCGAGAGCAAGCGAAGGTCGCCGCCCGGCAGGCGGATATCAATCTGGGCTATACCACCATCCGAGCACCGGTCGATGGCGTCGTCATCGACCGCCGCGTGAACGTCGGCCAGACCGTGGTAGCCGGGTTGAATGCGCCCAGCCTGTTCCTGCTGGCCAAAGACCTGCGGCAAATGCTGGTCTGGGCGGCGGTGAACGAGGCCGACATCGGCGATATCCACATCGGGCAAAAAGTCAACTTCAAAGTGGACGCCTACCGGGACCGCACTTTTGCGGGCACGGTCTCCCAGATCCGCTTGAACGCCAGCTTGATGCAGAACGTCGTGACCTACGGCGTGGTGATCGACGTCGAGAACACGGATGGGGTGCTGCTCCCCTACATGACCGCCAAACTGCAGTTCGAGCTCGTCCGCCGACCCGCTGTCCTGTTGGTTCCCAACCAGGCCTTGCGCTGGCGGCCGACCTGGGAGCAGATTTCCCCGGCGGCTCGCGCCGGCCTCAAGCGACCCACCGCCGAGAAGGCGCGGAAACATGACGATGACATCCAACTAGAGGAAGACGCAGAACCTCGCGTCGAGGTCAACGCGCCGACGGTCTGGGTGCTCGCCGAGGACGGCTTGGTGCGCCCCGTCGTCCTGCAGACCGGTCTCGCGGACGGCATCATGACCGAAATCACCGGTGGGGATCTGGCGGCCAACGCCGCCGTGGTGGTCAATGTCGTACGAAAGGCCAAGCCGGATTTCGTGTCCAGCTTCATCGATCAAATCACGAATCCCAAGAAGTAGCAAATGCGGGACGCGGGCACACAAGAACATCCAGCCGGGGTTGAGCTTCCATGCCGTTGATCGAACTGAAGAACATCGACAAGACCTATCGCATTGGCGACGTGGACTTGCCCGTGCTGAAGAACGTCTCGTTGGCGATCGAGCCGGGAGAATTCGTGGCCCTAATGGGCGCCTCCGGCTCCGGAAAAACGACACTGATGAATCTGCTGGGGTGCCTCGACCGGCCTACCGCGGGCTCGTATCGCTTTGACGAACTCGACGTGACGCGGCTTTCCCGCATGCAACTGGCGCAGCTCCGCGGCAGCCGCATCGGTTTTGTGTTTCAGAGTTTCAACCTCCTCCCCCGGGCCACGGCGCTGGACAACGTCCGCATGCCCGCCGCTTATGCGGCGGACAGCCGGCCGCTGCGCCGCGTCGTGCAGCGCAGCCGGGAATTGCTGGCGATGGTGGGGCTCGAGTCGCGGCTGGACCACACTCCGTCCCGACTGTCCGGCGGAGAACAGCAGCGGGTGGCCATCTCTCGGGCGCTGATCAACCAGCCGCGGATGCTCTTGGCCGATGAGCCGACAGGGAACCTCGACTCGCGCACCGGCAAGGAAATCCTGGAACTGTTCCGCCGCTTGAACACCGAGCAGGGGATCAGCGTCCTGCTGGTGACGCACGATGCCGAAGTGGCCCGGTACGCGGATCGCGTGGTTCGATTGGTCGATGGCCGAATTGTGGGGGATGTCCGCACCGGCGAAGCCGCCCAGACGGGCCCGGCCACGGCCGCTGAGAGCCGGACTGCGGCCCGCCCCTTGCGGCGCGCCCGCAACGATCTCCGCGTGGCCGCCGGCGCCGTGCGCATTGCCTTGCAGGCCTTACGGCGGAACGTCATGCGAACGCTGCTGACGATGTTGGGAGTGATCATCGGCGTGGCGGCCGTGATCACGATGATGGAGATGAGCCAAGGCGCCTCCGAGGCCATCCAGGTGACCGTCACCAACATGGGCGCGAACACCCTGATCGTCAGTCCCGGGACGTCACAGGGGGCAGCGGGTTTCGGCGAGCGGGTCGATACGCTCACGCCCGAAGACGTGACGGCCATCGAACGCGAGTGCCCGGCGGTGGTCTGCACGGCGCCGATCGTCACGGCCCGCGGACAGATCGTGTACGGCAACCGCAGCTGGACTCCCAACTACATGACGGGCAGCACAGCGGCCTACTTGAGAATCCGGAACTGGACGGAGCTGGATCTGGGGCGCCCGTTCACCGACCGCGAAGTGCTCAGCGGCAGCAAAGTCTGCGTGCTCGGCAAGACCGTGGTGCGCGAATTGTTCGGCGACCGCCATCCCATCGGCGAGGAGATCCGCGTCAAGAACGTCCCCTTCACGGTGATCGGCGTGCTGAGCGAGAAGGGTGCGAACCTGCTGGGGACCGATCAAGACGACATCCTCTTTGCGCCGTGGACCACCGTACAGTACCGGCTGAGCGGCGCCGCCGGGGGCACCGTCTCCGTGCGGTTGCGGGGATCAGGCCATTCCCCGCCGGGACCGTCGCTGGCCGAACGGTTGCCCGGCACGAGGCCCTGGATCCGCACGGAAAGCATTCGACAGATCATGGTCAAGGCGCGCTCTACCGAGGCGATTCCTGCCGCCACCGCGCAGATCACGCACTTGCTCCGGGATCGGCATCGTCTGGAGGAGAGCCGAGCTGATTTCAATATTTACGACATGGCCGAGGTTTCCAACGCCCTGAAGCGGACGATCCGGATGCTCTCCGGGTTGATTGTGTCGATTGCTGCCGTATCGCTGATTGTCGGCGGCGTCGGGATCATGAACATCATGCTCGTGTCCGTGACCGAGCGAACGCGGGAAATCGGCCTGCGGATGGCGGTGGGGGCCGATGCGCGGGACATCCTGCGGCAATTCCTGGTCGAAGCCGTGGTGCTCTGCCTGCTGGGCGGTTTCATCGGCATCCTCGTGGGACGCGGCGGTTCGATCTTCGTCGGCGCCATGATGGGCTGGCCCACCCAGACGTCCCCCGGCGCCGCGGCCATCGCCGTCCTCGTTTCGGTGACCGTGGGCATCACCTTCGGTTTCTACCCGGCCTGGAAAGCCTCACGGCTGAATCCGATCGATGCGCTGCGGTACGAATGAGGTGCCCAAGATGATTGTTCAATCGCTTTCTGTGATGCAAAGGGATCCGAGTAATGGGGAATTTTACAGAACGTCTTGAGAAGATGACTCCGTTGCAGCGGGCCGTATACGCGCTAAAGGAGACCCAGACGCGACTGGACTCCCTCGAGCAGAAACAAATCGAGCCGATCGCAGTGATCGGAATGGCGTGCCGATTCCCCGGCGGCGCCAACGACCCGGAGGCTTACTGGCGCCTGTTAGTCGATGGTGTCGACGCCATTGGGGAGGTGCCACCGGACCGCTGGGATGTGGACGCTTTCTACGATGCGGACCCGACAGTTCCCGGCAAGATGCATACCCGATGGGGTGGATTTCTTGAACGGATAGACGAATTCGACAATCACTTCTTCGGCATCTCGGAGCGGGAAGCGGCGCTGATCGATCCCCAGCATCGCCTCTTGCTGGAATTGTCCTGGGAGGCTTTGGAAGATGCCGGGCTGCCACCGGCCGATTTGAAGCGGGCGCGTGTGGGAGTATTTGTCGCGTTGGGGAACAGCGATTATGGCACGCTGCTGGTGCGCGAGGCGTCCCAGTCGGATGCCTACGCGACCGCCGGACTAACACCGTGCATTGCGGCAAACCGAATCTCGTTCGCCTTTGACCTAACGGGCCCCAGTCTCGTCATGGACAGCGCATGCTCCGCTTCCCTGGTGGCGCTGCATGTTGCTTGTCAGAGTCTCCGTTCCGGCGACTGCGAAGCGGCCCTGGTGGCTGGCGTCAATTTGGTGCTCTCCCCCGTGCCGATGATCAGTCTTGCCAAGTCTGGTCTCCTGACTTCGGACAGGAAAGTCCGAGCTTTCGATGCGGCGGCCTCCGGCTACGTGCGCGGTGAGGGTGCCGGCATCGTCGTACTCAAGCGACTTTCCGATGCCTCGAAAAACGGAGATCCGGTCCGAGCGTTGATTAGGGGCTCGGCAGTTACTCAGAACGGCCGAGGCAGCGGCCTTACCGCTCCCAGCCGGCTGGCACAGGAAGAGGCATTGCGGCAAGCCTATTCGCGGGCCGGGATATCACCGGGACAAGTTCGGTATGTGGAAACGCAGGGCAGCGGTACGCGGATGGGCGACGCCATCGAGGCGATGGCGTTGGGCAGCGTTCTAAAAGACAATCGTGCGCCCGGCTGCCCCTGTGCGATTGGGTCGGTCAAGACGAACGTCGGCCATCTGGAATCCGCATCGGGCATGGCCAGTCTGATCAAAGTCGTTTTGGCGCTGGAGCATGACCAGTTGCCGGCCACGCTCCACTTCCACACGCCCAACCCCGATATCCCTTTCAACGCGTTGCCGTTGTCCGTCCAGAGATCGAGGAGCCAGTGGCCCAGCGGCGCGGGGCCGCGTGTGGCAGGCGTGAGCGCTTTTGGCCTTGGCGGAACCAACGCCCACGTTGTTCTGGAAGAGGCCCCTGCACCAGCGCCGCCGAGTGCCGCGGTCGAAAGCGAAGGGGATGGTATCGGGCTGTTGCTGCTTTCGGCGCGCACGGAGGACGCTCTGCGGGATCTGGCTCAAAGATACGTCGCGTTTCTCGGCGACTCACCCCCTCGGTGGTCCGACGTGTGTTACACGGCTGCGGTGCGCCGCGAACATCACGACTGTCGACTCGCTCTTTTGGCGGCGTCGCCTCGAGAAGCCATCGATCATTTGACCGCCTTCCTTGCCGGAGAGCCGCGTGAGCGCGTGTTCGCGGGGCGAAAGCCCATCGGTCGCGAACCTCGCATTGCCTTCGCTTACGCTGGCAATCCGGGGATCTGGGCACCCTATGTACAACTCGTTGCCCAATTGGCAGCGAGCTTGCCGGAAGCGGTGAATGAGATTGATGAATTGTTCGGCCACGAGACAGGGCGGCCGTTGTCAACCGTGTTTAGTGATCCTCGGGGCGAGTGCGACGGTATCCTGCCGGCGATGTTGGCTCGGCAATGGATCTTGACGTCCTGGTTTGGCAGAGGGGGCCTCACGCCCGCAGTAGTCCTTGGCCATGGCGCTGGTGAAATCATGGGAGCGTGTGCCGCTGGCGTGCTCACCGCCAGCGAAGCGTTCCGCGAGGCGGCAAATGCCAACGGCGATTCATTCAAACCGTTGGACTGTCTTGCCTCGCGCACTGCGTCACGACCTTTCGTTTCTACGGGCGCTTGTGCGCCGTCTGCCGGCGACCTCTCGGCCGCCATCGCGGCTTTGCACAAGCGGCAAGTCGACTTCTGCCTGGAGATCGGCCCGGCCTGCCTGACACCGCAGATGGCCGCAGCCGCCTCGGAATGCAGGGCGAGCTGGGCTGCCCGACCGGCCCTCACGCCGCCCGGCGACACGAATGAGGGCCTCGGGGCAGTCCTGGGTGCAATCTACGCGGCCGGGGCGAGTTTGGCCTGGAGGCACATCGTCCCCCGCGGCCTCCTGTGTGCCGGTCTGCCTCACTATCCCTGGCAGCGACAGCGTCTCTGGGCAATCGATCGCAACCCTTTTGTCGCCACGGCATCCGGCGACGCAATGCGGAGCGTCTCCGACACCATGTCGAGTGGCGAATACGAAGCTGCCGCCTCCTTGGGAATCGCCACGGATGACTCGATCGGACAGGAGGATATTCGACCGCGGCCGAATCTGACGACGCCGTATGTCGCGCCGCGGTCACCGTTGGAGGAACAGATCGCCCAGTCATGGTCCGAGATCATGCGACTCGATCGTGTCGGCGTCTACGATAACTTCTTCGAACTCGGCGGCGATTCGCTCAAGGCCACGATACTCTTGAATAGGTTGCAGGAGCTGCTGGGAAAGCCGATCGACGCCCACGCACTCTTTCAGGCCCAGACCATCAACGACTTGGCGGACCATTTGCAGAAGCAGTTCTCCGAAGCGGACGGACGATTGTCGCCGTCGACGGGGTTGGCATCGACACAGGATGGCATCGAAAGCGGACGGGCAACAGCCGACGTGATTCCACGACTGTCGCGGGACGCCGAAGCGGGGCGATTGCTGTCGCGACTCGATGAGCTGAGCGATGAGGAGGTGGAGTCACTGTTGCAGAAGAGTCACCACAGTAGCGAGTTGTTCCATGCATAATCCCTCAGATCTTGCGCATTCTTCCATGCATAATCCCTCAGATCTTGCCATGCAGCGCACTCCGAACTTGCGCAGACGTTTCCTGAAAGAACTCCTCGAAAAGAAGGTCGAACGGTCGCGGTCATTTCCGCTCTCGTTTGCCCAGCAGCGCCTGTGGCTGTTGGACCAGTTGAATCCAGGCAATCCTGCGTTCAATCTGTCCGCGGCTCTCCGGCTGACGGGCCAACTGGATCTGCCAGCCGTCGAACGGAGTTTCGACGAGATTGTGCGTCGCCACGAGACGTTGCGGACGACGTTTTCCGAAGAAGACGGACAGCCTGTCCAGAGGATTACGGCTCACTCGACGCTTCAGCTCCCCCTGGTGAATCTGAGCCTGCTATCGGCCGCGGAGCGGGAATCCGAAATACGACGTTTGGCTGCCGAAAACACACTCGCCCCTTTTAACCTGACGGCCGGTCCGTTGGTGCGCGCAAAGTTGTTACGACTCGGCGAGCGAGAACATGTCATTCTGTTTGCGATTCACCACATCGTTGCCGATGGCTGGTCGCTCGCGCTGCTGACTCGCGAGTTGGGCGTCTTATACGAGGCGTTCCGCCGCGGGCAGCCTTCCCCTTTGCCGGAACTGCCCATTCAGTACGTCGACTTCGCGGACTGGCAACGGAAATGGTTGCAGGGGAAGCGTTCGACGGAACAGCTGCAGTACTGGATCAAACAGCTTGACGCCTTGCCGGTGTTAGAGCTTCCCACCGACCAGCCTCGTCCGGCGGTGCAAACGCATCGGGGCGAGGCATGCGAGTTGCTTCTTCCGCAGCCGCTTTGGGAAAAACTGAAAGCGCTGAATGCGCGGGAAGGCGTGACTCCGTTCATGTCGTTGCTCGCCGTGTTTAAGACTTTGTTGAGCCGCTACACGGGCGAGCAGGATGTCGTGGTAGGCACGCCGATCAAAGGGCGCAACCGGAAGGAAGTGGAGGGTTTGATCGGTTGCTTCTTGAACACATTGGTCTTGCGAACAAGCCTTTCGGGCAATCCCACTTATCGGGAACTGCTGTCCCGCGTGCGCCGTGTTGCGGTGGAAGCGTTCGCAAGTCAGGACCTCCCGTTCGAGAGGCTGGTGGAAAGTCTGCAACCGAATCGGGACTTGAGTCGCACTCCGCTCTTCCAGGTCTTCTTCAATATGGTCGATGTAGGCAGTCAGCGGCTCAGGCTGCCCGACTTGGTGTTGGAACCCCTGCCGGATCTGGTGCCGCCCGCCCTGTTCGACCTGACTCTGTACGCCGAACCGGTTCGTCAAGGAATGAACCTGCGATTGGTCTACAACGTCGACCTGTTCCGGAAAGAACGGATGCGGGAAGTGCTCGAGCAGTTCCACCAATTGCTGGCCGAAGTCGTCGAGGATCCCGATCGGAACGTGTTTGGCTTTTCGCTTATCACGCCGGTAGGCAAGGAGCGATTGCCGGATCCCGCCGAGGCGCAACAGACGGCCTGGCACGGTGCCGTTCAGGATCGCTTTTCGGAACATGCCCGCCGGGCTCCGGACCAAGTCGCTATCCGATTTGGCGAACAGTCCCTCACCTACCGGCACTTGGACCGATGGAGCAACCGGCTGGCCAACCGGCTGATTGCCGACGGCGTGCGGCCCGGGGATGTGGTGACCGTCTACGGGGCCCGCCGTCCGTCGCTGGTCTGTGCGCTGCTGGGAACGCTCAAAGCGGGTGCCGCCTTTGCCGTCCTGGACGCGAACTATCCGGCCGCCAGGCTGATCGACTGCGCCCGGATCGCTGCGCCGCGCGCGGGGATTCTGCTTCGGGCCGCGGGGCCGCCGCCCGACGTGCTGCGCGAGTTCCTCGACGCGTCCTTGGGCGTCCCTTGTCTGGAACTGTCCGACGCGCCGGACGTGGACGATGCCGATCCGCTGAGCGCCGGCTTCGGGGATGCTCCGGGCGTGACGGTCGCGGCGGACGATCTGGCCTACCTGGCATTTACTTCCGGAACGACCGGCAAGCCGAAGGCCATTCAGGGGACCCATCGCCCGCTGTCCCACTTCTTCCCGTGGTACTGCGATTGCTTTGGCATTCGCGCCACCGATCGGTTCAGTATGCTCTCCGGACTGGGGCACGACCCTCTGCTGCGCGACGTGTTCGCGCCGCTGTGGTCCGGTGCCACGATCTGCATCCCCGACTCGGATGACCTGTCACCGGCGCCGCTGGTCGACTGGATGAGACGCCTCGAAATCAGCGTGGCGCATCTGACGCCCGCCCACGGTCAATTGTTGGCACCGTCCGCGTCGCAAGCGGAAGGCGCGTCATCGCGCATCGAATCGCTCCGTTACGTGTTTTTCGGCGGCGATGTCCTGAGGAATGACGCCGTATCGCGTTTCCGCCGCGTAGCGCCGTCGGCCACGGTGGTGAACTTCTACGGTGCGACGGAGACCCCCCAGGCGATCAGCTGTTATGAGGTGCGGGGGCAGCATCCGGCAAGCGGCGCGCCCCGCGTCCCGATCGGCCGGGGCATCGACGACGTGCAACTCCTGCTGGTCAATGCGTCCAGGACACTTTGCGGCGTTGGCGAAGTCGGGGAGATCCATGTCCGTACGCCCTACCTGTCCCGGGGGTACTTGGGCGATGCAGCCTTGACGGACGAACGGTTCCTTTCCAATCCCTTCTCCGGTCGCGAGGAAGATCGAGTCTACCGGACGGGCGACCTCGGTCGCTATTTGCCCGACGGCAACGTGGAGATTCTGGGGCGTATCGACGACCAGGTGAAGATTCGCGGTTTTCGCGTCGAACCTCAAGAGGTGGCGGCCTTCTTGGCGAGCCATCCACAGATCGCCCAAGCGGCGGTGGTGGCGCGCGAAGATCGATCGGGCGAGAAGCGGTTGGTGGCCTACGTGGTGGCGGCGGGGGACGACGAGCCGAAGGTCGAGGGTCTGCGAGCATTCCTCGGCGCGAGGCTGCACGAATCGATGGTTCCAGCGGTGTTCGTGCCGCTGCGCGAACTGCCGTTGACGCCCAACGGCAAGCTTGACACGCGGGCCTTGCCGGACCCGGACAGCGGCCGGTCGATGTGGGACCAGGCCTACGTGGCTCCGCGAACGCCGACCGAGGAGTTGGTTACTGAGATCTGGTCGGAGGTGCTGCATGCCGAACGCGTGGGCGTTCACGACAATTTCTTCCATCTGGGCGGCCACTCGCTGCTGGCCGTCCAGGTGATCTCACGCCTCCGCGACGCGTTCGACGCGGAAGTCCCCCTGCGCGAGTTGTTCGAGCAGCCGACGGTAGCCAGACTGGCCACGGTCATCGATCGCGCCCGAGACGAGGGACGCGCGGATTCGGTCCCGCCGCTGAAGCCTGTGGAGCGGACCGAAGATCTGCCGCTTTCCTTCGCTCAGGAGCGGTTGTGGTTCCTGGACCAGCTGGAGCCGGGCAGCCCCTTCTACAACATGCCGGCTGCGGTCCGGGTCACCGGACCGTTGGATGTGGCGGCGTTGCGGGCCAGCCTGAACGAGATCGTGAGCAGGCACGAGGCGTTGCGGACCACGTTTGCGACGGTGGACGGGCGCCCTGTGCAGCGGATCGCCGAGTCGCTTCTTGTGCCTTTCGAGGTAGTGGATTTGAACGCAGTACCGGAAGCGGAGCGGGAGGAGGAGATCCGCAGCCGGGCGGTCGCCGAGGCGCAGCGTCCCTTTGATCTGTCGGCAGGTTCTCTGCTTCGGGTCTGCCTGTTGCGGGCAAGCGCTACCGAGCACGTGTTCCTGTTGACCATGCACCATATCGTTTCCGACGGCTGGTCGATGGGGGTGTTCATCCGCGAGCTGGCGGCGTTGTACCAGGCGTTTTCCGCGGGTCAGCCGTCGCCGTTGGAGGAGTTGTCGGTCCAGTATGCGGACTATGCGGCCTGGCAACGGGAATGGCTCTCCGGCGCGGTGCTCGAGGAACAGTTGGATTATTGGCAGAGAGAGCTGGGCGATGCCCCGACGGTGTTGCAGTTGCCGACGGACCGGCCGCGCGGGGCGGTTCAGAGCCCGCGGGGAAGCCGTCATCTGTTTGAGTTGTCGGCGGAGTTGACCGAGTCGTTGCAGGCGTTGAGCCGTCGGCAGGGCGCGACGCTGTTCATGACGCTGTTGGCGGCGTTCCAGACGCTGTTGAGTCGTTACTCGGGTCAGGAACAGGTGTGTGTGGGGACGCCGATTGCGGGCCGGAATCGCTCGCAACTCGAGGGACTGATTGGGTTCTTCGTGAACACGCTGGTGCTGCGCGGGGATCTGTCGGGCAATCCCCGCTTCGAAGAGTTCCTGGGGCGTGTCCGCCAGACGACGCTGGATGCGTACGCGCAGCAGGACTTGCCGTTCGAGCAGTTGGTGGATCACCTTCAGCCGGAGCGGGACTTGAGTCGGACGCCGCTGTTTCAGGTGATGTTTGCCTTCCAGAATACGCCGATGCAGGACGTGGAAGTCGCCGATTTGAGCTTCTCGACATTGGCCGCGGAGACGGGGACGGCCAAGTTCGATCTGACATTAACGATGAACGAGACGGAAGGCGGATTGAGAGGTTCCATCGAGTACAGCACGGACCTCTTCGATCGATCGACAATCGAACGGATGACGGAGCACTTCCGGCAACTGCTCAAGGCGATGGCCGACGACCCGACACAGCGGGTCTCGGAGCTTCCGCTACTCAACGAGCAAGAACGTCGCCAGATTCTGATCGATTGGAACGCCACCGATCAGTCTTACCCTCGCGGGGAGTGCATCCACGAACTCTTCGCCGAGCGGGCCGCCGGTCAACCCGACGCCATCGCCGTGGTCTTTGGCGACAACCGGCTCACCTATCGCCAGCTCGACGAACAATCGAATCAACTGGCCCACCATCTTCGCAGCTTGGGCGTAGGCCCCGACGTGCTGGTGGGTATCTACAGCCAGCGGTCCATGAAACTGGTGGTCGGGCTATTGGGAATACTCAAAGCGGGCGGAGCCTACGTGCCCTTGGACCCCAGTTTCCCCCAGCAACGCATCGAGTGGATGCTGGAAGACACCCAGGCACCGGTACTACTGGTCCAGGACAGCCTGCTGGAAAGACTCCCGGAGTATCCGGGCAAAGTGGTTCGACAGGATGCCGACTGGGAAACGATTGCCCGGCAACCCGCGCAACGATTGGAGAAGGTCACCGGGGCGGAGCATCTGGCCTACGTGATCTTCACGTCCGGTTCGACCGGTCGTCCCAAGGGTGTCATGATTCCGCACCGGGCCTTGGTCAACTTCCTCTGCTCGATGCAGCGGGAGCCGGGCCTGGAACTGAGCGACGTGCTGCTGAGCGTGACCACCTTCTCCTTCGATATTTTCGGCCTGGAACTGCACTTGCCCCTGTTCGTGGGCGCCACGGTGGTGGTGGCCGACGACGAAACGGCGTCCGACGCAGTCCTTCTCCAGCAGGAGCTGGAACGCTGCGAGGCGACGGTGATGCAGGCGACCCCCGCCACCTGGCGGATGCTTCTCCAGGCAAATTGGCCCGGCCGTTCCGGCCTGAAGATGCTGGTGGGGGGGGGAGGCCCTGGACGCTCAACTGGCCCGCGAACTTCTCAAGCGGGGCGATACGCTGTGGAATCTCTACGGCCCCACGGAAACGACGATCTGGTCCACCGCTCGCCGGATTCCGCGCGACTTCGAAAAGATCTCGATCGGTCGTCCCATCGGCAACACGCAGATCTACATTCTGGATGAACGGATGGAACCGGTGCCCGTGGGAGTCCGCGGCGATTTGTACATCGGCGGCGACGGCCTGGCCAGGGGGTACCTGAATCGACCGGAACTGACGGACGAGAAATTCATTGCGGCCCCCTTCGATTCCCTGGCCGGCGCGCGGCTGTATAAGACAGGCGACCAGGCACGGTGGCTTGCCAACGGCGAGATCGAGTTCTTAGGCCGCGTGGACCATCAAGTGAAAGTTCGAGGGTATCGCATCGAACTGGGAGAGATCGAGTCGGTTTTGTCGGAGCACCAGGCGGTGCATCAGGCGGTGGTCGTGGCGCGTCCGGATCCCATGGGCGAGCAGCGGTTGGTGGCCTACGTGGTGTTCGTGGACGGCCAACGTGCCTCGGTGGAGTCGCTACGGGAAGCGCTGGGCAGCCGTCTGCCCGACTACATGATTCCTTCAGTGTTCGAGACGCTCGATGCGTTTCCGTTGACGCCCAACGGAAAGGTCGACCGGAAAGCGTTGCCGGAGCCGAGCAGTACGCGGCCTGAGTTGGGGAAACAGTACGTACCACCTCGGAATGCGACCGAAGAATCGCTGGCAGCTATTTGGTCCGAGGTACTCGGTGTGGAGCAAGTTGGCGTGCATGACAGCTTCTTCGAGTTGGGTGGACACTCCTTGTTGGCCACCCGCGTGGTCTCCCGGGCAGCTCAGGTTCTTAACGTCGAGGTACGGTTGCGCGATTTGTTCCACTCGCCCACGATCGCCGGGCTGGCCGAGCAGATCGCGTCCGCCCAACGACGAGGCGCTCGACCGCGACCGCCCATCGTCCCGGTTCCTCGTGACGGCGAACTGCCTGCATCGTACACCCAGGAGGCGCTCTGGTTTCTCGACCAGCTTGAGCCGGACCTTCCTACCTACACGAGCTACTCGGCTCTCGAGGTCGAGGGCCCCCTCGACGTTGCTGCCCTGGAACGCGCGCTGAACAATCTCGTCGAGCGGCATGAAGCATTGCGGACTCGGTTTCCGGAAGTGAATGGCAAGCCGGTCCAGGTGATTGAACCGCCGGTCCCTCGGCCACTTCCGGTTGTCGATCTGACCCGGATTCCCGAATCGGACCGGGAATCCGAGTTGGAGCGTTGGCTTCTGGAGGAGACGGGCCGGCCAATCGACCTGCAAGTCGGGCCTTTGCTTCGCATGACCGTCCTGCGCCTGGCGGAGACCAGGCATGTGGTAGCAATCACCCTGCACCATATTGTTGACGACGGTTGGTCCTCGGCCGTCATGGCGCGAGAGCTGATCGCCCTTTACGAAGCCTGCAGGTCGGGGCACCCTGATCTTCTGCCGGAATTGCCGATCCAATATGCCGACTTCGCCGTCTGGCAGCGTGAACTGCTCCAGGGGGAGACGCTCGACGAGTTGCGAGATTTCTGGGTCGACCGTCTTGCGGACACGCCGCCTCTGCAACTGCCCTCCGACTACCCGCATCCGTCGGTCCGCACGACCCGCGGCGCCCGCCGCCCGTGCGATCTTTCGCCGGAACTGAGCGCGGCGGTATCCGAGTTCTGTCGCCGCGAGGGCGTCACACCCTTCATGGCCCTGTTGGGGGCATTTCAGCTGCTGATCTCCCGCTATAGCGGCCAGGACGACTTTGCAATCGGCTCGCCGGTGGCCAACCGCAGCCAGCCGGAAACGGAATCGCTGATCGGCTATTTCATCAATGTCATCGTCCTGCGGTCCGACTTGTCCGGGGAACCGGGTTTCCGGGAGGTCGTGAACCGCGTGAAGCAGGTCGCTCTGGACGCTTTTGACCATCAAGAGATGACCTTCGATCAAGTGGTTCAAGCTGTGAAGCCGCCTCGGGACTCGAGCCGGCACCCGTTGTTCCAAGTGATGTTCGTACTGCAAACCAATGAGCCTCCGGCGCTGGGCACCCCGGAGCTGAGAATTGCACCGCTTGCCGGGGCCCCGGCAGCACGCTCCTCGTATTTTGAGCTCACGCTGGAACTGTTCCAGACCGATCAGGAATTCCGCGGGTGGCTCCACTTCAACTCCGATCTGTTCCATCCAGATACCGTCGACCGCATGGTGCAGCACTTCCTTATGCTGCTGCGTGAAGCGATCGCAGATCCGGATCGCCCGATTTCTTGCTTGCCCATTGCCACGGACGAAGAACTGCGGCAAATGGTGGTCGACCGGAATGACACCGAGACGGACTTCCCGCAGGACGCATGCATTCACAGACTGTTCGCGGAGCAAGTCAAACGTTCACCTGACGCGGTGGCCTTGATCGACGGTCCGAGGCAGTGGACCTACCGCGAATTGAACGAGCGGGCGAACCAGTTGGCCTATTACTTGTGGAGTCGCGGTGTGGGCCCGGGCCATTTGACGGCGGTCAGGCTGCCGCGCTCCGCCGACTTTGTCGCGGCGGTCCTCGGCGTGCTGAAAGCCGGGGGCGCGTACCTGCCGCTCGACATCCTGCTGCCCGTTGATCGCCTTTATTTCATCCTGGAAGACGCCCAAGTCGCTGTCGTGATAACCGAGCAGCAGTTTCGGGGTGACTTGCCGGAAAGCCTGCAACACGTCGTCTGTCTGGATTTGGACCAGGAACAGATTGGATCATGCCCAGTGGATGATCCGGCGGGGCCAGCCACGAGCGAAAACCTGGCGTACGTGATTTACACGTCCGGCTCCACGGGGCGGCCTAAGGGCGTCATGATCGAACATCGCGCGCTGGTGAACTACACGCACGCGGCAGCTGCAGAATACCAGATCTCGTCGGACGATCGTGTGCTCCAGTTCGCCTCGGTCAGCTTCGATGCCCATGTCGAAGAGATCTATCCGTGTCTGACGCGTGGCGGCACCCTGGTTCTCCGCAGCGACGACATGCTGGATTCCTACGAGCGATTCCTGAGTCTCTGCGAACAGTGGGAACTGACGGTCCTGACGCTGCCGACCGGTCTCTGGCACGAATTGACGGCGGTCATGGATGCGGACGGGTACGTGCTGCCGGGCACGGTGCGGCTGATGATTATCGGCGGCGAGGCGGCACGGGCCGACGTTGTGGCGAAGTGGTTCGAGTCCGTGGGGGACGACGTGCGGCTGTTGAACACATACGGGCCCACCGAAACGACGGTGGTGGCCACGTCGGCCGAATTGCATCCGGTGCATGGCCAGGCCAATCGAGTGCCCATCGGCCGTCCTTTGGCAAACATGCGGACGTACGTCCTGGACAGATCGCTTCAGCCCGTTCCCATCGGGGTACATGGCGAACTGTACATCGGTGGAGAAAGCGTCGCCCGCGGTTATCTGAACCGCCCGGAACTCACCGAACAACATTTCGTGCCGGATCCGTTTGCGGGGCCGTCCGAAGCCAGGATGTACAGGACGGGGGACCTAGTCCGTTGGCGAGCGGACGGTCACCTGGAATTCGTTGGCAGGATCGATCATCAGGTGAAGATCCGCGGTTTTCGCATCGAACCGGGTGAGGTCGAGCAGGTTCTGCGCGAGTGTCCGCTGCTTTCCGATGCGGCCGTCATCGCCCACGAATCGGCGCCGGGGAATCTCCAACTGGTGGCCTACGTAGTCGGGCAAAATGACGCAGCGCCGACGACCGCGGAATTGCGACAGCTCCTCGCATCGCGGCTTCCGGAGTTCATGATCCCGGCGGCCTTTGTCCCGCTGGATGCCCTGCCCATGACCACCAGCGGCAAAGTGGATCGTAGGGCGCTCCCCGATCCGGACAGCGTACGGCACGAATCAGAGGGCACGTACGTAGCGCCGCGGAACGATCTGGAGCGGCGGCTGGCGGCCATTTGGGCGGAACTGTTGCAGGTCGATCGTGTAGGTGTGTACGACAACTTCTTCGAGTTGGGAGGCCATTCGCTCCTGACAACTCGATTGATCTCACGGCTCCGGAAGGACTTTCAGCTTGAGCTGGCATTGCGGGGCTTCTTTGGAAGTCCGACCATCAGCGGTCTCGTCGCACTCATGGAGGAGTTGCAAGAGGGACGAACGGCGGCAGTCTCCCAATTGCCGTTGGAGCGCGTGGACCGCAGCGGAGAACTGCCGCTGTCGTTTGCCCAGCAGCGATTGTGGTTCCTGGATCAGTTGGAGCCAAACAGCCCCTTCTACATCATCCCCTTGGCAGTGCGTGTCACGGGGCCTTTGGATGTGGATGCCCTGCAGCGGAGCCTCGATGAGATCGTGGCCCGGCACGAGTCGCTGCGAACCACCTTTGCGACGGTAGACGGACGCCCCGTGCAGCGGATTGCCGACAAGGTTGCCGTGCCTCTAAAGGTGGTCGATTTGAGCGAAATGGGGGAAGCGGAACGGGACGGGGAAATCAAGACGCGGGTGCTCGCCGAAGCGCAGCGCCCGTTTGACCTGTCGAAAGGTCCCGTGCTTCGTGTCTGCCTGTTGCGGGCCGGCGACAGAGAGCACGTGGTGGTCTTGACCATGCACCATATTGCCTCCGACCTCTGGTCGATGGGCGTGTTTGTTCAAGAGTTGGCGGCGCTGTACCAGGCGTTTTCGACAGGCCGCCCGTCGCCGCTGCCCGCGTTGCCCATCCAGTATGCGGACTATGCCGTGTGGCAGCGGGAATGGCTGTCCGACGAGGTGGTCGAGCAACAGTTGGATCACTGGCAGACGCAGCTTCGGGATGCACCCGCTCTTTTGGAACTGCCTACGGACAGACCACGTCCGGCAGTCCAGAGCCCCCGAGGCAGGCGTTGTCGGTTTGAATTGTCAGCAGAGTTGACCCAGTCGTTGAATCAGCTGGCCCGTCGCAACGATGCCACGCTGTTTATGACGCTGCTGGGTGCGCTCCAGACGCTCTTGAGCCGCTACTCGGGTCAGGAACAGGTGTGCGTTGGAACACCGATTGCAGGTCGAAATCGGTCGGAACTGGAGGGAATGATTGGGTTCTTCGTGAACACGCTGGTGATGCGAGGGAACCTGTCGGGCGATCCCAGTTTCGAGGAGTTCCTGGGGCGTGTCCGGGAGACGACATTGGAGGCATACGCGCATCAGGATTTGCCGTTCGAGCGGTTGGTGGATCACCTTCAACTCGAGCGTGACCTGAGTCGGACGCCGCTGTTTCAGGTGATGTTCGCCTTCCAGAATGCTGAATTCGCTCCAGTGGAAGCGGCCGATCTGAGCTTCTCGGCGTTGGACGCGCAGACGGGCACGGCGAAGTTCGACTTGACGTTCGAGATGAGCGAGAACGAAGGCCGCCTGAAAGGTTCCGTGGAGTACAACACGGATCTGTTCGACGGCTCGACGATCCAACGGATGCTGGAGCACTTCCAGAATCTGCTGCGATCGATCGTAGAAGACCCCCGACGGCGCGTATCGGACTACTCCCTATTGGCCGACGCCGAGCGATCTCAACTGCTGGAGCAGTGGAACGCCACTAGCACGGACTATCCTCGCGACACGTGCGTACACGAATTGTTCGAAGAACAGGTTCGACGGACGCCGGACGCGGTCGCCGTCGAGTTCGGAGAAGACCGGCTCACGTATCGAGATCTCAACAGGCGCGGCAATCAACTGGCGCACCATTTGATCAGTCTGGGAGTACGGCCGGATCAGTTGGTGGGCATCTGTGTTGAACGGTCGCTGGAAATGATCGTGGGCGTGTTGGGCATCTTGAAGGCCGGCGCCGCCTACTTGCCGTTGGATCCGGAGTATCCGGTCGACCGCTTCAAGTACATGCTCGAGGACGCCGGTACGACGGTGGTAGTGACCCTCGAGCGTTTCAAAGATCGGCTGCCCGAAACAGAGACTCCGGCGGTTCTGCTCGACGGTGACGCCGAACTGCTCGCCACCCAGGAAACGCAAGATCCCGGTAGCCCCTGCACTGCGGACAACCTTGTGTACGTTATGTACACGTCAGGCTCGACCGGCAAGCCGAAAGGCACGGCGATCCGCCATCGGTCGGTTGTCCGCCTCCTGTTCGGCGTGGACTACGTCGAACTCGATGACCAGCAGACCATTTTGCAGCTGGCACCTTTGGCTTTCGATGCGTCGACGTTCGAGATCTGGGGAGCGCTTTTGCACGGTGGTAGACTCGTCGTGGCCCCACCGGGACCGCTCGACTTCGCGCAGTTGGAGCGGGTTGTTTCGAGTCGGCACGTGACGACGATGTGGTTGACCGCCTCATTGTTCAACCGCGTGATCGAAACTCGTCCCGAAGCACTTGTCGGGGTCAAGCAGTTGTTGACTGGAGGCGAGGCGCTTTCGGTGCACCACGTGCGGATGGCCTTGGACCGTCTGGGAACCGAAACCAAGCTCATCAACGGCTACGGTCCTACGGAAAGCACGACATTCACGTGCTGCTACGGTGTTCCCAGAGACCTGAGCCCCGACGCGACGTCGGTTCCGATCGGGCGTCCCATTGGAAACACGCGGGTGTATGTTCTGGATCCGCATCTCCAGTTGGTACCGGTCGGAGTTCTTGGAGAGCTTTATGTCGGCGGCGACGGTTTGGCGACCGGATATTGGAAGCGTCCCGAGTTAACGGCCGAACAATTCATCGAGAACCCGCTTTCTTCGACGCCTGGTGACCGTCTGTATCGGACGGGTGACGTCGTTCGCTGGTTGCCCACCGGCGATCTGGAGTTCCTGGGGCGCAGGGATGACCAGATCAAACTTCGCGGATACCGCATTGAGTTGGCAGAGATTGAGGCGGCGCTGCGGGAGCATGCCAGCATTGCCGACGTCGTGGTGGTACTTCGAGGGGCCACGTCCGCCGAGAAGCGATTGGTGGCCTATATCGTTCCGCAGGAAGAACAAGCACCCACCACGAGCGATCTGCGCGCCCATCTACAAAAGAGCATACCGGACTATATGGTTCCGTCGGCGTTTGTGGCTTTGGATCGCCTTCCCTTGAATCCCAACGGGAAAGTGGACCGAAAGGCGTTGCCCGAGCCGCGCGACGAGCGGCCGGAGATGGAGAAGGAGTACGTGCCACCTCGGAGCGCGACCGAAGCGGCGCTGGTTTGGATCTGGTGCGAGACGCTCGGCGTGCAGCGGGTCGGTGTCCACGACAACTTCTTCGAGTTGGGTGGCCACTCGCTGCTGGCCACGCAATTGATCTCGCGCGTGCGGGCGACGTTCCAGCTGGAAGTGCCGTTGCGGGAAGTGTTCCAGCAGCCGACGGTGGCCGGACTCGCTGCGGCAATCGAGCGTGCCCGGGACAAGGACACTCCCGACGCTGGTCCGTCCTTGAAGCCTGTGCAACGAACGGCGGATCTGCCACTTTCGTTCGCCCAGCAGCGACTGTGGTTCCTGGATCAGCTGGAGCCCAACAGCCCCTTCTACAACATCTCGTCGGCTGTCCGGGTCACAGGACCGTTGGATGTCGAGGCCTTGCGAGCAAGTCTGAACGAGATTGTTCGAAGACACGAGGCGTTACGAACCACGTTCGCGACGGCAGACGGACGCGGCGTGCAACGAATCGCCGAGGCACTTCGAGTTCCCTTCGAGGTGGTCGATCTGGTTGAATTGGAGGAAGCGGAGCGGGAAAAGGAGATCCAGGAGCGAGCGAGCGCCGAGGCGCAACGTCCGTTCAATTTGTCGGAAGGTCCCCTGCTTCGAGTCTGCCTGTTGCGAGTGAGCGATTCGGAGCACGTGTTCTTGTTGACCATGCACCATATCGTGTCCGACGGCTGGTCGATGGGGATCTTTGTCCGCGAGCTGGCGACGCTGTACGAAGCCTTTTCGGCACGTCGCCCGTCGCCGCTGGGGGCGTTGCCCGTCCAATATGCGGACTATGCGGTATGGCAACGGGAACGGCTTTCCGGCGAGGTTCTCGAAGAGCATTTGGATTATTGGAAGAAGCAGCTTGGCGATGCCCCCGCTGCACTCGAGATATCGACGGACCGGCCGCGCCCGGCGGTTTGGACGTTCCGAGGGGCGGTTTGTCCCTTTGAACTGTCGGCGGAGTTGACGCGGGCGTTACACGGTTTGGCCCGCCGCCACGACGCCACGCTGTTCATGACGCTGTTGGGAGCGTTCCAGACGCTGTTGAGCCGCTACTCGGGTCAGAACCAGGTGTGTGTCGGGACGCCGATCGCCGGTCGGACTCGACCCGAGATCGAGGGTCTGATCGGGTTCTTTGTCAACACGTTGGTGATGCAAGCGGACCTATCTGACAACCCGCGGTTCGAACAGCTGTTGGTGCGCGTTCGAGAGACGGCGTTGGGCGCGTACGCGCATCAGGATTTACCGTTCGAGCAGTTGGTGGATCATCTTCAGCCCGAGCGTGATTCCAGTCGGACTCCGCTGTTCCAGGTGATGTTCGCCCTCCAGAATGCTCCGGTCGCGAAAGTCGAAGCAGCCGGTTTGAGCTTTTCGGCCTTGGACGCGCAAACCGGCACGGCAAAGTTCGATTTGTCGTTGTCGATGAACGAGACACCAGGCGGGCTGAGAGGCTCCCTGGAGTACAACACGGATTTGTTCGATCGATCGACGGTCGAGCGGATGGTAGGGCACTTCCGACGTTTGCTGGGATCGATTGTCGCCGATCCAGCCCGGCGGGCCTCCGAGTTGTCGCTGCTTCACGACGAGGAACGTCGTCAGGTGTTGGTCGAGTGGAACGCGACCGACAAGCCTCACCCGCGTGAGGTCTGTATCCACGAATTCGTTGCCGATCAGGCCGCGGATCACCCGGACACGGCTGCCGTTCTCTTCGGTGACACCCGGCTGACCTATCGCGAGTTGGACGAGCGGTCCAACCAGCTGTCGCACTATCTCCGCAGTTTGGGGGTGGGCCCCGACGTGCTGGTCGGTGTCTATATGGAGCGGTCCCTCGAGTTGGTGGTGGGCCTGTTGGGGGTCCTCAAGGCGGGCGGCGCGTACGTCCCCGTGGATCCGCATTTACCCCCACAGCGGGTTCAGTTCATGCTGGAAGACACGGAAGCACCCGTATTGTTGGTCCAGGATCGTCTCTTGGAGACGTTGCCCGAGTATTCCGGGCACGTGGTCCGCGTGGACGCGGACCGAGAAACGATCGCGCAGCGGTCGACCGAGGCGTTGGAGAAAGTGACCGGCCTGGAGCATTTGGCCTACGTGATTTACACGTCCGGTTCCACCGGGCGCCCCAAAGGCGTAATGATCCCCCACCAGGCGATCTGCAACCACATGCTGTGGATGCTCGAACGTTTCCCGCTCACCGAATCGGATCGCGTCTTGCAGAAGACGCCGATCAGTTTCGACGCCTCGGTCTGGGAATTCTGGGCGCCGCTGATGTCGGGATCGCAATTGATCATGGCGGCCCCCGATGCACACCAGGACCCGCAGTCGCTGATCGATTCGGTGATCGCGCAGCAGGTGACCACGCTGCAAGTGGTGCCCACCATGTTGCGAGCGCTGCTGGATCGGAAAGAGTTCGCCCGATGCACGAGTCTGAGGCGTGTTTTCTGCGGGGGTGAACCCCTGCCCGCCGAACTCTGTCGACGGTTCTACGATCAGTTGGATGCCAGACTGTACAACCTCTATGGTCCGACAGAAACAGCGATCGACGTGACCTACTGGGAGTGCGGGCCGGATGAGGAAGGACCAACCGTTGCCATCGGCCGTCCCGTCGACAACACACAGGTCTACATCTTGGACGAACGTCTCCAGCCCACACCGATCGGTGTGCCGGGGGAACTGCATCTTGGAGGAAGGCAGCTCGCCAGGGGGTATTTGAAGCGTCCCGAACTGACGGCCGAGAAGTTCGTGGCGGATCCGTTCCGCGACGCTCCCGGCGCCCGGCTCTACAAGACGGGTGATCTGGCCCGCTACCGGAACGACGGTCGGATTGAGTTCCTGGGTCGGATCGACCGCCAGGTGAAGCTCCGCGGCTTCCGGATCGAACTGGGGGAGATCGAGGCGGCTCTGAGCGGTCATCCGGGCGTACGGCACAGCGCGACGATGGTGCGTGCAGACGAATCGGGCCAAGAGCGGTTGGTGGCCTACCTCGTGCCGCAGGCCGAGCCATCGCCGACGCCGAGCCAGTTGCGCGAGTTCCTGCAGCGAGAGCTGCCGGATTACATGGTTCCCACCGCCTTCGTAGTGCTGGACGCGTTGCCATTGACACCGAGCGGGAAGGTAGATCACCGTTCGTTGCCGGCGCCGGACGGTGTACGGCCGGAGTTGGAGGCGGGATACGTTGCTCCACGAAACGAAGTGGAACAGCAGTTGGTCTCGATCTGGGAAGAAGTCCTGAACGTTCGTCCGATCGGGATCCACGACAACTTCTTCGATTTGGGTGGGCACTCGTTGCTGGCCGTGCAGTTGGTCTCTCGTGTGCGGAAGACGTTCCAGTTGGAAGTGCCGCTGCGGGAACTGTTCGAGCAGCCGACGGTGGCCAGACTCGCGACGGCAATCGAGCGTGTCGGAGACGAGGAGCGTCCTGATTCGGGTCCGCCCCTGACGCCGGTGGAGCGAACGGAAGTTTTGCTGCTTTCGTTCGCACAGGAACGGCTGTGGTTCCTGGATCACTTGGAGCCCGACAGCCCCTTCTACAACATTCCGACAGCGGTCCGGGTTACCGGGCCTTTGAACGTCGAGGCTTTGCGGGCAAGTCTTAACGAGATTGTTCGAAGGCACGAGGCGTTGCGAACCACCTTTGCGACGGTGGACGGGCGCCCGACACAACGAATTGCCGACGATCTTCAAGTGCCTTTCGAGGAAGTCGAGTTGAGCGAAGCAGCCGAAGCAGAGCAGGAGGAGGAGATCCAGGGACGAGTGATCGCCGAGGCGCAACGTCCCTTCCATTTGTCCGAGGGTCCCCTGTTGCGGGCCTGCCTGTTGCGCGTAAGTGAATCGGAGCACGTGTTCCTGCTGACCATGCACCATATCGTCTCCGACGGTTGGTCGATGGGTGTCTTTATCCAGGAACTGGCGGCTCTGTATGGGGCGTTTTCCGCGGGTCGCCCGTCGCCCCTGCAGGAGTTGCGGATCCAGTATGCGGACTATGCCGTCTGGCAACGGAAATGGCTCGAAGGTGAAGTCCTTCAGGAGCAGCTGGGCTATTGGCAGAAACAGCTTGGCGATGCTCCTGCGGCACTCGAGCTACCGACGGACCGGCCGCGGCCCGCGATTCGGAGCTTCCGGGGCGCGGATTGTCCCTTTGAGCTGTCGGCGGAGTTGACGGAGTCATTGCAGGGGGTGAGTCGTCGCCATGACGCCACACTGTTTATGACCCTTTTGGGAGCATTCCAGACGCTGCTAAGCCGCTACTCGGGTCAGGAGCAGGTGTGTATTGGGACGCCCATCGCAGGTCGAAATCGGTCGGAGTTAGAGGGCCTGATCGGGTTCTTCGTGAACACGCTGGTGATGCGGGGCGACCTGTCCGACAATCCTCGCTTCGCGGAGTTCCTAGGGCGTGTCCGAGAAACGGCCTTGGAGGTGTACTCACATCAGGATTTGCCGTTTGAGCAGTTGGTGGATCATCTTCAGCCTGAGCGGAATTTGAGCCGGACGCCGCTGTTTCAGGTGATGTTCGCTTGGCAGAACGCGCCGATGCCGGACGTGGAAGTCGCTGGTTTGAGTTTTTCGGCATTGGAGGCGGAGACCGGGACGGCGAAGTTCGATCTGACGTTGACGATGAATGAGACGGCAGGCGGGTTGAGAGGTTCCATCGAGTACAACACGGATCTCTTCGATCGAGCAACGATCGAGCGGATGACGGAGCACTTCCAGAACCTGCTGCAATCGATCGTGGAAGATCCCGAACGGCGCGTATCGGAACTCTCGTTTTTGACCGAGACCGAGCGACGTCAGATCCTGGCCGAGTGGAACGATCCAGAACGCGCTGTCATGGTCGAGCATTGCATTCACCAGCTATTCGAAGCTCAATCCGCACGGAATGCTGGCGCCGTGGCGGTATCCTTCGAAGATCAGCAGCTCACGTATGAGGAACTCAATTGCCGCGCGAACCAGATAGCGCATTACTTGCAGACGCTTGGGGTGGGCCCCGACTCACTGGTGGCCGTCTACATGGATCGCTCCTTGGAGATGGTCGTTGCTTTGCTTGGGGTTCTTAAAGCAGGCGGTGCCTACCTGCCGATCGACTTGCTGTATCCGCTAGAGCGGCGGGCGTTCATGTTGGAAGAGTCGGAATCCAAGGTAGTGCTGACCCAGGAACGGCTGCTGGGTGAGTTACCTCAGCACGATGCGACGGTGGTTTGCCTGGACCGAGATTGGAAGGCCATTGGTGCAGAGAGCAAGGACAATCCGCCCTGCCGGGCAACTCCGGAAAATCTGGCCTATGTGATCTACACATCCGGTTCCACGGGCCGGCCCAAGGGCGTGATGGTAACGCACGCCAACGTGGTGCGTCTGTTCAGCGAAACGGAGGCCTGGTTCGATTTCTCGCCCGACGACGTATGGACCATGTTTCACTCGTACGCGTTTGACTTCTCGGTGTGGGAGCTATGGGCAGCGTTAGCGTACGGCAGCAGGGTCGTCGTGGTTCCTTACTTGGTGAGCCGCTCGCCGGAAGCATTTCATGAGTTGCTGCGCCGGGAGGGTGTCACGGTCCTGAACCAGACGCCTTCGGCATTCAATCAGTTGATTGCTGCTGATCAAGCAGTAGACGAGCCTTCGCAGGATCTTAGCCTTCGGCTGGTGATTTTTGGCGGCGAAGCGCTGAATCCGCAGGCTCTGAAGCCTTGGTTCGATCGTCATGGGGATCAGTGTCCGCAGATGATCAACATGTACGGGATCACGGAGACGACGGTGCACGTCACCTATTATCCGGTGACCCGTCGGGATCTTGATCATCCGTCTCGCAGCCCGATCGGGCGCCCCATTCCGGACCTGCAGGTTTACGTGCTGGACGCCTACGGCAATTTGGCTCCGATCGGTGTCTCGGGCGAACTGTACGTGGGGGGCGGCGGTCTGGCGAGGGGGTACTTCAAACGCGAGCAACTCACCGAGGAACGTTTCGTTCCCGATCCATTCACGACCCGGGGAGATGCCCGCCTTTACCGGACGGGCGATGTGGGACGTTGGCTCGCTGACGGTTGCCTGGAATACCTTGGACGTTGTGATGACCAAGTGCAGCTTCGTGGCTTTCGTATTGAGTTGGGTGAGATTGAATCGGCACTCACGAAGCATCCGGGGATACGTCAGGCAGTCGTCACCCTGCGTGAGGTCCACTCTGAGGACAAGCGACTTGTCGCCTATGTGGTGCCACAGGTAGAACCATCGCCAGCATCCCGCGAATTGCGGGAGTGGCTTGGCAGGGGACTCCCGGATTACATGATTCCCTCGGCGTTCGTGGTCCTGGACCATCTTCCATTGACTCCCAACGGAAAGGTAGATCGTAAGGCATTACCGGCTCCGGACAGTGCCCGTCCAGGGCTCGAGACCGACTACCTGTCTCCGCGGACGGAGTCGGAAGCCACACTCGCAAGTATCTGGCAAGAGGTACTGCGTTTGGATCGAGTGGGGATCAACGACAACTTCTTTGAATTGGGCGGGGATTCCATCTTGAGTATCCAAGTGGTGGCCCGTGCCAATCAGGCGGGGCTGTCGCTGACGCCACGCGAGATGTTCCAGCATCAAACGATCGCGGAGCTGGGCGGGGTGGCAGGCGTTGGGCGAAAGGTCGACGCCGAGCAGAGGGCGGTATCTGGTCCCGTGTCGCTGACGCCGATCCAAGCGAGCTTTTTCGAACGACAGCTTCCCGAACCGCACCATTTCAATCAGTCCGTGTTGTTGGCGTTGGAAGAGTCCGTGGACCCGGCGGCGCTCGAGGGAGCAGTGGAGCAGCTGGTGGTTCATCATGATGCTCTGCGAATGCGCTTCAGGCAAGAGGCATCGGGCTGGCAGCAGGAGAATGCCGGCTTGGAGGTTCTGGAGGGTGTCGCGGTATTCTCGCGGGTCGACCTTCGGGAAACGCCGGAGGCAGAGCAGCGGGCAGCCCTGGAAGCGGCTGCGGCGGAGGTGCAGGCCCGTCTGAACCTGGAGGCCGGCCCGGTGTTGCGGGTGGTCCTGTTCGAGCAGGGGGCAGGTAACGACCGATTGCTGCTCGTGATTCACCACTTGGTCGTGGACGGTGTCTCGTGGCGAGTTCTGTTGGAAGACCTGTTCAGCGGCTACGGGCAGCTTCGCCGAGGAGAAGAGGCGATCCGGTTGGCGCCGAAGACCACGTCCTTCCAGGCCTGGTCGGAGCATTTGCGGGAGTATGCCGTATCCGACGCTTTGGAAAGCGAACGAGGATGGTGGGAAGGATTGGCAGATGGAGAGTCCGTCTCATTGCCGGTGGATCATCCCGACGGATTGAACGATGTGAGTTCCGGCGAGGTGGTGCAAGTTTCGCTGAACCAAGAGGAGACTCGCTTCCTGCTGCAAGAGGTTCCCCAGGCGTATCGCACCCAGATCAACGATGTGTTGCTGACGGCATTGGTGCAGGCCTTCTCGGAGTGGACGGGTGAGCGTGGGCTGTTGCTGGACCTGGAAGGGCATGGCCGGGAAGAGCTGTTTGAGGATGTGGATGTTTCACGCACGGTCGGTTGGTTCACCACGTTGTTCCCGGTGCGACTGGAGTTGCCGACGGAGGCTGAGGATCCAGGCGAAGCTCTCAAGTCGATCAAGGAGCAACTGCGTGACATTCCGCAACGAGGGATCGGCTATGGGGTTTTGCGGTATCTCTCCGGTGATCAAGGGCTTGCGGCGTCGTTGGGTTCCGTGCGGCCGCAAGTGAGCTTCAACTACCTGGGCCAGTTGGATTTGGCTCTACCCGAAGGTAGTTCGGTGAGTCTGGCTCCGGAGTCGAGTGGTCCTTCGACGAGTCCCAGGGGTGCGCGTACCCATCTGTTGGACATCAACGGGGGAGTGCTGGGAGGCAAACTGCAGTTTACCTGGAGCTACAGCCGAAATGTGCACGAGCGCAGGACGATTCAACAGTTGGCCGAGGCTTGGCTGGCTTCGTTGCGTGAATTGATCAAGCATTGTCTCACTCCCGAAGCGGGCGGCTGCACTCCGTCGGACTTCCCCTTGGTGCAGCTCGATCAGGAAGCGTTGGACAACCTGGTAGGGACCGGCAAGTGGGTAGAGGATCTTTATCCCGCCTCCCCATTACAACAGGGCATGCTCTTCCACAGTCTGTACGCTCCCGAATCGGGGGTGTACTTCGAGCAGGTACACTGCGCGTTGGAGGGATCGCTGGAGCCGCAGGCTTTCCGTCAGGCGTGGCAGCGTGTGGTGGACCGGTACAGCGTATTCCGGACACACTTCTCCTGGAAAGGGCAACACGAGGCGATCCAGGTGGTACATCGGCGTGTGGAGCTTCCGTGGGAGGAGTTGGATTGGCGGGATCTGTCTCCGGACGAAAAAGAGCAGCAGTTGGAGTCACTGCTGAAGGAGGATCGGAAGCGCGGGTTCGACTTTGACAGGGCTCCGCTGATGCGTCTGGTATTGATTCGCACGGACGAGTCGGTCTGGCGTTTCGTGTGGAGTCACCACCACGTGCTCATGGACGGCTGGTCGCTGCCGATCGTGCTGCGGGAGGTGTTGCTTTCGTATGAAGGTCTGGCGCAGGGTGAGCAGTTCGCGCTACCGCCAGTACGTTCGTACCGGAACTACATCGCTTGGCTGAACGGACAGGATCGAGCGGCGGCGGAATCCTTCTGGCGCGAACAGTTGGCTGGATTCGATGCCCCAACGTCCTTGCCCTTGGAGCATTCTCGGCAGCCGTTGGAGGATGGGACTGAGGCGCATGGTGTTCAAGATCATCCGCTTTCGGTGGAAGTGACCGAGGCCCTAGACCAGTTCGCACGTCGACACCGGCTGACGCTCAGCACGCTGGTGCAGGGGGTCTGGGCGTTGTTGCTAGGCCGTTTCAGCGGCGAAGAGGACGTGTTGTTTGGGAACACGGTCTCGGGGCGGTCGGTCGGATTGCCGGGAATCGAGTCCATGGTGGGACTGTTCATCAACGCGTTGCCCGTCCGTGCGAGAATATCGCCGGAAGCCGACGTCTTGTCATGGCTTGAGGAGTTCCAGAATCAGCACGCCCAGTTGCGTCAATACGAGTACACGCCGCTGGTGGAGATCCAGCGTTGGAGTGACGTTCACAAGGGGACTCCTCTGTTTGAGAGCCTGGCGATCTTCGAAAACTACCCCATCGATCGCTCGCTCCGCGAGCAAGGTCAGAGGGAGCTGGTGGTGCGGGACGTCCACGCACATGAGCTAACCAACTATCCGCTGGTGCTGACGGCCGTTCCGGGGCCTCCCTTCTCGATGCAACTGCAGTATGACCGCAGCCGATTCGAGGCTGCCGATTCCAGACGGATACTGCAGTATATGGAACGGTTGCTCGAATTGATTGTCGCCGATCCCACACAGACGGTGGCCGAGTTGTCGTTGCTCTCCGACGAGGAGCGTCATCAGTTACTGGTCGAGTGGAACGCGACGCGGGCCGATTACCCGCAGGATGTGTGTGTCCATGAACTGTTCGAAGCGCAGGCGGAGCAGACTCCGGACGCCGTCGCTGTAGTCTGCGAAGACCAGCATTTGACGTACGGCGAGTTGAATGCGCGGTCCAACCGGATTGCCCACCGGCTGCGGCAGCTGGGCGTGGGTCCAGAGGTGCTGGTCGGGATCTGCGTGGACCGCTCGCTGGAAATGATGGTGGGCATCCTGGGCATCCTCAAAGCCGGCGGAGCTTACGTGCCGTTGGATGCGGAGTATCCGCGGGAGCGGCTGGCCTTTATCTGCGACGATGCCGATCTGCGGTTGCTGCTGACGCGCCAGCCAATGCGCGACCGAGTTGCCGACCTGGCAGAACACGTCCTGTGCCTGGACGCAGATGAGGAATTCCCCGTCGAGGACAGCGAAACGCCTCCGCCCCAGGCGGTCTTGCCGGACAACCTGATGTACGTGATTTACACTTCGGGGACGACCGGCCAGCCGAAGGGCGTTTCCATTCAACACCGTTCGGTGATGAATTATGTGCTTGCTGCTGGGCGGCGATTTGAGGTGACCGAGAAGGATCGCGTGCTGCAGTTTGCGTCGATCAGTTTCGATGCGGCGGTGGAAGAGATCTTCCCTTGCCTGACGCGCGGAGCGACGCTGGTGCTGCGGACCGACGCGATGCTGGCCTCGGCGGCGACATTTCTGGATGCGTGCCGTGAGCAACACATTACCTTATTGGACCTGCCGACGGCCTACTGGCACGAGCTGACCAGGCAAATCGCGAGCGAATCGCTCGAGCTGCCCCCCGATCTGCGCCTGGTGATCATCGGTGGCGAGCGTGCTCTGCCGGAGCGTCTGGCCAGTTGGCGGCAGTGCGTGAGCAGCCAAGTGCGTCTTTTCAACACGTATGGCCCCACCGAAGCGACCGTGGTCGCGACCCTGTGGGAGGTGGGCGACTTCTCCGAGACCGACGGCGTCATCCAGGAAGTCCCGATCGGACGGCCCGTTCCCAACGCGCAAGTGTACGTGCTGGATCGCAACCTCCAGCCCGTGCCGGTGGGCGTCCCGGGCGAGCTGTGCATCGGGGGTAGGGGCCTGGCCAGAGGCTACTTGAAGCGGCCCGAACTGACCGCAGAGCGTTTTGTTGCCAACCCGTTCGATCCGCAGTCGGGTGCGCGTCTGTACCGGACGGGCGACCTGGTCCGCTGGCTGCCGGAGGGCAACCTAGTGTACGTGGGTCGCCTGGACGACCAGGTCAAGGTCCGTGGTTTCCGTATTGAGCTGGGCGAAATCGAATCAGTGCTCGGCGCGCACGAGTCTGTAGAGGGGGCCGTGGTCCTGGCCTTGGACGACCCGGCGGGCCAGAAGCGACTGGTCGCCTATGTCGTGCCGCAGGAAGGTTCATCACCATCGGTGGAAGATTTGCGTGAATTCCTAGGACAGCGACTTCCCAACTACATGGTCCCCACTGCCTTTATGATGCTCGACGCCTGGCCGGTAACGCGGAGTGGGAAAGTGAATCGCAAGGCGTTGCCGGAGCCGGACGGCATACGGCCGGAGTTGGAGGCGGGATACGTTGCGCCGCGAAACGAGGTGGAACTGTTGTTGGCCTCGATCTGGGAAGAAGTCCTCAACGTTCGTCCGATCGGCATTCACGACAACTTCTTCGCTCTCGGCGGGCACTCGTTGTTGGCGGTGCAGTTGATCTCTCGCGTGCGCGATTTCTTCCAGGTGGAAATGCCATTGCGGGAATTGTTCGAACAGCCGACGGTGGCCAGACTCGCCACGGTAATCGAGCGAGCCGGAGGCGGGGATCGTCCTGATTTGGGCCCGGCCCTAATGCCTGTGGAGCGAACGGAGAATCTGCCGCTTTCGCTGATGCAGGAGCGTCTATGGTTCCTGGACCAGTTGGATCCCGGCAATACGTCGTACAACATGCCGTCCGCGGTGCGGCTGCGGGGACCGCTGGATGTTAAGGCCCTCGAGCGTAGTTTCCAGGCGCTGGTGGAACGGCACGAGACGCTCCGAACCACATTTTCAAGTGTGCAGGGTAACCCGCGGCAGGCGATTGCCGAAACGCTGGAAGTCCAACTGCCGGTCATTGATCTGAGTGGGATGCCCGACGACGGGCGGGAAGCGGAAGTCCGTCACCGAGCGAACACGGAGGCCCACGCGCCGTTCGATCTGGCCAGTGGCCCCTTGTTCCGCACCCAGTTGCTGCGGCTAGACGCGACGGAACACGTGCTGCTGGTGACG